>Ga0247770_1000831_pt1 | contig 28256 bp, 5 predicted proteins | sample UWRJL136409B6_FD_179943 | JGI IMG/M metagenome (GOLD analysis project Ga0247770, IMG submission 179943) | Plant litter microbial communities from Arlington Agricultural Research Station in Wisconsin, United States - UWRJ-L136-409B-6 | ecosystem: Environmental > Terrestrial > Plant litter >... | reverse complement strand
GTCAGGGGCGGTTACACTAGAGTGAAGAATGCCGCAAGATGCTCAGGATTCGCTCAAGCTGGGAGTAGGATAGAATACACTTTGAACTCTGCCCTTCCCTGAATAGTACGGCCGAAGGCTGTACTATTATACCTGCCTAACTCCGCGGAGTTATTAGAACACTGCTTCGGCCTTCGGCCTAGAGATAAGGGATAACAGCGATAGGTCCCTAACAGGATCCCCCTCCTAAAGAAGGCTCGTCCTTAAGCCGTGAGCGTATTTGTGACGACCCTGCAGGCCGTCACCTGGGTCGGGGCGGCCCGACGAATCCCCCGCAGGAGGAACAGTGCGGAAGGACAGAGAGCACTGTCTTGCGCACTAGGCCAGGGGTGCAAAGACCCGAAGCCTCTACGACCAGTAAGAAAGAGCTTAGTAGCCCACATGAACTGACAACACCAAGCACCGTTCAGTTAACTGCTTAGCTGCAACTGCGTAGTGCACCACTAAGCATAGTGGACTAAGTAAAGTATAAGGTACCTCTTAGTTAGTATAGATAGCTATAGTTATAACTATAACCCCTGTAAGGGACTCTTAGTTCCTCATACTAATATTTGATTTAATTATTCATTTATATCTTACTATTCAGACTTACCATTATGCATTATAGTGATAACGACTTATAATAACATTAAACCCCCCCCTGTCTAAGAGTGCTAGCTTAACAAGCTGTCTTTAGAACACCCCTTACTTATTAACATCCTGCTATACGTTTTATCTTAACCTATACCAGTCCTTTTAAAGCTTATGTTAAGTGCAGGTTGTAATATAATACTAACGTCACAGTTTTAAACGTTATTATTAAACTCCTAAATATCCTCTCCCTCCCCTTACTATATCGGTCTTACCTCCTCCTTATAACCCATTAACTAAAGATAATAACCTTTCTAATAACATTAAAGTACTTAATGTCGCTCCTATTAAATAAAGATATTATAACTTGCACTTAACACAAGCCTTAAGAGGACTAGCGCAGGTTAAGATAGAACGTATAGTAGGATGTTAATAAGTAAGGAGCGTTCTGAAGACAGCTTGTTAAGCTAGCACTCTTAGACAGGGGGGGGTTTAATGTTATTATAAGTCGTTATCACTATAATGCATAAAGGTAAGTCTGAATAGTAAGATATAAATCTCTCTATGCTTTCTGCCTTAGGGTTAGGCTTATTTAAAGATGAAATTATATAGAATTTACACATTATAATATTTCACTGATTTGTAATACAGAACTTAAATCCGTTTTACGCTAACTATTTTAGTTGATTAGTTAAATATTCTTTAAAAGTGTAAGTATTTCATTTTTTCACTTAAAACGCCCCACTTTAGAACTTTACCTAAGCAATAACCTAAAACAGCAATAACTCCACCTAAGCAATAACTCAAAGCAGTTTAACTCACGCATATACCAGGACTCCACATATACTCCACTTAAGCAATAACTTAAAACAGACAGATTCTCCACCTAAGTAATAACTAAACGCAGCCTAATGCATGCACGTTCCACCAGCCCACTAGCTATTACCATTACCACAGTGCACTGGCTAACAGCTACAGACTCCCCACCTAAGCAATAACTAAACGTAGCCTAGTGTATACACGTTCCACCAGCCCACTAGCCACCACCACTACCATAATGCACTGGCTAAAAGCCACAGACTCCCCACTTAAGTAATAACTAAACGAAGCCTAGTACATACACGTTCTACCAGCCTACTAACCACCACCACTGCTATAGTACACTGGCTAAAAGCCACAGACTCCCTACTTAAGTAATAACTAAACGAAGCTTAGTGTATGTATGTTCCACCAGCTTATTAGCCACCACTATTACTACAGTGCACTGGTTAAAAGCTATAGACTCTCTACCTAAGTAAAAACTAAATGCAGCCTAGTGTATACACGTTCCACCAGCCCATTAGCCATCACCATTACCACAGTGCACTGGCTAAAAACTACAGACTCCCTACTTAAGTAAAAACTAAATGCAGCTTAGTGTATATACGTTCCACTAGCCTATTAGCCATTACTATTATTACAGTGAACTGGCTAACAGTTATAGATTCCCCACTGATATAAAAACTAAATACAGCTTTAAGTATGTATATTCCAACCCTATTATAACTAATACTACTATATATAACTACTATTAACATTAATATATAACCATTATAATACACCACTTTTATAAAACATTATTACTATTACTAATAACTATAATTATTATTATAATATATATAAAATTACCTTTTACAGTATAATACTGTAAAAGGTAAGGGTTAATAAACTATAACACTTTAAATTAGCTAGTTTACTATAGGGCATTTAAAGGAAAAAGAGTCTTTGAATATATATTTAAACTAGTATATTGGTTAAATAAAAGGTAAGTGCAGATTTTAAAATTCCTAACGTTTTATATAAAGCAGATATTAATCTTAAAAGGTCTTCTTCTCCAGCTAAGTTATAAATAACTTAAAAGCCGTAAAGGCAGTTAATATAGATTATAGAGCATTAAGATTTAACTTATTAAGACTTTTAATAAAAGATGGGATTATTCTAATAATAATATATATAAGGATTATAATAAGATAGTTAGTTTATATATATAAGAAGGTGTCTTCCTAATATAGGAAGGTTAGACGACTCTGTAAGCCGTTACTTAGGCTAGTACCGCCTGATAAAACCCCTGTAGAAAGAATAGTGTAAGGAAGCAGCATATACGATACTGCGTATTAAGCCAGGGGTGTAATGACTTAAAGCCCTTATAACTAATCAGTTATTACTTAGTCTTAATAAACCTGCTTACCTATTAAGTATTTACAGGGTTATTAAGTAGGAGGTGCTTAGTAACAGGGTGCTTAGTCCCTTGTTAAGCAGAACCTTACTTAGTAAGGTATGGAGTACCTTTTAATTAGTTAGTATAAATAGATATCATTATGCTTAAGATAGCTGTAAGGGACTCCTAATTCCTCTTGTTAGTATTTAATTATTCATTTATGTCTTACTGTTTAGACTTACCTTTATTTATTATAGTGATAATAACCTATAGTAATATTAAACCCCTATTTAGGAGTGTTAACTTAATAAGCTGTCTTCAGAACACCTACTTAATCTTTAACGTCCTGTTATACATTCTGTCTTAACCTATACCAGTCCTTTTAAGGCCTGTAATAAGTACAGGTAATAATAAAAGGTTATTTCCTAATGTAATAAGGCTTTTTTATAATGTAAGAAGGCCTTTTCCTAACGGAAAAAGGTCTTTTTATAATGTAAGAAGGCCTTTTCCTAACGGAAAAAGGCCTTTTCATAATGCATGAAGGCCTTTTCACAATACAGGAAGGCGTAATATTACCCGTTAGAAAGGACCTTTAAAAGGTAGCCTTATAATAGCCCTTATACTACTTCTAATATACTAAGCCTTAAGCACCTTAAGTTACTAAGTAGTGTATTATCTGAGTTTAACACTTTAATACCCTTTAACACGTACGTTATCATATCTTTTAAATTTATTTATTCTAAGTTAAATACTTTTACAGTATAATCTGGAAGTTTAATAGGTCTGTTTAATAAACGCTATTACATCTCTCAGATTTATTTATTTTAAGTTAAATACTTTTACAGTATAATCTGGAAGTCTAGTGGGTCTGTTTAGTAAACGTTATTATATCTCTCAGATTTATTTATTTTAAGTTAGATACTTTTACAGTATAATCTGGAAGTCTAGTAGGTTTAGGTCTGTTTAATATATACTATTATATCTCTTAAATTCATTCATTTTAAGTCAGATGCTTTTACAACATAATCTAAAAGTCTAGTAAGTCTGTTTAATATACACTAAATCTTCTTACTTTAAACCTTAAGAACGCTAAAGGTTTAGCCTTATTAGGGCCCTTATATGTTACCTAACAGACGTATCAGGGCTATTTCTTATTATTATATGTTTAGATCGGAATTCCTGTGTTAAGTAGTTACTAGCCTTTAATAAACGTGCCCTAGATATTATAGGTCAGGAACTGATTAAACTCCCTTAAGTAAGATTCATAAAGTTCTTAAAGCTTTTTACTGCCGTCTTTTACCTAAACTCTTCTTTTTCTAATAGCTCTTAGGTTTTTAACTATTTAAACTTTATTGTTAAGGTTATTACACTAATCTTTATTATACGTGTAAGATCTAGTAAAGATTTATTAATATAAGGTTACGTACGTGACTCTTTAAGTTACACTTACTAAGACTAAAGAACCTTATTACTCCCATTAAATATATAAAGAAACTATAATATCCTTTATATAATACATATCTTATTAAAGTAAGTCTTATATTAATAGAGAGGTAAGAGTATAAGGATTCTAACGATATAAACCGTTCTATAAGTAGGTAATTATCCGTAGTGTAATAAGCAGTTAAACCTTAAGTTTACTTAAATTATTACTATATTTACAATTCTTTAATAACTGCACTTTAATAATTAGGCTAAAGGTTACATATTTCATATAGAAGAATACTCTAATCCTCTTTAATCGCTTTATTTAATTTTCTAAAAGATCTGAAAAAAGGTAGTAATATAGTTTACAATAGAGGGAAAAGTATGTATTTTATTACATAAATTATAAAGGTTTAATATGTAAATTAGCTCCTCCTCCCATCTGCATTTAAATATCCCTAAAACTAATATATATTATAAATAATATATAAAGAAGCTTTAACTAGAATTTAAATGCATTTATACAGGAATTGTAAAAGTATTACGTTATAAAACTTTACAACGTAAGTAAATATTAGTGTTTAAGGCACCTTTTAGTATGCATATTAATAGCGTTAAGTAAAGCTTTACTAAAGTAATACTGTATATATATTATATATAAAGAGATATAAATAAAGGCTTTATATTATTAGTAAACTAGTTAGTTTATTAAAACGATTACTTTAATTAGTTTAATAACTATAACCTATTAGATAATCTTAAAAAAGGTTATAACGTAATATTATTAATTGTTATAATTACGAAAACACAGACAATAGACGCCTTACTATTATCTAAAGCTAATGTTAAAAGATCGCCCCGGATCGACTATAAGGGGAAGAAAGGTTTCTGGAAAACGCGAAAAGCTATACACTAATAGATTACTACTGTTAAAAAGCAATATATTAGGCTGCTTTATTAATAAGTTCACATAACTAACACCTATTACTATAGCTAATTTAGTAATGTAATATAGTTTACCTTAAATTATACGTTATTAAAGAGGAAATAAGAGCAGTTAAAAGAGAGCAAAACTGATATAACGTAGCTAACTAAGTAAGGAGGTAATGTAAAGGCGTTCCTGTAAGACTATTAATTAACTACTGGTAACTAGCCCCCTTATAAATATAAATACAGACAACTAACCTAACTACTAGTATCGCTGCAGATAACAGTCTTCCTCTACTATACATATTATTACTAACTCTGTTACTATATCTAACTGCTGTTAATAACTTACCGTAAGGTTACTTTCAGTAACTATTTACTATACTTATCAAGAGAAATAATACCGGCATAACTAGACTAACAGTACCAATACCAGATCCTATTCCAGCCAGTTACCCCTATATTAGGTCCCTACTATTATAGTAACCTATATATAACCAGTTTAGGTTTTCACCTATAGCGTTTACTATTAATAAAAAGGAGGGAGGGAGAGTAACGTTAGCGTAATAATAAGTACGCTTTTTAAGTAACATACTTACTATATTATAACCTCTTTAACCAGATATAATAGCCAGCATTAACCACTTACCTATAATAACTATTTATTATAATTATAATATAAGAAGATATAAACTAATTAACCTAAAATGTTACTAATAGTAACAATTAACACAAATAAGCTAGTGTTAAGGGGGGTAATTAAGGACCTTTTAGGGAAATATAAGTAAAAGAGATGTACCTCTTAAAACTTAAAAAGCCTTTAAATAACAGTTACTTTAATAATATCTTTCCTAAAAACGTGTTATAAAACCTCTTCTAACAGGTTATAAAGTGTAAAACTGTAAAAGTAAAACTCATGGTAATATTACATAATTGGCTGTCGTTAAGTCTTATTATATAGCTGCTAGTTAGGGTTAGGGATAATAAAGACCTGGGGTGTTAGAAAAATAAAGAAGTTCTCAGTAGTAAGAAAACCTTTAAACTAACTAGTAAAAAAATGTTATTAAAGGTAATAGTAATTAGCTCTTATAATATCTATTTAATAATAATAAAAAGCTGTAACAGCTTATAACTTAATAACCTGTTATAACAGTAACACCTATTAACACTGTAATTACTAACCCTTTATTACGACCTGCACCCGACACAGGCCTCGAGAGGACTGGCGTGGGTTAAGACAGAACGTATAGCAGGACGCCAACAGGTAAGGGGCGTTCCGAAGACGGCTTGTTAAGCTAACACTCCTAGACGGGGGGTTTAATGTCACTATAGGTTGCTGTTATTATAATGCATAAAGGTGAGTCTGAATAGTAGGACATAAATGAATAATTAAATACTAGCGTGAGGAACCAGAGTCCCTTACAGTGGTTATGGGCACAACTATAGCTATTTATACTAATTAACTGAGAGGTATTTCACACCTTACTTATAGTGCCGTAAATGCTTATTATATAAGCACTTTACATCATGTAAGCGTTCTGCTCGTAAGGTTTCTCCTGCTTGTAATGTAAGCACTTAGCATATTGTAAGCAGCACCTTATTAGTTGTAAGGGCTTCGGGTCTTTACACCCCTGGCCCAGTACGTCTGGACGGTATGCACCATCTTCCCACACTATTCCTTCTACGGGGGATTTGTCAGGCCACCCCGGCCTAAGTGACGGCTTACAGGGTCGTCACATAATTCCCCCTTTTTAACGTTCTTTTTCTATAAAGAACTTAAAAGGTAAGTTTCTCCTTTCACCACTTTACTATATAATAAATATCCGGCTCCCAGGTCTTAAAACGGGAACAGGGTAAGAGCACTAATTACCGTCTAAACCTTACAGCTTACACACACGTGTTTAATAGCGAAATGTCCCCTTATTCTTCTTATAAATCTGCTAACCCTTTACTTGTTTATTAGGTTTTGAACCGGTCTGACAGTTATAACTACTATTTAAAGAGGCATCAGCCTTCCCAGTATAACGCTTTTAATATTAATAAAGTAAAGTTAAAAGCTCTTTTTATTAAAAAGCAGAACCTTAACTTATAAGTCGAATCTGCTACTTAACAGCTCCATAACACCACTATTAAGCTTTAAAAAGCATTAACGCGTTTAATACACCTTCATAAACAGTGGTCTCGCCTTAAGGACCAAGCTGCGAAAGCGTTTGGTTGTAAAGTGGAGTTATTAAAGTTTTAAAAGAGTAAGGAGGTTAAGTTAAACGCTCCTTTTAAAAACGTAGAGTCTTTTAACTGGGGGAACTTTCTAGTAAAGTCCTTACAGTAAGCAGTCGCTTCGTAACTTAGTTTATAACTGCCTTCTTTAATAAGTTTAACGCCTATAAAAGCCTTAGTGACTTTTTACTTATTCTTCTTTTACTAATTTCTTTCCTTAACAGCACTTGTTTTTTATATAAAGCTTTACCAGGAGCTTTAAAGGCCCAGCCTCCTTATTAGGTCTAAGGTCCTTATAACTTATAATTAAGGGTTTTAATAAATATCCTCCCATACCTATTAAGGAGTTCCCTACCACTTCTTAAGCTCTAAGTCCCATAGTGGTCTTACTCTTCAGTATAGTAGTTTAAATGTTAGATCTTATCTTATTTCTAATTCTTATTATTAATTTTAATCAGTCTAGATTTTTCTAGTAGAACTCCGTAATTAAGTCTAGGCACTTAAGATTTTTAACTGGCTCCTATAAGTTACTTTTAGGGCTATAATTTAGCTATTTAATAAGATACTTAAACATATTCTTTCCTTTCCTTAAATCCACAACTTCCTTAACGTTATACTTATCCTTGTCAGTATTAATCTTAATCTTTTTTTCCAGAGGAACTTTTTTTAAAGCAGGTTCTAAAAGTAAGATGTGGAAAACCTTAATCCGCACCTTTATATTAGCAGGTAAGTCTAGTTTATAATTAAAGGTGGTAACCTTTTTCTTAATTTAAAACGGTCTATACCTTTTAAAATTAAGCTTCTTATTAAGTTGTTTTAAATACAGGTTTTATAAAAAAAGGTAAACGTAATCCCCCTCTTAAAGAGTTAGTCCCTTAACTCGTTCACTATTATAATAAAGTCCTTTTTTAAATACTAATTACTTAATTTAGTGTTTATTAGTAAACTTCTTTATTTATTCACGTGTAAATTTAAGTTCAGTTTACAGATAGTTATATAGCTCTTACATCTAGTTTACATAGATTATAACTTAGGGGGCACTTATAGGTGGGCCTTAACGGAGCTCAGGCTCCTTACCGTAATTAGTGAAGAACGGTGACACACCTGTTAACTTAACTGGCGTTATATTATAAACTATCTATACTGTCGGTAATAACTTAAACTAATTATCTTATTTAAAGTTAACGTAAGTTTAAAGATATATTATAAATATTTAATTAACTTGCTCCGTTTAGCTATCCGTTTATGGGTAAAATGCTGTTAAAAGCTTACTTTTCACACTTATTCTCTATATTAACCCTTATTAGAACTTCGATATAATTAGCTTATCTTAATCCATAATGATATTATCCAGCCAGAGGTGTTATAAAACCACCTTTTTCTCGAAAATATAAGTAAGTTACTCCACTATCATGTCCTTTAAAGTTGGTAAAAAGTAAACCCATTTCGTTAATCTGTTAATTATTATAAGGATTTAGTTATAAGTAACTCTTATAACAGGGTCCCTAGACTTTAGGATCCTAGTAATAAAGTCAAGCGAGATTAAACTTTATGGCACCTGTGGTACAGGGAGTGGTTTAAGAAGTCTATAAGGCTTACAGTATCAGTTTTACTTCTTATAGTAAACGTCGTAATTATTAACCACTTCCTTAACTAACTTCTTTATTCCCGGGAAGGCGTACGTTTATTAGGCTTGCGTAAGAGTCTTAGCCTGGCCTATATATCCTCCAAGCCGGGACTTATAGACCTGCTGGACGTACTCCTTCCGTTTATCCAGGTTATAAATATACAGTTTCTCTTAATACCAGAGCCTTACTCCTGGTTTAGGCGCGCCGTCTACGCCTTCTAGCAGCCGTTCCAGCTAATAACCGGTTTTGTCGTGGTTTAGATATATTAGGCACTCTCTCTATGCTTTCTGCCTTAGGGTTAGGCTTATTTAAAGATAAAATTATATAAATTTTACACATTATAATATTTCACTAATTTGTAATACAGAACTTAAATCCGTTTTACGCTAACTATTTTAATTAATTAGTTAAATATTCTTAAAAAGTGCAAGTTTTTCATTTTTTCACTTAAAACGCCCCACTTTAGAACCCTACCTAAGCAATAACCTAAAACAGCAATGACTCCACCTAAGTAATAACTTAAAGCAGTTTAACTTACATATATACTAGGACCCCACATATACTCCACTTAAGTAATAACCTAAAACAGACAGATTCTCCACCTAAGTAATAACTAAACGCAGCCTAATGCATGCACGTTCCACTAGCCTACTAACCACCACCACTGCCATAATACACTGGCTAACAGCCACAGACTCCCCACCTAAGTAATAACCAAACAAAGCCTAGTGCATACACATTCCACCAGCCCACTAGCCACCACCACTACCACAGTGCACTGGCTAAAAGCCACAAACTCCCCACCTAAGTAAAAACCAAATATAGCCCAGTGTATGCACATTCCACTAGCCCACTAGCCACTACCACTACCACAGTGCACTGGCTAAAAGCTACAGACTCCCCACTTAAGTAAAAACCAAACGCAGTTTAATATATACACGTTCCACTAGCCTATTAGCTATTACCACTACTATAATACACTGGCTAACAGCTACAGATTCCCCACCTACATAAAAACCAAATACACCTTTAGGTATGTATATTCCAACCCCACTATAACTAATACTAACATATATAACTATTATTAATATTAGTATATAACCACTATAGTACACCACTTTTATAAAACATTATTACTATTATTAATAATTATAATTATTATTATAATATATATAGAACTACCTTTTACAGTTTAATATTTTAAAAGGTGAGGGTTAATAAACTACAGCACTTTAAACCAGCTGGTTTACTATAAGGCATTTAAAGGAAAAAGAGTCTTTAAATATAAGCTAAACTAATATATTAGTTAAATAAAAGGTAAGTGCAGATTTTAAGATTCCTAACGTTTCACATAAAGTAGATATTAATCTTAAAAGGTCTTCTTCTCCAGCTAAGTTATAAATAACTCAAAAGCCGCAGAGGTAGTTAATATAAATTACGGAACATTAAGATTTAACTTATTAAAACTTTTAATAAAAGATAGGATTATTTTAATAATAATATATATAAGGATTATAATAAGATGGTTAGTTTATATATATAAAAAGGTGTCTTCCTAATACAGGAAGGTTAGACGACCCTACAGGCCGTCACTTAAGCTGGCACCACCTAATAAAACCCCTGTAAAAAGAATAGTGTAAGGAGGTAGCACACACGATACTACACACTAAGCCAGGGGTATAAAGACTTAAAGCCCCTACGACTAATCAGTTATTACTTAGTCTTAGTAAACCTGCTTACCTACTAAGCATTTATAGGGTTACTAAATAGGAGGTGCTTAGTAACAGGGTGCTTAATCCCTCACTAAGCAGAACCTCACTAAGTAAGGTACAGAGTACCTTTTAATTAGCTAGTATAAATAGACATCGTTATACTTAGGATGGCTGTAAAGGACTCCTAATTCCTCTCACTAATATTTAATTATTCATTTATATCTTACTATTTAGACTTACCTTTATTTATTATAGTAATAACAACCTATAGTGACATTAAACCCCCATTTAAGAGTGCTAGCTTAATAAACCGTCTTCAGAACACCCACTTAATCTTTAACGTCCTACTATACGTTCTGTCTTAACCTATACTAATCCTCTTAAAGCCTGTAATAAGTGCAGGTTGTAATAGAAGGTTATTTCCTAATGTAATAAGGCCTTTTTATAATATAAGAAGGCCTTTTCCCAACGGAAAAAGGTCTTTTTATAATGTAAGAAGGCCTTTTCCTAACAGAAAAAGGTCTTTTCATAGTGTAAGAAGGCCTTTTCCTAACGAAAAAAGGCCTTTTTATAATATAAGAAGACCTTTTCCTAACGGAAAAAGGTCTTTTCACAATACAGGAAGGCGTAATATCACCTGTTAGAAAGGACCTTTAAAAGGTAGCCTTATAATAGCCCTTATACTGCTTCCAGTGTGCCGAGCCTTAAGTACCTTAAGTTACTAAGTGGTGTATTATTTAAGTTTAACACTTTAATACCCTTTAATACATACGTTATCACATCTCTCAGATTTATTTATTCTAAATCAGATACTTTTACAGCATAATCTAAAAGTCCAGTAGGTCTGTTTAATAAATGCTATTACATCTCTCAGATTTATTCATTTAAAGTTAGATGCTTTTATAACATAATCTAAAAGTCTAGTAGGTCTGTTTAGTAAACGCCATCACATCTCTTAGATTTATTTATTTTAAATCAGATGTTTTTACAGTATAATCTGGAAGTCTAGTGGGTCTGTTTAGTAAACGCTATCACATCTCTCAGATTTATTTATTTTAAATTAAATACTTTTATAATATAATCTGGAAGTTTAGTAGGTTTGGGTCTGTTTAATACACATTATTATATCTTTTAAATTTATTCATTTTAAGTCAGATGCTTTTATAGTATAATTTGGAAATCTAATAGGTCTGTTTAATATATGTTAAATCCTCTTACTTTAATCCCCAGGAACGTTAAAGATTTAACCTTATTAGGGCCCTTATACGTTACTTAACAGATGTATTAAGGCTACTTCTTATTATTACATATTTAGATTGGAATTCTTATATTAAGTAATTACTGGCCTTTAATAAATATGCTTTAGATATTATAGGTTAGGAACTGATTGGACTCCCTTAGGTAAGATTTATAAAGTTCTTAAAGCTTTTTACTACCGTCTTTTACTTAGACTTTTCTTTTTCTAATAACTCCTGGGTTTTTAACTATTTAAACCTTATTATTAAGGTTATTACACTGGTCCTTATTATACGTGTAAGATCTAGTAAAGACCTATTAATATAAGGCTACGTATGTAACTCTTTAAGCCACACCCACTAAGACTAAAGAACCCCGCTACCCTTATTAAACATATAGAGAAACTATAACATCCTCTATATAATATATATCCTATTAAAGTAAATCCTATATTAATAAAAAGGTAAGAGTATAAGGATTCTAATAATGTAAACCGTTTTATAAGTGGGTAATCATCTGTGGTATAACAGGCAGTTAAACCTTAAGTTTACCTAAATCATTACTATATTTACAATTCTTTAATAATTACACTTTAACGATTAAGCTAAAGGTTATATATTTTATATAAAAGAATACCCTAATCCTCTTTAATCGCTTTATTTAATTTTTTAAAAGATCTGAAAAAAGGTGGTAATATGGTTTATAATAAAGGGAAAAAGTATGTATTTTATTATATAAATTATAAAGGTTTAACATGTAAATTAACTCCTCCTCCCATCTATATTTAAATATCCCTAAAACTAATATACATTATAGATAATGTATAAAAAAGCTTTAATTAGAATTTAAATATATTTACATAGGAATTGTAAAAGTGTCACGTTATAAAACTCTATAACGTAAGCAGATGTTAGTGTTTAGGGCACCTTTTAATGTGCGTATTAACAGCATTAAGTAAAGCTTTATTAAAGTAACACTGTATGCACGTTATATATAAAGAGATATAAATAAAGGTTTTATACTATTAGTAAATTAGTTAGTTTATTAAAACGACTGCTTTAACTAGTTTAGTAACCACAGCTTATCAGATAGTCTTAAAAAAGGTAATAATGTAATACCATTAATCGTTATAACTATAAAAACACAGATAATAGACACCTTATTATTATCCAGAGCTAATGTTAAAGGATCGCCCTAGATTAATTATAAGGGGAAGAAGGTTTTTTAAAAAACGTAAAAAGCTACACATTAACAGATTACTATTATTAAAGAGTAATATACTAGGCTGCTTTATTAGTAAGTTCATATAATTAACACCTATCACCACAGCTAGTTTAATAATATAATATAGTTTGTCCTAAGTTATATGCCATTAAGGAGGAAATAAGAGCAGCTAGAAGAGAGTAAAACTAACATAACGTGGCTAACTGGGTAAGGAGGTAACGTAAAGGCGTTTTTATAAGACCATTAATTAACTATTGGTAATTAGCCCCTTTATAAATATAAATACAGATGATTAACTTAGCTACTGGTATTGCTATAAATAGCAGTCTTCCTCTGCTATACACGCCACTACTAACTCTATTACCACGTCTAACTGCCGTTAATAACCTACTATAAGGTTACTTTTAGTAATTATTCACTATGCTTATTAAGAGAGATAATACTGGTGTAACTAGATTAACGGCACTGATACTAGATCCTATCCTGGTTAGTCGCCCCTATATTAGGTCCTTACTGTTATAATAACCTATATATAACCAGTTTAGGTTTTCACTTATAACGCTTATTATTAATAAAAAGGAGGGAGGGAGAGTAACGCTAGTGTAATAATAGGTATACTTCCTAAGTAATATACTTATTATATTATAACCTTTTTAACCAGATGTAATAGCCAGTATTAGCCACCTACCCACGATAACCATTTATTGTAATTGTAATATAAGAAGATATAAACTAGCTAACTTGAAATATTACTAATAGTAATAATTAATATAAATAAGCTGGTGTTAAAGGGGGTAATTAAGGACCTTTTGGGGAAATATAAGTAGAAGAGATATACCTTTTAGAACTTAAAGAGCCTTTAAACAGTGGCCACTTTAATAACGTCTTCCCTGAGAACGTATTATAAAACCTCTCCTGGCAGGTTATAGAGTGTAAGACTGTAGAGGCAGAACTTACAGTGATATTATATAATTAGCTGTCGTTAAGTCCTATTATACAGCTATTAGTTAAGGTTGGGGATAATAAGGACTTAGGGTGTTAGAAAAATAAAAAAGTTCTTAATGGTAAGAAAACCCCTAAACTAACCAGTAAAAAGGTGTTATTAAAGGTGGTAATAATCAGCTCTTATAACATCTGTTTAATAATAATAAGAAGCCGTAACAGTTTATAACTTAGTAACTTGTTATAACAGTAACACCTGTTAGCACTGTAGTTACTAACCCTCTTATTAACAGTGGCCAGTATATAAGATAACTGTAACTAAATGGAAGAAAGTAATAGCTTATCGTAATATTTATAGCCTACCTCACCAGCTGCTAGTAATTAACATATAGGCAGGCTGTCATTATTTACCTTATAACAGTCCCACTTTACTTAACATATATTAGCTGGCACTTTTAATATCTGTAATATAATGGCAGGGGTAAGTACCAGGCTGCCCCACTTTTAACCCAGCTTACCTACTCCCATTACCACTTAGTAATATTAACTCCCATCTACACCACAGCCTCCCCCCTTATTACTAGATAATCTTACATTATAAAACAGTAATAGAGGCAGGGTTAGGAGTATCAGCTAGGCTAATAAAGGCAGTGGAAGTGGTAACCTATTAGGGAATAATAGGAGTAGTAGTAGGTTATTACTATTTAGAGGTGATAAGGGTATATTATCTAGCTAGGACTGTAAAGGGGTATTAAAAGCTTAAAGTAACACCTTAAGGTCTCTATCACTTTTATATCCCTCCACACTGTAAAGTAGCGGCGGTTATAAGGTTAGGAGTATCAGCTAGGCTAGGAGTAGTAATAGGTTATTACTATTTAGTAGTAAGGGTACGCTATTTAGTTAAGGTAACAGGTAGTTATTATAAGTTTAAAGTAGCGTAGTAGGGTTAATATTAAACTATTAAAAACTGCCCTTATATAGTAATTAGGGTAAAAAGGTAGAGACTAACGTTAAAGACGTAACCTATAACAGCCCACCAGGATCACCTTACACCTAGCCAGCCTATAGGAGGCTGCTTTACATATTCTTAACATAGCAGTTATAACAGCTCTTTACCTGTATTACTAAAGTATATAAGGCAGTTACTAACCCCCTCTCCCTTAAGTATATAACACTCTATTAAGGTGAAAGAGTCTCACTAGATTATAGCTTGCTAGTAAACGTAACTAACAGGCTGTAATAGCGATTAAAACCATCACCTACAACCTAGGGGCAGCCCTAACAGGATAACCAGGACCTTACTGTAATGTTTACAGCGGTAAAAGGGGGCCTAATACTAAATGTGTTTAATAGTGGATAATTAAGCTTTACTAAATACCCTCCCGGTTTTAACTGCTGTGTTACTTTTAAAGGCTATGACAGTTAGAAGGATGAGGATGTGTTAACACGCCTTTACATAATAGTATATTATAGCACTATAACTATTATTACCCTCCCGTTACTTATATCTTATAATATTAACAGTATATATACGTTTAGGACGTTACTTACTACTGTCTGTTAGGGGATTTATTAATACCTAGACAGGTACGATAATAAGAATATCATTACTAATATTTATCTTAATATCCCTATTTTAATAATACTAAACTTATTATTAAAGGAATAAGTCCTTATACCGTTACATCACATCCTATATTACAGCCTTAAATAAGTAATAAGCTAGGATGTGATAAGTGTATATATATTCTTTCCCAGGTTATATAAGTACCCTATTAATAAGAGGCTGTAAACTAACGTTATTACTAATAATCTAACTTATAAGCTTATATTAACATTATTATTAGGTAAACAGTATAACTTATAATTTAACATTATACTAGCTCCCGCTATCCTTACAGCTACTTTAATACCTAATAAGAACGGTATAATAATCTATAATGTAAATATTACCTAATATATCCCATAAAATCACCAGGCTACAGTATATCTCACATACACACTGGGAGAAGCTAGGACAGCCCACCCCTAAGGTACAGTTATTAAAGAGGGTAGTAGTAACAGTAAGGATTATAATATACCTTAAGGTATAGGGAGGATACAGTATATAAGGCTTACGTTAGGAGGGTAACACCTTAAGGTGTTAACTGATAGTATTTAGGTAAATATTAAGGGTAACTTTAAGTGTCTTTCCTACTTTAAAGACTTTATTATCTATATTACTTATAAGAACATTAAGCTTTAATTTATATTATTAATTAATTATAAAGCAGCAGTAGTAGGTAAAGGGTTTAAACCTATAGTTAATTAGTTTTTAAAACACTGGGAGATTTACTTTAACTCCCACTTCTTAAATAATAATAAGACGTTTATTAATTTAAGGAAGCAGATTATTACTATATTAACTACCTTACTATATAACGTAATAGATAAGGTGGTAAAGACATACCTATACTACACCTATTACCTAAAGGCAATCCTTAAATCCCAGGAGGAGTAGATTAAAAAGCAGGTTACACGGGACTTAAAAGACAGTAATTATAAGAATAGTAGCGGCCTAGGTAGTGAAGAGGAGGGCATACCCTTAAACGAAGAAGGTAAAGTTACCAGTCCTTACCACTACAGGGCCTTTACATCCCCACTTAAGTCCCCTAAAAAGGGAGCTAATAAGGCTATTAACTAGGTAACAGTTAAGGTAGAGTAAATAATAACTTAAGACAGTGTACAGTTTAATAATAATAAAGGTAAAGGTAGGTAGGGGTAGTAAAAACGCCTAAGGAGACATTAAGGCAGCAGAGATAGTAGGGAAGATAAGGGACCTCCCAGCCCCTATACACCTAAGCTACTAGTAACTTTCTACCTATAGGCTATAACTAGGGAGGCTGGCAGTATAATGGCAACCTTGGCACCTGGGGGGGTAAAGATTAGTAATAGGCTTATCTACTTACAGTGGTATAACCTGTTTAAAGCCCTGTTCGACACGTAGAAAGTTTACACCTTACAGCCACCCACTTACAAGAACCTAACCATTAACCCCCTCTACGTTAGGCAGCTCTAACAGGCAGGTAAAGCTATTATTATCCACCAGGCCGCCCTTAAAAAAAGCTACCTGCTTTTAAAGGCGCACACCACCCTAAATATATAGGAGTGCCAGGGCCGCTTTTACAGTGTGTAAGAGGAGCACTGTATAATAATAACCCTTTTTTAAGAGATATACTAGGTCTGGGACACCCTTAATAATAATAACGCCAGTATACCTAATCTAACAGCAGCTAACCACCCCTTTACCTAATTTATAATCCCTACCACCACTATACTTAACTTCCTCTATACCTAGATTAACTACCATTACTTTTTATTTAAATACATCCTTAACTAAACGGGCCCTATATTCTCACTTGCTAACATAATACTTATAATTATCACCTTATAATACCTTTACTACTGTTATAACAGTAATAATATTTATAAGGAGCCGTTACTTTTTAGGGATAAGTAAACTTAAAGGGAGTAAATATCCTGTAATAAGTTAAAAGAAGATACGCCAGCTGGTATTATTATTAGTTATGCTGTTACTTTTAATAAAGGTGTAATTAACCTGGATATACCTTAATTAATAGAGAGGCGTTAGATAAAGTTAGGGATGTATTATTTAATAGTCCGTTACAGTTTTAAGTGGTGGTAGTAAGATCTATTCTAGTAGCTATTCTGGCAGTTTACAGGAGTAATCACTTAAAGGCTCCTTATTAGTAACCTATTACTTTATATTAAGTACTGTAGGTAGTGGTAAGTGGTTAAGGAGGTTTAGTACATTTAAGTGTAGTTACTCCAGGCTTAATTATAGTATTAGGATAAGTAAATCAAAGGTAATAAAGTAGTAGTGGCTATATAGATAGAGTATTTAACATATCTAATACTCTGCTAGTTTAATTAGGATATTTAGGACGAGATAACCCACTAGAATAAGAACTTTAAAAAGCTAGTCCCTACTATTAATTAGGGTCCTAACTGGAAGCTGCCGATATATTACTAAAGTGTTATGTTTAAGAGGTTCTTTAATAAGAACGTGCCCTTAGAGAAGCCTTATTATCCCCACCTTATTTATGGTAATAAGGCTGGTATTACTAACCCTTAGGAGCTTATCCACTTTCTCTTTAAGTGGCGGGACTAAAGGGTATAGAAGGTATAGTTGGTAAAGAATTACCAGGTGGTAACATAAAAGATATTTAATATACTTAACTATTTCCTTAAAGTAATAGCAGTTAATAAGTGGTTTCAGGACCTTTATTACATTATCCTACTTACCTAATAAATCTTACCTTACTTAATAAGAACGTTATTCTTCTCTTTTAGTAAAAGTAATAAGAGGACCTTTAAGTTTAGATAAGTTATATAATTCCCTTTAACTATCTTTACATTTCCCCCTTCTTATATAAAGGGTAAGGGTAATTATATAACTAAGTAATTCCTTTCTGGCAGTATATACCATTATAATAACGGAAAATAAGAGCTATATATAACGTTCCTTAGTAATAATCTTTAAAAAATCTTATAGAAGTCGTACCACTCCTTTAGTCCTAATAGTAACAGTATAAGCAGGTTATATTAGGGAGCAGATAATATAGCTATACAGGACAGTAGTAATAAGGATAAGGAGGAGGAGGAGGAGGAGGAGGAGGAGGAGGATGTGTAATAGGCTAGTAAGACTCTTAGTATATTAAAACTGCTAGACGTAACAGTATAGTTACAGGATATTAGAAACTACACTTAAATACTTAGTAAGGCTTACCTTTAACTTTTATAATATAGCGCACTAACACCAGTAGTTAAGGTTAATTTCCCACCTTAAATACTAACGTACGATATTATTATAAAGTCGCCATTAATAGATAAACTTAACATCTGGTTTAATAAACGTATAGCTCCCCTTATGTAACCAGCTATATTAGTAGTAACAGTACCTTAGATTTAAGTTAAACATAAGACATAATTAATAAATAAATTGTTATTATAAACTATAAATAATAATAGTATTAACGTACCTAATATTCTTATATTTCATCTTTGATATCACTTAAAGTTTCTCCTTATTATAATAGCCTTCCTTACTATAATAAAAACTAATAATAATAGCCTAACCTAACGGTATTATAAAACACCATTATAAAGGAACCTTTATCTTTTACATGTTATAAATAATAATATAAATATAAAGTGGAACATTTAGTAATTAAGTTTACAAACTAATAACTAACCACTCCGTCACATCAATTATCACGTTTCTTACTAAACCTAAGTAATAATAAACCCCTTTAAGTTAATTTACTAAATGTGGTAACCCTAAGACATATCCACTTTTCCAGTCTGAATTAAACCAGGGGATATAATAGGCTAACACTAGACCTGTAATACCACCCACCACGCTAAGTAACACCACTTAGCCATAATAATCTAAGCGAATTACACCGCCAGAATTAAATAAGTAAACGTATTAAATCTCCACTAAAAGCATAGCATTACAGATCTCACTATAGGTAAAGGCTGACCTGTCACATTACAGCACTTGGCCACTCTGTAAGGTAAAGCAGATGGTATTACTAGTTAATACTAGACTTAGGATATTATATCACCTGCAGCGAAACACGTAAAATACCATTTAAACTATTATAACTAATTAAGTTATTACACTGGAACTAAACAAACTGATATACTAAACTTTTATTAAACATATAACATTATAAACCCCTTAGCCCGTAGTGATATAAACGTTAATTATACCAGTAATTAAATAAATTAAAGTACTGGATCCCCACTAAATATATGGTACAGTAAACCCTATTAAAAGGTGAGAATCTACTCTAGAGGCACGCCAGTTTTTAAAGGTAACGATTAAACCAGTTAATCTACCTATAGGTGTGAACTTTAGGCTGTGATTAAACTAGTTAGTTTACGGGTGTGAACTTTACTAGCCCTGAGGGTATAAATAATACCCCACCCCTACCTTATATAACTATCACGCTTACCCCCTTTAAAAAAAACTATAAACTTTTAAAGAATAAATTAATAACCCTTATTAGTATACTGATTTCTATAGACTAACTGGTTTAATCTTTACCCTTAACTTATTTTAATTAGCCTGGTTTACTAGAGCTTAGTTATTAATTAACCAGACTCTAACCTTACTAATCGTAATATTACACCTTACTAATCACAACCCTATACCTTAATTCACATCACCCCCACTAACTGTAACTATACCTTTAAAGGCCGTTAGAGTTAAAGCCAAGGGCAAAGGTAAGGTGACTGTTAGTATAAATGTTACTGACATAAAGGCCTAAAAATTAGCTAAATAGACATTTATTAGCATAAATATTAACTTTAAAGGAAGTAAAAAGACGGTATTCTTTTTAGTTTTAAAGGACATTACTATAATACAGTAGGGGTTTAAGCCGGCGATTTAGAGATACGATATAAATAACATACGGAATTACCCTTTATATAGGGTAATAAAGGCCAGTAGAGAGAAAGGCTTTATTTATAAGTTAATAATCATACCCTACGTTAAATTCCACAACATCTCAGCTCTCACATTATACCGTATAAAGGCGCCTACATGGCATGTAAACGTTACATATAAGATAGTTAAGTATAAGTTTAAGTTTATCTCTTTAAACTTCTTAAAGGAGTACCTTAAGATCTAAGATAAGATGCTCCCTGGTTAGATATTTACATACGTGCTAAATGTTAACAGTTTTAAAAATAATAGAGACTTTACTGCCGTACTGGGGTATAAGGATAAGGTTAACTTAGCTAAACACTTGGACCTTAAAGGTAAGTTATATATTAAATTAGTTAATATATTATTACTAGTTTCCTAACTGGTTTAATATTTACCACTCCTTAATATATTAACTAGTTTAATATTCACCACTTCTTAATAAACTAACTAATTTAATATTTACCACTCCCTAATAAACCAACTGGTTTAATACCTAATAATAATTACTAATTATATATCTTCTAGTTATAGACTACCTTGGCTTTTAGTGTTTCTTAAAACACGGTAATATGACATTTAAGAACGGTAATCTTTATAACAACCTCTTAAGTAGAGAATCGTTTCCCAGTAACCTATATATTAAAAAGGTGTAGATAGACATTTATATAAATATTCTAATTATGTTTAACTATCCTAAGGTCGGTAAAATCTTAAAGGCACTTATTAAAATAGAAGGGGACATCCTAGTCCTTTTTATCCAGTAAGGTAACATCGGTAATGTTAATATAATTAGTGAAGAAGCCTAGCACTAATACCACATTATAGCGACGAATATTACTATATTATATGTATATCTCTGTAATGTGAAGACTTGCTATGATTGGAATGTAACACTTTAATACACTCGCTATCTTAACAGTACTTTAGATATATAAGGAGGTTATATCACTAATAACTAGTTCTGTATTATGTTACATTTACTATATTTTAATAAACGTTGCTTATACACGTTCCAGTCACCTTTAGATGGTAAGGGTCTTAAAAAAGGTTTGGTGTTTAAAGTTATAAAAATAAGCGTGACATCTATTAGTAAACAGCTTAATAAGGAACAGTATAAGTTAAGTAAGGTTAATAAATAGGGTGTTGTAAACCTGTAACTCTACTCCCTAACGATACGTATATTAGGCAGGTCCACCACATCCTTAATTGATAAATTTAGATATAAGAGGGTGTTTAGTAACTAGATTAAGTGTCTTCACCTGATGATTACTAAGGCTGAAATCTTAGTAGTTTGTATAAATAAAAACTAGGGTTGGCACTTTACAGACGATATTAACACAGAACTTATTAATATCCCGGTGTTAATTTTGTTAATAAGGAACCTTTAACGTATGGGATTATTCTTAAAACCTATTATTTATAAGCTAGATAAGACCCTTATTACTTAGTTTAGTTACTTATTTAATACTAAGTAAAAAGTCAACCTAGCGTAATTTATTACGTTACAGATAACCATTCTGGAAAATCTTACTAACATCCCTGTAAATACTAAGCTGGAATATAATAAAGATAATTATTTAATTAAGCGTTTATAAAGTAAGCGTTTTAAGTTAATAAAGGCTAGACTTAAAGGATTATACAGTATTAAGTCGTTATTATCACAGGCATATCCATTCACCAGCGTTAATAATAACCTAACCATCTTAAGCATAGCACTTAATCACCTAGAGCTGGTCACATTAAACGATTTCGAAAAGGTGTTTAATAAAAGCATTAAGGACTCCCTACATTTTAATTATAAGAAGATAAAGAATAAGTATAACTGGACTTAGAATTGGGAAATCTGTAAAGGAACGAAATATCTTCTCCCTTATTAGATAATTAGTAAGTTACACATTATACCTATTAATATACTAATATAATATTCTAACTGGTTTAATACTTAAAACTAATTATAAAAAATACATACGTTATGTTTAACCTTTCCAATTTACTAATTAGGTCTTAATTTTATATAAATAAGGTTAGCATTAGCAAAACCTTCACAATGGCCTTAACAGTGCTTATACACTACCACTAACTTATCAGAGAGAAGAAGGTGGGTAAAAAGATTAAGGCTAAACCCACCTTATACCTATACCTTACACCTTTAGTTATTTAGATATTTAATAAGCTGTACCTAAATTTCCTTAAGTTAAAGCTCCACGTTTTCTATTAAAACATTACTTAGATTCTATAAGATAACCCCTACTACACGTAAACTTAGAGCACGTAGCAGATAGATGATAACCTTTATAATTACGTAAATAATATAGAAAACCCTAAAGTAGCGCTAATTGTGTACATTTCAGTATACATTACTGTGGCTGCTTGCTAAATAACTATAACTAAGCACAATGTAGACACGTCTAAGTATATTAGATAATGGGTGTATAACTAATATATAGTTTGGAAGTTGAGGATCTCTGTTGCTCCCACAGGCTTGGTAACCCTTAGCCTTAAGGGTTTTGATAATATAAGATCTGGTAGTAAATTTAAGGATAACGGGGGTAATTTAGACATTACAGTTAGCAGGCTTATTAAGGTAGATAATAAGAGTGATATTAACGATAATGGTAATAAGAAGTACGTTAAGTAGTTAAGTAAGCTTAATAAGAAATTTAAAGGTAATTACAGTAAGTATATTAAAGTAAACAGATATAGATTATTCCTTAACTAATACTTTAAGTAAATATTAACTATATATCTTATCCTTACACCCCACTTTACTATAAAGTAAACCAGTTAGTATACGAATTTTAATATTCTAACTAGTTTACTTTCCAATCACCTTATTATATCCACTAACATATAATTAATCTTACTATAATCCTTATGTTAGAACGTTAGAAGTCTAAGATCTACTAGGTCCACCATATTAATACCCATATCACGAAAAGTAAGAAGTTTAAATTCCAGCTTATAATATATAATAAAGCTACTAATTTACATAACTCTAACTCTTAGTGTTAGTGTCTTATGCAGGTTATCCTAAAAATATTATAGGGTGGTACGTTTATAACTCCCACTTAAAATAAGATTACAGATTAAAAAGGTTTTAACCTAATAATATAAGCTACTGTAGTAAAGATACTAAATATATTCTAACTTAATCTAGACTTCCATTATATAAGTGATAAGCTAACATATAAGGAGGGGTCTAATATACTTATCACTAAGTATTATATTAATAAGAATAATATTATTATAAAGTTATATAGTATCTACTAGGAATATAAGTGGTATTAGTGGAAGCTGGTTCCTTTTTACTAAAATAATATCCGGGACTTTGGTAAGGCAGACATCGACCCTAATATTAAAGATATCTTAAAGGCGAATAATATATTTATTATTAATAAGGGAATAAACACTCTTATAACCCTATTAAATAACTTAAAGTATTATCCTTAGGACAGACTGGGCCCTTTAAAAATTAACTTAACTCTTATCAGATATAGTAAGGATTATAATACTATTTATAATAATACTGATGAAATTCTAAGTAATATTACATTTAGGGAGATAAATCAGATTACTAATAATTACATTAATAGTAATTTTAAGAAAGGTAAAGAGAAGGATCTGGACCAGACTAATACGCTTAATATAACGTTACTCTAGGCCACTATAATAGAGGCCTAGAGCAAACATATATATATAATGATAATATACGATAATCCCGTCTGTTAGCTGATAGAGAAGGAGATTTAAATAATCACCGATCTTAAAACTGTAAAAAAGGCGAAACGTGTATTTAAATCTACACTCAGTAGGGCCCTTAACCTAAGGTAACAGATGAAGGTTAACCTTAATAACTTAGGCTTAATAAAGCTTAATGTTAATTTTATCTAGTTATTAATATATAACAGCATAGATAATGGCATTAACTACACGTACGTAATATTAAATAAGGACGATAACTATATCCCCCCTAGGGATTAACTTAACTCCCTCTTTTTCACATACTCCAAATCGCTAATTAAGTTGTACTATCTCTAATAAATGATGGAGATCTAATCTAAACCTAGCTAAGAAAACGCTAAAGTCCTAATTATAATAAACAGCCCTATTATATAATAGTAAGTGGACCGTATCTTAATAAGGCTAGAATTAAATTAGCTAATATACTATATAAGTACACTAACAGGTTTAATATCCCCCTAACTGATTTAGATAGATAGATATATTAATAGCTAAATACAGGGAGGTTACTGCTATGTTTACTAAGGTGAACTTTAAAGTTAAGTCTATTCACTTAAGACTTTTAATAAATAAGCGTTAGGTTATTATAAAGTAATAGAATCAGGCCGACACTATGTTTAACATACTAGTATTAAACTTGTCAGTATCCAGCGCTAGACTTAACGCATACTATTAATACAACCATGGCATTGGAGTAGGGTTTATATAAAACATAACGACCATCTAACAGTACATTAATTAACTGTACTGTATTAAACAGATAAAACCCGTCTAGTGGTATCTTCCTATCGTCGTTAGTACTATTAATAAGTGGTTTATAAAGCGTAGACTGCGTAAGGTACGTAAACCTAACACTAAACTAGTTAATGTACTTATTAGCTATACTAACTGGTTTACTACTAGCCTGATTCTATACTAATATATATTAGTGGGTTAAAGAAATCAGCCCCCAGATGTTAGCAAAGGTTAAAGACCTAGTCTTAAAGTTATTATTTACATATAAGGTCGTTAAATACAGCTTAACCATCCTAGTAAACCAGTTTAGTTAGGCGGTTAAACCACCCTAATCCATCCACGATTACTTAAACGATAGAGCTTTATTCATTAGCAGGATCTACTCGTCTATTATCCACCTCCTAGGCTCCAGCCTATTAGAAGAGGGAAATAAGGGAGAGGATATTAACACTAATCTTAAAGTATTTACAGTAAACCTAGCAAAAGTTATTAACGTTAAAGACCTTATTAAAAATCAGTTTATCCTTCTATATATAAGTTTCCTAAGACTTGTCATTATCGATATACACATTTAGGATAAGTTTAGTAAGGATAGAAACCCCATCATCCAGGCTAATGGTATGCGTGTTATGGAATTAGGCTTTAATCCTAATATTATAACGTGGGAGACTGTCTTTAATATCTTCCTGGAGATTAAGTGTAAAAGGATTTAACTTATAGAGAAATACAGTCGTCCTTTTATTAGTAAACCTAAGTGTGATTACACCTACTTCACTAACTACACCAGGCCCCTTAAACACATCATTTACAGAGAAGAGGATTTTAAGAAGGATGATGTTAATAAGGAGATGGAAAAGGTGGGAAAGTAAGTGAACAGTATAAAAAAGAGACTTAGATTAAAGACAGCGAAGAAGACGCTTATTAAGAGAAAGATAACGGATAATGGTAACCCTCCTCCCTTATAACACTGCCGGATTACTTAGGCTACGATAAGAAACTAAGGAATAATATAAGGTGATAATAAGATCTAAATAAGTGAATGTTTTAAGAGTTATTTACCTCTTTGTTAAATAACCTATACTTAAGCTGCTAACTTAAGGTAAATTAGTAATAAGGTTTTCTCCTAACTTTAGATTTAGTATTAATACATACAGAATGTAATATAACTAGACTTTAAACCGCTTAGTTTAATAAATTACAATATACTAAATAGTTTAATATTAGTAACTATATTAAGTCTTAAAGACTTATAATAATACAGTGGCTTATTATTATTACAGATAATAATAAATAATTAACACATTTAGTATATATAACTTACCCTGTATACTTTAATTACTAAAACTAACCTGACTTAACAAGCACCTTACCAGAGCCGTTATAAGTATAACAGAAATAGTACTTAACCCTAAACATATGTAATTATTATTCTATTATTATAATATTACCATTATAATTTAGGTTACAGGTTAAAAAAGCTCTCTTTTATACTTTATTTATCTCCTTTATACTCTGTTTCCCTATACACTATTATTACTCTATTTACCTATACACTCACTGTTATTATACCACTTATTATTATTATAGTCACCCACTATAACACATATATATTATATATATATTTACCTATTATATAATACTAGTCTGTTAAAGTAGTATATAATCACGTTAACCCACTAGCATAAAAGCTCCCATTCCTTAAACATTTATAATAGTAACCTTTATGATAACTCTTATATTATAACATTAGGTAATACAGCACATATTAAATCTCACTAGGAATTAGCCAGTTAGGCAGGTAATATATCTAATCTATTACACCCAGCTTAACATTATTAAGCTAAATATATTACTAGACGAAACTATTAAATTATGTGCTAGGGTTACTCTCTTTTACAGGCATATGTTCTATACTAACTGCTAGACATTTTACAGTAGTTCTGTTTCATCCCAGACCTGCCCTAACTGCTACGATAGTTTAAAGATTATCAGTTATAGTTATTTATTTAAGCCTGTAACATTACCTGTCTGTATCACTACAGTCGTTCCTACCTTAAAGGAAGTGCTAAATAACGTTATTCTGTTAATAAAGCCATTATTAAACTATATTAGAGCTTTTAAGTACTGTGGAGCTTATAGAGAAATTACTATTAACTACTTAATAGGATGTCTGGTTCTGCTATTTAATAAGCCTGATGGTGAATAAAAGGAAATTAGTTCTGTATTTAACGCTATTTGTGTTAATTTAGGCTATATCTAGGACTTCTAGCAATTCCTGCGTACTTACAGGACTAAGCTATTAGCTAAGTAATTATGGGATTATACAAACTGTTATCTAGAGAAGGATAACTATTATATATACTTTTATCATTATTGTATATAAAACCCGATCTTAATTAAGCTTTTTAGTAATAGTAAGTCTTGTATATAGGAGATCACTAAAGAGGAAGTGGATAATAATAAATAAGGAAGGGGCTAGGTGTAAAGAGAAGATGTAAAGGAGGAAAAATAAAATTATTTTAAACTTATATAAAGGAAGTGTTGCAGACATCTTACAGACCTACAGGCTGTAGTTACATAGGCCAGCCAGGCCTTTATAAGAGGATTAAAGCCACACACCTCTTTAAAGTTAAAGGACCCCCGGAATAATTATTATTATACTATACCTGTAACGACCTTATAAGCCGTCATTAGGGCTAGAGCGGCCTAACTAAGTCCCTGTGTAGGAAACAGTGCATACGGTGTTTTAAGCTGGACTAAGAGTGTAAAGACTTAAAGCCCTTATAAATAATTAAAAGTTGCTTAGTCTTAACGCCAGCGTTTAGCTACTAAGCACTCCTAAGGCTATTAAGCAGAGGGTACTTAGTGATGGAGTGCTTAGTCTTTAAGTGAGTAAGTAAGTAACACTAAGCAAGGTATAAAGCACCTTTTAAATAACTAGTATAAATAGTTATTATTATAACTATAATGGCTGTGAGGGACTTTTAGTTCCTTACATTAGTATTACATTATTTATTTATATCTTACTTTTCAGACTTACTTTTCTCTCTCTATGCTTTCTGCCTTAGGGTTAGGCTTATTTAAAGATAAAATTATATAGATTTTACACATTACAGTATTTCACTAATTTGTAATACAGAACTTAAATCCGTTTTACGCTAACT
>Ga0247770_1000830_pt1 | contig 28275 bp, 36 predicted proteins | sample UWRJL136409B6_FD_179943 | JGI IMG/M metagenome (GOLD analysis project Ga0247770, IMG submission 179943) | Plant litter microbial communities from Arlington Agricultural Research Station in Wisconsin, United States - UWRJ-L136-409B-6 | ecosystem: Environmental > Terrestrial > Plant litter >... | reverse complement strand
CAGCGGGGGGGGCGGGGGGGGTGGCGGGGGCGGCGGTGGCGCCGGTAGTTGCGGGCGCCGGCGTTGATGCCGGGGCGGGTGTCGGGGTGACGCTTGGCTTCGCCGCCGCAGTTGCAGGAGCGGGGGCAGCAGCCGATGACGGAGCAGGGGCTGTTGCTGGGGCGGGTGCTGGGGCGGTCGTAGCAGCAGTTGCGGGCGCCGTCATGGGCGCTGCGGGAGTGGACACTGGAGCGGGAGTAGGCTTCGGTGCCGGTGCCGGAGCCGCCGCTGCAGGAGCCGCTGCGGGAAGAGCGCGAGTCAAAGCAGGCGCCGGCTTAGCAGGGGCAGTTCCCGCTGTGCCAGCGGCCTTCGCCTTGTTGATCGGCTTCTTGACCTTGACCAAGGTGCCATCTGGTTTCTTCACCGTGACGATTGTGTACTCTTGCGCTGGAGCAGTCGCAGCGGGCTTTGCAGCTGCCGCTGCCGGCTGGGCCGGTGCAGTTGTTGCTGCCGGCATGTTGGCTGATTTGGAGAGCGGCAGGAATGGAGAGAGAAACAATGGCGACAAAATGTCTTAACCCAACTGCAAATGCCGCGGGCGTCTGGGAGCTTTGAGTCCGCAATTTCACGGCGGCGCCCAGCTGAGCTGCGCAGGGCGATAAGAGGTGACAAGAGGCCTTGGCCATGCTTATCGTGTTGGGCGGCAACAAATGATGCCATTCAGCACGACCATCTCCTTCTTGGCCCAGCTGGGACGCGCTAGTGGTTTGTGGCTTGCGTCGATTGTCCAGCTGGGCCTGGCCAAGCACCTGCATGGCGTTCTGGGCCTCTCAGAGTGTGTTGCCACCGCGCCAAGAGCGTTTTTCCGGGGTTGGAAAGCTTTTTTCGATCGAGGAGGATCGTGCCTCGCATGGGTACTGCCGGTCCAGCCCATCTAGAAGCCGACTATTGCATGCAGCTGTCAATAGAGGGAACGCCCGGGCGAGTTGTCACCGAGGGCTATTCCCATCTCGACCTTGCTCATGCGCTCTGTCGCCGATTGTGGCTACGTTTGGCCGGCTGGAACGCGCTCGGAGCGGAGGTTTGCGCCCGGACAGCAATCGCGTTCTGTCATCTGAGTTGGAACAAAATGCGATTACCATCCGATGCTTTGGTTCTGCTCGTTTTGATTTTGACATTCGCCAAGTTTTGCAAGCCTTGAGCAAGTGCGTTTAACGTGTGTTTAAGCTTGTGGGACGCTACAGTTGCAATGGCGCCAGCAGAACCGAATGGGCCCACAAGCCCCACCCCAGCACGAACCGCGCCCCCCGGCTTCAAGTTCATCAAAGTCAAGAAGCCCGACGGCACAATCGCCACAGTGAAGAAGAAGCTGTCTCCTGAAGAGCTCGAAAAAGAACAGGAAAAGGCAAAGGCTCAGCCCCAACCACAAGCCGACGCGCCAAAGACCGGCTCGGCACCGACGGAAGCCAAGAAGGATGGCGTCCAGTACAAGATCATCACCGTTCGCATGCCTGATGGCACGCTTGCCAAGGTGAAGCGACCAGTCGACAAATCCGACGCGGAAAAGGCCACCACCAAGCCCACCACTGGCGATGTCGCGGCAGCAGCAACGCCTGCCAAGACCGACACCACTCCACCCAACGACAAGGCGGTGAGCCCCTCAGCAGAGGCAGGCGCGCCCGAGCAGCCCCTCACTGCCGACGAGAAAGAAGCATTGCGCGAGCAGGCCCTCTACCACAAGCAACAGCGCAGATCACGCTTCAAGACGGCTCTGCTCTTCGGTCTTGTCGGCGCAGCCGATGCAGCTCTCCCCGATCTCCTCGACGGCGACGAGATCATGTCGGACACTGATATTTCCGACGACGAGGACTTCGACGAAGATGGGCACCATGACGACGACGACGGCCCGGACCTCGTGGAGGGCGAAGATACCCCCAGCTCGACTACCAATCTGGCTCCCGCCGTTGCTGCGGGGGCTGCCACCGCTGTAGCGGGCGTTGCAGTCGCCGCCATGGCAGGTCCGCCCCAGCCACCCCCGCCCGCAAGACAGCCCCCGGGCCCAGCAAACCAGCCCAACGGAGCCGACGCGCAGGCAAACGGAAAAGCTGAGAACGGGAAGGGGGCATACAAGGTCACCGTCAAGGACCTGAATGACCTCGATGAGAAGGCGGAGAAGCGGCAGGAATCCGAAACGACGTTGGAGCGTCGCTGGGCTGCATTCTCCTTCTACTTCCTCGCGAGTTTGAGCGTCGTTCTGCCCATCTTGTTTCTCGGTGAGTTCATCCCTTTCGTCGCTTCCCGAAGTCCAGGCCCCTTCAATTGATCCCAGCTAACAATTCGCAACAGTATTGGCCTGCTTCATCGTAGCCATGAACGGCAAATCGATCGGGGGTAGTTGGGGACTGATGATCGACCCTATCAAGATTGCTGTTACCGTCTGGCCGATTGTCTTTGCTGCTGTCACCGCTCAGGCCTTCAAAACATGGGCGGCCTACAAAGTGGAACGTGGCGTCAAGCTCATGGAGCTGGAACAGCTCATCGGCAGCAATTCGTTCGGTGCTGTTATGAAGCAACCTTTCCTCCTTCGCCGCCTCGACCTCCTGACGCTCGGCATTTTCATCATCTGGGCGCTATCACCAATCGGATCTCAAGCCCTGCTTCGCACGTACACGCTCGAGCGCGGCTACGTGGAAGATGAAGTGGCTGTTGTGTACGCGCCGGTCTTGGGCAACAACATGCTCCTCTCGCCAGGGGCCGCGGAGAAGATAGGCAACCCCACCATTTTGTCCAACATTTGGCAGTCTGTCTCTGTCTATTACGTCGGAGCCTTCATGAGGGAGGGGGTTAAGCGCGTGTCGGATTCGAAATCTTTTAACCAGGATACATATAACCACCCGCTCCCAAAGAAGGTGGTTGACACCGGCTACGGTGAATATTTCGAGACACTTTCGCTTTACGGAGTTCCTCTCGGTTTACCTCCTCTCGCTGTGAACTTATTCGAGGCGACAGAAAAGGACAAGGATAAAGCCAAAGCGTCGGCCGACGCCCAAGCGCCCTTCGAAAATATCACCTTTCCCATCACATCATCCTACTTCAATTTCACATGTCTTGATTGGAAAAACGCCACGCGCAGGGAACTCAACGAGACCGGAACACGCTGGAGTATTTCGGAAACGTTAGGCATCGACTTCTTTTCCCGTAAGAACGTGGACGATATACTGGTGGACAGCGTACGCTTTTCGAGTCTCAAAAACGCCGCGACGATGCTTGAAGCGGCTGGACTGGAGGTCGGCGCAAGCGTGGATGTTGACGACAACTGGGCATATGCTGTCATTGAGTGCGGGTTTCAGCAGGTGTTTTATAACGGCACCGTGCTATGCCATCTTGATGCCAGCTCGGGCTCCTCGTTTGCGCATGACTGTGGGTTGACAAAGGTGAACCTCTACCGCCTGGACGATGTCCCATCCGGATGGCACACGCCTCTCAAGGACTTCTCCGCAGAGCTTCTCTACGGTGCAAATCCCTATCCGGTGCACTACCCAATCACACCGATAGAGAAATATTCCTTGCAGTATGGGTCGTTTGTCGACGGCAAACCCAACGACACAATCATTATAGATCCTGCTAATACTCTCCCCTGGGAGTTCGCCGGCTACTTCGGTATGCTCTTCAACACCTTTATTCACATTACCCATTGTCCGGAGTGCCTCACGGACTCCAGCCTATCCTCAATTGACCCCGTGGCGGCGGGGGGCGAGCCCGGTACTGGGTTCATGTCGCCCAGCGCATCGGCACTCTACCTCACCCCAAAAACCCCGAGTGGAAAGGCCAAACGCGTCTACTCGCCAGAAGCCCTGGTATACAAGCTTGACTGGCGCTGGGTGGCGGTGCTTCTCACTTCTGTGATTAGCTTGCTGCTCGTCGGCCTCGCGAGCGTGTTCCTGGAAAGCGTTCTCGTCGCGCCGGACGTGTTGGGATATGCATCCACGCTTGCCAGGAACAGCCGGTATCTCCATCTCCCGAAGACGGCCGCGAAGCCGATGAGCGGGCCTGAGCGGGCGAGGGCGATTGGTAGCGTGAAGGTCATGATTCAGGATGTCAAGCCGGACAAGAATGTGGGCAAGATTGCGCTGGGCTTGAAGCATGACCGTGCGGAGCCGTTGAAGCCTGGTAGGCTGTACAGGTAGACGGACTGGGCTGGGACATGATTCTGGATATGAGGAAGAGATAGTAATGGATAACATGAGGTGGATGTAATAATGGAAATACCCTTGGCTCCTGACATTGTCCGACTCGTCTGTTGGTGACTCGTTGCTGAGTTCTGGTGGGCCTTCGCTGCTTCACACTGACACTGGGGGCTGAGGTGCCCGCTGTGGGTCAAGAGATATCGAATTGAGCATATATCCTCCGTCGACAAATCGGAGGTGCCACCAGTACTGGGTCTCCGATCGTTAGGCTGGTCATCGTTGTTGCTCGTCGCCACCGATGATAGGGTGTTACCTACTTGTGGGTGGTGGCCACTGTTCGCAAGTTGATCGCAGACTGGGACGCCAGTGCCAGGACATGGCTGCAGACAGCGGATGGCGTGCAAAGTTGGCACCATAAGCAGCTTTTCTTGATCCTCAACAACCTCGCCTGCATGTGCGAGGGCGATTCGTCAACATACCAGAGCGTGAAGAAAGCCTGGGTCTCCGCCGTGGAAGCCCTCGAAAAGCTCCTCTCGGGCGAACATCTTGCCCTGCAGGATGCCTCAGTCATCCTGGCCATTTCCGCTTGGCATCTCTACCCTGACATGATCGTCTTCTCGCCCTCTGGAGTCAACAAAACCGTGCCTGTGAATGACAAAATACTCAAAGACGCCGGCGTCTTGTCGCTGGAATTCACTGGTGCTTCCACCTCTAAGCAGAGAGGGTTTTGGTGGTCGCTTTCTCTGGGCCATTTCCGGTTCTATGGCCCGTCGGTGCGAAAAACTCGCAATCTCCAACTCGACGGAACGAAGCTCTCCTTCACAGAACTACTCCAGGAAAACCTTGGAGTCATCCTGGGCGCGTGGTCGATCCCTACGGAGGATACGGACTTGGCATTGAGGGTGCTCCTGAAAGTCACAACTAGCATACCTCGCAAAACATCCCCTGCGGCTCTGGATGATTGGTTCATTGATCAGTGGCTCGATATGATCATTGAGCCATGCATGGCTCACTTTGCAGACGAGTCGCACGGATCTTTGCTTCTCTCCCGGGCAGGCGCCGTCAGACATTTGTTATGGAGACGCCAGGGGCCGGCACAGACCAGACGGGCCCTCTTTTTGGGCTACTCGACATACAGACGATCCTCAAGATGCTCCCCAAGTCTGATGACAGAATCGAGCTTTTACGCCGCATAGTAGGCAGAATGGACCTGCCGGATGACGTTGAGACGTTGATCGCATACAGCGATCCTGAATTGTTTGACCTAAACCGACCTCAAGCCTCGAAGAGCAGGCATATGCATTTCGCGACCGCGGTGAGGCCGAAGCCGCAGGGTACATCCTCAGCCGTGTCTAATACCCCACGAAGAAGCCATTACCGTTGGGTACAGCAGGATCTCGACGAGTATGGACGCCCAGAGCCTTATCGAAGGGTCCCTAACGAGGTCTGCCCTGTATCCCAAAGGCCTATGAAACTGAAATATCATAGCCAGTACATCATAGAATTCAAAGACGAATGGAGTACGGGGGACCCGCTTAGGCGATTTGACTATTGCTTTGGGTTGAATCCGTTGGCGGCCGTTTTCATCCACCGCCCTCGAGGCGCGGCCGGAACTGGCATCCCACCCGCCCAGGTATCCCTGGAGGACGTTTTATGGTTCTTCAAACACCTGTCATTGGACCTAACGGCCTTGGCACCGTTGATCCTAGGCCGTGAATCCCCAGCTCTGAGGAGCTTTGTCTACATGGCTGTTGCCCCCATGTTATACTCTCACACCTCGATGGAAGGAGCAAAGATCACGGTGCGAATCCTGGAGCGTCCGTTTTCACCCCCGTGGGGAGCCAAAATTACGCTGCCCATGGACAATGTATCTCGTGGCTGGCGACGCCGAGTCTTTCTCTCTCGCCGTATCGCCTTCTCCACCATGGCCTACTTCGAGATTGGACAGGACATCCTGAGCCATCGGCAAGATGAACTGGAAAAGGGTTTCGCTCTCAGCGTTGGCGATTCCCTCTTTGTCCTTCCAGATGTGAGTTTTGTGCCATCCGCGCACTTCACATACCAACCGAGACCATTCGCTGACTCCTGGTTTCGCGGTATACGTGATAGTTGCTCGCTGATCCGACAAGAACCCATGCCCCGTGGAGGCTCAAACGCCTACTGGGTAACGTCGGGAAGCCCGGCCTGTCCCTTCTCAGGTCACCAGCCGAGGTGGTGTCGCGAAAGATCGACCCAGAGGCGTGGCGAGTTGCCTCATATGCCAAGTTCGACGGCACCCCAGATGACTGCTTCGGTAAGACAACCATGCATATCAGTCTACTCGAGTGGACCTATCCCCTCATCACGACCCATTCCTATGGCCAGAGAGATGTGGAAGTTGTTATCATTGAGGCAGTCGTCTCTGTACGGGATGGGGGGGCCTGAGTCGCCGATGTCGATGTTATTTTGGCGATGCAAAACATCACCAGGATACTACCACGAGCGTCTGGTCCGGGCCAAATCACAGCAGCAGGAAGCACCGCGTTGTCGCCATCCTGTAAATACCACGACCGAGTAGCCACGAAAAAGTTGGGCTTGACGTGCTGGATACTTGGGACGAGATCCTTGATATTCCGCCCAACGAGTATGTCGTGGTGCGAAGCTACAAGAACTAGCTTGCTCGCCTTGCCATTACTTCCGCCCTGGGGACAAAGTGCAAGCGGGCCAGATTGGTGTCCGCCCCGAAGACACATGTTTTCAGTGCCTTGACGTCAAGAGAAGGGATTCAAAGTGATCATTCCTAACGTGGGTTTCTACAGTCATTGGTGTCAGCAGAGGGGAAGATTGCGGAATGTGTACCGATGCTGAAAAGAGGAGAAGCCCTTGAACCGATATAGTCTCGCCCTTTTTAGTCCCAACCTCCTATCTCGAACCCTCTAATAACTACTCCCCTTACTCATCCCAACACAGCTATCTAACGTATATCCCCTCCCCCCCTCCTCAATCGCCACAAACTCATCCTTAAAGTCCCTCTCCCACGCCTCAACCCCAAACTTCGGCTCCCACCCCAATTGCCTCAGCACCGTCCTCGTCATCGCCTTGTTCCCCGCCTACCCCTGCTCCGCCATATCCATTATCCCCCCTTTGCCTTATCCGCCACCTCTCGCAGCGTCTTCAGCCGAATCTCCTTCCCTTACAGCGTTCCCTCCCGCGGTAACACCCCTTTCGTAAAGCATACGTCTAAACACCTCTTAAAGATCTCCGTCTGTAACACCTTCCCTACTGCAGGGAACTATCTTATCTTTATTAACCAGAATACTACCTTCCCCCTCTGCCTTCCCTTTTTATATTATCTTTACTAACAGTATAAACGTATCTGTTAAATTAATTATATGTATTTACGCCTTAACTTTATACTTCAGTTTTTACCTTAATTGCCTTAGTATTGTCCTTATTATCGCTTTATTCCCCGCTTACCCTTGCTTTGCTATATTTATTATCCCCCCTTTACCTTATCTGCCACCTCTCGTAGCGTCTTTAGCCGAATCTCCTTCCCCTACAGCGTTCCTTCCCGCGGTAACACCCCCTTCGCAAAGCACACGTCTAAATATCTCTTAAAGATCTCTGTCTGCAACACCCTCCCCACCGCAAGGAACTATCCCATCCTTATTGACCGGAATACCACCCTCCCCCTCCGCCCTCCCCTCCCGTATCATCTTCACCAACAGCACAAACGCATCCGCCAAATCGGCCACATGCACCCAGTCAAAATTCGCCGTGTCATTCAGCTTAAACCCATACCCCTTCGTAAGCGTATACCGCATCAGCGTCGGTATGATAATCCCCTGTCTGTTCAACAGTCCCTCCCCCTCCCCAAAGATAATCGGGGTGTTTAGACTAGTGGTGTTTACCCCCAGTTCGTGCGCGAGGGCGAGGACGGACGTCTCGGTTGTTCGTTGGGGGTAGTGGGATTCTGCTTCGCGGGCGAGACACCAGTTGTACACGGCGCGGGGGGAGGAGTCGGACCAGATGCGGGAGGGTTCAGAGACGCCGGTGAGGGGGCAGTCAGCAAGGTTGGTGTAGTCTGAGATTGTGAGGAGCCAGGGTATGGGATGGTCGGGAGGTTGGGAGGCCTTGTCCGCGGGCGAGCCCGCGGACAAAGGCTTGGGCGCCGGGGGGCGATGAACCCCGAGCCGACGTTGAGGATGAGGTCGTAGTCGGAGGCGGTGGCTTCGATGGAGGCGGTGTCGAGGAGACCGGCCCAGAGGATGGGGGTGATGCGGGTGGGGTAGGCGGCGAGGAGCTTGGCGGCCGCGTCGGGGGTGCGGACGAGGAGGTCGAGGTGGAGGGATTGGATGGTGGGGTCGGTGCTGTTGAGGAGCCGGTGGATGAGGGTGCCGCCGACGTAGCCGGTCGCGCCGGTGATGAGGATGTTGTTAGAATCCATGCTGCTGAGAAAGTTGGGTTCGGTCTAGAATACGGGGTAGAGATATGAGCGTTGGTATGGAGGATGGTTGGAGGAGGAATTTCGTATGGGATCCCTTGGCTTTTGAACAAGAAAAGGGGTCGTCCTCAACATCCTTGGCTCTTTATGCGGCCCCCATCTGGGCTGGCCGCATGAGAGACTTCTGTGAGAGTTGATTTGACGAGGGGCGTTAGTGTCGAGCCATCCTGGCTATCCTGGCGGGGTGTTGCGCTTGCCAAGCAGAACCTGACCCTTAATGGTGGACTGATTTAAATCTTTTCCTTGTCAAGCATGACGTGTGCGTTGGTGTGTAAATAGTGTCTTGAGGCCCCTGGAATCGAAATGATTGATATATTGGCTGAAGACTGCCTCGGAACTGGTAAAGTCTCTGATCTCATTCAGAGAATACAACTCTTAACACGCAATCCTCCTCCTCCCCATCAACCTTGACATGCAAACTTCCAATCTCGACGACTTTGCACGCTCTCCACCATTGTCTCCTGAGACAACTTGTTAGGTCGCCATACTCTGCGAAAGCGACCTGATGCGTGCCATCCATCTTAGACAGCTCCTGCCCCTAATCGTGCAAAAGACCGCTGACGTGGGGTGGGAGAGTGTTTTGTTTGGCGAGGGCCTCGAGTACAAGACCATTCCTGAAAACCGTGCTGAAAATACGTATAACGGTTAGGAATCACGCCTTTTGGGAGAGGCAACCATATATACACACCTTTTCCGATACTCGTTGATTGTTTTCACGTACGCCTTCCATCGAGGCAGGTGGACGCTGCGGTCAGGACTGTCGGCCATGTTCTGCGTTGCGCGATGCGTCTCGGCGACCTGGGCAGCCAGAGTGGCGTATGGAGGATGCGTATCGGGGGTTTGGACACGTCTAGAGTCTACAAAATCAGGCGTAGAGACGACTGGACTAGGCTGTCCGGGGGAGGGGGAATGTATTCCGCCGGGCGTATCGGGTGTGTCGCGAAATAAGTCGGATATCCCGAAAAGTGGAGGCGGCGTACAGAGAACCGAAGAAGGCATAGCGAAGCTTGGAGCAGGCATTTCGGGGTACGTAGAATGCATACCTGAGCTCTGGGTAGGCGTAAAAAGGGCGGGGGTAGGTATGCTGGGGGCCGAGGCATGCATGCCGTGGGGACATAAAGGAGGTGCTTCGGTATCTTTAACGTCGACGACGAACTGGCCGCGCCGTGGTGAGGACTCGCCGAAACGCCATGCTCCAAAGGCCACAACACACCATCTTTGCGGTCCGTCGCCATTGGGAACGCTTGGCGCTTGCGCCCTTGGTGTGGGCGCATACGGATGGGTGGATCCATTCTTTTGCTGGCTCTCAGTGAGTTTTTCCTTGGCGACAACGACCACGTACTCAGGACGCCAAAGAAACTCCTGAATGATGATGGCGTGGATGTCGAGGGCGTCGTCTGGGTACTTGTCGTAGAAGGGCCGTTTGTAGCGGAAGGATTCCGAGTTCTTGAACATATCGTCCACCCAGACCTTGGCAATCGGGTAGATATCCTCCTCTCCGGCCAACTCGAATTTAACAATGCCGGTGCCCCGAAAACGACGAGGGAATGGGAACAGCGGGATCGGCGGGAACGTCTGGGCCGGCTGTAAGGCAGCCATATTTCTTGCGCGAGTAGTGCTGTACGATAGACTGCTGTGAAAAGTCGATTCGGGAACGCGGGCAAGCATATTGGGAGAATCCCGGTCGCAGGGTGCCAGACTCCTGCGGTGCAATCAAACGATTGAAGGTGACAATGCCCCAGTCTGAATCCAGCAGCTGTGCTCCTTCCATCTATGCTGAACTTGGAAACCTTCCAGGCAGTTACAAAGCGAGCAACCGCAGCACTGAGAGATCAAACAAGCACCAGGGGCCTCCTGCCCGTTGTTCAATGACCCGTGCCCCTATCTGCCTTCCTTTCCCGCGGACGGCCCAGCCACCTTGGATGTCGTTTCTTGGCAGGTGCAGTTGCAACTCGCGATTCGACCCTTTTGCTGCCACGGTGTTCTGGATTGGAAGTCTAAAGCGCGTTGGCCCTCACGATACTGTCCGCAGTTTGTGCTACTGGTTTGTCTGAGTCGTGCATATCTCGGATTTTAATCCCGTACGCTCGAGCGAACCGAGCTCTGAGTTGAGCGCCTCGATTCGTATAGCTGCAGGGCTGAGACATTTGAGAGAGCGTGGACAGTGCTGTTGATGGTGGCAAACAGCAACCTTCAAGCGTGTTGTTGTGCGTGGACGTGTCGCTGGACATGCATCCTTGTCGTTTCCTGGCTTGGCCGGTAGAATGGAAATTTGATGCGATGTGGTTGTTTCACTGGATGAACAATTCGAGAACTGTGATGATTCAAAAACTGAAGCTGTGGCGGCTCGGTCCCATGTTGGTATATGCTTGTCGTTTCGTGCGGCTCGCCGAACCGCATATAGAAGCTGAGATGAGACATTATGTTTCTGATAAGTGATGGCCCCCGTCAATCTCATTGTTGACCGCCGAGGAAAATGAACCCCTTGCAAAGCTGGTCTTTGTCGCCTGGGACATTTATACGGCAAGCAAAACAAAGGAACTTGGCCCCCAAGGCCCACCAATGACAGTCTTCACATGGCCTTGAGGCTGGAGGAGTTCGGCATAAATATCCGGTGGCTGCTGATGTTCCAAGACATTCCTACCCTTCAGAGGCGTGTGGTTGCTGTATGCGGCGCTTCAGCTCGGGGACCGCGTGTGAGTGCGTGACAGACAGAATCCGGATGGGATATGAGTACGGGATGGGTGGGCAATGGCCGCCGTACAACGAGAGGAAGACGAGAGGGAGCAACAGGCCACCCTCTGATATAAAGATCCCTCTCTGCCTCTTGCCCACAACATCAACTCCTCATCCGCATCCAAACAAACATTTGATCCCAGCCCAAGCAAACACCCAGCCACTGCCAAAACCTCCATACTCACAATGAAGCCAAGCCCGCCGACATCGTCTTTCTTGCCCTGGCCACCCTGGCCGTCGCAGCCCCAACTCCCGAGTCAACGCCCATTCTTGTACCAGCGCCTGTGTCTAGCACGGGGTTTAAGAAACCCTCGGGTATAACCAGCCCGGGCGCGAAGCGCGATCCGGATTCACCCCGTGTGGTCAACGGTCCGGTCCTTCCTCCGTGGAGGCGCGATCCGGCTCCGGAGCCCCACGGGTCGGTAGATCCGCTAGACGAAGAGATCTAGAAAGCCAGCTTTCAAGATCGTGTAGTCTCGGGGATTTGGCGATGTGAGTAGCTGCTCGTTTGCTGCCTTGAATCTGGAGCTAATTCACCCAAGGCCTCATGGTGTGGCTTGGCCTGAATTCAACATTCAGACGGTCTGTGACTAGGAGCTTCTAGGTGTCGGCGATCGCTGGGGAAAGATCATGTCGTTTTCGCACAATATCATCGTATTGCAAGGGGAGCTAGGTATCTTCAAATACCTAGTGGATCAGTGTTGTCTCCGCATTGTTCGACCTTTGTGTGATTGGGTTGCTTGTTTTCAAGGCCGCGCATTGCTTGCGGGCGGTGGAAGACACCCCCTCACGGTAATGCTATTCCACGGGCTTAAGTGGTAATGGGGTGAGGCTGTGCTGCTGGTGGGTTGTGGCTAAGGTCGGTCGCGTTCGTGTCTACTGGCCAACTACAAGGTTCTTTGGGGTGAAATCTGTAGGGCTGCCGTCTTCAGACCGCTCGATCCTGCCCTCACACCTGCGCATCCTTGGGTGTGCCATCTCGAACATTCGATGTTCAGTGATTTTAACAGCAAAAAAGCAAACTTGCTAGAGGAGTAGTTCTAGGTCCCCGGTCCCTTAATAAACTTTTGCTGACAATGGTCCAGTGGTAGACCTTCACCGATGAACTGGGTAGAGTTCTTATTTATGATAGTATTCGATGTTGGTGGTGAGCTTTGGCATAACCCGGCACCCCCTTGCTGTTCCGAAGCTGTTCTTCTTTCACCCTCCAGCCACCACAAGCGCTGCCAACTCGGGAGCTGTGCCTGGTGTTGCGCACAAATCTCCTGGAATGTCTAAGATAAAGGACAGCGGGCCTCCGAAGCAAGTGTCGAAGAGCCAGGATAGGCCGAGCTCGGCTGGACCGTGAGGTAATGGGAGCGATTTGAGATTTGAGGATCTTTTACGCTTCGGCTAGTTTGGACGGAGAAAGTGAGGAAGCTAAACGCAATCATTCGGCGCTCCCGCACCTCCACAGCATCTGGCCCTCGTCTCGCCAAGCCAGCATAAGCAATTTCCCCCAACTTGCAAGTATTGGCGCCCTGCTCGCTTTGCTGTTCGGGATGAGCTGGGCAGGCTCAAACCTCTTCTCCTCACCTCTCCATGACGAGAGCCACATGTCAGCTGAAAGTCCCGTCCCCCTCCACGCTGCATAGACTGTGCCTTCAACCTGCGCGAGGGAAGGTCTTAAATCGGTCACTCCGCGCCAGCACACCTCATAGGGCTCTTCGTTGAGTGGGTTGCCTCCCATGTCGAAACGCATCCAGTACAGCTTATGACCAGAGAATATCTTCCACATAACAATCAGTTTGCCACTATGAACTGTCAGGGCCGGAGCGACATTTGTTTCGACAAAAGGAAGAGACCTCGGCGAATCCCATCGGTGGCCGTCATATGAAGACAAGTAAACCTTGCGGTCCGGCACGACTCCCTTCCACAAACCAAACACTAGAGCTGATCCGTTCATGTTGCAGCTGGCGAGTACTGGCAAAGAGTTAGAAATGTATTCTGGGAGGTTTATTGTGCTTGGAGTGCTCCATTGTTGACTCGGGCTGTTGTCGTGGCAGATCGAGTAGTGAAGTGATGATTTGGTTAGCCAAACTGCCATCAGCCGGTCGTCTAGCGCCGCTATCGATGGCAGGCTCTGCTGTGCGCCTTCAGGGCCAAGGATAATCTTCCGATTCATCGACGTGATCCCTCCATCTTGATCCCATGTCTCCCAGCACAGAGAATACCCCATTGGTAAGGCCCACGACAAATAGCTGCGCTGCTGCCATCCTTTCGACGGATTTTTGAATCGGTGGACGATGACGAGATCTCCTCCGCATTCCGCGAACACGAGGTCAGGCTCAAACATACCGTCAGGTGTATAAGCGGGGTTGCTAATGGGCTTCTCCGCGGCGGGATGCCACCTGAAGACCGTATTTGGGGCAGGAACACCTCGTCGCGAAGAGTGGACTTTCTTGACCAGGCGTCGCATCGCATTTTCCTTGGTCTCGCCGTAAATAACGGGCATGAAAATATCGAAGATCCCGAGAAGGCAGTACGCCTCGTCTTCCGGCAGTGTGGTCTTGCGGCCGTTCAGCCACTTGAGGCGCTCTTCGACACCAAACTGCGACAGGTCGTCTCCACGTAGGGCCGAAAGCGGAATGTTGGTGATGGTCTGAAGGTCTTGCTCGAGGTCCCTCTTACTTCCAAGTCGGTTGCGCTCGCTTGTGAAGAACTCGACTGACTTTGGAGCGAGAAGCTCCTGCAGGGTCCAACCTCTAGTGAACCATCTGCTCTGCGGCAGAGCCTCTCGCCATCTGTCGTGACGAACATCGGAACTGGTTGAGAGCGGTCAGTCACTGTCCTCGATTTCTTGCGAGCGCTCGACACCCACAGATACACATAGCACCGCTCAGCAGCGCGGTACCACCTAAACATGGAGTTGATCGATCGCTGAAGCTCAGTGCTGTTCGTCTTGTCGATGCAGCAAGTGTCGACCCAGGAATAGTCGAGTCCGTCGCGCCTCGCCTGCTCAACGCAGAACTCGATCTTCAGCCAGCCGCGTTTGTCCACACCGGTGCCATCGCGCAAGTCCTGGAAGGTCACCTCCTCAAAGCCCCATGTGTGAGAAAGGATCGCATAAGGTGGAATGGTGCTGCCGGAATCGAAAGGACCAGCGAGAGTGATCTTATGGTTGTCGCCGTGCTTGAGGAGCCACATCGTCCGACGCTCGTTCGGCTGACTAGGAGGGGGATACGAGCCGGGAGATGCGTTGGGCAGTCGATGAGGAATGCGTCAGGTTGTTGCTTGGGACAGGTCGCGGAGGCCGAACTGGCGACCGGGAGCGCCTGCCCGCGCGAGGTTATCTAATCTCCCACCAGTCAAAAATTGGGCAGTTCGCGGTTTCGGTTCGGGAACCAATCGGATCGAACGCCAAGCGCCTGTCCAGGGGAAGATATCGCCCGCGCAGTTCTGCAGGCCCTCCATCGTGGTCATTTACCGCCACGGCGCCCGCGGATAGGGCAATTTTCAGGGCCGCCTTGGCGCAGAGAGCGGCGGAGAGCCGGTGTCAAAGCGGATCTTCGCCGCTGGTCGCCGAGACGGGGTCGAAAGAGGGGCCGAAAGGAGGGCCAGGGCTTCTGCCCGGATGGGTGCCGGCTCTTGGCTCCGGTATAAAGGCAAACATGCATCTGTTCGAGGGTTACGGTCCAGGAGATCGGGTGACAATTCCACAGGACGACGATGAACCTCAAGAAGGGTTCAGTCAACAAGCGGGCGGACTTGAACGAAGGCAATGTTTTCAGACTCATGCACTCTTCAAATTCGATGGTGGTTCCTATTGCTGAAAAATATTCTAGATGGTCTTCCTTCTAGGTAGTCCTTTCGAACACGCTGTCGACCGAGCCCGAAAACGAAGGGAACGCTCGCCCGTAACTCTCAACTTAGACGCTCAAAGCATTAACGCAGCCACAACGATTGCGCCGAAAGCAGGAATAGCCAAAGCACCCGCTCCGCTCCCAGATCCACCATAGATACCGCCGCCACCCGAGCCGCTTCCCGAGCTACCGGGTTGCGTCGGCGAAGGGTTCATCGCGCCTCCACTCGCGCTCGCAGCTGAGACGACCTGACCTCCGAACGGAGCAGACGGTGCCACCGTGTTGGCCACCGACGAGGCCTTGCTCTGATATGCGCTGAGTGTCTGGTCCGCGCTGGGGTTGATGACGCCCGACATGCCCGATTCGCAGTGTGTCGGGAAGCCGCAGTAGAAGAAAATGGGGTCGGTCGAGTTGATAGTCACTTGGAAGACGTCGGACTGCAGCAGAATTAGCATCCTCAGTCTGAGCTGGGTGATGGAGGAGGACTCTCACGTTCTGGCCGTTGCTGGTGATGAAGCCACCGGAGAAGAAGCCACCGATCTCGGCTGGCATGCACGGATTGTTGAAGTCGCCCATGATGACGCTGTGTGTGGGAGGGAAGAATTGGTACTCGATGACGTCCCCCTTGGCAGCGGTGACCGTGTTTGGAGTAAAGACAAGGCCATCCTTGCCGACCGCGATCTGGATTTTGGCCGCAGTCGCTAGGGCAGCAAAGCCGGCGATACTTGTGAGTGTTGATGTGTGCATCGTGACGAGTGTTGTGTCTGTCTCGAAGTTGGCGGAATGTCACAGACTCTGGAACTGCAATGTCAAGTCTTATATATCTTCCACGGATTCACGTGTAGTGCGAACTCGAGTGGCCAACTTTTCGTGGTGGCGTAGTCATTTGTTGCACCCATTGCGCACAGCGAGCCTCGGGGGCTGTGATTCGCGTGATATCGGCTCGCGGCGGCATATTGACCAGACTGGGGAAACGTAGCGAGACCGTTGCTTTGGCGCAGGGGAACTTGTCAGCAAGAGTTTGCCCGTCAGATTTGACGACTGATATTGGACTTTCGCATGTTTGGCTTGACTCCAAAGATTGCCAAACCATCTATCGGTGGCAGGCTCTTTGCTGCGCTGGCAAGTCGAGACAAATCTTGAATGACGGTCGCAGCTGCTTTGGTGGTCTGACGTTGCTCTTCTTGGTGATTTGCTGATATAAACCCGGGATGAAGCCGTCTCCAATAGAAGGCAAGTCCCGAGGAACTTCTGGCATGCACCTTCTCTGATGTTGCGGGGCAAGAATCTCACTGCAGCGGCTGACGTACCACCCACCATCTTGAAAAGGCGGGTTTCCTCTCGGCTCGTTAGCCTTCGGTGTGGCATCTACTACAACAAGACGGAACTTTGGGACACAGAAAGCCAAAGACTTCGACAAAGGCGAAAGTTGCATTTGCAAAGTGAACGGAGATGAGTGCCCTTTTCCCCTTTTATCAAAAACACTAGACTTCACACTTCCCTCTGTTGGTGTCTCGTGCCCTGTCTAAGAAGAGATCAATCCGGCTGAAAAGGGTACTTATCCACCTAGCTATCGACAAGAGACCGCGGACCACCGACCAACAACCCAGATTCTGGATAACCATGGAAAGTCGCTTCCGCGTCCTCACCAAAAGCGCTGCTTGGTCGCCGCTGACAAAAAAAAGTCCTGGAGCGTCTGAGCGGCAAATAAGTCTCACCAACCCAAAACCAGGAACGATGCGCTTTACGTCGTTGACGCATGTGGTGATACGGATTGAGACGATGAGTTATTATCCAGGGCTGTTTTTGGCCTGCCGGAAGAGGGTTGTGACATTGAGGGGCGGGACGGTATGCCGCCGCGAGGTTCTGTCTGCCTCGGGGTCCGCCCAGGGACTTCTGCGTTACACAGAGCTCAAAACCCATCGGCAGATCACCGCCAAGTAACTTGGCAACGGGTTCGGTCCACTGAGAAACTCCAGATAGTGGCACTGGCGCACGGGTTCGTGGTGTGGCTCAAGGCATAAAATTCCCCTGCCATCGTCAATGTCTGTTGGGCAACCAGACCGCCGGTCATTCGGGCCGCGGTTGAGCCGGTTTGCCCCGGCAAACCAGAGTTCTCCAAGTCGATTTGCAAGGGTCAAAAGCAACTCCAGAGCTTCATCAGCATAAAGACCCGAGCGTTAGCATAAACTGTTACAACGCCGTGCTGCCTTACTTGCGCTCATTTCCAAACAGCCCACAATTTCAACCAAGGTTCCCAAAAGGAGAACAAGACGACCGCCTCGATGCCGGACGGCAAACCAGGTGAGCTATCAAAAATGAGCCCTACAAGACAAGCTTGCTCACAGTCAACGCTAGTTCCAGGGAGCTTTTACTTCTACGCGCCAAACAAAGGGGCACCGATTTTCTTTGCTGCCGCTTTCGCAATCTCAGGCCTCATACATCTCTGGCAATGCATGTCAGTATCCACGCAACTTGCTAAAATGTATGGTCCGCTGATGGCTCTTCAGCCGCTACAAATGCTTCAAGCTGACAGCACTCTTCCCTTTCTGCTGTCTTCTGTTCACCATCGGCTCTACCCTTCGCGAATACGGGGCATTTCACTATGATAATCTCCGGGTTTATGTCCCCAGTATTTTGCTGATCTACACTCCTCCGTAAGAACACGGCTTCAACCCCTATAGCTTTATCATTCTGACTATCGTCTTACTGCAGCCCCCTGCTTCAGCTGGAGAACTACCATGTTCTTGGTCGAATCTTTTACTATGTCCCATACTTCGCGCCCATGCATCCGCTCCGGGTCCTCACAACGTTCGGCACACTCTCATGCCTCGTTGAGGTCGTCAATAGCATCGGCATCTCGTACGTCGCGAATCGCGCTCTGCCCGAAAGGTTTCTAAACCTCGGAGACATTCTCCTGAAGGCGGCGCTTGTATCGCAGATGCTCGTCATCGCGCTATTTTTTCTCATCATTGGTGTTTTCCACCGCCGCTGTTCCCGAGGGGGCGTCCTCTCCCCCAAATTCAAGAGCCCCCTTCTCAGCCTCTACGCAAGCATGTTGCTCCTCCTCACGCGGACCGCCTACCGCATTGGGGAGCACTTCTCCGCTCCGCCGCTGAGCACGTTGCTCAGCCCAACCTTCGACCCAATGAGGCTCAGCCCTGCCATTCGCTACGAATGGTTCTTCTACATCTTTGAAGCGTCCCTCATGCTGGTGAACATGGTTGTCTGGAATGTCTGGCATCCGAGACGATTCCTGCCCAAGGACAAGGGCGTGTATCTTGCGCAGGATGGGACTACGGAGGTCCAGGGACCGGGGTGGAAGGACGAGCACTTTTGGGATATTACGTGTTTTGATCCCCTTGGGATCGAGGATACCAGCGGAAGGAGAGGGAAGCCGTTTTGGGAGGATAGCGGGTTTGCGCACCTGCAACGTGAAACCAAGGGAGGAGGGGCTGTCTGATGTTGCGATCTGGGAGCGCGCGGAGCCATTCTGAACGCGGGGGGTTATTGGTGTGTTCTTTCGTTGACCGAAGGCCGCGCTGCCGTTGCGCTGCCCCACCAGATTTCCTCGTTGCAGGGTGCGCTATGCTGTTTATTTCGTCTTCCACAAAATCCACTTACTGAGTTTTTCCTCAAACCACGACCACCCTCAATCACAGAGAAAGCCTTCTGCATACCTGGATACATCTGTTCGGTAACTCGACCCCAAGCAGTCACTGGCGCGTAACCGGCTAGCATACCAGATTCCTCTCGCCTCTATTAGGCCTCCGTCAATCAAAAATGCCTTCCACCGTTGGCTTTCCGACCGGTGCCGAGACTGGCAGCCCAGATTCGGAAGCTCGCAGAAGCCCCGACGTCGAGGGCTTTGATGGCAACCACAATGTTCCGAATTCGCAAGAGGTAAGCTCACACTGGCGAAAGCACAACTGGAAAGGAATGGCCTGCTAATCAGTACTTCTAGAATCCTTCCCCCATCGAGCTACTCCGCCTCGCGCTGGCAGTGAGTGAGAACATCAAGCAGATCGCCTTGATAGAACAGGAGGCTGTGCAGGATTCCCACGATCACGAGATGGAACGAATTCAAGCCGCCCACAACAACATGGTAACCGAGTGGGATCGCACCAACTCTCACGACATGGCGGCCCACCAGAACTGGATCAAACAGGCCATTCGTTGCCACAAGATCAAGATGACTGAAATGAGCGAGGAGGCCAAGCTCCATAAGGAGAAGTACGACCGCGATATGGAGCGAATGAAACTCAGGTACGATCGGGAACTTCTCGTGGCGATTGATCAGCACACTGAGGTAATCAGGACCTCGGAGACAGCCGCTGTAGCAATTGCTCGCTGGTTTGACCAGGTCAGCTTGGGTTGGAAAGTTACTGGCGGATTGGGCTTCCTGTTTGCGCTCTTTGCCACCATGGCATTGTCTCGTTTCATGGCTCGATGGCTCTTCTCGAAGCCGTTTTGACTGGGCGGTCGTGAGCAGGGTTTCTTGCTCTTTGGGATGGATCTTGGGAATGTTGTGCCACTATCCTGATTAGGACGTAGTGGCTAGCATGTGAAGACAAGGCATGTCCGCAGAGTCTGGTTAGCGATCTTAAGACCTTAAGCACAGAAGTAAATACATAGATAGCGCGTATGAGCTGCTCTGTATTTCTCCACCACGATATCTGAATCACTGCCAATTGGATCCCAGCAACTCCTCCACACGATCCCCCGACCTTCCCTCCACTATCGGTGCACCCTCAATTCCCCCTTCCCCCTTCGTCTGTCACATGGCGCCAGGAAGTCTAGCCAGAACTACCCAGATCACAGCAGAGAGCAAGATCGGAATGAAGGCGCAGCTAAAGGCCTTCTCAACCAAGAGAAGTCTGCTCTGAATCTTCCTCTCCTCCAAAAGGAGTTCCTTGTCCTTCACCGCAATCTTTCCCTCGGTGCGCTTATCCTCAATGAGGAGGTCTTTGTCCTCTATGATGACGTCTTTGTCTTTCGACGACATCTCCGCATCGACAGTCATCCTGCGAAGGGCGACCACACATCTGGTTTTGCACTATCTAAGCGCTGCCTGGGGCTAGCCTTGTGCCCCGCCTTGCGGACGACCTCCTCTCACTGGAGCGACTCGTGGTAAATCGTCCTTTTCCTACACCGCCTTGCAACCCGACGTCCGTCAACATTGCGCATCACTTATCACATCCGCTTTTAACGTCCTCCAACAGTAGCGAGCTGCTCTTCGATTTGGTCGCCTCTGACCTCACGTTGAGCCATTATGGATTCTCCATTCTCCCGTCGCGCCCTTTGACGAGCGTACTACCGCGCCAATCCTGCCAATTCCGCCGATTCCGCCCATGGTTGGCCTCACATCAGCGCGCAACGATACTCTTGCACACTCGACGAGCACATGGTAGGTGATCCAATATGTTTGTGAAAATTGCTCCGTTGCCCTCTTTCCCCGACCTACCACTGCCGGCGCTTTCGAGGCTTCAAATGCCCGCAGGCGGCAGATGAACGGTGGCACCACCCGCTGCAAAGTTGCTGTTACCTCCACTGTAGCGCCACTTCCTTCCATCCCGAGCCTGCTTGGACGTGACCGTTCCACATTCCGCATACTGACACTCTCCCAGAGCCACCAGATTGACTTCGGAGGATACGGCCGCCATTCGTATCAGAATATGTACAATTACAATCCATTCGATCATATATACGGAGAGTATGCGTACGGACGAGCCGGAAGTCACATGTCGGATCAATATCTCTCAGTCCGCAACAGCCTTGGATTCCAGCAGCGCGCGCTTCAGGATCAGCGTGCCGCTAGCAACGTCCACAGACTTCGTGCCAGACACCAAGCAGGACATACCCACGACGCCGCCCGTGTTCCCGTCATCGTCATGGATATGGAGACACTTGATTGCGAGGTGGAGCTTCAAGTCCGCCCCAAGATAGGTCTGAGTCAAGGAACAGAGGATGGCAGTAGCATGACTGCGAAGGAGAGATCCCCTCTCCGGCAAAGCAGCAGCTTCGTCGGTAGCGTCACCAGCGACACTCATTCAATCAACAAGCGCTCTTACCAAATTGGCAGCCACGATGTCAGTATCCAGGACCTTTCACTCGACAGCGAGACTCATCAGGGCAAGACGGAGCAAGAAAAGCACGACTCCGAGCAGGACCGACAGCATCAAGAGGGCCTCGACCCGAAGATTGAGCCGCCCAGCAGCCGAAAGCGCCGATGAGGAACCCTCGACAACAGAGAAGCACAGAGAGTCGCTAGCGAGAGACTTTTGAGAGCCCAAGAGTCTTGCGAGTTGTCTTGGGAGGCGTCGAGGCGAGAGCAAGAGAAGAAGGACTAACTTGACGTCGAGAAAGCAGAAGAGTCGTATAAGGGGTGGTTGGACGCCTGCGAGGACGCCTGCGAGGTAGAGAAGCCAGAGAAAAACGAGGGGTACCAGGCTTACCTCAAGGAAGCAGAGAACGTGTACAATAAGTGGATGGATGCCTGTGAGGTTGACCTTGGAAAAGCAGAGAGGGACGAAGAGAAGTGGCTCCGGTACAAGATGAAGCGGGTACACTCTTGGGTTAAAGCGCCTAAGATGGAGAGGGAGCGCCAGGTCAAACTCTCGTATAAACAGGCTCTCAAGTCCAACCAGGCTCATGAGGTGAATTTGGGTGATCTCCTTTAAGAGGATGACGCCAAGCTTGAAGGCTCACTCTTAGGTAGATATTGTGACAGACAAATCCCGCAGTTCGGATGCAGGGCAGCCGAGTTGGAGGCCGACAAGGGACGAACTTTGCCCTAGATAGACCTCTGGGAGCTTTGGGGGAGGATGGGCTCCCAGTCATGTTGGGAACACTCGGGCCGTCATCCAGATAGGAGCCCTGATGCGAGTGTTTCGACCCTGGGGGCAGGGTCTGGGCTTTTATCGAGTGTTTTAGTCTTGCCGATAAACATATTGTACCTAGATATGTACCTCATTGGGCTATTTGTCATCCCCAAACTTTGAGGCCCAGTGTGAGAGCTTGCGATGTCCCCCTTGACTCAGCGTGTCCAGTAATCAGCAAACGCGATGCGTCAAGCACTGGCACAACAACCACAAGCTACATTAATGTCTAGTAATGCTAAGAGTGCAAACCAAGAAGATAGTGACATGGTGATCTGCTGTGGCACTGTTTCCGCTGTAAGGGAACGAGCAACATAAGAGACGTCTGCTCAGCAACGAGACCCTTTGTTCTGTCGGCATACAGCCCTTTGGCCGTGCAGGCTATCAATCGACAAAGCAACCCAACAGACTGGAAGGACGTGGAACGGTGCAAACAACTGGTTTGTTCTATCAAAGAAAGATCAAACTGCCTTATTAAGAGAATGTCTGGACCCCCAGAGGCCCGGAATTTAGACCATCGATATCAATACGTATACTCATTTGATATGTTCAGCGGCGAAGAATCGAATCCAAGTTTATATACAATTTAATCCACTGTTTCCCATCGGAAGGTGAAGGACGTGTATCACCCGCAAACACCACCCTTCATCCTGCCATTCCATCCCCGCCCTCGTGCTCCTTGGATCCAGCGTTGCGCGCGTCGAGCTGCGCATGACGCTGTGCAAAGCGAAATAGCTCTCTCCTGTCCGTACTTCTATAAGCTAGAAAGTTTCGTGCTGACATCCGCGTTCTCCTCGAGCTGCATGATTGCAGCGGTGGCGGCAGCCGTGGGACAGCGGGCTCTTTGCTCACCTCATGTAAATCCCAGTCTGGGGAACTTTGTCGCATCACAGGACCAGGTAACCTTGTGGATGATTTTCATCTCTTTGTCGGTGGCGGGCGCCGATTGTTGAGACTGGTAGCTGAGACTATGGGACTCCGAGTCGGCGAGGGGAAGTCTTGCCGGTACGGGCGGTAGCAGTTCCGGTTCTTGCGGCGTCGGTGCGGCGTCGGCGTTGGAGAAAGGCATTCAGTACCAATGAATGTTGATGCCGAGGGCGAAGTTAGAGAGGGTACTACCTCGTTCCTGGCCACGGACAGCAGCATTGGCAAGGGAACGGTCATAAATGTAGGTGTTTGAAGCATACGCTCAGATCTCGCCGTTCGTGGCGCCTTCCTCCCAAGCCGGGGACGGGAGAGATAGTCGTGTCGCAACGTCGAGCACAGCGGGAGTTGGGATATTGTGGCCCTCCAGTCTGACGTCAACGAGGCTTGATGCCAGGAGCATCACGTCTCAGCCGTCAATTATTCTAGAGAGCCATCATTCTGTCTTTTGATGTCGCGCGGCTGACATGTCGTCAACCAAGCGCTCTCTTCCTCAGCAGCGAGCTCGCCCCACTTAACCCACACCTCACCCACCGCGCCCACATTTTTCCTCCCCTCCGCCACGAATCCCTCAACTCACCTTCTACGACCGAGGGCTTCCATCGTAACTTGTACATAAAATCCTTCCGTCCGTTCACGGCCCGCATCCTTTGCGGTAGGTACATCACGACTGCAGCTTCACCTTCTCGGTGAATGTGAAAAGGCTGTCAATCCGTCAGACTTGTGGACGCCCATTCTACCAGGCGCCGCTACCATCGCCTCAACATCCAGCGCGTTCAAGTCGCGTTACCCTTGGACATTCAATCCCAACCCAATAGCGGCCCCTGGCCTACCCAAGATCGAGTCAAAAATCGACTCCTTTGACCAACTCGACTGACCGCAATCACAATGGATCCGGTGCGCAGCGCTCCAGTCGACGCCCGCGCCGATAGCTCAGACGACGATTCTCAGGTGTGCGCTCAAGAATTCTTCCACGGGATACTGTACTGACCAGCCAATTGGCATGCAGTACCTCACTGGCGATCTCACGATCCCTAATGAGCATAAACCGATTACTCGATGGAACGGCCTCGCAAATCCCGTCCCTCCTGGCGTTCGCACCGGATACTGGGTCAAACTCTACAACCGCGCAGACACGCACATCTACTCGGAGATCCAGCGTCAAGTCTGTGCTGAGACCGGCCTACCCGCTCACGCTCTCAAGGGAAAAGACAAAGATCCCGCCGCCAGAGAGATTGTCTTGGCTCGGCACAAAAAGTGCCACCAGGATCGGACAACTTGGTGCTTCGCTGTGGAATACTTGTTCCGTGACCCTGTTCAGATTGCCGAGGGGGATTTCCCTGCTGGCCGCGCGGCCGCCTTTCGCCCAAGAATGGAAGCTTTACTTCAGACACGCGAGAAGTAAGTACTTGATTCGTGTTTCTGTTGTGGTTGTGATGTTGGCTTGCCATATTGTTGCTAACATTTGTTCCTTCCAGCCTCCCTGATGAATTCTTCGACTTCCTGGTCGAAGAGGTGGGCGACACGGTCTGTCCCCGCTCAGAGGTTTGGCCAGCCTCGTGGAAGATAAATGAGTATACGAGCTGGCATGGGAACGGTGATTGGGTCACCACAATGCCGCTTGATGGATGGGAGGGTCTTATCTAGGGCTCTTTTTCTTTGGCTGGAGTACCACGGCATTCCCAAGCCTAGGTAATAGGCACAGGAGAGTTAAAGCGTCTTGAAAAGGCGCTCTCTGCTGCTCAGAAAGCCTTTTAGGGTGTATCAGGGCATAAAAGGGGTAGGTTGAGTCGCCCTCATTCTGGTTGCGGTCCGATCTTTGTTCGAGGTCACTGACTTGTGATTTCGCAGGGTTATCAAACTGCTGACGAGGCATATCGACAGCTTCTCGGCTGTCCCCGCCGCTGTTACCAACAAAGACGGTTAATTCTGGCCTTAGACATTGTCAAGGAGCCAGATTACAAAGATGGAATGTAACATGCTGTCACTGCTTACCTGGCGGATGCGGTTTTACGGATATCATCGACTTTGCCTGGAATCTGAGCCATTGCAAGACAGCTCCAGAAGAGGCTATGAATTCTGGAGGGGTAAACGCGACACAGTACGCAGCGTCGGGATATTATATGGGAACATGGGATCGAGGAGACGGGCTAGGACTATGAGCATGAATTGGAATGAGAAGACTATATTTGTCATCAGAGCAGGGAACTTTAGAGTATTTTAGTAGGATGTGAAACATACCTGAGTCAATGGGAATCAATGTTCTGATATTGACCCTCTACAGTACCTGCCACCCACGGCTGTTGAGGAGATTACAACGATGGAACTGCCTGGATATGGCGCCAGCAGGCGTAACCCCATGATTCAGTGCCCCCGTGAGATGCAAACTGTGTTTGTGTTGATGCCTGTACGGTCTCTCGATTCCCTGCTGACAGGGTGCTTGTCAGGCTGATAATCTGCGACTCATCAGACCACCATGGCCCTAGCAAACACAAAGATTCCAGATCCTGACTCAGGCTTGATGTTGGCAGACCTAAACAACCACTGAGAGGAGGGGGCCTGGTTTCTATAAGTTCACCAGGCACAGCCATCGCTCAGACCTTAGCATCTTGAACCCCTTCGAACCTGCACTACACTTCCACCAGTCCTTGTCAACTCCTTAAGAAGCTTCTAGAGTTACACTTTTCCATTGACTCCCTCTCTATACATCGAGCCAAGCAAGTTCAACTTGGCACGGGCCTCCTGCACAACAGCCTGGGATGTGGAAGGATGTGACGAGGCAGATCATCGGGCTCGGAGCTGGGGAATTAATGTGGGAACTTGAAGACATTGGATGGCGCTGAAAAAAAGGCTCCGGTTAAGCATCATGATTTTGAACGCGGAAACTCCACAAGAGTGAACACGGGATTGGACGAAATCCAGATGCTTGAGGTCATCCCGTGCTTCTAAGTAGGAGAGTTGCCGGACGAAGAACACTCCCACCCTTTCTGAGGAGATACGCGATAGGGAATCTGTGAAGCTCGCTCGCCTTGGGCAGGACTGACTTCAAGTTTCCCTTCACGAAAACTCACAGTCAATGTTCCTTGGTCCGACCTACAAGCGGTCAAGCACAGAGTAAATGTGAACGCTGCAGATCTTTATGGCCACAAAATAACTCTTGCGAGTACCTGGCCTGCAAGGGCAGCCCAGAGTCCATCCAAAATTCGTCCGATGTTTGTCGCACCATCAACGGTCGTCCAATGCCTCAGCTGTCAGAAATCACGCTAACGAAAACAGGCCAGCTTTGGATCTCACCTCGCACAATTCTTTCCCCAACACAGCCTTTGTGCCAGCAACCTCATTTCCAGAACCACCAAAGAAAATTCTGTGCCGTCGCACAAATTTCAGGAGATTCCCCTTTTGGGCCGCTGTTGTACAATTTCACACCCCAATGCATCAAGTTTGCGTTACACCTCTACGCGACCTAACCGCCATCGGCTCGATCACAATTTGTCCCCCTCCCAAAACACCATGCGATCGCGACCCCGACCCTTCCAGACACTCACCAGCAGCTACCGATAATGGCTGGGACTTCAAAACTCCTCTCCAACACCGCCAAGGACACGGCATCCAATGATCCCACGAATCGCGGTGAAGCCACGTCAGCGACCGCGGCGGGTTCTCCGAGTATTTCCAGAGCTGCCTGGCTTGCTCATGAGGAACTCATGGCCGCTGCTCCGAAGGACACGGCAGCCAACAATCCCACGGATCGCGGTCAAGCAACGTCAGCGACCGCGGAGGTTTCTATCCCCAGAGCTGCCGCGCTTGCTGTTGATGAGAGAATCGGTGCTGCTCCTACTACCCCGCACTCGGTAAGTGAGAGTCTCACCTCGCCCAATCTCTCACCTTTCCCCCCAGCGCACGTCCAAGACTCTCGCCTACTAACACCCTTTAGACCTCCCCTCCCCCCCTCCCATCGGACTCCCACCCCTACGTTGCCCTCAAGCTCGACATCGACCGCGCCATCACCAACATGCACGCCACCCTCGACAGAAGCTTCCCCCGCGGTAGCCATCCCCAGCACCCCCACGACTTCGACGCCCTGCTCACCCACCTCGAATTAGACATAATACAAGCCACCCTTGACGCCGTCACCCCCGCCCAATCGTCCGCCATCCAGCAGAAGTTCGAGCACGCCCGTGCCGAGCTGGAGGCACAGCTTCTTGTCTTTCTCGAGGAGCTCCCTGAGATAGAGGAGGGTGAGGCTGCGGATAAGGCGCAGAGAGTCCAGGAGTTTGAGGAGGATTTTCGGTCGTATGGCACGGACTTCCTGGGGGCTTGTGTGGCTGAGGTGAGGGAGAGGCGGAGGCTGGCCATGGGGGCTGAGGAGGCTCTGAGGGTGGAGGGGAATGCGCGTGTGGTGAAGATAATAAGGGAGGAGATGGAGGGGGTAGCGGAGGAGGCTGCAAAGTACAAGGAGTGGATTGAGAAGTGGCGGGAGGGCCGTAGCAACATGGAGGGAGGCCAGGTGGATGAGGATGAGACGGCAAATGGCTCGGAGTATTGGGGCAGGGCTGGATCGGGTGCCTGCATCACGATCTACGTGATCCTGTTTGTTGTTGTGGCTGCTGGAGGTATCTGCGCCATAGTGAGAACGGGCTGATTGGGGATAAAACGGAAACGAGGGCTCGTGGTGTTGTTCTTTGGTGGGCTTATCCCTGAGGAGTTCGTTTTCCTCTCGTTCTGGTTCTGTTTTGCCGGCTGACAGTCGCCGTCATAACTAGGAGGAGATAGAAGCAGAGTGCTCTTCAATGAACTCCCCTCATTAAATTCTCATGCTTTACTCCATATCGTAGTACCATTGTGTGATATTTTGTTTCCTTCCCAAAAGCCCGAGCAGGGCCCAGGCATTGCGGTCCCATTATGGAAGTGCAAACAAAGAGACAAAACCGCTGGAATTCTCTGTCAGAAGGAGCAAGGGTTTTAATCTATATACTTCAATTTATGGAGGAACAAAGGATCTCACCATCCCATTGTGAGAAGTCATGCTGCAGCATCTTGAGACGAAAAGCTAAGCACAGGAAATGCGAAGCAAAACAGAGGACCCACCGCACTAACAGAACTTGACGGTCGGCAGCCTTTTCCTCACATACAGTGAACTGCCCTTAGTTTGTCGACAGCCGGTTCGTCGGCCCCCCAGAACTGCCCAATAATGACCTTATCGTATTGACAGCTTTGATCAGGCCTCAAAAATGGAGTAGGCACCA
>Ga0247770_1000829_pt1 | contig 28283 bp, 13 predicted proteins | sample UWRJL136409B6_FD_179943 | JGI IMG/M metagenome (GOLD analysis project Ga0247770, IMG submission 179943) | Plant litter microbial communities from Arlington Agricultural Research Station in Wisconsin, United States - UWRJ-L136-409B-6 | ecosystem: Environmental > Terrestrial > Plant litter >... | reverse complement strand
GGGGGGGCGGGGGCCCGCCGCGGCATGCGACACCGCCCGTCGAACCACGCCGACCTCGCGTCCCCCGATCCGTATCGCACTCTCGCACTCTCGCACTCTCGCACTCCCGCCTTGCCCGCCGCCCCCCGCCAGACGATTATCTCCCTCACATCCCAATCATCCGTCTCCCCGATCTCCATACCGAGACGCCCAATGAGACTGCGCACCGCACTCCCCGCGCTCGCGGCGCTGCTCCCGGCCGCGCTCGCGGCGCAGCAGCCGGCCCGCACCCCGCAGACGTTCGACTGGTCCAAGGACCGGCCGATCGCCGCCACCACCGCGTGGGGCGAGGCGGTGGACACCATGAGCACGCGGCTGATCCGCTCGTGGACCACCATGCCCGAGTACACCACCCCGCTGGTGGACTGGCTCCCCGCGAGCGCCACCGTCGTCTCGCCCACGCGCCACTTCGGCCAGCCCGTCGGCCAGCCGGGGGTGCTGCACCGCGTGGACGAGATCTACGGCTACTTCGACGCCCTGGACGCGTCGTCGCCGCGGGTGCGGGTGCAGCGGCTGGGGGAGACGGAGGAGCGCAACCGGCTGGCGGTGGTGCAGGTGGGGTCGGAGCGCAACCTGGGCCGGCTGGACGAGATCCGCGCCGGGCTGGCCAGGCTGGCCGACCCGCGCGGGACCGACGCGGCCGAGGCGCGGCGGCTGATCGCCGAGCTCCCGGTGGTCTACACCATGTACGCCGGCCTCCACTCCACGGAGACCGGCCCGCCGGAGATGGTGATGGAGCTGGCCTACCGCCTGGCCGTCTCCGAGGACCCCACCGTGCGCGCCATCCGCGACAGCGTGGTGGTCTTCATCGTCCCCGTGGCCGAGCCGGACGGCCGCAACCGCGTGGTCGACTGGCTCCGCCGGCACGGCCGCGGCGTCTTCGACGAGGACGACCGCACCAGCCCGCCGTACTGGGGGAAGTACATCTTCCACGACAACAACCGCGACGGGCTGCAGATGTCCGCGCGGCTCACGCAGGAGCTGGTCAAGCTCTTCCTGGACTGGCACTACCCCGTCGGCCACGACCTGCACGAGTCCGTCCCCTACCTCTACACCTCCACGGGGACGGGGCCGTACAACACCACGCTGGACCCCATCGCCATCGGCGAGTGGCAGTGGCTGGCGAACTACGAGGTGACCGCGCTCACCGCCGCCGGCCTCCCCGGCGTGTGGACGCACGGCTTCTACGACGGGTGGTATCCCGGCTACCTGCTCTGGGTCACCAACACCCGCAACGCCGTGGGGCGCTTCTACGAGACGTTCGGCAACTCCAACCCGAACACCATGAAGCGCACGGTGGGCGCGCAGACCTCCGTGGAGTGGTACCGCCCCAGCCCGCCGCGCAAGGAGACCAACTGGTCGCTGCGCAACAACACCAACTACATGCAGAGCGGCGTCCTGAACGCCCTCTTCCTGGTGTCGCAGAACCGCACGCGCGTCCTGGAGCAGTTCTGGACCAAGAGCGGCAACGCCGTCCGCCGCGGGAAGACGGAGAAGCCCTACGCCTGGGTGATCCCCGCCGACCAGCCCCGCCGCGCCGACGCCGCCTACATGCTCAACCTCCTGCGCCGCCAGGGGATCGAGCTGCACCGCGCCGGGGCCGACGCCACGTACGGCGACGTGCGGGTGCGCCGCGGCGACTACGTGGTGCGGATGGACCAGCCGTACCGCAACTTCGTGCAGACGCTGATGGAGGTGCAGCGCTTCCCCGAGAACGCCCCCACCCCGTACGACGACGTCGCCTGGACCTTCCCGCTGATGTTCAACGTGGAGGCCAGCCCCGTGGACGACCTGGCCGTGCAGCGGCTGGCGATGGAGATGGTGCGCGACTCGGTCGCCATCCCCGGCTCCGCCACCCGCGGCGGGACGCACTGGCTGGTGTCGCCGCGCGCCTCCGCCCACTCGCTCCCCGCGCGGCTGGCGCTGCGCGACGTGCGGGTGGAGGCGCTGGAGGATTCCGTGCGTGCCGGCGGCCGCGCCTGGCCCGCGGGGACGTGGGTGATCCCGGCGTCGGCCGGTGACGCGCGGATCGCGGCGTGGGCGCGCGACCACGGCTTCGAGGCCGTCGGCGTGGCCGAGGCGGCGCTCCGCGGGGTGGCGCGGCACGAGATGGACCTGCCGCGGGTGGCCGTGCTGCACAGCTGGCGCTACACGCAGGACGACGGGTGGACCCGCTACACGCTGGACCAGATGGGGATGCCCTACACCTACCTGGGCGAGGACCGGCTCCGCGAGGGGCGCCTCCGCGACCGCTTCGACGTGATCCTCTTTCCCTCGCAGGGGAACCGGACCACCGCGCGGGCGATCTTCGGCGGGGTGGACCCGCGCTTCGGGCGGCTGGAGTACGTGCGCAGCGACTCGTTCCCCACGCTGGGGTGGCCCGATTCCACGCGCAACGTGACCGGGGGGATGGGCTTCGAGGGGCTCGCCGCGCTTCGCGACTTCGTCGACCAGGGGGGGACGCTGGTCACCCTGGGCTCGGCCAGCACCCTTCCGGTGGAGATGGGGCTGGTGCGCGAGATCTCGCCCAACACGCCGCGCAACCTGTTCGTCCCCGGCTCCATCGTCCGCGGCAAGGTGGAGCAGGCGCGGAGCCCGCTGGTCTACGGGTACGACGCCACGATGCCGCTGTACCACCAGTTCGGCCCGTACTTCACCCTCCCGGACCGCGCCAAGGGCCGCGCCGTCCTGCGCTACGCCCCCACGGCCGAGGTCTCGCTGAGCGGCCTGGTGCGCTCGCCGGGCGAGCTGGGCGGCGAGCCGGCCGCCGTGGTGGTGCCCACGGGGCGGGGGACGGTGGTGCTCTTCGGCTTCGACCCGCTGCACCGCCACCAGAACCACGGCAACTTCGCCTTCGTCTGGAACGCCCTCCTCAACTGGAACGACCTGCGCACCGGCCTTCCCGCCGCCGGCCGCGCCCCCGCCTCCTCGGAGGGCGACGACGCCGGGGTGCACTGATCGGGGAGGGCGATCGGGAGGGAGATGGGCCGGATCGACCACGGTCCGGGAACGGATGGATCACGCGCGGCCGGCGGATGTTCACCGCCGGCCCCGCGGACGTTTTCCGCGATGCCGATCATCCGTTCCGGCGGTCGGATGGAGCTAACCTGTGGATTCGCAACGGGTTGGACGAATTTCGCGCGGGGGCTTCACAAATGGGCCTTGGGGGTGTATCATTGTGGCCCGCACGGCTGGGACGATCGGCCGGGCGGGCTCGAGGGGCCGGGCGAGATGCAAGCTCGGGGTTGACGATTCGGGGGTCGCTGGTTACATTGATCGTCCTTGTCGCGGGGTGGAGCAGCCTGGTAGCTCGTCGGGCTCATAACCCGAAGGTCGCGGGTTCGAATCCCGCCCCCGCTATGTATCGACCCCCGCCGCCGACGCAGGGCGGCTTTTTGTTGGGGGAGCGCAGTCAGGGCCAGGTAGCTCAGTTGGTAGAGCACACGACTGAAAATCGTGGTGTCGGGGGTTCGACTCCCTCCCTGGCCACTGAGCAGCGTGTAGGGCAGTAGCTCAATTGGTAGAGCACCGGTCTCCAAAACCGGCGGTTGGGGGTTCGAGTCCCTCCTGCCCTGCTGCGTCAAAGCTTGAGAAGTCGAGTGAAGGGCCACGCCGCTATCGTCTAGGGGCCCAGGACGCCGCCCTCTCACGGCGGAAACCGGGGTTCGATTCCCCGTAGCGGTATTGCAAGGCTCGGGACCGGCCGCTGGTGTCGGGTGCTCGCGTAGCTCAGCCGGCAGAGCACTTCCTTGGTAAGGAAGAGGTCATGGGTTCGAGTCCCATCGCGAGCTTGCGGTAACGGCAGGAAGAGTGCTCCCATCGTCTATCGGTTAGGACGCCACTCTTTCAAGGTGGAGAGCGGGGTTCGACTCCCCGTGGGAGCGCCATCTCCCGACAGGGGGAAAGACGCGGGCATAGCTCAGTTGGTAGAGCGCAACCTTGCCAAGGTTGAGGTCGCCGGTTCGAGTCCGGTTGCCCGCTCTCAGCAGGACCGGAGGAGGAGTCCTCCGCTGGATGTACCAAGGGGCCGTAGCTCAGTCGGTTAGAGTGCCGGACTGTCACTCCGGAGGTCGCGGGTTCGAGTCCCGTCGGCCCCGCTTCGCGGGAAGGCGCCGCGAGCAAGCACATTGAAAATCCGGGTTCGCGCTGGGGCTGTAGCTCAGTTGGGAGAGCGCTTGAATGGCATTCAAGAGGTCAGGGGTTCGATTCCCCTCAGCTCCATTGTGGTTGTCGGATCGGGTGGGGTACCAGAGCGGTCAAATGGAGCAGACTGTAAATCTGCCGGGCTTCGCCCTACGAAGGTTCGAATCCTTCCCCCACCACTGCAGGGATTTGGACTCAGGGGCGGTTAGCTCAGTTGGTTAGAGCGCCACGTTGACATCGTGGAGGTCACAAGTTCGAGTCTTGTACCGCCCATGTTCTGGAGCAGGGTGCCCGGACGTCTCGGGGTCGTAGCTCAGCTGGTAGAGCGCTGCAATCGCACTGCAGAGGTCAGGGGTTCGACTCCCCTCGACTCCACTGGCGCCACCGTAGCTCAGGGGTAGAGCACTCGATTCGTAATCGAGCGGTCGTGAGTTCAAATCTCACCGGTGGCTCTGGTCAAACGGCGGCGGCACCGTTAGATTTGCCGTCCGAAGAAGCAAGCGGGAGTAGCTCAGTTGGTAGAGCATCAGCTTCCCAAGCTGAGGGTCGCGGGTTCGAATCCCGTCTCCCGCTCTTTTCGGCAGGACGATGCCCTCTGGTGTAATTGGCAACACGCCTGACTCTGACTCAGGAAAGTCCAGGTTCGATCCCTGGGGGGGCAATCAAAACGGTCGGTCTGGAGAGGTGGGTGAGTGGCTAAAACCAACGGTTTGCTAAACCGTCCTGCCCAAAAGGCAGACGCGGGTTCGAATCCCGCCCTCTCCGTTGCACCGAGGACCGGTGTCCGAGCGGCTTAAGGAGCACGATTGGAAATCGTGTGGGGTTAATAGCCCTCGTGGGTTCGAATCCCACCCGGTCCGCTCGCCGAGAGCGGATGTTGTTCTGGTCTGGCTGGTTCAGGGCTGATGGGGTTTCGGGACGTGGCTCAGCCCGGTAGAGCACTCGCTTCGGGAGCGAGGGGTCGCCGGTTCAAATCCGGCCGTCCCGACTGTGAAGTCGGAAAGTAGTCTGGAGGCGTAGTCTAACTGGTAAGGCACCGCACTCGAAATGCGGCGGGCGCAAGCCTTTGGGGGTTCGAGTCCCTCCGCCTCCGTTGCTGCGATGCAACATCTTACGGCCCTCCGATCCTTCCTGGATCGGGGGGCTGTTTGCGTTATCCTGTCATTTGCTGCCCCGGTCCGATCCCTCACGCGCAGCCCGTCTCATCCCACCGCTCGGCGGCATCTCGATCCCCCGCCGTCGACTCACCCACCTCCGCGGGAGCGCCCATGTCCACCAGGGGAAAGAAGGGGAGCCCGCGGCCGATCACCGTCCAGGCGACTCCGTACGTCTGGATCGTCGCGCGGATCGATCCGCACTACCTGGCTCTGCGGGTGTGGGCGGCGGAGAGGGAGCGCAGGGACTTTCCGCTGGAAGTGCGGCTCCGGTACGACGATCCCTGGCTGAACTACGGGCCCATCATCACGGCGCCGCGCGAGAGCGTCGCCGAGATCTTCCAGCTCGAGCCCGTCACGCCCGGCATGGTCCGCCGCATCATCGAGGCGGCGGTGGCGGCGGGGTGGGGGCCGCATCATCCCCCTGACTCGCGCCTGTTCGAGATGGGCAAGGACGGCCTGAAGCCGACCGACGACACTCGCAGGGTGGACGAGAATCCCTGGGCGGATGATACGAAACACGACTGAGGGCGCGGTGCCGCTCCTCCGGCTCCACGTCCGTCCGCCTTCGTGTCCGATGACGATGATCGCCCCGACTCTTCGCGAGAGGAGCCGGGGCTTTTCGCATCGCCCCCGTGCTCCGCGACGAAGGCGCGGCGGCCGCGGACGGCCGGTTGGTGCCGGGCGGGCTTTTCACGTTTTCCGATCCGGCATCGTCGTGCTCATCCATGCCGAAGCTGATGCACCGCTGAGCTAAATCATTGTGGATAATCAGCTTTGGGAGGGTCTTCCCATCATCGCGGAACAGTTCGTGCTCTTTGGCGGACTGTGATTCAAACAGGTTCAACCCGATCAGGGAGCTGAGAATGATAGCAAGCAGGAAAACGATCGTGTCCAGATGCATCGGCCCGCTGGCTTTCATGGCGCTCTCCGCGACGGCGGTCGAAGCACAGCGCGCCGTGCTCCCCGAGGGAAGCGTGATCATCGTTCGCACCACGGCGCCGCTGGAGTCCGCCACGCTGCGGACCGGGCAGACGTTCGAGACGATCGTGGCGGACACCGTGCAGGCCGACAACTACACGCTGATCCCGGCGGGAAGCCGCATCCGCGGGGTGGTGACCTTCGCGCAGGCGGCGACGCGCCAGCAGTCCGGGGTGGTGGAGCTCAGCTTCGACCGGCTGATCCTCCCCGGCGGCCAGCCGCTTCCGATGAGCGGAAAGCTGACCAGCACCGACGCCGCCGAGCGGCGCCAGATCGAGGCCAGCCCCGACCCCCGCGTGGTGCTGGTGGGCGGACGCGGCGGCGTGGGGGCGGTGATCGCCGGCGCCGGGTCGGAGCGGAGCCCGGCGTCCGGGATCCTGGCGGCACTGGGCGGGCTGCTCTCGCAGGGGCGTGACGTCCAGGTGCCCACCGGGACCACGCTGGCGGTGCAGCTGGAGCAGCAGCTGGTGCTGAGCCGCCGCGGCGGCATCCGCAGGCCCGACGCGACCACCATCTACACGGCGGCCGACCGGATCCGCGCGGCGCAGCAGGCGCTGGCGCGCCAGAACTACTACCGCGGCACCATCAGCGGGCAGCTGGACGACGCCACGCAGCGGGCGCTCTTCGAGTTCCAGGTGGACAAGGGGATCATCGCCACCGGCAACCTGGACGGCCGGACCGCGACGGCGCTGGGGATCACCGACACCGGCACCACCGGCGGCGCGACGGGCGCCGCGGTGCTGACGGCCGAGGAGGCGTCGACGGTGCGCCGCGGGGCGCAGGCGCTGGTCGGCCGTTACCGGCAGGACATGGCGGTCTCCGCCACGGGCCGGCTGGACGCGCGCCGCACCTACGGCGAGGACGACATGGAGCTGTGGTTCGCGCTCTCGGCCTTCGCGGACAACGCCTCGCTCTACGAGCAGCTCGTCCGGGTCACGGGGAACACGCAGGGCTCCGGGGCGGCCGGGAAGGCGCTGATCGGCGCGGCCCGCCGCGTGGACGCCGCGCTGACGCGCGCGCGGGGGACGCAGGCGATCCAGAGCGCCTGGGCCACCATGCGCGCGCAGCTGACCGAGCTGGACCCCAGCTACCGCTAGCCCTCGTTCCGCGGATCGGGCGACCGGTCTCCACGACGATCCCCCGATCCGCCAAGGCTCGGGATGCCGATGGCGAAAGACCCGCCTCACGAACGCGTGAGGCGGGTCTTTCGCATGCCAGGCATGGTCTGATGGAGGAGGTGCATGCGGCGGTTGCGTGGGAAATTTCGCGTCCCGCAGCCGTCAAACGAGAGCGAGGTCGCCACCGATCCGGGCCCGGAGAAGGGTGGGGACGAACGGCAGGGGTTTGCGCCCGCCCGCGGCCCCCGAGCGTCCACGACCCGATGATCCCCAGCGTTGACCAGGGAAATCCGTCGCAAGTGACGGCGGATCTCCCTCGGCCGACGGTGACTCCGTGTCCTCTGCCGACAGGTGCGTCCATGAAACGATTCGGGTGGAGCGCGCTCATGCTCCTGCTGCTGGCTGCAAACCCGGTGGTCTCGCATGCCCAGCGCGAGGGAGGGATCCGCGTGGCGATCTATCCCGCACGCGACAGCGCCGCATATGGATACGTGGAGGAATTCTTTCAGCGGTCCAACGTGCTGGAGGCCGTTGCGTGGGAGCTCGAGGACGATGTGGAGCTTCCCGGGCGGATCCAGCTGGCGGCGGGCGAATGCGGGCATTCTGGAGCGCCGTTCCACGCGGCCCAGCGAATGGTTCTGGTGTGCTACGAGCTGATCGATACGATCTTCCGGGCCTCACGCCGTCTCTCCGGCACCGCCGAGGAGCGCTCGCAGGCGGTTTCGTTCATGGCTGCGTGGATCGTGTACAGGCAGCTCGCCTACCCCCTCATCGAGTGGTTCGGGATCGACAGCCGTTATGCGAAGGACGTCGCCGCCGAGCGCCAGAGTGTGCCGGAGCGGATGGCGGAGGTATTCGCGACCGCGGCGATCGGGGACACCTGGAGGGATGGTGGACTGGCTCGGACGGTCCAGGGGGTCAAAAGCCAGCCGAGGATGGCGGTGGCCCTGTTCCCGACCGCTTTCGCCGCGGTCTCCGAACCCGGCGTGGTGGTCTCCTCCGGTCGCCTTCGATCCCTGACGTGCCTGCTGTTCGGGGGGAACTTCGATAGATATCCTGCGCTGGGCCAGCTCGTCCCCGCCTCCGAGCGGGCATCCTGCCGCCAGCAAGCCGGGAGCATGTTCTCCGGCTACCATGGATTCGTTTTCGAGCACAGCATTCCGTGGACCGGGGACCGATCTCCGGCGGGCTACCGGGCGAACTTCTCGGGGCCCTGGCGCGGCCCCTCGGCGCCGCGGCCGCGAGCTCGCGCCGATGGACTCGACGTGAGCCGCTTCCCCGACGGTGGCTGGTGGTTCAAGGAGACGCTGGGTGGAGCCGCGGGCTGCATCCTCCATGCGGGCACCATAGACTTCAGCACCGCCTACGGCCGGCCGACCGGCGACTTTCGGGGATTCGCGAGCTGCGAGCTTTTTCCGAACGGCAGGGGGACCCGCGGGGCGAGGATCTCGACGATCTACACCTCGGGGTCCAGCCTGTATTTCGTTGCGGGCGGATGCCACTACAGCGGCTGGTCGCGTCCGGGGCAGATCCTCGGCAGCGTCCGGTGCGACGTCGGGACGAACCCGGATGGATCGATTCGATCGATCCGCGGCACCTGGCAGGCCAACAGCATGATCAGCCGCCCCCCGACTCCCTGAGTTCGGACCAGAGCCCGCGCGTTCGTCCGGGATCCGCGATCGACGCCAATGGAGGCCGCGAAGGACCTACCCCACGCGAATGCGCGGGGCGGGTCCACGTCGGCCGATCTCCCGGCATGACCAGACGGATCTCGCGTCACCCGCGGCGGGGGAGGTGGACGGTGAAGGTGGTGCCTTCGGCGTCGGACGACTGCACGTCGATCCGCCCCTGGTGCGCGTTCACGATGCGCTCGGCGATGTAGAGGCCCAGGCCCAGGTTGCCGGAGGGGCCGGCGGCGACCGCGTGCCGGTCGGGGTCGCGGGGCTTCATGGGCATGAAGATCCCGTTCAGCTGTTCGGGCGGGATCACGGGGCCCTGGTTGTGGACGGAGATGGTGATCTCCCGGTCGTTGCCGCGGGTCTCGATGGTGACCACGGAGCCGTCGTCCCCGTGCTCCAGCGCGTTGACCACCAGGTTGGTGAGCACCTGGCTGATCCGCGGGCAGTCCCAGTCGCCCTGCTGCTCGCCGCGCGCGTCGATCTCGATGGTCCGCGACGGGTGCGCGGCCGCGATCTCGTCCACCACGTCGTGCACCGCCTTCCCCATGTTCATCCCGGCGCGCTCGATGGGGATTCCCCCGCCCAGCCGGCTGCGGGTGAAGTCCAGGAGCGCCCCCACCATGTGCACCATGCGGGTGGAGCTGCTGGCGATGCGCTGCGTGAGCGTCAGGTGCGGCTCCTTCAGCTCGCCCGTGCCCAGCATGAACTGCGCGGAGGTCAGGACGGCCCCCAGCGGGGTGCGGAGGTCGTGGCCCAGGATGGCCAGGAACATCTCCTTGGAGTCGTCCAGCTCCTGCGTGTAGCGCGTCACCGACTCGGCCAGCGACTGGTCGACGGCCTCGTTGAAGCGCGTCAGGTCTTCCAGGTCCTCCAGCGCCAGCCCGCCCCGCTCCACGGTCCAGAGCCGGATGACGCTGGCGCGCAGGGCCCGGTACTCCGAGACCATCTGCTCGATGCTGAAGCCGCTCTCCGCCCGCCCCGCGCCGTGCTCCTCGGCCGCCGTGGGCGTGCCGTCCCCGTCCGGCGCCCTCCCCCTGGCCTTGTCGGACTGCTGCCTGGAGCTCTGGGCCACGTCCAGGTCGTCGGCGATCACGTCCAGCATCTCGCTGGCGTGGTCGCGGAGCGCCTTGATGTCCATGGCGCCGCTGGCCGGCGTGCAGGTGCGCGCGAACGCCTCCCACTCGGCCATGATGGGCTCGCGGTGCGTCCGGATGAACTCCGCCAGCCCGCCCGCGCGCCCGGTCGCCGCCGGAGACGGAGACGGAGATCCGCTGTCCGCGCCGCCGGCGGGCGCGGAAGGAGCCGCCGCTTCCGGGCCGAGCGGGGCGAAGCTGTCCTCGAGGAGCGCCAGCATGCGGTACCCCGCGGCGCTCACCTTCCGCAGGTCGGGGACGAGGGTGTCGTCTCCCCCCTCCTCCGCCTTCTCCACCAGGAGCTCGGCGTAGCCGATGATCTGCCCCAGCGGGGTGCGCAGGTCGTGCAGGAGCACCGGGGGGAGCTGGGTTCGCGGCTCGCTCATGGCAACGGCTCGGCGGCGGGGGCCGGGGCGGCGAGGAGCGCCTCGATCTTCCCCAGGAGGCGCGGGAGGTCCACCGGCTTGGTGTCGTAGTCGTCGCAGCCGGCCTCCATCGCCTTGGCCCGGTCGCTGGACATGGCGTGGGCGGTCAGCGCGATGACGGGGATGCGCGCGGTCGCCGGCGCGGCCTTCAGGCGGCGCGTGGCCTCCCAGCCGTCCACCACGGGGAGGCTCATGTCCATCAGCACCAGGTCGGGCGCCTCGCTCTCCGCCATCTCCAGGCCGCCGGGGCCGTCCACGGCGAGGATCACCTGGTACCCCTTCCGCTCCAGCCGCCGCGAGAGCATGTCGCGGTTCATCTCGTTGTCCTCCACCAGCAGGATCTTGGTCATGGCGTCACAGGAGAGGCGGGGGCCACGGGGGCGCGCCTGTCCTCCTTTCTCACGGTCAGGGTGCGCGGAGCGCCGTAGTCGCCCAGCAGGTCGCGGACCTGGTGGAGGAGCGCCTCGGGAGATTCGCCGGCCTTCTGCAGGATGGTCTCCACGTAGCCGTTCAGCCGCCGCCGCTCGGCGCCGCTCAGGTCGCGCGACGTCACCACCACGATGGGAATGGAGCGCCACTCGGGGTGCCGGCGGACGCGGTCGGCGAACTCGAAGCCGTCCATCTCGGGCATCACCAGGTCCAGCAGGATCAGCACGGGGCGCTCGCGCTCCATGCACTCCAGGGCGGCCCTGCCGTCGCCGGCCTCGGTGACCTTCCACCCTTCCTTCTCCAGGATGATGCGGGTGCGGGCGCGGGCGGCGTCGTCGTCGTCCACCACCAGCACCGAGCAGGGCGGGTTGGCGCAGGTGTACTTCTTCAGCAGGCGCGAGAGGCGCCCGCGGTTGACCGGCTTGGTGGCGTACTCGGCCGCGCCCAGGGTGAAGCCGCGCGCCGGGTCGTCCACCATGGTGACCATGATGACGGGGATGTCGGCGAGCGCCGTGTCGGCCTTGAGGGCGGCCAGCACGCTCCAGCCGTCCATCCCGGGCATCATCACGTCCAGGGTGATGGCGGCGGGGTGCGGCGACTGCCGGGCCACGCACAGCCCCTCCTCGCCCCCGGCCGCGGCGATCACCAGGAACCCTTCCTTCTCCAGGAAGCGCTGCATCAGCTCGCGCTGCACCGGGTCGTCGTCGATCACCAGCACGTAGCTGGTCCCGGGCGGCTGCGCCTCGCCTCCGTCCGCGCAGTCGCGCGAGGCGGCCAGGATGGCCGCGCCCGCGGTCCCGGCGGCGGCGGCGGCCAGCGCCTCGGGGCTGGGCTCGCGGACCACGGCGGGGAGCTTGATGGTGAAGACGCTCCCCTTCCCGAGGTCGCTGTGCACGGTCACGTCGCCCCCCATCATCTGGCAGAAGCGCCGCGTCAGCGCCAGCCCCAGCCCCGTCCCGCCGAACTTGCGGGTGGTGGAGGCGTCGGCCTGGGTGAAGTCCTGGAAGAGCTTCACCAGCTGCTCGGGGCTCAGCCCGATTCCCGTGTCGGACACGCGGAAGACCACCCAGTCGCGCCCGTCCATCTCCTCGCGCCCCGCCTCCACCGTGATGGTGCCGCCGCGGGTGAACTTGGCGGCGTTGGAGAGGAGGTTGTAGAGCCCCTGCCGTACCTTCATCTGGTCGGCGTGCATGGCGCCCAGCCCCGGCGCCAGCACCACGCTGAGCGCGTTGGCGTTGGTCCCCACCAGGGGCTGGATGGTGGTGGCCACCTCGCCGATCATGGCCGCCAGGTCGAAGCTCTCCAGGAAGAGCTCCATCTTCCCCGCCTCGATCTTGGAGAGGTCCAGGATGTCGTTGATGAGCGCCAGCAGGTGCTTGCCCGCGGAGCCGATCTTCTCCAGGTCCGCCCCGAACTCGTCCAGCCCCCGCTCCTCGGCCTCCTCGTGCAGCATCTCGGAGTAGCCCAGGATGGCGTTGAGCGGGGTGCGCAGCTCGTGGCTCATGTTGGCCAGGAAGAGGCTCTTGGTGCGGTTGGCGTTCTCGGCCGCCTCGCGCGCCTTGGCCACCTCCTCCTCCGCCCGCTTCCGCTCGGTGACGTCCTCCAGCCCCAGCACCAGCAGCTCCCCGTGGTGACCCGCCTGCAGCCGGCGTGCGTTCAGCAGCATCACCCGCCGGCCGATGCTGGGGAAGTCGTGCTCCAGCTCGAAGTCGTTGAAGACGGAGGAGGCGGGGATGATGTCCTCCAGCAGCGTCCGGAGCGCGGGGATGTCCCACTGGCCGTTCCCCAGCTCGTAGATCAGCCGGTTCTCCGTGTCCTCGGAGGAGACGCGGAACGTCTGGTAGAAGGCGCGGTTGCCGCTGCGGACGCGGAGGGCGGAGTCCAGGATCAGGAGCGGCTTGCGCACCGTGTCCACGATGTCCTGCGCGTAGGTCTCGATGGCCTGCAGCTCCGCCTCGGCCCGCCGCCGCTCGGTGACGTCCTCCATGGCCAGCACCAGCAGCTCGCCGTGCTCCCCCGCCTGCAGCTTGCGGGCGTTCAGCAGCATCACCCGCCGGCCGATGCCGGGAAAGTCGTGCTCCAGCTCGAAGTCGCTGAAGACCGAGCTCGCGGGGATGATGTCCTCCAGCAGCGTGCGGAGCGCCGGGATGTCCCACTGTCCGTTCCCCAGCTCGTAGATCAGCCGGTTCTCGGTCTCCTCGCAGGTGACCTGGAAGGTGTGGTAGAAGGCGCGGTTGGCGCTGCGGACGCGCAGGTCGGGGTCCAGGGTGAGCAGCGGCTCGCGCACCGTGTCCACGATGTTCTGCGCGTACGTCTCGATGGCCTCCACCTCGGCCTCGGCGCGGCGGCGCTCGGTGACGTCCTCCATGGCCAGCACCAGCAGCTCGGAATGGCTCCCCCCGCGCAGCTTCCGCGCGTTGAGGAGCATCACCCGGCGGCCGATGGCGGGGAAGGTGTGCTCCAGCTCGAAGTCGTTGAAGACCGAGGAGGTGCGCATCACCTCGTCCAGCAGGATGCGGAGGTCGGGGATGTCCCACTGCCCGTTCCCCAGCTGGTAGATCATGTGGCTCTCGGTCTCCCCGGAGGAGACCTGGAAGGTCTGGTAGAAGGCGCGGTTGGCGCTGCGCACGCGCAGGTCGGCGTCCAGGATCAGGAGCGGCTCGCGCACCGTCTCCACGATGTCCTGCGCGTAGGTCTCGATCTCCGCCAGCTCGGCCTCGGCGCGGCGGCGCTCGGTGACGTCCTCCATGGCCAGCACCAGCATGGCGTCGTGGCTCCCCGCGCGCAGCCGGCGCCCGTTCAGCAGCATCACCCGCCGGCCGATGACGGGGAAGGTGTGCTCCAGCTCGAAGTCGTTGAAGACGGACGAGGTGGGGATCACGTCCTCCAGCAGGGTGCGGAGGGCGGGGATGTCCCACTGTCCGTTCCCCAGCTCGTAGATCAGCCGGTCCTCGGTCTCTTCCTGCGAGACGCGGAAGGTCTGGTAGAAGGCCCGGTTGGCGCTGCGGACGCGCAGGGTGGTGTCGAGCATCAGGAGCGGCTCGCGCACGGTGTTCACGATGTCCTGGGCGTACGTCTCGATGTCCTGGACCCCCGGCTTGCGCTTCAGCATCGACCTCCTTCGTGTTCCGGGCGCCGTCTGGTTATTGACCAGATGGTAAATTCAAGCTACTCTATATTGTACGAATGGTCAATCATCGCCACGCGACGCGTGGGCGCGCGGGGATGGAGTTCCCAGGGACCTGAGGATCGGGAGAAGGGGAGAGGATGCCGGGGAAGCGGGCTTCGGAGGACGTGCGGCGCGAGCAGATCCTGCGGGCCGCGTTCGAGGTGGCGTCGCGGGAGGGAATCGGGAGCCTGACCATCCGCGGAGTGGCGGCGGAGGCGGAGCTGAGCCACGCGCTGGTCATCTTCCACTTCCAGCGCAAGGAGCGGCTGGTCCACGACCTGTTGGACTGGCTGATCGAGACCACCTCGGTGCTGCACGTCCCCGACGAGGTCGCCCGCATCCCCCGCCCGCTGGACCGGCTGCACGCGCTCCTGCAGCAGGAGATGGTGCGGCTGTCCAGCCAGCCTCGGCAGACGCGCCTCTTCGTGGACTACTGGGCGCTGGGCGCGCGGCGCGAGACCATCCGGGCGCGGATCGGCGCGGAGCTGGACCGCTACCGCACGGCCTTTCGGGCCATCATGGAGGAACTGCTCCAGGCCGAGCCCGCGGCGTTCGCCGGGGTGACGCCGGACGGGCTGACGGCGATGGCGCTCAGCTGGATCCACGGGTGCGCGGTGCAGGCGATGATCGATCCGGAGCACTTCGACACGGACGAGTATCTGGCGGCGGTGCGGGGGATCGTGGGGCGGCTGGCGTAGGGATGAAAAGAAGTCCTGAGTCCTGAGTCCTAAGTTTCCGGGCTGAGGATTCGTTTCGCACTAAGGACTAAGCACTAAGCACTTCTGTTCAACGCGGGAGATGAGGGGGATGCGGCGGTGTCGATGAGATTTCTCGCGGCGGAGCGGATGCGCGGACCGAAGCCTGATCCCACGGGGCGATCATGATGCCGACGATCCTCCTGGTGGAGGACAACGAGGACAACCAGGCGATCTACAGCATCATCCTCACCCACTACGGCTACACCGTCCTGCAGGCGTGGGACGGGGAGAACGGGGTGAGGATGGCGGGGGAGCACTGTCCGGACCTGATCCTGATGGACCTGACCATGCCCATCATCGACGGGCTGGAGGCCACGCGGATGCTGAAGGCGGACCCCGCGACCTCCGCCATCCCCGTCATCGCGCTGACGGCGTGCGCGGCGGCGGCGGACCAGCTGGCGGCGGAGGAGGCGGGGTGCACCTCGTTCCTCTCCAAGCCCGTGGAGCCCCGGAAGGTGGCGGAGGAGGTGCGCCGCGTCCTGGCCACGCGGACCGAGCAGGCCCTCAGTCCCGCTCCCGACCTCCCGGATTCCCACGGCGCGATTCCAGCACTCAGGACTTAGGACTTAGGACCAAGGACTCAGGACTTTTCCTTTCCCCCACTGCGTCGAGGCTCACATGGCCAGATTCGGAATGCGGACGTGGCGGTACCTCGGGATGATCTGGGCCGGCGCGATCGCGCTGGAGCTGGTGGTGTGGCAGCTGGCGCAGCGCACGAACAACTCGTGGGTCCTGCTGCTGGGCGTGGCGCTCCTCGCGCTGCCGATCATCGCCACGGAGCGGACGTTCGAGTGGCTGGGGCGGGCGCCGCGCAAGCGCTGGAAGCGGCACGACGTGGAGGCGGCCGTCGCGCGGGGGCTCTCGCCCTCGGCGGCCGAGGCGATCGCCCAGGGAGCTCCGGCGCCCGTGGCGGAGACGGCCGAGCCGACGGCGGCGGTGGAGCCCGTGGGCGGCTGGCGCCCGGACGGGGACGGACGCACCCGCAGGCCGTAGCCCGCCCGCCCGCGGCGGCAAAGGCTGGACGATTCGGCCGCGGCGGGAACTCGAACGCACGAAAGACCGCATGAGCATGCCCAGCCCGGCCGCCCCGCTCCACGAGACCGCCGGGGGGAGCCCGGCCGACGCCGCCGGCGCGGCCTCGGCCGACGCGGAGCGCGCGGAGGGTGACGCCAGCCCGGCCGGCGCCGAGCCCATCGCGGCCGGCGGGCGCGCGCGCCTGGCGTTCCTGGCGGAGACCAGCCGCAGCCTGGCCGATTCGCTGGACGTGGAGACCACCCTGGCCACCGCGGCGGGGCTGGCCCTGCCGCACTTCGGCACCTGGTGCATGGTGGACTTCATCGAGCCGGACGACGCCATCCGCCGCGTGGCCGTCATCCACCCCGATCCCGCCAGGCAGGCGCTGGCCCGGAGCTTCTACGACGCCCATCCCCCCGGCCGCGACGACCCGCTCGGCGCGCCGCGGGTGATCCGCACGCGCGAGTCGGACTTCGTGCTGGCCTACGACGACGTGCTGGAGGGGATCGTGGAGGAGGAGCACCGCGCCCTTCTCCGCGACATGGGCGCCACCTCGTTCCTGATGGTGCCGATGGAGACGCGGGGAAAGATGCTGGGCGCCATCACCTTCGTCTCCAACGACCGCCGCCGCTACGACGAGGCCGACCTGCTGCTGGCGGAGGACCTGGGGCGCCGGTGCGCCATGGCGGTGGACAACGCGAGGCTCTACGCCGCCTCGCAGGAGGCGCTGCGCGCGGCCGAGGCGGCGCGGGTGGCGGCCACGCTCACGGCGCGGCGCGCGGAGGAGCTGCTGGGCGAGGCCAACCTGGCGCGCCACGAGGCGCAGGAGGCGGGGAGCGCCAAGACGGCGTTCCTGGGCACCATCTCGCACGAGTTCCGCACTCCGCTGACGGCGGTGCAGGGCTTCGCGGACCTCCTCACGGAGCAGCTGGAGGGAGCGGGAGACGAGCAGAAGCGGCACTCGGTGGCGCGCATCCGCGCCGCCAGCGACCACCTGCTCACGCTGATCGAGCAGATCCTCACCTTCTCCCGGCAGCAGGCGGGGCGCTTCGAGCTGCGCCTGCGCGAGGTGGACATCGCCGAGCTGGTGCGCGAGACGGCGGCGCTGGTGGAGCCGCTCGCGGCCGCCCGGGGGCTGCGCTTCGAGCTGCGCGTCCCCGAGGGGCCCGTCCCCTTCCGCACGGACGTGGGGAAGGTCCGGCAGGTGCTCCTGAACCTGGCGGCCAACGCCGTGAAGTTCACCGAGACGGGCGAGGTGTGGCTGGAGCTGGAGGCCACGAAGGACGCGGTGCTGCTGCGCGTGGGCGACACGGGGATCGGCATCCCGCCGGAGCACGCGGAGCACGTCTTCGAGGCGTTCTGGCAGGTGGACCAGTCGTCCGCGCGGCTGGGGGGGACCGGGCTGGGGCTGGCGGTCACGCGCCAGCTGGCCGTCCTCCTGGGTGGAGACGTGACGCTGGAGGCCGCGCCCGAGGGCGGGAGCGTCTTCACCGTGCGCCTCCCGCTCCTGCAGCCCGCCCCGCCGCCAGGCACCCCGCGCGACGACGAGCCGGCCGCGGAGGACTCGCTGACCGAGATGCGGAAGAAGGGGCGCCGCAAGGCCAATCGCCGCGGCGTCAAGCCCATCCCGGACGACGAGCCGGGGGAGTAGAGATCGCGGACGATCGATCGCGGTGCGGCTCAATCATCCGCATCCGCCAGGCTGTCATTCTGAGGCCCGGCCACGGAGTGCCTGACGCTCCGCGAGTGACGGCAGGGCCGTGAGAACCCGGCCGACGCAGCAGTGAAGCCCGGGCGCGGCAGCGGCGACACCGCCCGGGCCGCAGCACCCGCCGTTCAGGCGGATTCAGTAGCGCCGCGCGGCTCGGCCGCCGGCGGCAGCACCCATGATGACAGCGGCGAAGCCGCGGAATGGAACGGCTCGATGTTTCATGACTTCACCTTCAAGGACGACGGCCGCCGCGTGATGTGCACGCGCGGAGTCCGCAACGCGGCGGCGGGGGTCTCCTTCGACTCGCTGTGGTGGTACCTCGCCGTCGACGGCGCTTCCCCTGTCCGCCTGCGGCGCACCTCGCCTGGCGAGACGCACCGGGACGTGTGGGAGACCGCGCTCGGCCACCTGGACAGGATGGAAGAGAAGAAAAGAAGTCCTGAGTCCTGAGTCCGGAACTGCCGGACCAGTGTCCCGGGCAGTTCCGCACCAAGGACCAAGCACTAAGGACCAAGCACTTCCTTTCTTCTTTTTGCACTTAGGACTCAGGACTTAGCACTCAGGACTTCTGTTCATGGCCTCCCCCCGCGAGGGCGGCCGAATACCGCACGCCGCCGGACCGGGTCGCTCCCGGGCCGGAGCGCGATTCAGGGCCTCCACCGGCCTGGGTGTCGCTGACCAGAAGCACGCCCAACGAAGGCCACGGGTTGCCCATGCCGTTCCGTACCGCCGCACGATCCCGCTTCCGCGCCCTTTCGCGCCTCCTCCCCTTTCCCGCGGCCGATCCGCCGGAGCTTTCGGGCCCGCTGGCCGGCGAGCTGCTGGGCGCCGACGACCTGGCGGGCCGCGCCCGCGCCGCCGCGCGCGGCCAGCGCGTGGGCGTCTCCGGGCGCCGGGGGCGCGACGCGCCGCTGCTGGACCGGCTGGCCGGCACCCGCCGCATCCTCCACGACGCCCACGCCCGCATCGCCGCCGCCGCCGACGCGGGCGCGGACGTGGGGCCCGCGGGCGACTGGCTGCTCGACAACTTCCACGTGGTCCGCGAGCACGTCCGCGAGGTGCGCGAAAGCCTCCCCGCCGGCTACTACCGCGAGCTTCCCGAGCTCCAGGACGGGCGGCTGGCGGGGTATCCGCGCGTCTACGACCTGGCCATCACGCTGATCTCGCACAGCGAGGGGCGGGTGGACGCCGAGAACGCGGGGCGCTTCGTGGCCGCGTTCCAGGAGGCGGCGCCGCTCTCCCTGGGCGAGCTGTGGGCGGTGCCGGCCATGCTGCGGCTGGGGCTGCTGGAGAGCGTGCGGCGGATGGCGCTCCGCACCGTGCAGCGCCTGGACGAGGAGGCCGCCGCCGACGCCTGGGCCGCCCGCATCGACCCGGGCGCGGGGGAGCGGGACGCCGATCGGGATGGCGAGGTGGATCGGGGGAGCGAGCGGGCCCGGGAGGCGGCGCTGCACGCGTTCGCGGCGGGGCATCCCACGCTCAGCCCCATCTTCGTGTCGCGGCTGCTGCACCAGCTGCGCGTGGGGAACGGCGTGCCGCCGGAGCTGGAGCGATGGCTGGCGGGCGAGGGGGTGACGGCCGAGCACGCCGCCGCCCAGGCCACGCAGCGGATGGCGCTCACGCAGGTGATGATGGCCAACAGCCTCACCTCGCTGCGCGGCATCACCCTGATCGACTGGCGCGAGTTCGTGGAGGGCCAGAGCGCGGTGGAAGCCATCCTCCGCACCGACCCCGCCGGCGCCTACGCCGCCATGACCTTCGCCACGCGCGACCGCTATCGCCACGCCGTGGAGCGCATCGCCCGCGGCGGAGGGCGCGTGGAGGCCGACGTGGCCCGCGCCGCCATCGCCCTCGCCGCCGCCGCGGCCGGCAATGGAGCGGGGCGATCAGGATCCGACGCTGTCGACGGCGTGGTTCGATCGGACGGATCGATCGGCATCGTCAGATCCCATCATGCGGATGGATCCATCGTCCTCGGATTTGATCGAGCGGATCGATCGATCGATGTCGGCGGGTTCGATCGCGCGGATGGATCGATCAGCATCGGTGGATTAGATCGGGCGGATGGATCGATGGGTGTCGGCGGATCGGATCGGGCAGATGGATCGATCGTCGTCGGCGGATCGGACCGACCGGATGGATCGATCGGCATCGGCGGATCGGATCGGGCAGATGGATCGATCGTCGTCGGTGGATCGAATCGACCAGATGGATTGATCGGCATCGACGGATCGAATCAGGCGGATCGATCGATTGGTATCGACGGATCGGATCGGGCGGGTGGATCGATCAGGGGCGGCGGAGCGGATCGATCTAAGGGCGGGGAGTTGGACGATTTGGACGGGGATGCGCGGCGGGGGCACGTGGGATACTGGCTGATCGACGAGGGGCGCGACGAGCTGGAGCGCTCGCAGTCGTATCGGCCGAAGCTGGGGGAGCGGGTGCACCGGCGGGTGCTGCGGCATCCCAACGCGGTCTTCGTCGGCGGGATGGTGGCGGGGACGGCGGTCGCGATGGCGGCGCTCCTCTGGCTCGCTGGGCCACAGGCGCGCGCCGGCACCATCGTGGTCGCCGTGATCCTGATCGCCGCCGTGCTGGCGAACGACATCGCCGTCGGCGTGGTGAACCAGCTGGTGGCCGCCTTCCTTCCCCCGCGCCTCCTCCCCCGCCTCGACCTCGAGGAGAACGGCGGGATCCCGACCGAGCTGCGCACCGCCGTCGTCGTCCCCACGCTGCTGGACTCGGTGCGCGGGGTGGGCGAGGCGCTGGAGCACCTGGAGGTGCAGTACCTGGCCAACCGCGAGCCCAACCTGCACTTCGCCCTCCTCGGCGACTTCACGGATGCATCCGCCGAGACGCTGCCGGGCGACGTGGCGATCCTGGAGGCGGCCGTGGAGGGCGTGCGCGCCCTGAACGCGCGGTACGCGGCGGGGGCGGAGGACGCCTTCTACCTCTTCCACCGCCCGCGCCGCTGGAATCCGCGCGAGGGCGTCTGGATGGGATGGGAGCGCAAGCGCGGCAAGCTGGCCGACTTCAACCGCTTCGTCCGCGGCGGCGCCGAGGGCGCGTTCTCCACCATCGTGGGCGACGTGGCGGCGCTGCGCGGCGTGCGCTACGTGATCACCCTCGATTCCGACACCGTGCTCCCCCCGGGGACCGCCGCGCGGATGGTGGGCACGCTGGCGCATCCGCTCAACCGCGCCGGCTACGACGCGGGCGTGGCGCGGGTGACGCGCGGCTACGGCATCCTGCAGCCGCGCGTGGGCGTATCGCTCCCCAGCGCGCACGCATCGCGCTTCGCCGCCATCCACTCCGGCCACCCCGGTGTCGATCCGTACACCACCGCCGTCTCCGACGTCTACCAGGACCTGTACGGCGAGGGAAGCTTCACGGGGAAGGGGATCTACGACCTGGACGCCTTCGAGCGCGCGACGCACGGGCGGTTCCCGGAGAACGCGCTCCTCTCGCACGACCTGATCGAGGGAAGCTACGCCCGCGCCGGCCTGGCGACCGACCTGGAGCTGTACGACGACTACCCCGCGCGCTACCTGACCCACGCCCGCCGCCGCCACCGCTGGATCCGCGGCGACTGGCAGCTGCTGCGCTGGCTGGGCTTCCGCGTCCCGGGACCGGAACCGGAACCGCAACTGAAGGGGACAGGGAACAGGGGACAGGGGACAGCGGGAACGGAGACGGCGGTCAGGCTCGAGCCCAACCGCCTGTCGCTGCTGTCGCGCTGGAAGATCCTGGACAACCTCCGCCGCAGCGTGGTGGAGATCGCCCAGCTCGCCTTCCTGGCCGCCGGCTGGCTCTTCCTCCCCGGATCGCCGCTGCGGTGGACGGTCCTGGGCGTGCTCGCCATCGCCGCGCCGTGGATCGTCTCCCTCCTCCTGGCCGCCCTGCGCCCGCCGCGCGACCGCTCGTGGCGCGCCTACTACGCCGCCGTGGGGCGCGACGCCGCCACCAGCGCCAGCCAGGTGGGGCTCACTCTCGCCTTTCTCCCGCACCAGGCCTGGCTCTCGGCCGACGCCATCCTGCGCACCCTCTGGCGCCTCTTCGTCTCCCGCCGACACCTCCTGGAGTGGCAGACGGCGTCGGTGGCGGAGCGGACGGTGTCGGCGTCGTCGCGGATGGCGTGGAAGACGATGGGGCCCGCCGTGGCGCTGGCCGCCGGGATCGGCATCCTCGCGCTGGTGATGCGCACGGGCCACACGCCGATCGCCCCGCTCCTCGTTTCCGTCCTCCCGCTGACGCTGCTCTGGATCGTCTCCCCCGCCATCGCCCACGCGCTGGGGAGGCCCTCCGCGCGCCGCGCCCATCGCCTGACCCCCGCCGCCACCGAGCAGGCGATGCGGTACGCGCTCCTGCACTGGCGCTACTTCGACCGCTTCGTCACGGCCGAGACGCACGGGCTGGTGCCGGACAACTTCCAGGAAGACCCCGCGCCGGTGGTGGCGATGCGCACCTCGCCCACCAACCTGGGGCTCCAGCTCCTTTCCATCGCCAGCGCCTGCGACCTGGGGTTCATCACCCCGCTGGAGATGACGGCGCGGCTGGAGCTGGCCTTCCGCGCGCTGGAGCGGATGCGCCGCTACCGGGGCCACTTCTACAACTGGTACGACCTGGGCGACCTGCGGGTCCTGGAGCCCGCCTACGTCTCCACCGTGGACAGCGGCAACCTGGCCGGCCACCTGATCGCCCTCCGCCACGCCTGCCTGGAGATCGCCGACCGCCCGGTGGACGGCGGCCGCGCCGCGCGTGCGCTGGCGACCTCGCTCTCCCTGGCCTCCCTCCGCCTCGGCGAGCTCGCCACCTCTCCCACCGTGATGGGCGACGCGACGGCCCGGCCCGCCGTCGCCCGCGCGATGGAGCAGGTGCGCGCCGCCCGCGCGCTGATCGAGCCGGCCGATCGAGGGGATCCGCAGCCAACGATGACGCCGAAGCCGCTGGCGGAGGCGGGGGATTCGCTCCGCGGCGCGATGGAGACGCTGCGCGCGGCCGGCCTGGCGCCGGACGGGACGGCGCCGGCGGCGGAGTGGATCGCGTGGAGCGCGCGCCGCATCGACGAACAGGCGGCGATGACGGGGGAGACGGAGATCGGGAGCGGCGGCGGGAGATCGATCGCCGCGGCCGATGGATCGCCGTCTCCCACCCTGCGGCAGCTGGGGGAGATCGACACGGAGGCGTCGGAGCTGGTGGCGCGGCTGGAGGCGGTGGGGAGCCGGGCGTACGAGTACGCCATGGAGATGGACTTCCGCTTCCTCTTCGACCGCGACCGCAAGCTCTTCTCCATCGGCTGGCAGGTGGCGTCGCACGCGCTGGATCCATCGACCTACGACCTGCTGGCGTCGGAGGCGCGGCTGGCCTCCTTCGTCGCCATTGCCCGCGGCGACGTCCCCGCCGACCACTGGTTCCGCCTGGGGCGCACGCTGACCCACGCCGAGGGGCACACCGCCCTGGTGTCGTGGAGCGGGAGCATGTTCGAGTACCTGATGCCCGCGCTGGTCATGCGCTCGCTCCCCTCCACCCTCCTGGACCAGAGCATGGGCGGCGCCGTCCGCCGGCAGCTGGCCTACGGCGTGGAGCGCGGCGTGCCGTGGGGGGTCAGCGAGAGCGCCTACAACCTCCGCGACCGCCACCTGACCTACCAGTACCGCGCCTTCGGCGTCCCCGACCTGGCGCTCAAGCGCGGGCTGGGGCGCGACCTGGTGATCGCGCCGTACGCCTCGGCGCTGGCCGCGCTGGTGGAGCCGGCGCGGGCGCTGGCGAACCTGGGCGTGCTGGAGAAGATGGGCGCGCTGGGGCCGTACGGCTTCCGCGACGCGCTGGACTACACCCGCCCCGAGCCGGGGGCGAAGTTCGCCGTGGTCGACAACTACATGGCGCACCACGTGGGGATGACGCTGGCCGCCCTGGCCAACGTGCTGGAGGCCGACGCCTGGCAGCGCCGCTTCCACGCCGACCCCCTGGTCCGCTCCGCCGAGCTGCTGCTGCACGAGCGCATCCCCCGCCGCCTGGCGCTGCAGGAGCCGCAGGGCGCGCGTCCGGGCGAGGCGCTCCCCGACCCCGACCTGGAGCGCCCGGCCGTCCGCGAGATCCACGCGGCCGACACCCCGCAGCCGCACATCGCCCTGCTGGGCCGCCTCCCGTACACGCTGATGATCAGCCACTGCGGATCGGGATATTCCCGCTACGGCGAGCTGGCCGTCACCCGCTGGCGCGCCGACGGCACCAGCGACAGCACGGGGCAGTTCTGCTACGTCAAGGACGTGGAGACGGGCCGCGCCTGGTCCGCCGCGCACCAGCCCGTCTGCGCCCCGGCCGACATCTACCACGCGCTCCTGGCCACCGACCGCGTCACCTTCCACCGCGCCGACGGCCAGGTGGAGACCCGCACCGAGATCACCGTGGTCCCCGACGACCACGCCGAGGTGCGGCGCGTCACGGTGACGAACCGCGGCGACCGGACGCGCGAGGTGGAGCTGACCAGCTACGGCGAGATCGTCCTGGGCCTCCCCGACGCCGACCGCGCGCACCCGGCCTTCGCCAACCTCTTCGTGGAGACCGAGTACCACCCCTGGTGCACGGCCGTCACCGCCACGCGCCGCCCGCGCTCGTCGGGCGAGAAGCCGCTCTGGTGCGTGCACGTGGTGGACGCCGGCCCCGCCCGCGTGGGCGAGGTGAGCTGCGAGACCGACCGGAGCCGCTTCGTGGGGCGCGGCCGCACCACCCGCGCGCCGCTGGCGCTGGAGGCGGACGGCCCCCTCTCCTGCACCACCGGCAACGTCCTCGATCCGATCTTCGCGCTGCGGACGCGGCTGCGGCTGGAGCCGGGGCAGTCGGCGTGCGCCGCCTTCACCACGCTGGTGGCGGATTCGCGCGAGCGGGCCTTCGAGCTGGCGGGGCGCTACCACGACGCGCACGCCGCCCAGCGCGCGCTGGACCTGGGGTGGACCAGCACCCAGGTGGAGCTGCGCGAGCTGGGGGTGACCCCCGCCGACGCCGCCGTCTTCCAGGAGCTGGCCGGCCACCTCTTCTACTCCACCCCCGAGCTTCGCGCCGACCCGGAGGAGATCCTCCGCGACCGCGGCTCGCAGCCGCTCCTCTGGGCCGCCGGCGTCTCCGGCGACCGCCCCATCCTCCTGGCCACCATCGGCGGGGCGGACGGGCTGCCGACGCTCCGCCAGCTCTTCGCGGCGCACCACTACTGGCGCCGCCGCGGGATGTCGGTGGACCTCGTGGTGATCGACGCGCAGGCCGCCGGCTACCTGCAGCCGCTCCCCGAGGGGATCGCCGGGGCGCTGGCCGCCTCCAGCGACGCGGGGGTGATCGACCAGCCCGGCGGCGTCTTCGTCCGCAAGCGCGACCTCCTCCCGCCCGCCGAGCTGTCCATGCTCCGCGCCACCGCACGCCTCCACGTGGAGTGCGACGGCCGCTCGCTGGGCCGCATCCTGGCCGCGAAGATGGCGCCGGACGAGACGCCCGAAGGCGTCGAGCCCGACGTCCTCGTCGTCCGCGCCCCCGAGCGGCGGACGGCGCCCACGCCCGCGCTCCTGCGGATCGATCCCGATCGACCCTCGTCCCCCGCCGTTCCCGTCGCCGTCGATCCGGATTCCCCCGCGCGCCGGGCGTCGGACCCGGAGGACGACGAGGTGGAGATGGGCGCCACCGATCTCCGCTTCGACAACGGAATCGGGGGATTGACGGCGGAGGACGACTACGAGGTGCGGGTGCGCGGCGACCACCTTCCGCCCGCGCCGTGGGCCAACGTGGTCGCCAACCCGCGCGGGGGGTTCATCGTCACCGAGCGGGGCGGGGGATTCACCTGGGCGGAGAACAGCTTCTTCTATCGCCTCACGCCCTGGCACAACGATCCCGTCAGCGATCCCGCCGGCGAGGCGCTGTACCTGCGCGACGAGGAGAGCGGCGAGCTGTGGAGCGCCACCCCCGCGCCCGTCCCCCGCGACGCGCCCTACACCGTGCGCCACGGCGCCGGCTGGAGCTCCTTCGCGCACGAGCACGCCGGCATCGGCACGCGGCTCATGATGGCGATGGCGGGGGAGGATCCCGTGAAGCTGTCGCGCCTCCGCGTGATCAATCGGGGCGACACGCCGCGCCGGATCGCCCTCACCGCGTACGCGGAGTGGACGCTGGGGGCGCAGCGCGAGCACACGCAGCACCAGGTGCGCACGGAGATCGACGCGGAGCGCGGCGCCGTGTTCGCGCGCAACTTCTTCGATCCGCAGTTCGCCGGGCACGTGGCCTTCTGCGCGCTCAGCGAGCCGCTGGCGGGGCACACCGGCGACCGGCGCGAGTTCGTCGGCCGCAACGGCACCCTGGCGGCACCCATCGGGTTGCGCGGCGAGCCGCTTTCCGGGCGGCACGGGGCGGGGATCGACCCCTGCGCGGTCCTCCAGTGCGTGCTGGAGCTGGCCCCGGGCGAGTCGCGCGACGTCGTCTTCCTCCTGGGCGCGGCGGAGGGGGAGGAGGAGGCGCGGCGGATGGTGGACGCGTATCGCCATCCATCGAGCGCGCGGACGGCGGCGGCGGCGGGGGTGGATGGATGGGCGGAGCGGCTCTCCGTGATCACCGTGCGGACGCCGGAGCCCTCGTTGAACGCGATGGTGAACCGCTGGACGCTCTACCAGGCGCTCGCCTGCCGGATGTGGGCCCGCTCGGCGCTCTACCAGAGCAGCGGCGCCTACGGCTTCCGCGACCAGCTGCAGGACGTGATGGCCTTCGTCCACGCGGAGCCGGGGGTGGCGCGCGAGCACATCCTCCGCGCCGCCGCGCGGCAGTTCGTCGAGGGCGACGTGCAGCACTGGTGGCACCCGCAGAGCGGCCGCGGCGTGCGCACCCGCTTCTCCGACGACCTCGCCTGGCTCCCCTACGTGGTGGACCAGTACGTCGGGGTGACGGGGGACGCGTCCGTCCTGGACGAGCCGGCGCCGTTCCTGACCATGCGCCTGCTGGAGCCGCACGAGCACGAGATCTACGACCTCCCCGCCGTCTCGGAGGAGGTGGCGAGCGTCTACGAGCACTGCCTGCGCGCGCTGCGGAAGGCGTGCACCACGGGCGCCCACGGCCTCCCGCTGATCGGGATCGGCGACTGGAACGACGGGATGAACCGCGTCGGCGTGGAGGGGCGCGGGGAGAGCGTCTGGCTGGCGTGGTTCCTGGCGACGACGCTCCGCCGCTTCGCCGTCCACGCCGCGAATCGGGGAGACGAGGGGACCGCGGCGGATCTGCGGGGGACGGCGGATCGATACGCGGCGGCCGTGGAGGCGCACGCGTGGGACGGAGCCTGGTACCGCCGCGCCTACTTCGACGACGGCTCGCCGCTGGGATCGTCCACCAGCGACGAGTGCCGCATCGACTCCATCGCCCAGAGCTGGAGCGTGATCTCCGGCGCGGGAGATCCGGAGCGGCAGTCGCGGGCGATGCGCTCGCTGGAGGAGCACCTGGTGCGCGACGACGAGCGGCTGCTGATGCTGCTCACCCCCGCGTTCGACAAGACGCCGCACGACCCCGGCTACATCAAGGGCTACCTTCCGGGCGTCCGCGAGAACGGCGCGCAGTACACGCACGCCGCGCTCTGGGCCGTCCTCGCCACCGCCCTCCGCGGCGAGGGGGACCGCGCCTTCGAGCTCTACCAGATGATCAACCCGCTCACCCACGGCGGCACGCCGGAGGAGGTGGAGGTCTACAAGGTGGAGCCCTACGTGGTCGCCGCCGACGTCTACACGGCGCCGGGGCAGATGGGGCGCGGCGGATGGACCTGGTACACGGGATCCGCCAGCTGGATGTACCGCGTGGGCCTGGAAGCCATCCTCGGCTTCGACCGCTGTGGCGACAAGCTGACGATCCGGCCCTGCGTCCCCGAGGCGTGGAGCGAGTACGCGATCGAGTACCGCTTCGGCCGCAGCGTCTACGCCATCACCGTGCACGCCCCGGCCGAGGTGCGCCGCCACGGCGCCGAGGTGAGCGTGGACGGGCGGGCGCTGGAGTCGGCGGAGATCCCGCTGGTGGACGACGGCGCGCGCCGCGAGGTGGCCGTGCGGCCGCGAGGGATCGGCCGTCCGCCTCCGCCGTAAGCCGCCCGCCCCCGACACGGCGGTCGAGAACACCGGCGCCCCCGCCTTCCACCTGGGAGACGGGGGCGCGCCGCGTCAGGACTCCAGCCCCCGGCACGCGGGAGCGGAGGGCGATGAGGAACCGCGGCAGCCGCCGCTTCCCGGGCGATGCGGAGCACCGTTCAGGAACAGCCCCCCAGAGGGAGCGACACAGATCTACTGAAACTGCGAAGTCATCACTTGACGACGATAAACAAATGTGTGACCCTTCTTTCACGACGATATCTTGAGGCTCGCGAATCGCTCTCGACGGCGAGCGCGCGCTCCGGATTCACCCCCTTCCACCCGCCTCCAGGAGCCTCCCCATGCGACAGTTCGTCAGGCACGCCATTCCCGCGCTCATGGTCCCGATCATTCTCGCGGGATGCGAGAAGGGGCTCGTGGAATCAGGCACCCC
>Ga0247770_1000828_pt1 | contig 28291 bp, 41 predicted proteins | sample UWRJL136409B6_FD_179943 | JGI IMG/M metagenome (GOLD analysis project Ga0247770, IMG submission 179943) | Plant litter microbial communities from Arlington Agricultural Research Station in Wisconsin, United States - UWRJ-L136-409B-6 | ecosystem: Environmental > Terrestrial > Plant litter >... | reverse complement strand
GGGGGGGGGGGCGTCGGTCGATCGCCGTCGGTCACTGCGGACCAGAACTGACGAGAGCAAGTTGTGCGCTGGCACGAGACAAAACGATATTTGGGCGGCGCACTGCGGTCGGGCGGGTTTGATCGGATTTTCTTTCACCCAGAACGAGACCGGGGAGAGGAGAAAGTCAGTCTGTTTCAAGGCTTCAATGCGCCCGCCAGCGCCGAAGACCCCGCTAGACTGTCTTCGGGACGGCCCTAGCGCCGAAAGAGTCCGGGTACATCGGCCCCCCACCGTAGCGCACTTTCCGGGGAAGCGCGTGGCGTCGCCGCCGCCGCCAAGCGCCAATCGCGGGTCCGCATGCGACCCTGTCACACCTCCTCTGCGACCGCGAAGGGATCACACCCAAACCAAACCGCGTGTGTTGGTGCACCAGCACGCAACCATCATGACTCGGCAGTGGAAATTTTTAAAGTTTGTGGGTTGATGGGCATGTGTGCGAAATATGTCAGGCGAGCGGACGACTCCGGGGTGTCCTGCAGCCGACGTGCCTTGGATTACGCCACCGAGCCCACGATTTTCCGGCCCGTGCCTGTGCCCGTGCCCCGCCCCGGGCATACCTTCTCTCCGGGAGCCGAATACGCTGCCTCTCGGAGACCCAAACCACCCTGTATTACCAAAACGCGCTATCATCGCTTGAAGGATTTAAAATTGTTCAGCGGTCCGTGGCCGAGTTTAGTTCCCATGGATGCAAATGTGAGACATCATGGATTCTCATTGTACTCACCCTGTTGTCTTACCCTAAAGTTGTCCTCACCAACCCCAGTCATCCGCAACACTCTGTACCCCCTTGCACCAGGCACTACTCAGGCCTTGCTCAGGCTCTGCTCAGGAAATGATCAGAGAAATCGCCAAACATGGTTTAGACGAATAGGCAGTACTCTGCGATTCAAATAGCAACTTTTCGCGAGGTCTCAGTTTTTGGGACACAGGTGGCCCAAAACTGGGACCGCGCCCCCCTCGCAACCCAAATTCTGGACCACGGTCCTGAATTTGGCTCAGAATATACCAGTTCACATCCTGGGATAGTACATAATACCTCAGCTCGGAATTCGTAATAGTAAATGTGATGTCCTAGGGCATATACTAGTATATTATAAGACATCCCGTTATGTATTAGTATACTGTGGGACATCCCATCGGTGCTGTCCCAAGTTTCAGGCTGGGGTACCATGTACTATCTTATCAGTGCTAGTATGTCATGTACCATCCAAAGTTCGCTGGGATATTGTGTACCATCCCAGGGCATGTACTGGTATATCCTGGGCCAAAATTCGGTGCTACTGTGGGACATCCCATCAGTGCTGGATTATGCGCTATCCCAGATCCCGAGCCGGGGATATTATGCACTATCCTAAAATTCGAGCTGGGATATTGTATATAGGGCATGTGCTGGTATATTCTGGGCCAAAATTCGGCCCCAAGACTAACTTAGAAGCTGTGCATCTGACAGGCGGCTTCAGTCGCTGACGGATGGGCGGCTCATGAAGGCAGCCCATATACTTAATCCTACAAATTGGACCATAAAGAAGGAGGTTCCGGCTTTCAGCCATAACCTCAACAAGCAATACAATCAAGCAATTGCAACCCCCATTATTTCCATCCAATCTAGGGTGCAGTGTTTCTGACAGACTCTCTTTTGCGGGAGAAAGCTTACGGTGCCGTAGTTTGCGTTTGTTAGGGGTGGTTGTGTTATAGCGGCGCCCCCAGAGCGTGCTGTATCCCACGTTATTTTGCTGTGCCGCCGCGCGTATTATCAATTGCCGACTAAATGTCCTGCTCTTGGAGCTTACCCATGGCAATTTTTGTGGTGTTTGCAGCCAAAATGGTGGTGTGGTGGCTGTTGGGATTGGAGGCCGTGTCTGTGTCGCGTGAGTTTGATGATGATCGGTATGGGGGGAGGGGATCGGTTAGGTGGTCCAAGCTTCTAAGGTAACCTTCAGGTCGTTACAACGCTGTCTCTCCGCCATCGAAGTTTTAACCATCTCCTTCGTCACGTGTCATCAACGAGATACCGCTCCCACTTAGTTCTTTCCGATACCAGGTTATCAATAATGTCTGTCCAGTACACTCGCCACCCAGTGATTGCCTCAAAGAATGTAGTAAAGTGTTCCTTTGCCTTCACCTTCAATTCGGTACAGGCGTTGCCGACATAGTCGCCATACCACGCGGCAAACTAATATTGACAGAGCTCGCTCAGACGAGCCATGACCAAAGCGTCGACATCAGAATCTGGGCAAAGCTTTAGGTTTATAGACAGGTCTCTCTCATATCCTACGATAGTCTTAAGTACTATGTCGCGCTCTTCGTCATCAGCCCACTCCTCAGCCAACGCGGACTTAACCGTAGCTTTGTAGATGCCAAGGAGATGGCCGGTAATAGGCAATACCTTTCGCTTCTTGTTCCATAGTGACCCTGATGGTAAGACAAGTGATTATATGACTGGGCTGCAGATGCGAGGCATGACGATACGCACGATCGGCATAAATCAGGCCCTTCTTCGGGCGTTCCTTGTCGTATTTGTCGATGTCGGCAGGCTCCGGCGGCGGGGGGATTGTCTCGGCATCTTTGTCGTACTCATCGCCGAGAATCTCTCTGGTTGACGCCCGAGGGCGTCGTATAAATTGTGCGAGGAGGTTCATCGTGCTGTTTGGACGATGAGATGTTTGTGGAAGAGAACGTTTCTCTCGGCTCGGTAGAGATAGATTCCTTTTTTTGTGCACACAGGCACTCTCCACTCTGACTCTCCACTCAGACCAGTCCAGTTTCCGCCTCGTCTGGTCTTTTTGCTGAGACTGCCCCGTCAAAACACAGCCATTAGGGTTGCTCGTCGTCATCATGTTGCCCTTTAGTGTGCCAAGATTCCAATTGCTCAGTTCGATACCACAGAATTCCACAACCTCGGTCAACCTCCGACCTTCCATAACTCCACAAGCGCGATCAGCCTTCGATCTTCCATCTCTATCAAGCTTCGCCTTTCTCATCACTATCAACGCTCTGCCGCTTTTGCAATCGCGGTCACTTCTTCTATCTGTACGGCGCGCAAGGCCATAAGAGTCACGATCGCGCCTTTAGGAGTAATCACGCCCCATTCGAAATCCCCAGGATGTTGCTAACCTTCCCAGATCTCACAAATTTTCTCTTCCTACGAGCGAACGCAGCCGACCGCATTCCCTCTACCAAGGTCTCGCTTGTCAAGGTCTCGCCTATCGAGAGCTCCTCGAACACAATCTCCGCCTTAATAACTTTCTCTGGCTATCAGAGATTCAGCGTCAGACTCGCTATACCCACAAAATGTTGTAAGTCCTATAAGTCGCCGCGGGTTTCGCAAAAGACCCCACCTCACTCCCTGAGGGGAATTCTGTGGAGTGGCGCTTGGCCCACTGGTCACTATCGAAAACGAGGTCTTGTGATAGTCTTTGGGGTGGTGTGGAGGTTGGAGATTGTATTGAGATGTTGATCAGAATGGCTGAGCACTAAGATAAAGAGGATTCGCGCGAGCTCCGGCCCTGCCAGGGGCCCTGCCGTCAAGAGCTCCCCCGAGAACGACTCCATACCCACGCCGCTTCCACCAGCTCCCTTTAAGGCCAGCGTGATAAAGAGTTCCTACATTCTCTGGTAACAGCTGCTCCAGTTCCCGCAACGCCACAACTGCCTCCCTCCGTCGCCGAGCAAGCCATGAGATCCAGAGATCAACAAAGCCCTAACCAGTTCAATCACGAAGAGGGGTTCTTGCCCGCGGGGGCCATCTCGGCGTTGCTGGCCAAGGCGGGGTCGAATAACAAGAAGAGCTTCCACGGCCATTTCAGCCTCATCTCAACCAGCATAGTCTCTCCTCCTCGGCGTTCCCGCGGGTCACATCAGGCCCGGTTTCACTTCCACCTCCCCGTCCCTCGCGTCAGGGTCATGACGTATGGTTATATGGTGCCCGCTTCACCTTTCGTCGGACACGTCCCAAAGTCAGCGATCGTTCGCGAGAGCTCTTGATAGACCGATGGGTACAGGGGAATCCGATAAGGAAAAAGAACGGCGATCCTTGACCCTTCTCTGTCACAGCCTTGTAGGGATCCTTATCAATAACGTGAGTATGGTAAACCGTCCAATGGTGGAATTCAGTCCTGCTCATGCCGCCTACCCTGAGCACAGGCTCAAGTTATGGCGACTCTTAGGGCGGAATATCGAGATATCTCCCTTTACACCACCAGAATTGCAAATTTACTAGGCCCTATACTGCATGCAGACAGCACTGCCTACGAGACATTGCTTTATCCCTTGGCAGTAACGCTTCTTCTATTGGTGGCGACGCTTCTGCTCTTGGTAGCGGTGCTTCTCAGAAACGCGACGTTCCTCCACAACCACGCGATATTTCTCGTTAGCTAAGGAGAAACATTGTATGGCTCAGGCTCAGAGATTTGCAAATTGCCGCCCTCCATTCGGGGCTCAATTTTATCATCGTTGGATGACGTGTAACTCATTTCGACGTCTGCGGTCGGTATCGCCAGGAAGGGAATTGCGAAACTGGGAGTGTCGTCGACCACTGCAGGGGAGGTGGCGACGGTGGATGCTATTGCTTTTCGAGCGAGAGTTCTCGACGAGATGGTGGACACAAAAATGGTTCGAAAACTTACGTCAACGAAGATGCCCAAAAATCGATCGACTTGAAGGGATACAGAAGGCGCGGGGGCATTGGAATACCCCCAAAATCTGGCTGAGCCGAGCCGCACTCGAATGGAGGTTACACAAGGCCATCCTTTTCAATATCACGCGCTTGCCGGCCGAGATAGGGCTCCGACACGTGTCTGGTTGTGGCGCCCAAGCCTAGCCGAGTCTCTTCTCCAACCTCTACATACTAATGCAAATAGAGGGTCGCAGAATAGAGAGAGAGCACATTTGGAGCCCGCTTAATGACCGATCGACGAAACCGACTCTATTAGCCAACATAACATGTAGAATCAGCAATCCGACGTGCAGACACCTCGACTCTGGGGCTGAGGATTGTCATCCTATAACTGCAGCGTTAGATCGGCCTGCTCTCTGAGAGTTCGGAGTCTAGACACGCACCGGCATGGTCAGACATTGGAAGTATGCCCTTGATGTATGGGTACACAGCCCGTGGTGCTTCCCCCACTGAGGCGTTATGTCTTAGAAGGAGCTGCACGACGTCCATGTGTCGCGAACCCGTCGCAAATAGCAGCCTTGTCTTGTCGCACCCGCCACTCTCCTCGATATCGGCGCCTCCGGGCAGGAGCTGTTTGACACGCATTGTACCTTTTCGTGACGGCGACTTGAGAGGGACTTGCCGTCTATCAAGACTAGGCCATCAGTAACCAGTACGCAATATTATATCTTATTAAATAAACCAAACTGATCTCACAAGTCGTTCCGGAAACCCATCTTCTGCTACCTCATGATTGATTCGAACCACGCCAACACGGGCATATGTGTCTCGAGTCCCGTGCACCGGAAGAAGCGCAAGGGCATACTGCTGCTGCGGCTTTCCACCAACCACAAGGCAGACTAACGGACGTGCCCTGCCCATCCGCCCTGGGGTTTCTCTGGTGGGGTTATCGAGCAAGAGCATGCTGATACACCTCGTATATGAGCCATCGTCGTAAACATACGTGGGTGACTCCCTCTGGTCCCCGATTCTCACCCATAAACCCTCGATTACCGGCCCGCTGATGCGCAGCCTTGCCGAAGTAACTTCGCCGAATAGATTCTCAGGGTCTCCCAATGCCACTTGACAGTCGATAAATCTCGCATGCCAGTTGGCACCACCGCCCCGATTTGCTCTCGATAGCACGTTCCCATCCATGGATGCCCACGGCCACGAAGGCGCGCGGTAGTTGTCGGAACGGTGGTAGTTCGGCGTCGGATACCAGAACCATGTAGGTTCGTGGTACCACAAAAGGTCAGCGAGGATAGTCGATCGCCACAGTCCTGCAAGATATTGGTCGCCAGTGGCTTGGTGATATTGCCGTACAAGGGCAGCAATTCCTGGAAATTTGTCGCTGGGTATCGTCAGTTCTCGGGAGCAGTAGTTTTCGACCAACCTGTCCCAATCAGGAATTCCGGGAAGCGAAGGAAGTCTGTATCGCAGTACCGTGTTGTAGGGTCTTGCTTGGTTGTCCATGTTCCCAATTGTCTCCTTGTCGCATTGCCAGACTAGGCCGAGTCCCGCGTACATGAGGATCCTCGGGGAGAGTAGGTGCTCCTGCAACGTCCATGCGCGTTTATAGATGGGCTCCCCGCCCAAGTTGCGCTCTCTAGTGAGCCAGTACACGGCCACCACACCATACTTCCCTAGACAGGGCAACAGGCATCGGCCTCTAGAGAAGAGGCCGCCGTCGGAATCTCTCGCGGCCGCGGCGGAGATGGTGATGTGAGCACTGCTATACACACATCACATTTGATTCACCTCGCTTCTCCAGTCGTCGCGTGCTTGGCTATCGGTCCCCTGCATAATGCACAACGCATCCACCCACAAATAACGCAGCCTGAGTTCTCGGGTGAGATGAAAAGCATCGCGAAGAGTCCATGGTAGGGACGATAGAGAAAAACCGGCCTGATGGTCTTGGAGGTTTGCCGAAGTGGTTCCGATGAATGTAGTTTTGCCCCAGCAGTAGGAAAGAGCGGCATACTTCCCAGGACTCGTAGCTGCAGTGTTCGTATAGAGTCGTAGCCGGTCCGCGTTTGCTCCCCCTATGTCAATGACTCGTGTCGGAAAAAACCCATCTGCGCGCGTGCCACGGTCATGTTCTCCTATACACCGTGCCAGACACATTCTCGCAAGCTCGTGCGAGTTTGCCCAGCTTCCCATGCCATAGCCGGATGACGGAAGGACCGTCTCAAAGCCGCGCACATCTGCGGCTAGGTTAATACCCTAAGTTCTCTAGTCAAAAACATCATATTAGAGGCAGCTTACCGTCGAAGGAATCGTTTGACTGCACGGGGGAACGCAGCATGAACTCTGTCCTGCGGAGTAGCCCGCGACAGAAGACGGCGGCGAAAAGTTGAGTATGCCGCTTCTCAAGGCCCACGTGGTAGTCGTCATCCATACTAGGCTCTAGTCGTAGGGCATCGGTGAGCAGGCAGCAAAAATGGCAGCCGTTTCGTGCCGCCCACAAAATTTCTGGCACCGAGCCATGCTCAAAATTCTGGTCCACACCCATCGCGGGAATTGTAATGCAGCTGAATATGGGATAGAGCTTAGTATCAGCTCTCCAAGATTGGCTCATAATGGTGGTGTGGTGGTGACAGCACTTTCGGTGTGAGGTTTTTGATACTGAGGAAGCGAAAGGAGCCAACGGCCCGGTGGAACTGAAGTTTCTTATCGAGGCTTGGCCAATAAGAGGCTGCGGATAACTAATTTTCCACTTATTGGGAGCCTCCAATTAAGCCCCCTGGAAATCCAGCGGCCGGATGGCAGCTTTAGTCGAGGGTCCAAAATTGGGCCACACGACTGTGCAAGCTAGGCTCACCCATAGCTCACCCTAGCTCAGGAGCGGCCCAGGATCACGCACGAACATGGAAATTGCTGAGGGAAACTTTAGGGTACAACAATAAGCTGTAGAAGTGTCTTTAAAGGTGCTGCCAGCTGAAGAGAACCTAGGCATTGGATTATAAGTAATATGAGTAGTCTCCCTCCGACAGCGCAGGTCTAGGTGACGACGTACGGAGTGCCACATAGATTCATTCTACTCCAGCTGTCCACTGCTTCCAAGCTATATAAACCTGAATTGATGCGAGAATACACTGGATGAAACCGAAGATGATTGTGAGCAAGATGACCAAGCCAGCCGTCCAAGTTGTATACCACTCGGTTGGGTGACGATGGTCGTACCACCATTTCGATATTGACTGGGGTCGAGCTTCATTATATACCTGCTTTAACACGGCCAGCCGGTCGTGCCAAAATCGCAAAGTGTCAAACTGCCTTTCCTCAACTCCAAGTATCCTACACTTGACGAGGTGGCAATCCAGTGGTGCGCTTGACGCCCGACTACGCTTCTTGAACCAAGCCCTAGTGTCGCTTCGGTCTTGTGGAAATAAGGGAGCCAACGTTTTGAGGGTTTCATCAATGAACCCGGGCGGATAAAGATCACTACGTAAAATTTAGTATTATGAAAGTCTCCAACTCACAATTGGATTATATACGAGTGCGTACCTATGCCTTTGCGTCTTGAGGAATGATGCGTGATGAAATATCAAGACGACCTTGTTATCACTCTTCATTTTCAGATGGTCAAGCGAGATATCTACCTTGATGTATATTTTCTGCATTTCCGTCCCTGCCTAACTCCGACGCACAGTTAGACAGACAAATGTTGTGACGCAATGGTATCATGATGGTAGATATATTGGTTTGTATCTATAATCATACGACTACGAAGGGGCATTTCACTGCATGTTAACCCCACGAAGTTCACCGATTTCCCATCCCCCCAAATCCAGAACCGCCGTGCCTTGGCATGCCGGAACCGCCGGCCCCACCTGACGTCCAGTTCGTCTGCCTCCCAGGCTCCAACAGGCTATCTATGCTCTGGCTATTCTCCGCATTTCTGGCTTCCATATCACGCAGGTAATTGTCAATATCGCTTTGGCACAGGCTGGGGTATTCTGCTGACCAACTCATCCTTGAGTCCGGAGGCGAAAATGGCATGTTGTTGGCCCCTGAGAATCCGGGACTTATGACGTCAGCACCAGAGCCATTGTTGCCGTTGTCACTGTTGGGGTGTAGATAATTGTGAGCCTGCGGCTGTTGGTGCGGTTGCGAATTTGTGTATGCATAGGGGTGACTCTGCTCACGCGGCAGGGATATGCTGGGGTTGCTGGTAACAAGATGCGACATGTTAGGTGTCGGAGGCGGGGTGGTGCGTGTCGGTGATGGGAAAGGCGCAAGAGGGCGTACCGATCCTGGGGCGTCGGGAAATCGTGAAGTCATAGTGGGCGGATGAGACAGAGGCTCCAACCGTTGATTGCTCTGGTCAGATGCGCTCTCAATGATGGTGCTTCTTTTGGAGAGGGCATGTTGACGGTTCATGTGAGAAACGAGGTAAGCGTTGTTAGATTGTCGAAATGACGAAGCTGGTGATGACGCGCCACTCCCACTCCTTGGTGTGTACGAACCCTGATTTCGTGGAGCGATCGGGCGAGGAGTGGAGGTTGCTGCCGGACTGGTGATTGGAGGGGTCCGCGGGCTTGCCATGGAAGAAGGCGTTCCTATGCCCACTGCGGATGGCCTCGAGCTGGGCCTGGCTTGAGGGCTTGGGGTGTCGTTTGGGGACTGAAGAGGACGGTCAATTGGAGATTGGTCGGTCTGTCTCGGAATGTTCACAAAGCTGGTAGACACCTTTGTCTGAGCTTTCTGGAAAACCCCGCTAATGAACTCCTTGAACTCATTGACAATGTTTTCGGGGCTGGCTGGCTGGAAGTGCATGGATCCGGGAATGCCTTGACTCTGTTCGAAGGTAGCGGAAAGAGCACTTGAAAGCCCGGTGGTGTCGAACACTGAGAAAATGTGGGTCTGGAGACTGGGAACACTGGCTTCGAATGCCTGGCGAACCTCGAACAGCTCTACAGGAGGCTCGAAATCTGATGTTTTGTTAGCCCCTCGTGTCAAACTGCCATGGAAGGTCTAAGCCCACCTGGGTCCGGAATATTCTCGGGCCTGTCTTCGGGGAACAGGCCTATCCAGAGAGTGTTCCAATCAAAATGCTCAGCCCTGCTACGCAATTTCCTCTCCATGCTTGGACTGACGGTCTCATCTGTGGTTGGATTTAGTTCGCTGGCCTGGCACATCCTGTATCTGTCTTGTCTCATGTGCAGTGCCAACTCCTCACGACTTGGGAATGGCTCATTGCATCGGATACACCGATATTCCAACTGATGCTGGCGGTGGTATTTGTTGAGGTGTTTTCTACCGTGAGTTAGACGTTACGGGCCGATAGGGGTGTCCACGGCCGATGGGAAAAAGGGCTTACTTCAGGTCGGAGAACGTCTTGAATGGCGCCTTGGCACAGTACTCGTACTCTCGAATGTTGAATCGGAGCGGGTTTCTCTTCCGATACGGGCACGGGTACTGTTGGACCTTGGACTTCTTCCTGGTTCCTGGACTGGTGGTTCCAATGGAGACCCCCCCGCCTTCCTCATCGTCATCCTGCAAGTCCTCCCCGCCATCATCGTCCCCCATACCGGTAGCCCCACGCTTCCTGGTTGCAGAAGCGGTATTACTACTCCCTGTTGTGGATGCGAGTTGTACGGCTGCTGTTGATATGCCAGAGGTACCGGTCGATCCTGTAGCAGAGTCAATCGGAACAAGGAAGCCCCGGCTGTGGTCTTCTCGGATGGAGAGTGAGATGCGCTCTAGCAACATAGTCGCTGCGTCGACAACGTCTTCGGACGGCTCAGATATTCCAAGACGGATATCGAACTCTTCGAACAAAAGCGCTCTTAAAACTCTGATTGCTCTCGAGGTCTGAGTTCTGTCACTGCTGTCGCTCGCTGGCGAGGAGTCGTTGGTGTTGAGGCAAGCTGTCATGTTGTCGTCTTGGGAGTCGGAGTCTGGCGAGAGTGGCGATGCTTGACTCTCGGGAGAATTTTTGGGTGTACTGCAAAATCGTCAGCCAAGTAATGTACTGAAGAGTGGCTGAACTGTCTCCAACTCACATCATGTCTTCATCTTGCTGTGCTGTCGTTTCCGGGCAGGGCGGCGATGTGGAACCTGCGTGCGGCCTGGGATGCTCATCTGACACGTTGGGGGCATAGAGGTGCATGCTCGTATCCATCGGGAGGTAGGCTTGGAGCACTCCAAGCTGGCCGTCTTTGTTATATTGTGGGGAAGGCTCCTCTGCAGACGTGTTGGGACCCTCGTAGCCGCCGACAGGCCATGGTTCCATTTGACACAGTGGGTGGCGGAAAGCTTGGTCAACGTTCGCTGGGACGGGGCCATGACCTCGGCTGGCAGGTCGAGCTGCTTGGCCGATCAACCCGTTTAGCAGTGCCTGGGATCTGCTACCAATTGCTGGACTTTGGGGTCGACTTCTGGGTGGCTGCGTCTTGAAGCCGGACCTTGGGGACTGCGTCCTGGGCGGGGCAAAGGGGGACTGGGACCTGTGGATGCGAGGAGAGTTGGGCCGGATGTTCCTGACCGGGCCAGGAGCCGGGGACAATGGGCGGAAATGGGTCCCGAGGGACGGTGATTGCGCCCTAGAGGTAATGAGCTGCGGGCTGGGTGTTTCCCGGCCACGGCAGGGGTCCATTGCCGGGGAGCTAAAGGGCCCGGGGTTTGTCTGGAAACTCGAGATGGAACTTTTGGGCGTGATGGGGCCGCTAGGTCCAAAAGAATGAATGAAGCTGGGCGCTGTGCTAGCGGGCGACGGGCTGCTATAGCGCGGCGGAAAGGGATGAGCACCCGTCATATCATAGTGGTTGACAGCTTTGGATGCAGCACCATTTTCTCCTCGCTTCGCCGCGGCGTGCGTACCGTGACCATCGTGCTGTGAAAAGGCGGTGGCGTGATCATGTTGGAAAGAAGTGTCAGGCCGTGGAACTTGGCCGTCTTGGGGCCTGCCGGAAGGGAAGGGGCAATGGGCGGGATATTCTCCCATGCATCCCGCCGGGGGCGCGCCGTTGTTTAGCGACATGGGATGTTCCCGGGCGGATGGGGGTTCGGAAGTTCTGGACGGCCAGGTGCGGCAAAAACAGTGCGCGGGATGATGTCGAAGAGAGAAAAGCCGGTGCTTGCACCAAGAAGGTACCTCTTATCGAGAGAAGCGACGCAGTGAGGCTCTGGGAAGGTGCCCAACGGCACGAGGGCATGTGTTCCACCCGATCTGATTGGTTTAATCGTTCTTTCCCCAAATCCCCAGAATCCCAGAATTGAACTCGGGGGAAACGCCACGTTTTTGAAACAATGTGCTGTTGATGCTGCAAAAAGCCCCACTAGTGCGTGGTGGCATTCACCAAGCCCCGCTGGTGCGCGATGACATTGGCTGGGAAAATCGATCTTGGGATTCGGCTCCCAGGATTGTGATTCCCAGCGCAGTGGACAAAGGACACCTCGCAACGTGTTTATGAAGGCATCGAGAATGGTGTCTGTTGTTCGGGCCTCGTTGAACAATTGAAACTTGAATAGTTTCCTCGCGTAATTAGATGGCAAAACGGCCAATATCATGAGTGCCATAAATTGGGGAGGTCGCTATGCCCGCAGGCTCCCTGATGATGGCATGAAAAGAGGAAATCTAAGAACTCCTTCGACATTCTCCGGTTTCCGATACCCAAACTACTCTTATCTTACGGTCAAACGACATTCATCGCCAAAGCTCACAGATCATTTACTGTGCCAATGGACCCAACCACTGACAGCGACACCACCAAAAGGTTGGGTCCCCCACACCCTCTCTGAACCGGTCATTCACCCCTGTCTGTGCAAAACCGAGCGCTAACTTTACATCACTGACAGTGTCAGCACCACAGCTGTCTCTATGCTCAACACTTACATTTATGACACTTCATCAATACAAGATCGACTTTTGCAGTCACAGCCTGAAAATGCTTCCGAACGGCTCGCGAGGTTATCCAAGTTGGTCAACTCGGCGGTCACGGTGATTTCCCCAACAACCGATTCGATGGGACAAACAGACACCGATGAGTCTTGGGGTGCCAATTGAGCAGCGGGAGTGTATTATGTCTGTGGAGGGTCACATATTTGTACACTATCTGCATTTGTCTTAATTATGAAGACGGCCCGGTGTCATTGAGGGACCAAGAATTAGTTATGCTCAAGCTTTCTTGTTGGGGTTGAGTGTGCCAATCAGAAATGGTCCAAACACCATCGCTCGCGCACAGCACCGCTCCTGCTCACTACGTGTCATTCGTCGTGTCGTGTCGCTGCTACATGTCCCTGCAGGTGCATCTCGCCGTAGTTATTGGATTGGTGATTTCCATGCATAGCTTTTCTCGGTGAGGTGATGGAACTGCTCAGCGCCATGCAAAAAGGGGGTGCGCAATTGTCGATCAGGCATTGCAGCTCTGCATGGCACACTTGCGTTGCAGCCCAATCCAACTCACCAACCACAAAATGATTGGCAGGAAAGCTGCGCCGGGGCCAACATTGGGCCACCGACATGTGGTCCAAGCCCCATGACGACCCGAGTCTGCCGGTGATGTGCTCCTCGACTGAAGTTGAATGAGCTTGTCAAAATTGGCCTGCGATGAGACTCGAAAAGGAGTTGTTTGACTGCATCAACTGCCTGCACCTGCAAGTGGTTGGAGAGAAAGTGGAGAACGGGGCAACAAACAAGCAATGGGAGGGGCGGGGTGATCTTCCACAAATCGGAATCCCTTTAGCCAAGTGGAACACTAACACCAATCCTGTTAAATTCGCAGTCGAACTGTTAGCTACCGTTCGGACCTCTAACAGTCGGCCATACAAACCTGCCGTACGAATGTAAGTGTTTTCGGATTTAAGGGATCTCGCGGTGTGGGAGATGGCAACTGCCCAAAAGTGGCGGACAAACCATGATTTCGGCTGAAAGAAGTTCTCGACTACCTCTCTCAACCCTCTCAATTAAGCCTCTAAGGTAACTAGTAAACAACATCGCTCCCTATCCATCGATACACGCCTAGTATTGGTTCATGCACCGCGCAATTTGAATTGACAGAGGCCTAGCGACATGCAAAGGCTCGCTGTGTTCCTGCGAACAGACCTACCAAAGGTGATAGATAGACTAGGGGTGAGCTTTTTGTCAGGCAAAGTCCCCACGACAAGACCTTTTCTATCCAACGTCAGGTGTGGCACTGAAAAACAGGATTCTGCTTAAAATAGTTACACGCAAGACCTTTTCTAACACAAACCGTATTCCACTACTAGCCCTGACAACATAGTAGCTTCTAGCGGAGGAGATGGGCAGCGTCGAAGGATCAACCATTCAGAGAGTCTTCTTCACCACAACCCGGATACCCTTCGACTCCCACTTCGGGTACGGCACCAGATACGCATGTTCCATCCGCACATCCGACTCATCCGTATCGAAGAGCTCAAACTCAAACCGCGTAAAGACCGTCGCAATAGTCAAGTAAAGCTCAGCCATCGCCAGACTGCACCCAAGTTAGCCACCAACCAAACCAGGACAGAACAGCAATGAAACCTACTTAATCCCCAAACACTGCCTCGACCCCTTCCCAAACGGCACAAAATACCTCTCCAGCTCCGGCCGTTCCAACCACCTCTCGGGCCGAAAGACGGTCGGGTCCGTAAAGATGTCCTCGTTCATCAAAATATCCACCGTCGTCATCGACACCGGCGTCCCCCTCGGAATAACCCACTCGCGGTACTCCAGCTCTGTGTCGGGTGCAATTCTTGGGTCGCGCGTGACGATGCCGTGCGAGAGACGGATGGATTCGTGAATTATGGCGGTTAGGTAAGGGAGGGTTTGGAGGTGGTGCCAGTCCAGGGGCCGAGAGCGGGAGGTTGGTGCATGGGACTGGGATTGCGAGGACAGGATCTCCTTGCGCAGACGGGCTGTGATGGCGGGCTGGTCGATCAGATGGAAGGATGCCACGGAGAGTGCCCAGGAGGTGGTGATGAGTCCCGCGGCAATGATCAGCTGGGCCTCGTCGCCGAGGCGGGTGTCGGTTGTTTCAGCGGGAGGGAGGTCGCTTCCTAGCAGCTCGTGGAAGATGGTTGGGTGGCTGACTGTCGCGTGGGACTTGTTGATGCCCTGGGCGATTTCGCGGATCCGGCGGGCGAGGTCCTTGCGGAGGCCGACGACAGGGAGGACATCGGGCTGGGTGGCGCGGACAAACCACTCCGGGAGCCGGTCGAGGATGGGGAAGACGATGGGGAAATGCAGCGCGAAGTGGCCGGTGGTGTAGATTGCGACAAGGGCTTCGTGCAACGTGTCGCGGAAGTCGGGCGAGGAGAGCTGGTTGTAAGATTTGGCGAAGGCGTACTCGGTGATGATGTCGGTTGTCAGGGCCATCCATGCTCGGCTGAGGGGGATGACCTTGCCGGAGTGGTAGGAGCTGATTGTTTGGCAGAATTTGTCAATCTTAGCGCGGATCACAGGCTGGAAGTCGGTGATTTTGGCAGCCGAGAAAAAGGGGCTGATGGCTTTTCGCCTCATCCGGTGGACGTCGTGGTCGATGGTGGAAAAGCTGTCGCTGGCGCCACCAAAGCGTCCGGCAAAGTATGCGGACTTGTCGCGACGTCCGCTCCGGCCGTAGAGCGTGTCAAAGTAGTCCGGGTCGTCGATATGTAGCTCCGTAGGTGTGATGCGGACGATGGGTCCATATTTCTTATGGAGTTGTTGGATGTGGGCCGTAAATTTACCCTGGAGGTTCACGTCGTAGTAAAACTCGTACCAGTTGCTCAACGCTGCGAGTCGGGGACCGGGGAACTTGGCTAGTGGTGAAAAGATCAATCGGCGAATGGCGAGCGAAAGGAGATACAGGAGGAAAACTGCCGGACTGATCACGAGGAGTGTTGTAGCAGCGCTCGCCATTTTTTAGACTCCGCGATGTCTTAGTGCTCGGTGCTTGTTTACGAGGAATCGTTAGAAAATTGGGGGTGTGCGGGGTGAACTGTTGCCCTGCGAAGATAAATGGCTCACGTCGGAGTATCTCCAAGTCCTGTCAGGGGGACCCATGAGTTTCGTGCATTAGCCCCTGGGTTGAACCGCATGTGCAGGTTGTGACATGGCTTGGCCTGTTTGATGCCTGTCCCGTCTGGCGAATAGGGGGGGATAGAGAAGCACCATGCAGAAGTCAAATGCAAAAGACCAGCCACAGTTCTCTGAACTGGGTCCTTCCATCGCAAAGTGCCGTTTTCGAGTAAGACTTTCAGCTCAACACTGAACTAGACCAGAACCCAGAGCCTAGTCCATTGGCAATCGTAGCAAGCACATAATTTAGAGGGCTCATCTTCACCAAATGACATTTTAGAGAAAGCCAGCAGGAAACGACTTTCGATACCTTGTTTTCAGTCACTACGAAGTACAGGCAATGTAGTCCAATATACACACTCCTACAAGCCATATATGTACTGTTTGGCAGTGACGAACCTCTTTTCATATCCCACAGCTCATCTTGCCATGGCCGCCAGCTTTACTTTGCTCCAAAAGTATTTCCAGGGCGGTCCCCAAAGCAAAATCTCAGGGTATATTGCCTCCCGCAGCCAACACGCCTCGGAAGGTCAGTTTTGTGATATCAAACTCCGTTTCCATGAGAACAGATAGAAGCAAATCCACCCCACCAACAACACATGGACAACGCTGAAAAAGACGAAAAGTCTCGCTCGCTCCTCCATGCATGCCCCCCCTCCCGTCCAGCCCCAAACTTCCGTTGGGCTACACGCACTGCGAGTAATAATCGTTCTGGAACTTGCACGTCGTGCCGCTCGCACAGCTCTTGCACCCATTCCAGCTCTTGCCGGCGCACTGGTCGTATTTCTTGGACGTACACCCTCCCGGCGCAGGCTGCTGCGGTGTCGACGGATTCGACGGCCTCGGTTGCTGTGGCGTCGACGGATTTTGCCCTGCTCAGCGAGTCAGCATGCCCCATTTTCCCTCGCTCCACCAGAGAAGGCGAACCAAGACCACGAAACAAAGCCAGGAGTGGGTAGGGGGTGGGTACTGACCGCCTGCATTCCCCGTCATCAACACCGGGGTGCCCAACCGCGTGGTCTCATCGATACTGCAAACGTTCACACACCGCCCTGTCTTGACGTTCCCTGGGTCGGTGTTGTTGTACACCAGCTCAATCCACTGAATCTGCATCGACGCCTGGTCATTGACCTTCATCGGGCCCGACCAACTCCCCCCGTCGCTCCAGGAGTTGAACATCACCTGCGCCGGGTCCCGCGGCGCCTGGAATGAGATCGTGCTGTGCAGCTGCCCGTTGACAAACCACGTGGTGCTCCCCGGCGTCCAATCCATGCGGTAGGTCGCCCAGTCGGACCAGCGACGGCCGCCCGGGAGTGAAACATTGCGTGTGGCGTCGGGGATATCCGAGGTGGCATTCCATGACGGCTGGTTGGTGTACTGCACGTAGGTGGGGGGATCGCGTGTGCGGATCTCCAGATCGGCTTCCTGCACCAGGGCCATGTTGTGCGGTGTGGGTGGCGGGCGGTAGGTGAACATGGCGGTGATGGCGCCGGGGGCGCCCTTGGTGCGCGCGAACATCCGGATGGAGAGGAATTGGTAGCCCGAGGAGCGGCTTTCGAATTCGGAAGAGGACTGGAAGCCGTCGTGGCGGATGGTGCGCATGGTCATGAAGGTGTTGGCGTTGTTGCCGCCGTTGGAGTCGCGCTCGAAGAAGATGTTGTTGGGGGTGTTGACCATTTTGACGGTGGCGTCGTTGACGTCGGTGTTGTTGAGCTTGAGGAGGTTGGTGTTGTTCCAGTTTTGGATGGCCCAGGCGTCGGTCCATTGGCGCGAGCGGAAGTAGGGGCTGGTGGTTTCGGCGCGCTCGTTCTCCTCCCACTTGGTGATGGGCTTCGTGACGTTGACATACTGGGTGAGGGAGCGGAAGTCGAAGAACTGGTGGTGGGCGAAGTAGTTGGATCGTGTGGCGTTGGTCATGTAGCAGCCGCAGTTGGAGTCAGTCGTAAGGGGGTAGGCGCCTCTTGCTACCGCGACGAGCGATGCTGCTGCCACGAGCAGTGTGAGCGGCCGGAGGCCATTTTCCATGTCGGACCTCATCGTGAATGTATGTCTCCCGTAGGTTCGTACCGGCGCGTCCGCCGTTTGGGACTTGTTGAAGCCAAGATGAGCTTAGTCGTATCCTAAAGCTTGTGGTGTGGATGTGTCCAGACCCAGGCTCCGTTGGCGAATGCGGGAAGGTCAGACTACATATCCGAGCAAGTTGTGCTCGGCACTAGCATCGGAAAGGGAGGCTAATAGCCCAAGGGACGGATGCGGAGTCCATGCAATATCAAACAGATGAGCCCTCCCAGAAACCAGGGCCCTATTGAGGGAACCGGAAAACCCAGAGACCCTCGAACTGCCGCTGCGGGAAGCGCTGTGAAGGGGGGCGAAAAGACAACCAGGGGCATGACAGGGCCAGAACAGGGACATGACTACAAGCATTCGCAAGCTTTTGGCCCATGGGCAAGCCCGCTTGGCGGATGGCGCTCGCCATCGCTATAACAGCGTGTTAATTAACACCAGGCTCGCCTCCGTCATCAGCAGGGCAGAAACCGGCAAAACGCAGAAAGAAAATATTTTCCTCACGATAATTTGGTGCTGATGGAGCGGGTCCTCCGCGCCAAATGCCCCGACTGGACGACTACTCGTCGGCAGTCACCGGGGCGGTGTCCGATAGGGCGGCACGGTCACCGTCGACTAGTTCGCCTCCCTAGAATCGTTGTTTCCAGTGGCTGCTGTTGATATTTACCCGCGGGCCTATACCTGTCGTCCATATCGAGCCGGGGTGCATATTGCGGGGAAGCGATCCTCCCCTTCCCTCATTACCCCATCCATAGCTTGCAAAGCGTTGACGCACGCAAATTGACGAGTCCCCGACCTTGCTTGCGTAACTTGGTCTGTATATTGCCACTAGAACAGGCCACTGAAATATCCAGCGAACCAAGATTCCTTTGCTCTCCATCGACACTGGGTTGAGAGCCTTCTCGCTTCCCGCTGGGTCTAGCCCTCCCTTCTGCTCCACCCGAATTTACTTGCACCCGGCATTTGCAGAAAGTCCCCATATGCTGCCCTGGAAGCATCCCGGACGGAACTCTAGTGCAATTCTCGGCAGAAAGCGAGAGTGAGTTTGGATGTGTCCCATACCCTAGGTGCAGCGACCTTGGTCCATGTCAGGTAGGGATCGGCAGGAGGAGAGCTACTCGGGGTCTAGACTGTGCCCACCATCTTGCAGTCCTCGGCATTTACCGACCCATGGCTGCAGGCGGGCGGGCATCGGCAAGCTAAGCCAAGCAATCGATCGTTACATTGCCGCAGCGATGGAGGCATCGGTGGCCGGCCTCCGAGTGTCTTCGTCCTCTCCTTGACAGCCGGCCCTAACGTTTCCACGATTTGATACTCTGTTTGGTGTACATACCGTACGGCAAGTAGTTCAAGCAATCGGAGCAGTGTCATTGAACCACCAGCAAGCAGAACCCCACCGCACCGAACATACTCGAAATGAGGCGACGTAGCCCTTACCTCCATCACGATCCCCAAGGAGGGCAAATGTAACATATTCCAATATCGCTCCCCGCATCGCATCGCCATCCACCCCTTACAGGAGGCATAGGAGGCACACCATGCACATAGCCGAAGTGACACAGCGCCATTTGTGTCCTCGGTGGCGTATATTCGGAGGGTTGAGCCTCTACGCGTCCATGCTGCAGGCAGCGGGCTTAGCCCGGCCAGTGGGAGGCCACTGCATTACTGCCGGGGATTATGCGGCACCCCTCCATATCGGATGTGTGGGTAAGCGAGTCGAAGGGCAAACAGGAGGCCACATTCGCGATGTCTCTTTCCGGGATGGTCGGGTCAGGTGATGGTTTCTCGGGGATTTTCTCGGCAGCCAAGACTCGATGACAGTCCGAATGGAACCTTTCGTCATCTGCGACCCGGGGTGGGCTGCATGACGAGCAGGCGGCGCCATCCGTTCGACACGTCGGATGAAAGCAAAGTCCCCCGCAACCTAACAGCAGAAAATATCAGGCATCAAAATAAACATGGTATCTCGCATTCTTAAAACAGATACTCATCCCACCGATCCTCATGGTATGCATAGAACAGCTCATCCAGGCCATGTCCATGGTCCTCGGGCAGCTGCTCAATAAATGCTTCAAACGTCTTTGGCCTTCGTGCCTCACGTTCAGGGTCTGACTCTTCGTCGCCTGAGAAGTAGTACTCGGACGCCTCATCCTCTTCCTCCAGCTCGAGCTCGTCGTCGTCATCGACGGCGCCTTCATATTCCTCATCCTCACCCTCATTATCGTCATACTCATCTTCTTCGCTAGGCTCGAGATCATCTTCGTCTTGGTAGCACGGCAGCAGGTCAAAAGTCTTGAAGCCAATACCAGCTCCGGCGCAGCGCCGCCGTGCCTCCTCCATCTCGCGGCTGAAGCGCCGATGGAATCGGCTCTTGGCAGGCCACGAGTGTATCGCGAGGGATATGCTGGACAGCCGTGGTGAGGGGTTCGTGCAAAGACACTCCACGCCATACAGCATCACGTCCAGGTTGGCAAGGTAGCCCTGCTTCCAGTCTTTGACGGTCCCCCACTCGCAAACTAGGGTGAAATCTCGCAGTGAGGCCGGGAGAAGCTGGCATAGCCGTTCACCGTCGTCCTCTTCTAATATCCCCAGTGTGCCGAAGACGCCCCGGTAGTCGAGCGTCAGGGTTTCTAATTTCGTGAGGTCGGGTATGCAGGTGAGACGGTGGTTCTCTGGCTTTCGGGGACGCTCCCGCCCGCGTGTGAGGTAGTGCCCTTCAGGTAGGGCGACCAACTCCAGCGAACGTAGTGTGGGAGCGAGACCAAGGAGTGCATCGCTGAGAGTCTTGCCCTCGGGTAAGAAATCGCGGTCTTCGTCGATCGTGCTCCGCTCAAAGTGGACAAGAAGGGTCTGGAGGTTAACACAGGCAAGACAGATGGCGACCAGCCTAGGCTCATGCAGGTAGCTTCCGTACAGACGAAGATTCCCGATGTGAGGCAGCGGGGGTAGGAGCATGTCGCCATTGGTGTATTTTCCGAACGACGAGCAACACAGCTCTAGTGTCTTCAGATGCGTAAATGCCGCTAGGTTTCTGACAGCGCAGTCGGAGAGGATTCGTGAGAATGAGAGCTCACGGTCGAGCTCCTCCCTGTGGCAGTAGATTCGTAGCGAGGCTACCTTGCTTGACTCGAGGAAGGAAAAGTACGAGGCAAACGGCATCTCATCCAAGCTTGCTGCCGACGTATCTGACGTGACATAACGCAACAGGGTGTCCCGGATGCTAGGGTCGAGGAGATCCAGACTCCCCGGGTCGACCTCCGGGTTGGGCAGCTCGTGGTCCGGAAAGGCGATGAGAAGGTCTGCCAGATTCGGGGCGCTGAGCACGATGTTCTCCAACAGCGCCAAGCCGATGGTGCTGTCGCTGCCGACGTGGTGGGAGGTCGCCCATTTCACTGGCGCCTGGTTAATAACCGACGGTGGCCGTGGGTGACATGAGTCATTTGTTGGGCTCGTACCTCCACTCTGCCTGTCCCACTCGCGATGCAGGTCGTCGATGGTGATGACGCCGGTGATGTTTGCGAGACAGGTCAGCTCCCGGATCCACGGACGGATCTCGGGGCGGCGCTGCATGCGGAGCGCGAGGGTGACGAGGGCGGCGGCATCGCGGACGACGAGGGTGTGGTAGAGCAGCGGCTTGGCGATGGCGGCCATGCGCTGCGAGGTCTGGGCGAAGGCGAGGAGCGAGTTGTGGCCGGCGAGCCAGTCGGCCCACTGGTGGGATGCATCACGCAATTCCCAGGTGCCGGTGGGCCGCAGGGCGAAGCGCGTCGTCAGCGGCGCCGACGGCACCAGCCCGGCGGCGATGGGCAGCAGCAGTTCATTTGGGAGCTGCTCGAGCGACGAGAAGGGGGCGTGAGAGCGCAACGGGGACCGCTGTGACGCGGACGGCCGCGGGAATAGTAACTGCCGGGCCTGGAAGGGCGGGCCGCTGCCAACGGTCGGCGAGGCCATTCGGGCAGGGCAGCACGGGGCAGGGCCAAGAGATCGAGGGACTGATCTCGTGCCGATGCCAGCGCGCGGGGTGCGGTGCGGGCGCGGGAGAGTGCTTATGCCTCAATCAGACGCCGGTGCCGACTGCATGCGCCGACGGATATAAGGTCAGTCCGCTATGAAGGACTCGGTCGAGGGCCTAACCTGGCCGGGACTGCGACTGCGACCGGGATGCTGGCAGTTGAAAGTGCGATCGGGGAGCTGGGCGTCCGGAGCCGCACCAGGCGAAGCCGCTTGCGTGCTTGGGGTGCTACGTCTGCTTGGGGGAAAGGCAGGCCGACGCCCTGGGCGGCGGCAGTGGCAGTGGCAGCTGTGCGCGTGGCAGGCACGATGGTGTGAGGGGGAGGGGGAGAGGAGGGGAAGAGGGGCCGGGATCTCTTAGGGAGCTCTTTCCGCGGGTTGCGCGGTGAGGGGCAAAGGGCGCAGACATGGCAGCGACCCAATCCAAGGGCCGCATCAAGCAGGAAAAAAACGGCCGAGGGGCCGAGGTGACCAGCCAGAATCATCGACGTCTTCCGATTTCGGGCGCCCGAGGTGCTGCCTGCCTGACAGTGCAGGTGCTTGACAGTGCAGGTGCCTCGCCAGGCGGCGTGGGCGGCGAGTCCGGGCGGTCCATCGCGACAATGGACGATTCGGGAAGCTGGGCCATTTTGGACGTGCAACAAGCGGGTGCTGGGCCGCAAGCAGAAGTTGGCGAGACGGGACACGTTACAACTCCACCGGGAAACAGCCAGAAACAGAAGCTGGTAAGTGCCCATTTGTCGTCCCTCACGGACGTGGCCCCGCCATCCCCGCTGTCAGGATCTCAACGCGGCGTCATTCGACAGCTGCCGAAATCGCTGAAATTTCAGCCTTGGGAGCCCAGCACGCCCAGGCCTGGTTTGGCCGCCGAGATTTGCTTATTTTCCCCACGGCGCAATTTGGGCCATACAGCGGATCAATGCGACCATGGGCTGCACACAAACTTCCAGATCGGTCCAGAGATGGAACCCGGAGTGTGTTTTGCATGCCCAGAGTCCCGCAAACGTGCGATGCCTGCTGTCCATTTTTAGGGTGCCGCGCGGAGCTCTCTACTGTGCCAATGTTCGAGCCACACGGATGATCGATCACGCAAATCCTGTGGCACCGGGGTTGGACGGCAAGGTGGGGAACGAAGCTCAGTGGTGCATAATCCGGGCTATCAATCTCCGCGATGAGACGTCTTCCCTCAAGAAAGACTACTCGCCCGTCCACTCGGCTTCGATGAAAGCCAACGTGCTTCTCTCAGGCTTCCACACGCGATTAACGCGGTACCTCTTGTCCGCCCGTGCGAACAGCCCCGTCCAGTCATCCGCCTCTCGCTCGCGCGCATTCACCGTGACCTGCATGAAGATGTCCATCGTGCGCGTCGCCCGCTCGTCGAGGTAGCTCGCCGTGCCAGGCTCCGGAAGCGCGCCGTCATTGACGATGATAAGGCTGCCCTTGCGGAGTACCGGGATTAGCGCCTGCAGGATCTTGATGGAGTACTTGTCTGAGAAGGCATGAAAGATGTGGCGGAAGAAGTAGCACTTGGCGACCTCGGTCTGCGGCGTGAAGAAGTCATGAGTCGTCAAAGCGACGCGCTCGGCGAGGTGGCCAGGAACTGTGCCGATCGTCTCGGGGGTCCGCGTCACGGCCTGGTCCTGCACGACGAACTTGAGGTTAGGAAAGGCCTCGGCAACGGCGAAGGAGACGTAGCCCTGGTTTCCCCCCATCTACAGAATGTCAGTTAGCGCGCGAAAGGGGCAGACGCGCGGATTCTCACGTCAACAACGGTCGCATCGCCCAGTCTCGCCCAGTCGTACCCCTTGACAACGTACTCGACGGCATAGCCAGCGTTATCGCCGTGTGCCCGCATCGCAAGGTTGTACCGTTTGTTGCGCACCTGGTGTTGGGCGAGATACTCAAACCACGACAAGCTGTGGTTAAAGGCAAGATTGACAGAAGTCTCAGTCGGCTCCTCGCTCGCGGGCCATTTCCGCATGGCCTTGACAACATTGGACATAGCAGGCAAGGCATCGGCCGATATAAAGCCGACCCAGTTTTTGACCGGTTCGTCCTCAAGCAGTAGACGGCTCGCCCGCGTGTGCGCAACTTCGTTCTTGACTGGCTCGTAGAAGATGCGGTTCGTCATAGCATGTCGGACAAGGCGACGAAGGTTGAGCACCCCGATGGGTAGGCCATCGTTAAGCGCTTCGACTTTGGCGGTCAGCTCTTCGTACGATATGGTCCCTTCGAGAGGCACAGCCTGCGCGACGTTGAAGTCATTTATCGCATGCAAAGAGACGTTGTTCGCGCACTGCCTTTCATCAGGTCCGTCCTCTAGTAGCGGACCATGGAGCACGAGCTTACATCCCAAGCTAGATCGCGAACCGCCTGCTTGGGCCCAACAGAAACATCATATAGCTCTTTCGTAGCGGCGGCCAGGTCGAGCCTGGCCTTGAACGGCACCTCTTCATCAGGCGGGATGGGAAACTCGGCAAGACCATCAACGTCATACGACGCTGCCTCCAGCCCTTTGGAGGTGAGGTACTCGGTGATTATGGTAGTCTTGTCTGATATTTCCTTGGCAAGGGCCGTCATGCGGTTGATCGACGCCATGATGCAGCTCAGGGGCTAAGCAAAGGGGCTGTGAGTATCGTGCGTGAAGTAAACACGTACACGACCCAGCGAGGCGGTCGAAGCTAGAGTGGCCTCCTTATTGCATCGGCGCAACCTCAACCCGTGCCCTGTGGACTTGCGCTCGCGGACTGACGCATGCGACCGGTATATGGCGGGGAAGATACTAGCTAGAGTGTATCTCTTTTAGCGCAAGCCCTCACGAGCGTAAGGATCGGACGCAACTATACGAAGTGGGTGTGGAGGATGGGAGAGTGCTGCAAGCCCCGCGCGAGAATATCGAATGCGGCGAACAAATGGCAGGCCTCTGCAGGACGCTTGCGCGGTGGTAAACGTGGCCCGTCCAGTGACATCCCCGCACGCCTGGCGACTGCAGGCAACACCCTGCCATGGGGGATTGACCAACGCCCCTCCTCCGGGACGACCGACGCGCTTGGCCTGGAGCACTCGGGGCTATGAGATTACATCCGCTTGCTCGAGATCTTGACGAGAATTTAACGCTCGTGAGTGGAAAGCATATCGATTGGCGCGGCGAGCAGACAAGAACACCTTGACGGCCCCAACAGGTACCATGCAAATGCCCATACCACCGGTTTCTGTCCGTAAACCGCATAAAAGGGGAGATGGAAATGGACCCGCGAGTTCACCAGTCCCTTCCTCACGCCGACCAGGTAGAGCTCAACTTCCTCCGCCGTCCACCGGAACCCACGCGTGAGGGGTCCGACATGATGCCCTGAAGCCCGTCGAGAGCAATGCAGCGGTTGTATAGCCCAGCCGTCTTCATCTTCTGATCGCGAGGCCAGACACCCAGAGGTACTTTGAGAGACTTCTCCCCGACATTGACAAAGCCTGCCGCTAGCGAATTGCCCGGGTTCTCTCCCATCGCCAGGAGGTCGACCCCAAACACCGCCAGGGCTTTCTTGATATTGACGAGCCATTCCGCGACCGGGTCGTCCTCCTTCATGCTGTCGTCGTCGCACGTAATGATAAAACGGTAATCTTGCAGCTCGATCCAGCCTCCGGGCTTAAGGGTCCTGTAGCGGCAAGTTAGCGTTGTTCCCGTGTCGACCCCAAGCCGCCCACTCACCTGTATGCTTGTGCCAATAGCTTGGACCAGTCTTTGATCCCGCTCGTCATGTGCCGGATGTGTATGTAGTTGAGGCTGTCCGCCTTGTGCACCCAAGTGGACTCGGCGTCTTCGAACATGAAGCGGGCGTTTGGTGGCACCAACTCAGGCTAGATGGGGCTCAGATCGATCCCCTGCACGTCCGCCTCGAGGTACTCATCTGCCACTAATACCGTGCGTGTCAGCATCTACCCAGCTGTCTTGAACCGGCAGGGAACTCGTACTGTCAACAACCCAGATCCCTGTTCCTGTCCCAACATCCAGAACTGCCTGCGGGTTCTTGAGCGGCGCGAGTTGAGCTTCCCGTCGCACAGGGTTACGATCATCGAGTGCTTCATGTCCTCGCGGCCCTGCTTGGCGTCGTCGTTGGGGAAGTGATATGATCCCTCGCGGAACTTGTGGTACCGACGGCTATTCTCGAGGCGGAGTCGCGCACGCTCTCAGAGATACTCGTCGACGCGCCAGAGACAGCGTCAGTCGCGTTGCCATCGAACCCTTCGTCATCGGGGAGGACAGAGTCGACTTCAATTGGCGCGCCCGGGTTGTCGAGGGACCACTGCGCGGCACTTGAAGTGCTCTTGTCGCTGTTCGGGGAGCCGACTTGGTTCAGTGGTGATGTCGTCGCCGCGGACGAGGGTTTCGAGGCGCGTTCAGCCATTTCGCAGTGGTTCGGTGCGGTGGTTCGGCGAGCGGGATAGAGAACAAGCGCGCCGGCGCGCAGCTCGTTGTAGCGACTCCATTGCCCCAGATTTTGAACATTGATGGCCTAGTGGCCGTCTGTTGGGACTTTGCTTTGTCTCGAACTGCGGCGCGGCAGCGAACTTGGTGTGTGGCACGAAGGTTCGTCTCCGTGGTATTGCAAGCAAATTCGCGGAAGCATGCTGTGCTTCCGAACCCCGGGCCTAGCCGTCTAGGCCGCCAGCTGGCACCGCCTGCCTGTCGTCTCGCAGCTGCATGGTGGAGCAAACTCCAACCAAGCCCACAAGGAAAGGGCCGACAGCGAGTTGTGACTTCCAACATCGAAAACATAGCTCATGACACGGAAGAGACGGGGGTTTCTCCTATTCTAAAACTGACGTGGCGCTTGCTTGGTATTGTTCCTAATTCCCACTGCGTTTGCATTTCCCCGTCTTCGTCAACACCTGAGTTCCCTCAACAATACACTACTCGTGACTTGAGTGGCTGCTTTGCGAGCTGCAGCTGTTTGCACCGCTCCGTGCCTGTCAGCCACCGATTGCTGGTGGTCAAAATATGTCTCAAGCATCCCAGATGCCGCTTGATATTTCCTGTCTCTGGTGACATTTGGTGTTCCGCAGCGCGCACGGGCCATATCCCTGCCATTGACGGCTGTTCCAGATGTGACCGTGACACAGAAAGTCATCTCGATGATTTGATCGGGAGATGGTATCACGAAGAGATGGGTGACCGATAATTCTCGTTCTATTATGGATTCTTGGAACCGATCTTCTATCCCAAGTGTTTCTGTGAACTAGACCGAGATTGGTAACCAATACTTTAACTTGTATCTCAGTCCCCATGTCGCTACCATCATCAGAACAGTAGACCTGATGCGAGAACGGAATCCATGAAGTCAGCCTTTAAGTATGTGCAAAATAGAGGCAAAGTGCAATGTACCAAAAGGGGAAAATGGTCCCATCTCTATCAGAGAAGGCTGCTTCCCGCCCGCCCGGGCAGAGATTTTCACGTACTAGCTGCGTACGGGGGAAATCAGAAGGGATGAATGCTGAAAAAGAGTTGCGGGAGTATCTGGTCATCGTTTGTTCGAGGGTTAGGTACAGCGGCAACCTCCGTCATAATAGGTAGGAACAACAAACTCTGGCTGCTCACCTAGGTACATAGAAAATCAAGATGAAAACGTCACTTAATCTCCCTATTTCACCCCGTCACCCTGTATACCTGGTCATGAAAGTAGCTGAAAACATCTTCGGCCCAGCCGCCGAGGCTATCTTTAACGAGTTTCACTATGAAAATGTCCATTTGCACTATGTTCAGGATATTGTGATACAACACTCTTTGGACGCCTTCTACTCTTTCGCCACATCAAAAGCATGCGGTTTGCATATTGTATGTTGGCGCCTTATTCACATTCTTAGGCCTTCCTTTCATTGCCAGAGGTTTCATTGGCATTCGGGGAGGCGTTGGTCACAGCATAATTGGCTGCCAGGAATGGCGAATACCCGGGATAACCCAACCATGAACCTAAGATCAAACCGGGCTAAGATTAAACAGCCCATTGTGAAGGAAGACAAATACCTCTTTCCCTTCACTCACTCCGAGTTCCAACCTCCTCTACCCCATCTCAAGGTCCCCCCTTTCCCTCCCCTCTCAAATCCTCCCTCGCATAAACAACCTCAAACCGCTCACAAAGCACCCAGCTCTCCTCCCCAAACCTCTCCCCCCCTGCCTTCTCCTGACTGCGATAATACCTCAGATGCCCCTCCCGATACTCCTCATAGTCCCCCTCCCCCTCCGCCAGCGCAAACTCTTCCTCCACATCCCTAAACCGACACCTAACCAGCGATAGCGTCCGCATCACCGCCGCGGGTGCCCCCTTGCTGTCGAGAATGACGGAGTAGTCGCCCACGCCCCAGTGCAGGGGGTCGGGGATTGGCCAGGAGGTGGTGGCAGATTTGATGCCGAGGATGGCGTTTTGGAGGAAGAGGTCGGTTAGGTCGGGGCGGTCGCTGCCGTGGGCGAAGTCGAAGATGTCTTTTGGGGGTGGGAGGGGGTGGCCTAGGGCGGAGGAGGC
>Ga0247770_1000826_pt1 | contig 28353 bp, 18 predicted proteins | sample UWRJL136409B6_FD_179943 | JGI IMG/M metagenome (GOLD analysis project Ga0247770, IMG submission 179943) | Plant litter microbial communities from Arlington Agricultural Research Station in Wisconsin, United States - UWRJ-L136-409B-6 | ecosystem: Environmental > Terrestrial > Plant litter >... | reverse complement strand
AAAAAAAAACCGCAGCCCTGAGGCTCCCCAACGCTCATACCTGTACGTCGCAGCCTGATGGCCAAATAGCCAGATCCTCCAACGGGTATCCCAACAACTCCGGTAAGATGCAAAGCCAATGTCCGCCTCCAAATCCCACAGGTCATGCCATCATCCCTTTCTAGAACCTAGCAGGCGCCAACCTGGGTCCATCCAACACTGCCTACCAACACATTCCGCTCTGCACACGCTAAACAGCGACGACGATCCCCAAGATTGCTGATGGAGCAACTAAAGCAGACCGTTTTCACACACGCGCTACAACTGCGTCCCTTGGGGTCTAGGCCGTCGACGTCCATCATCATGTCGGCCCCATCGCCAAGCCCAGCCCCGCAATCCTCGCAGTTCGGCGTCACGTTTTGCTGTGCGGCAGGGGAAGATGGTGCAGAGCTTGGGGCCGTGACAGGGAGTCTCCAGAAGCTATCCAGGGAGCGCTGATGCGCTTCGCGACGTCCTTGTGTATCAGGTTGGGGTGGTGCGGCCATGGCCATGTCGGTCTGGGGTTGTGCCTCACATGAGTTTTGATGCTGTTGTTGGGCGGAGTAGAGGAGGTTGAGGGTACGTTCTAGACTGAGGTTAGAAACTGATGTTGGGTGCCACCTATTAGGTTCCAGGGAACTTACGATGAACTTCCGCCTCAGACGGACGGTTATCACGAAACCGCTTCATTGTGCGGCTGTGCAAGTGAGACGGCGTCGACGGCCGCGATGAAAGGGCGCGCACGTTGTCGGGTCCCATTGCGCCGAAGTCAAAGGCGCTAGTTCCCGGCCGTGACGGCGATGAGAAAGAGGGGTTGAATGAAAGCTCCGAATCGGATCGCTTCCGTTTGATAAGCATTTTGGTGGGAGAATATGTTGGTCTGGCGGGGAGGTGACGAAGACCTGGAGTGTTATCCCCAAGAGCAGTAGAGAAAAAAACGGGTCTCTCGAAACAGCGGCTGAAGAATCAGGTCGAGGTGGAGGAGCATTCAGCCTGGCGGCGATCGAATTGTACGAGTATCACTGAGGTCGGCTCTTGAAGAGTTGACTGGCAACAGGGTGTGTTTGGTTGGCCAATTAACCAATGCGGAGACATCGGCTTTTGTAGGGGCCAATTTCGGAAGCTGGGACGCGACTTGTCGCGGCGCGTCCATCGTGACAGAGCGCGAGCTAGAGTGGTGGTCTGTGCTTTCGTGTGAGAGCCCCTACAGCGGGGGGCGTTGCCCTCCATGTTGATTCCCGCTTGACGATGGTGACGAGAACTCCTGCATTATTCATGATGTAAGTAAGGTTCGCAATGCTCGCAATGTAAGATTCGGGCCGTGATGTCGTAGTTGAAGGCGCGCGAGTATTGTGTCTCTTCCGCCCATTTACAGCAGTCAGTACCTGGTGGGGAAGAGCGGGGGGCATTCAGAATACCTACCTCGATCCGTAGCTCTCAGGTTCTCCTGACGAGATACACATATATAGGTGGCTGAGGCAGATGCTGTCCGACTCGGCGGCTCTCCGACTTTCTGCGAGTTTAAATTCTTACGCATTTCTTTCCATCTTGGAACCAAGAAAATAGGTGATGTATTCATCGAAAGCTAATATCACGTGACCTGGCGTTGATGACGCGAGCCCCCAACGCGACACGCTTTCTTTCTCCAACTTCAAAGACCACCATCAGCAGAAAGCAGCATCATGCGTCTCGCCAAAGTATCAGCCATCCGTGTTGCTAAAGCGAAATGAAACTCCGACGAAGTATATTTTTGCCTTATCGCACCACAACCCTTTCTGCTCCGAAATGACGGTAGAGACGTCCCCAAACTCCCGAAACATTGGCGTCACGGTCGCCATTGTCGAGGATGTTGAGTCTGCTGGGCATGCATCACTAAAGTACTCTCTCCTTGGGCCATCGCTTACCAAAGCTGGCCAGGACTCGGTGGACCAGTCAGTTGTATGACAAACACGTTTCCGTTGATGTTTGAAGATGCTGACACCGGTCGACATAGGTCTCAGAGGTCATCTATAATGCCTCGAAAGGGTCGAAGTTCTTTAACCGCGAAGAAGAGAAGGACAAAACTCTCACCTTCAAGATTGAGCAGATTTTGGCCAAGAAACGCAGCCTTGAAGTACTAGATCTCTCTCGTGAGCTGCGAGCTGCCGACAGGCTCATAGCCCAACTGGAACTCTCGCGTGACCTGACCCAGCACATTGTGCACGTCGATTGCGATGCGTTTTGTTAGCATACAGACCCCTTCTGAGCCTGTATAACCTCCGATCTGACTAACATGCGGGTGATTAGATGCGGCCGTGGAGCTGCTGGATCGCCCCGAGCTCGGGGATGTCCCCTTTGCTGTGGGCGGTGGTGTTTTGACGACATGTCAGTCCCCTTTCCTGCTCATGGAAGTCCCTCTTGTGTTCCTCGGGTTATGTTGACGCATGCTACACAGGTAACTATGTTGCTCGTAAATTCGGATGTCGAAGCGGCATGCCGGGCTTCGTGGCCAAGAAGCTCTGCCCTGAGCTGGTGTTGTTGCCACTCAACTTTGACAAGTATACCTCCAAGGCCTCTGAGGTGCGTGAGGTGATATCTGAGTACGACACACGCTTTGAAAGCGCCAGCATTGATGAAGCCTACCTCAACATCACCCACTACTGTGCCGAGCATGGGTTAAGCCCGGCAGACGCCGTCTCACAAATGCGCCAGAAGATACTCGAAAGGACACATATTACTGGTAAGTGATGGCGTGTAGGGGACATTGTTTGGCCGCACTCTCTGTTTCAAGAGAATCATCTAATCACCAGCACTAGTATCGGCTGGCATTGCGGCGAACACGCGACTTGCCAAGATCTGCTCCAATATGAACAAACCCAACGGGCAATACTCTCTCCCGCATGATCGAGGCGCTATTATGAATTTCATGGCCAACCTTCCTACAAGGAAGGTGAATGGGATCGGGCGCGTCTTGGAGCGTGAACTTGCGGCCGTGGGAATAGAAACTTGCGCAGACATCTACCCCCAGCGGCAATACCTCAGTCAACTATTCGGCGACAAAACATATGAATTTCTTATTCGCTGCTACCTCGGCCTCGGTAGAACTACTGTTCAGCCTGCTGAGGAATACGAGAGGAAAAGGTATTTATTCACTGCTTCTCCACGTCCCTCGACTCACCAAGCTAAACATGGGGCAGCGTCGGCACTGAGTCTACCTTTCGTGATCTCAGCGATCCTATCGAGTTGCGGGAAAAGCTAAAATCTACGGCCGTTGAACTGGAGAAAGATATGCGACGCGCTGAGTGTAAAGGACGTACGTTGTGTCTCAAAGTGAAACTCCATACCTTTGAGGTTCTCACTCGGCAGGCGGTTCTACCACGGTCTATCATTTCATCAGATGACCTCTACGCTTTCGCGCTGCCCATGCTGGCAAAGCTTGAGAAAGAGATTCCGGGTATGACGCTGCGTTTGATGGGGCTGAGGTGTACGCATTTGATCAGTACCAAACCCCCTGACACACTTGCGTTTTTTGGCCTAAGATCACACCGGACTGATTCGGCGGAGAAGAAAGCGAAAACAATAGGCGGGACGGAGGAATGGGAGGAGTGGCCCGACGAGACAGCAGGCGACCACCAAGAAATGGGGGATAGCCCACCCGACCCAAGAGGGGAGGGTTCGGGCGATGACGGTCCTTACCGCAGACATGGGAAGGAAGTTGTGCCGAACCCCAAGAAAGGCGCTCCCCATCTGGAAGACCTATGGGATTGCCCAATATGCGCAAGACCCCAGGCTGCCAATGAAAGGCAGTTCAACGAGCATATTGACCTGTGTTTGTCAAGGCGAACCATTCTTGACACCGTGCAACAAGACGCTGTTGGTCAGACGATGGCTAGCAAAACGGGTGCTCCCGACACTGGAAAGAAGACCAAGAAAAGGCTTAGGCAGGCGACGACACCGGATCCTAAACAGAAAAAGCTTTGTTTTGGGTAAACGAAGCTAGTAGTCAATGGCGACTATGCCCTGTTTCCACGGGGGCCTCTCTTTTTAGAATATTTCACGTCCCTTTTTGTGGTGACGTGCTGGCGAGGCGTCGGTCAAGTCAAGGCGGGCGGGTTCGGCTCGAGTTCAGGGGCTAAAGGGATGCCGACCATGTTGGTCGATCTTGTATTCATACCACCATCCCGATGTCCGTAACGAGGCTAGGCACAAGCATTTATTGTACATCAAACCAATTGGCCTTCGTGATAACGATGCCATGTTCGCTCAATCCTCCTAAAGCTCGTCGCGCTCACCATCGTCGCTGTCGGCAACAAAGGTCTTGGCAGCTTCAGCAGCCTCGCTCACGACACTGGCCACCTTTTCGGCCACCTTGTTTCCGGTCTCCGCGGCCTCCTCAGTCTTGGCGGCGGACTTGGTAACGATCGACTCAGGCTTGGGGACTCCCTCGATCCCTACCATCTCCGTCTCGAAAACTGTGGGCACAGATATGCGGTCAGCAAGTGAAGGGTCAAGGACAAGAAGCGCGCCTGATCGGTTTGTCGCACTCGAGGGCAACATACCCAGAGTAGAGCCTGCGGGGATCGGGCCGACAGAACGATCACCGTATCCATAGCTGGGGCCGATGGTCAATGTCCTCTTCTCGCCAATGCACATGTCCAGGAGGCCCTCGTCCCATCTAGTTGGCAGTTGTTAGCACATCGCAGCCTCCAAGCGGGATTTCCGACTGCCGTACCCCTTGATCACCTGGCCGCCTCCAAGCTTGAAGCTGAAGGGTGTTCCCCTGTCATAACCTAGGTAGTAGCGGAACGTTAGCATTGCTCAACCCAATTATTCGGCAGGCAGGCGCTGGAGAGCAATGATGCGACCGCAAAGAGCGCATATGGACTGACTGGCATCGAACTTCTGGCCATTGGACTGCAGCGTGCCCAGGTAGTGAACGTGGATCTGGTCTCCCTTCTGCGACTTGCGTTCGCACTCGACAGGGAGTGTAACGTCAATCTTGAGGTCGTCCGCGGCCAGCACGCCGACGGCGGCCGAGGCGAGCAGGGTGAGTGACAAAAGTGCAGACTGCATTGTGGCGAAGCTTTCGTATAGAATTGCGAGTTTACTTCAATGATGAGGCAGATTGTGAAAAAGCAATGCTGTCTGGTAACACGGAGTTATTCCGGAACGTCAAGCCAAGGTGCCCGGTGTGGCCAGCTGGTCTTTGCAGTTGACAGGCGCTTGGATCGGCAGCGGTGAGCAGGGCTCCCCGGTATTGGGCTGGCCAGCGCCGCCAACGCCACAGAAACTGGCGCGTTCCCCACAGCGGGGTCCTCCAGCCGGAAACATACCGACCGGGAGCTACCATGCACCCAAGGCGAGAGGTACCGATTTCGTACCTGACTTTGGACACCGCTCCCTCCCAGATAGCTAAGCGCAATGACGTTAGTTAAGCGCGCACATGACGCCAGACTTTGGCTTCTGAATGTTGCAGTTTAAACTCGTCGGTTTCAACCCACGAAGGCTCTGGCCAAAACAAAGGGCTGTGCCAAAAAGGCGTCTTCGAAATCCTTATACAGCACCGTGTTTAATAATTCGCACTGACTGGGGAGACCCTTTTTTTGGACCATGCCTTCGTACTCTAGTCCAACGTCCTTCACCGAACCCACCGAGTTGATCGACAACAAGGCGACCGTGGCGAAGGCCAGCCTCGTTCGCAAACCCTCATCTCCTCTTTCTTTACTCAACAGAAACTAGAGGGTGATTCCGCCAGCACCCGCCTCGCCACAATGGTACCCCCAAACAAAGGCGGAGCTTTCGGAAGCTTTCGGGGGCAGTCACCAGTCGTGGCTGCGACGGTTTTTACTTGTTGTTTGTCAAATCCGACCAGGGGAAATCATCCAATCGTGCCAATCCACACGTCCATATCGAGATGGATTAATCGGGGAGACCGAGTTTGAACCGTCTGGTCGCACGCACATGCGTGGCCCCGCGATTTATGGCACTTCCTGGGCAGGAAATGCATGAATATGATGGCTGCCCTGTTTGGATACCCGGTTGATTGGCCGAAAGTCACAGGACTCTGTTGGGTTGGGAACCTCTCAACTGGTGCGAACAAATTCCAGCCCCTATCCGAATGTACAATTCCCCATTGCGAAAGAACGTAGCGCCCAGGAGCAGATGTATTACCACTCCCTGAAGCTGGTGAGTCACTTTTATCACCGACAAAGGCCTGGGGGCTCGCGCTCACTGACGCGCCTGAGTTCCTGCCCGGTAACGAAGGCAGCAGTCACTTAACTATGCCTCTTTGGGTCGCGCACGGCCAAATCCCAAGTCCCAGTGGAGTCTTCTGCCTGGCAAGGTTGCTCACCTGTGAGTCCTACACACCTGAGGTTTTGCCAGTCACCTCGGTGGCTTTGCTTCCATTGCTTCCATTTCGTCCAATGCTTCGTGCCATTCCCACGAGGCAATTGAGGCTGCAAAGGTCCAGTGACTGCTGCCCCTGCGCGGGCCCACCAGCTAGCAGGCAGAGCACGCCTGTGGTGGTGGAATCCCTTTCCCCACGACACAGGTGAACACCTGAAGCGTCAGGGCTTTAGCCTCACTTCACCGAGCCTGCTCATGCTAATCGGTTTGAGTCCTCCACCGCCTCACCAGGATTGCCACTCAAAACTGCCCCCCCCCCCTGATTGGGCCTTGCTGCCTGGCCGGGACATCGATACTTTGGGGCGACCGAATTCCATTTCAGAGCCCAATCTTTTCGGTTTCTTTTTTTTGCAGTGCTCTCGCCCTGGTTCACCACTCACAACCTCTCCTGGGGCTATCGTACTCTTACCCCTTGCCCCTTTGTGAGCCCAGAGTCAACTCCGGCTTGTCGCAATCATTGACTCACCCCCTACCCCCCATTCTATTTCCTTCGATTTCGTTTCCTTTCGTTTCAGTGCTGCTCTAATTGCCCAAGCAAGTGAGATTGATCACCGGGACACAGGCTAAGTGGTCGAACCCCCGTCATTGCCTTGCGGTCTGCCTGAACTTGACCGAAAGCATCGCCGCTTTGAGGTATCCACCTCCTCTTGTGAATGAGGCGGCTGGCTTATCGCAAGTGACGGCTCACCAGCCAGACAACGCTGCGATGTTTGTGGTTCGGCTTGAATACATGGTGGTATCTTTCATATTTAAGCCCAGTCCCCCCTTCCCGAATATGCATTCTCGGATCTTGTTAAGATCAGACAGTCCCTCTCATCAGTCCCAACACCAAGCATCCAAGCCATACGGAAGATCTCAAAGTCAAGTTTCTCATCTCGCTCTCGTATCATGTCATCTCGCCCGCACACATCTACCAGCGGTGTTGTCATTTTCCAGTCCAGCACCACGAGCGCCAGCCGCCCATCGTCTGTCTATTCAACGGGCTCTACTGCCAGCCGCTCTTCCAACTACACAACCTACTCATCCTCTTCATCAATGGATCCCTCACGCCAGTCGTCTTCCTCCGGTTCCTCCCAGTCGAGCAGCTACAGCGAGCAGTACCGCAGTGGCTCCTCAGGTACGTGGCCATCCTCCCACCCATTGGCATCCGATGATCACCACATGCTTACGCACTCGGCAGCTTATGGCTCGGGGTATACCACCCAGGTCAAGGAGATCAGGACCCGGAGGGGCCCGGACATCGTGCTCATTCATCACAACCGCTCGAGTAGCTCAAAACAAGAGCAATCCTCCCGCAGCAGCAGCAACAATAGCCGCTAGTGCTGGTCAACAGCGCTGCCGTCTCTGCCATGGGTAGATGATGGTGTGCCCAAAAGGCGGATCTCGTGCATTTCTGCTTCATCTTTTTCGGCATTTTCAGGAAGCAAAGGGTTATTATTATGGTCGGCAAGAACTCATAAGTGGCTTGTAATGTTTGGCGCAAGAACTGGGCATCTTCAGTGAATGGGGCCATGGGGCATTGGCTTATTTTGTCCAATAGTGTATTACAATACAATGGCTTTTGTAGTTTCATATAGCATCAAAGACATGTGTCAATATCTTAGCTAGGAATTCAACTAAGTGCACAAATATGAAATGTAGTGGAAAGAAGTGTGTGTAAGCGGCGTGCAATCACCCGCAGTGCAGCCGTTCATGCATGGCGGGTGTCGGTTTGATATCCGATCCGCCGGTTGCGCCAACACAGAAATGCACATTAGTACCATTGGAGCCTCAAAAGTTAGGGCAACTGGAAAAGCACATGCAGAGTGGGACGTGAAATTTCTATCTATATCCCACTGCGAAGCACGGTATCCAACGGGCCAACCAAAAGTCACTCAAAGTGCCTCTTGCCCAGCTGAACGCCGCACTGCGCCGCCAGACAACAACTCCCCCATTACATCATACTTCCCCCGCTTCTGTTTTGTCCTATCAGTCCAGCCATCTCTAACAGAGCACGATCAGCCTCTATATCGCCAGTACCCAGATTTATTCGCCTCCTGGCCTCGGCCTCCCTTGCCTCCCATGCCCACCGCTCGGCTTGGTGCTTTGCTTCTTCATCACCGCCGCAGCCCCACACTTCAAGACTCTCAATCTCAAACCGCTCCTGGAAGTCAAACGATCTCACCGCACTGGGCTGAAAAGCCCCGCCTCTGGATGTGTTGTCGTGGGTGAAGCAGCCAAACTCGAAGCTGCCGTCCAACACTAATGAGACCGTCCCAAGCGCAATGGTGCTCGATCGCCGGTAGGTCTGCGTGTTCTGGGGAGGTGGACAGCCAAACGATATGCCAGCGTGAGCCGTCGACGCCGATGTCTTGATATATGATACGTAGTCCTTGTTCAGGGTTGATGCACGAAACACATCGTGGGCGGGCTCTAGCTGGAACAACAGTGTGTCCTCCCCACCGAAGCACTCGCGTTGTGTGTGCTTCCAGGGCTGGCCGATGTACACGCCAAAGGTCAACCTCTCGGCCTCATTGCTACTCCCGTTCCGAAAGCGCTTTGGGGGGAGCGCCGAGAGAAACGTTGACTCCGGTCCCCTGCTCTTGTGGGAGATTTCCTCGGAGAGGCGGGTGCCACGTACGAGGAGGATCGTGGGCGCCCTCCAGTTGAAAACCTTGGTTTCAAAGCTTCCCATGCTAAAGCCGTCGTCGTCCCCCGAATAGAGAAGGCGGAGCCTTCGGAACAGGGATACTCCGGGTATGAATAAAGACAGTTGCGATAAGAGATCAAGCGTCATAATCGATGCCTTGTTTTGTAACAGCGGCTGGGCCACCTCGACAAGCAATGGCTCGTTCTTAGCCTCATCTAGGTGCTTATGAAAATCGAGATGCTTCGAGAACAGGAAATGCTCGAACAGTGCGGTGAAGCCATCAAATAGGAACGGCATCGAGGATGGTATAACTGTATTGAATCGGGTGAATGTTATGCCGGGAGATCGTTCGACATCTAGAAAGGCAGCAAGCACGCATTCGGCAGTCGACCTCAGGCCCTCTAACGCGGCGCCAGAAACTCGATCCGAATACATGGACAGCCTCTCCTGGGGACCCAGGGGCGCAATCAGCAGGAGGAGCATGATGAGCTTCCGGAAGTTGTCGGCTGGTACCATGGCACCGTGGAGCGATGGTGAATCCTGTTCTGTGAAGAACTTTGCATAATCCAGGTAGTCAAATGCTTCGAGCACGAGATCGTCGGTACCCCCTGCGTCATCGTCCTCCTCGTCGTCCCCTTCCTCATCACTCCCCCTTACGTCGTTATCGAGCGCCTTAGCTGGCAGATCCCGCTGGTCATCGCTCAAATCTGAATGTTTTCGGTCGTAGACAGCCATGCTCCGGAACAGCAACTTGTGCCTATCCGCTGCGCCTTTAGCCAAAACGCGCTCATACCTCTTCGTCATGATGGTGATAACCATAACCATTTGCTCGAAGCCCAGCACGGCAGGCGCATCTTGAAGAAACGGAAAGGCGCCGACATGCGACACGAGCTGGAACAGGACTGGAGAGACGCCAAGAATGTCTGGGATTTCGAGGAAGCGCACAATTGTGTCTTCTTTGAGGTAGTGGACCTGCTGCTCGTGGTCGGCAAGGCTCTTGAAGACGTCCTTGAACGAGTACAGCTCGAGCGACGTAAAACACCTGTCGGCGAACTTGCGGGCCTGCGGTATCACAACAGTTAGAGTGGTGTTTCTACGGTAGGTGCGCTGCAATCTAGGCCACTCACTAGCTCTTTTGCCAACTGCTCGTGAGAAGGGGCCCGACTTGGGGGCGAGCTCTCCTGGCCCATTGTCAAGTGCTAAGACACGTGTGGGCTATGGCATTGGGGGGAGACGAGCAAAACTCCAAGGTTAAGAGGGCATTATCGGGCGTGCAAGCCGCATTTGTTGCACCTCTCTAGCCAGTGCGACACTCGAAAAGCGCTGATGACGCCAAAGATGCCTATGGTGGATGTTTGTCTCAAGGGTTGGGAACAACCCAGGCAGGCAAAGTGGGAGCTCCTGGCGGGGTCCACCAGGTCGTGCGTGCTGACAGTGAAGACCCCTGAACTCCCCCGCAGTCAGGCACAGTATGAGCGCCCCGCACCTACTGTGCCCGTCTCTGCCCGGAATGCGGGGCGGTAACAAACCTGGCAGCCCACCGTTATGCGTCACTGTTACCGTGGCAAGGAATCGGGCAGTCGAGGCTGCTTGTTTGTCCCGCCCTGTCCATGGGGTGACCAGCCCAATCGCACGGCTTTTGCTGCTGTCCCAGGTATTAAAGGAGCATAATCCCACTCGCTCCTGCTGCCCAAAGTGCCTTCTATCGGCATTTGCGAGGAAATCATCAATTTGTCCAAGACAAAGCACTTATCTATACACACACAGTCGCCCCGAGGTGTTGCCATCTATAATAACAAAGACAGACCCTCCTCCCAATCTCACCAACACCTAAGCCGCGGCAAAAAAAGACAGGAAGTTGTCTGCGTAACCAATACACGCCATGGCTAATCAGGACAACGCCGCCAGCCAAACACCCATTGTGGATGAGAGCGCTATCTCGCCCAGCCGTCCCGACCCTGCTCGCAAGAACTCTCTCGAGAATCACCTGCTGCATCGCCCTGAACGCCAGGAGCTCGTGGAAAGTACGGTCCCGCCGCTCTCAACCACCTTGCTGCCCAACCATGGTCACAGATGCTGTCGTTGGGCTCCTGACTGACATTCCCTACCTGCCATCAGAAAACATCCTCCCAGCATCAACTGCAGCCCCAGGCCTCCAGGCTCATCAGAAAGAGGTGAGTTCCTTTCCCCAAAATACAAACAAACGACCGCCTGGAAGTAGCTGTCGTGGGGGGTCCCTCGCCTTCTGACTGTTCATTCTCCTTTTCTAGCTTCAAAAGCACATGCGCGCAGACTCGCTCAATGAGAAGATTGCGCACCGGCCGTCACCAGAGACGCTGATCAAAGAAGGCTTGCTCCATGATGACCCCCGCTCCCCCGAGGAGAAATATGCTGAGGCCATCGAGGAGGAATATGCTAAGCGGGAGGGTGGCGCCTGATCGGGCACTGCCGTACCCGTATGGTTGGAGGAAAGCTAGACACTGAAACCGTTGGGTTCTTGGACTCTCTTTCATATCCGGAGCCGTCTCTGGTAGATACCTACCCAATCATCTCAGATGTTGGGCTGGATAGGTTAAGGAACACCTGCACTACTGATGTGCGTATCTATGCTCGCTTCCGGTGAGGCTTCCATAGCACGACTCGACCGGCTGATGTGTTTTCTTGTTGTTGTCGTTGCAACCCGGAACCGCCTTACAGACCTGTTAGTGGTCTGGTAATTTGTTTTGGTCGGCCCGCAAAGTAGTATACTTAATGTAAAGGCAAGCATACACTTGGTACTCGCAACTTCGGCCAGCTATCGCGTTTTGGGATCACAACAATCCGCATGATTTGGTAGTACAAACCCCCCCAGACACTGTCCGGCACCCGATAGCGTCTACAAGGGTCGCCTCCAAAGGATGGTTAATCAGGAACGGTGACCGGGAACGGAACTCAGACTCCATAGCATCCATATCGTACAGTCGTATATGTATAGTATCTTGACAGTCTTCGCGAAGGGACCCGAAGGGACCCCAATCCTTACTCTCGTGTCGATTCGGGCTTTAGGTCCATTGGGTTCGATAAAAGCCACTACGCTGGCGGCTCAGAGCTCCCAGATGACCTCCCAGAAAAATTTTCTGCTCCAACACGTGCAGCACCAGACACAGATTCCGAGGTCGCATCCGTCGATGACTTGCTCGCCTCCAGGGCAGCCTTTGCCTGTGCAACAACACCACCCTCCGAGTCTGACGCGGCACCCGTGCGCTCAGCCGCACGCTTCCTCCTCTTGTCCAGCCTCTCCTTCAAGGCCTTGTCCTCGGCGTCGCGCACCTCAAGCTCCTTGATCCACTTTTGCCGCTTCTCCTCGGCGTCCTCTTGCTCCTTGAGCTTCCACAGCTCCTTGTTCTTGTTCCGATCCGCTTGGTAGTATATGCCGCCGGCTGCCATTGCAATGACGGTGAATGCTTGCGCGGCGACACGGGCCCGGAACATCCGCTGCACTTGGTTGTGGTCGCCACGGCGCATCGCTCGGTAGGCATTGGTAAAGGCAGCGACCGTTAGAATACAGCCGATCGGGATAAGCGGCTCTTCCTTGATTCGCCTTACGACTTTCTGGAGCGCTTTCTCGTTATAGAAGTCCCTGTGCGACGGGTGGTGTGAGCAGAGAGGCAGAGAAGAAGCAGAATCACGGCGGCGGCGGGTCGTGGTGGGACGGCAAAAACTTACTCGTTGCTGTCGAATGACGACGGCAAGGGACGGTCTGACATGATGGGCGAGATTCTTGTATCCGCGCTTGCGAAGGATAGCCGGGTGTTGCCGCGGGCTTGAGAATCTCGGAACGTCTCAGGGCTGCCGTGATCTGGGGATTGAAGAGCTGCTGACAGTAGGATTTCAGTGATGGCATCTGGCTGCAACAGGGCTGCTTGTGATGTGGAATTTGCGTCGCGTAGGTGTGGGGCCTAGAACTTCTTCGGGCGCACGAGCCGCTCCGACGGTGGGGCCGGCACCGGAACCGGACTCAAACTGCGACCCGATTCATCTGTCAACGTTAGACCCGAGTACCTTACAAGATGAAACTTTCCCAGTAAGTAGTCAGGCTGGAGACAATCGCCCAACCTCAAGAGGGCGTTGCTACGCTCGCTGACCAAGAAATTCAGAACCAGAGACTGGAAGAGGTGCTCTTGAGACACCCGGCGCCATCTTGATCAACTCTTTAGACTTCAGTCATCGCGGGACTATAACCCCTAGCAACATGCAGAATGTCAGTGGATAGCGCACTTCTGATTTGAAGCGAAAACACTAGTGTAGATGGAAGTCTTCTGAGATCTTAGGTGACATTCAAAGAAAGAACTCCGAAATGTTGACTGTGCCTTTCACCTTGGCAGCTTGGTACGTGGCACTGACTACTGAAGCCTGGGGGTTGAACCCCGCAGTGGGACGTTGAGTGGGGCGGCCCCCGGGTCAGCGATTGCCAAGGGGCGAGCTCACCAAAGGACCCCACCAAAATATTAGCCCAACAACAATGAAAAGCCGAGGAATCAGTCACAGTTCCAACAGCTCAACGACACCCTGTCCCAGTCGAATTTGAAGATGGCCTCGGAAATACCAGTTCGGCAGTTGCCGAATGGTATGAACGGCGTGAATGGCGCCCCCAGTAACAGCGTCAACGGTACCAACAACTTCCCGTTAACGGAGTACAGTGCGATGCCCTCTCCGCCATCGGAGGAGCCGAGGAAGACAAAGGCAAAGGTCCCTGACGATCTTCTACTCGAGAACGGCCATCCAGACGTGAGTTTATACGCCCCAGTGTTGCCCAATTGCTCAGGCGCCCTCTCACTGAGTGTCAAAAACTGAACATGACCGCCAGTACTTGCGCCTCATCATCACATCCTACCCTCGCGTGCGAGAGGTGTGCAATGAGATCCCTTTGGTCCATGCCGTCAACCTCAGCAATCGCCTGGAATGCAAAGTGCTTCTGAAGCGCGAAGACGAGCAGCCAGTCTTCAGCTTCAAGCTGCGCGGTGCCTACAACAAGATGGCCCACTTGGACCCCGCCGAGTCCTGGAGAGGTGTGGTGTGCTGCAGCGCCGGCAACCACGCTCAGGGGGTGGCCTACTCGGCTCGAAAGCTCAAGATCCCCGCTACCATTGTGATGCCCAAGGGGACGCCTAGTATCAAGCACCTCAATGTTTCCCGGCTGGGTGGCCATGTCGTCCTCCATGGTGCCGACTTCGACGAGGCCAAGGAGGAATGCGCCCGGAGGGAAAAGCAGGACGGCCTGATCAACATCCCACCCTTTGACGACCCCTACGTTATTGCCGGTCAAGGAACTATCGGCATGGAGATCCTCTCCCAGACAAACCTGCAGAAGCTACAGGCCATCTTTTGCTGTGTTGGTGGCGGTGGCTTGATCGCCGGCGTTGGTGTGTACGTGAAGCGGATCGCCCCTCACGTCAAAATCATCGGTGTGGAGACTTACGACGCGGACGCCATGACCCAGTCCTTAGCCAAGGGTGAGCGTGTTCTTTTGAAAGACGTTGGCCTGTTTGCCGACGGCGCCGCCGTCAAGACGGTGGGCGAAGAAACCTTCCGTCTCTGCCGAGAGGTCGTCGACGAGATGGTTAGGGTCACGACAGACGAGGCCTGCGCTGCCATCAAGGACATGTTCGAGGACACCAGGTCTATCGTCGAGCCAGCGGGTGCTTTGGCAGTCGCCGGTCTCAAAAAGTGGGTTGCCGCCAACCCGTTGAGCGACCCTAACAGGTCTCTCGTTGCCGTTACCTCGGGGGCGAACATGAACTTTGAGCGTCTAGGTTTTGTGGCCGATCGTGCGACATACGGCGAGGGCAGGGAGGCTCTTTTGGCTGCTAAGATCCCAGAGAGACCTGGTGCTTTCGCAGAGCTGATCAACGGCATCATGCCTCACTCGGTTACCGAATTCAGCTACCGCTACGCCAACGAAGCCGAGGCAAACGTATTGGTCGGCATATCGCTTACAGCTCCCGGAAATCAGCGAAGCCAGGAGCTCCGATCTATTATCGGCCGCATCGAGGAGCGTGGGATGGAGGTTACTGATCTCTCTGGAGACGAGCTCGCTCGAAGCCATATCCGCCACATGATTGGGGGCAGGTCTGACGTGGCTAATGAGAGACTCTACACATTCCGCTTCCCTGAGAGACCCGGGGCGCTAGAACGCTTTCTCCGCACATTAAGACCAAAGTACAACATCAGCCTGTTTCAGTACAGAAACTACGGCGGTGATATCGGCCAGGTGTTGACGGGTATACTCTGCCCCGATGACGAGATCAGAGAGCTCCAGCAGTTTCTGGAGGAGATTGGCTATCCCTGGGAGGATTGTACTGGGTCTAAGGTCTTCAAGACATTCCTGCGGTCATGATGGACACTAGCCTGGTGCCTGTGTTCGAACAACAGTGTGGCTTATCGTAGTTTCTGGAGGCGCTCAAAGTTAGGGCAGCTACGGCGCTCTCTAGGCCATTTGAAGCGAATTGGGACAAAAGTAATCAGAGGAAAATAGAGCCATTAGAAATGAATGACACCAAAGTCCACGACGGTGGAGTGAGGGTGGCGGCGCCAGGAAGGCAAAGAGGTGTTTTGTTGACTTGCATAATGCATGTTTTGACGCCAAAACCTGGTGATTTGCCAGGGAAGCGACCTCGACGTACTCCGTAGGTACCTGGCACTTTTCCACCCGACTGAGAGGATCCTGGCCTGTCCAACACAGTGAACCACCAAATACCCTGCGACGCCGCAGCTGCCATTGGGGGGAGGGTACCTCTTCTCCGCTGCGGAAAACGGGTGCCGTGCCCCGCGAGAGCTATAAAGCTATAGCTACCAGCTTGTCAGGTTGTCCTCCAGTATCTCCGTGTCGCCACATTTCCAGGGGGAGAAGGTAGCTCGTTGGGCTGCCGCTCTTTCCAGAGTCAACGCACTGCGTACAGTCACGGGCTACGTCGCGCTGTTGCGTCGTTGTTGGCAGTGGCGAGAATAGGGAGGCCGCACATTCGTCTAATGAACTTCATGTCCTTATGCACACTGGCTTCTTCTTTCAGGCTCCCGAACCATCTACAGCAGGGCTGGAATATGAATGATAAGTCATAAGCCACTAGTCAAGACTAACTTGGCGTAATCAATCTTAGCTAGTAACTTAACTTAATAACGTTATTAGTAAGTTTAATAAACTGCTAGATATTTTAATAATATATAGAATGTTATATAATCTTAATTACCATGAATTATTAAAAACAATCTCTAATTAATGTAATAGCCTGCTAATAAATGCTCTCCTCACTAAGCTAACGTTTTAAAAGGAATGGTGAGACATTAAGTCTGCTAGAGTTAGCATCTGAAAGAATATATATATTACTCTACTCTGGCTGCCGCGCCAGGCTGTAACAGTTATCATAATACCACATTTATTATTTTTATTATATAATTAAGTAATAAATGTTTATTTTTAATATGATTATATTAAGCTATATGGTAAATAAAATATTAATCAAGTACTTTATGTGTGTAGATAATAAAAGTGAATCTGTTTTAAAAGAAAACGCTATACCCAGCGTGGTCTGTAGGGCCATTGACATGTTCTAACTACAGTCAATATCCTAGTAAACGCAAGCCCCTCTTTCTGCAAGCTACCCACAAATTGCAACCTCCATTCCAGTTCGAATTAATTACTATAGGAAAACGCAAGTTTACAATCCGCAATAGAGGGCTAAATTCCTTGCGTAAAATGGGAATCATTCCAGCTAATCTGGGCCATTCCAGCAGTGGAGTGCTCCTATTTTCAGTAGTCTAAGCGCCCCAACCAACCCCCTCTGCACCAAATCAGCCAAATAACCACTACTTCTTTCCTTCTGCTTATAAGGCCTAGTTCAAATCTATTATTTTTCCATCGTTTAGATTAATTATTTGGCCCGAAATAACTGTCTCCAACCATTAAACACCTGCTACTAACTGTTAATAGCTGCTATAGCGAAGCTCATACTTATTTAGAAGAAGGACCTTTGTACTTAGCATAAGAAACAGCTCTCCAGGCCTTTATTAAAGCAAACCGTTACTTACGCCCTCTGCGAGTTAAACATCAAGGTTTACAAATTACAGATTTCTTATCTCTTAAGTAATAAGTTCAAAAGCTTTAATACCCTTAAAGCTGCCTACCTCTCCAGTAAAGCTAGTAAGCTCCGCATAGGCCAGTACTCTACGTTTAAGGAGATCCTGTAACGACCCTGCAGGCCGTCACTTGGGCCGGAGCGGCCCGACGAATCCCCCGCACAAGGAACAGTGCAGGAGGACAGTACGCACGGTACTGCGCACTGGGCCAGGGGTGCAAAGACCCGAAGCCCCTACGACCAATCAGCAGCTGCTCAGTCTTAGCAGAAGTGCTCACCTACTAAGCATCTAAGAAACCTCTAAGCAGGGAGTGCTTAGTAACAGGTTACTCAGTTCCTCACTGAGTAACAGGCTACTGAGCAAGGTATAAAGTACCTCTGGCTAGTTAGTATAGATAGTCATAGTTATACCCATAACTACCGTAAGGGACTTTAGTTCCTCACGCTAGTATTTAATTATTCATTTGTGTCTTACTGTTCAGACTCACCTCTGTGCATTATAGTGATAACAACCTACAGTGACATTAAACCCCCTATCTAGGAGTGCTAGCTTAACAAGCCGTCTTCGGAACGCCCCTTACCTGTTGGCGTCTTACTATACGTTCTATCTTAACCCGCGCTAATCTTCTCGAGGCCTATGTCGGGTGCAGGTCGTAATACGATACTAACGTTACAGTTCTAAACGCTGTTTGTTAAATTCCCAGACATCACCTCCTTCTTACTAACATATCGACCTTAAGAAAAGGTAAGGAGATTAAGGAGGCGTAAGCTTAACCTTAACTTCCTACTATTAACAAGTTAGCTGTATAGCTTAAAGACCTAAACCTTAATTAGTAAGGGCTGGTTAAAGAACTTAACGAGGCCTTCCCTAAAGACACTAAGAGCTGTATTAGTCTTATCGAAAAACTTTAGGCCTAACTTAATGTTATTAAGCTAGAGAATAACGACTTTAGAGGCTTACAGAAGAAACGGGTGAAGCTCCCCTTACCGTTACGTTTTAAGGGAGACTCTGCGCAGCTAGAGTCCTAGATAGCCTAGCTTTAAAGTTATATTACCTATTATAACAAGCAGTTCTTCGAAGAAGAAGGAAAGGTTAGGTTTGCTGGAGCTTTACTAAATGGAGTAACTGCTTATTAGTACAAACCCCATATAAAGATAATTAACAACCTCTCTATAAACAGAGCGCATAAAGAGGCCCCCGAGACTTAGGCTCTTTTTAATAACTTCGACGTATTTATTAACTAACTCTAAACTGAGTTTAAAGAACTAGACGCTCTTAGGTAGGCTAAGTAACGCCTTATGGCCTTAAGGTAGACGTCTTTAGTCTTTAATTTCTCTATACGCTTTAAATTAGAAGCAGTAAAGACTAAGCTTAGCTAAGAAGCCCTAGTAATGCTGTTCTGGAGTGGCTTAAAGGAGTACGTTACTGGAGACCTTTACTAAGAAGATCGACTGGATCGCCTCTAAGAACTAGTCGAGATGGTTATTAAGGTTAATAACCGGTATTATAATTACCATTACTAAAAGAACTTTTAGAAAGAACGGACCTCTTACTAGCCTAAAAAGGGAAACCAGTTAACTGTAATAAGTTATTACCTTAAACTAATAGACATTAGTATAGTAAACCGTTAGAATCGACTTAACTGCGATAAACCTTAACGATAACAGCAGCAGAAGCAGTCTAAGGACCTATCCTAGGTCTAGTACTTTAATTACGGCAAGAAAGGTTATATAACGCAGCAGTGCTTATTACTAAAGTAAGTTAGTTAGAAGCCAGTTCCAGAAGGAGGAAAGCACGTTAAGTTTAATTTAGGAGATATTTATGTTAGGATAGTAGGTAACGAAGAAAACTATACTTAGATAGATAAGTGCAAGTTAGGAGATAAGGACGAAGTAGAAGAACCCTAAGATGTAGTATATCTAGTCTTTACGGGGGTTTTAGAAGAGTTAGCTATAGAGGTGCAGGTTATAAAAGACTGACTTTAAAGTGGAAACTTAGAACTACTAGAGGTGTAGGTTATAGAAGACCGACTTTAAGAAGAGATATTCCAGTTAGCTGTTGTAAGCCTTAAAAACCTTACCTTATAAGCTTAAGAACTGAGGAAGTCTAAGAAGGACTCTGACTTGAACTTTACTAAGATAGTAAAGGGAGTTGAAGAACTAGCCCTTTAGGTTACCTAAACGGTAAAGTAAGCCTTAGAAGGTGAAAGAGAATAAACTGAGAGAATTAAACTAGAGAAACGAAAGTTCTTCTTAACAGTACTTCCCGAGACTCTTAAACACTTTAAGTATACTAAGTAGATCAGTACCCTTACTTCTTTGGAAGAAGGACAGCTTAGATAGCTGCCCTGTATTAAAGCTGGTGTGCCTTAGACTAGTACTTTGAAGGTTCCCTAAGAAGGTATAAAGTAAGCACACTAGCGAAGGATCTGGAAGCTAAGGGAGAAACACTAAAAGTTAATAAACGAAATAAAGGACTTATAAGTTAAAGGTCTTACTGTAACGTCGAAGGACAGAGCAGTGGAAATTAGGTTAAAGCTCTATAACAGAGTTCGCTTCACTAACTAGCTCGAACACTGTCTTATTAAAGAAGACCACTTTATGGAAGAATAAGCTGGATTATTATTACCTAAGTTTTAAGAAGAGGTTTAAGAGAAATAATGCACATAGAGGTAAGTGAAAGAAGAGAAAAAACAAAGCGCCACTTCCCCCGTTCCGTACTCTATAACTGCAGTACCTACAGTTAATATTAACTACCCTAGTTACAGAGATATACTGTAGATTAATTACGTGTATAATAACTGCGCTCTTAACTAGTATTATAAACTTAAGGCCCTTTACGACCACTTCCTAAGTATATAGAGATAAGATTACGCTGTTATAAGAGTAAAGTTAGAACTAACTTATTACTAGGTCTCCTACTCCCTAATAAAAGAATCCGGTAATAAGTGGAAGGTTACTATAGTTAACTAAGCCCCCGCTATGTGTTAGCAAGGAGGAATACTCAATAACTGCCCAGTCGTAATATACTTATTGCACTTTAACGGAAAAGCTAAAGAATAGTAGAAGTAAGAAGACTACTAACGGATCTAAAAGCAGAAAGACATTACTGCGATTTAAGCTTACAGAGTGTACTATCGACTTATTAAAGACTTTAGGAATATTATACCGTTTAAAGTCAACTGGACGCTAAGGCGTGAAAACTTAGGAAAGGTTAATCGCTAAGTCTATTAGAGCTGCCTGTTTTTCCAGAAGGAATTGGGAAAAGGTTATAGGCCTTTTAGAAGGGCTGGAAACTAGTAGTTTACTAGTTGGTAAAAACCTTGAGAAGAAGGAGAGGTACTTAAAGGTTAAGCCGGATAAGACTTTAAGGATAAGTAATTACTATAACTTAGATATTAAAAGAGTATAAGTACTATTCTGTTAATATCGATATGACAGACAGAAGAGGAAGGCTATTTAAGGTAAGAGCAGTGATTAATAATAAGAGTGTTTCTAACTTAATGCACCCCTTATTAGTTAACTAAAAGAAACTTTCCAATGAAGAGTATAAAGAGGCTATTCCTATACAAAATGGAGAAAGAAGCCTGTACCAGTATAATAACGGTAAAGTCACCTACTACTTACTACTTCTAATTAAAGTGGATGGGGACAAATAATAAGTAGACTTTAACGTTATATTAGTTACTAAGTATAATATAATCCTAAGTTTACCTTAGCTGGAAAAGTATAACCTTGTGATTAACTAAAGGAGTAGCCACCTCGCCTTTAGCAAGTCCTTTAGCTGTAATTACTGTTTAAAGAGAGTTAAGAAGGTACCGAACCACTCTAAAGGCGTATAAAGCACTTAGAAATATACTAAACCCTTAGAATTAAGTACGGTTTAAGTTAGGTTTATTAAGACGGTTAAAGGACTAGAAGGTCTACCGTATTACCTAAATGACAATTTAAAAGGTAAAAAGAAGCTAGAAGCTAATCTACAGATAAGCGAAGAAGTTAACTTATCTAAAGTACCTGTTAAATACAGGAAGTTCACCCTGTTTCGAAAAAAGATACCGTAACTACCGGATTACAGACCGTAGGACCACAAAATTAAGCTAAAGCTAGGAGCAAAGCTTTACAGCTTCTAACCTTACTACTTAAACCCCTAATAGGCTAAGGCTTTACGGGAGTATGTTAATAAGAACCTGAAGAATAAGTTTATTATGAAGTCCCAGTCCCCAGCAGGGTACTTAGTGCTGTTTGTCCTATAGAAGGGAGACGGTAAGTTACGTATAGTTATTAATTACCGAACGTTAAATAAGGATACGATTAAGAATCGCTACTTATTACTACTTATTGCGGAGATGTAAGAACGGATTACTAAAGTAAATTAGTTCTCTAGCCTCGATTTCCTTATAGGATTTAACTACGTTAGAGTAAAGGAGGAGGATGAGTATAAAATGGCTTTTCGGACTTGTAACGGGTATTACCAGTACCGCGTTATGCTGATAGGATTGATAAATGCCCTTATGACTTTCTAAGGCCTTATCGACAGTATTCTCTGCCCCTTCCTTAATAAGTTTATCTTTATGTATTTAGATAACGTTCTAGTCTATTCCGAAACTTTAGAAGAACATTAAAAGCACATGCGATAGGTTCTAACTGCTCTTGAAAAAGTAAAGCTAATAATAAACTTAGAAAAGAGCTACTTTTATGTTTAGGAACTGAACTATTTAGGGTTTAGGGTAACCTCCAGAAAGCTTAAAATGCAACTAGAGAAGACAGAGGCAATCAGGGATTAGCTTACTCTGAAGAACCAGAAAGAGTTATAAGCCTTTATCGGCTTTACAAACTTCTATCGCTATTTTATTAGGTACTTTACGAAAATTGTAAGATTACTTTACGAACTTATAAGTAAAGGAAAGTTATTTAAGTGGACCGATAGATAGTAAAAGGCGTTTAAAGACCTTAAACACGCCTTTATTACAGCTCCAGTCCTAACCTTTTCCAATTTCTTAAAACCCTTTTAAGTTAAGACAGACTCCTTAGAGTTCGTAATTAGTAGAGAACTTAACTAAGTCTAAGATAATAAGAAACGTTACTTAATTACCTTCTTATCGAAAGGAATCTATAGCCTAGCTCTGTAATATCTAATTTACAATAAAGAACTGATAGCGATCATTTAGTGCTTTACTAAGTAGGTACCGTATCTAAGCAATACAGAAGAACTAGTCTAGGTCTTTTCAGACTATAATAACCTCCAGTACTTCTTAACGAAGGAGCTTAGCCTACGGTAAGCACAATGGGCAGAGTTAATAACCCTGTTCCACTTCCAGATTTACTATGTTAAAGGAAAAGATAATAAGTAAGCTAATGCCCTTAGTTAAAGACAGGACTATAAGGACATTAATCTGGTCCTAGTCCCCGTTACTATATTTAACGAAGCAAAGAACAGCATATTAGAATATACGTTATAAGTGTTAGATAACTAGACGCTGGAATAAACCATTAAAGTCTGTATAAACTTATAGACAGAGTATAATATCTATTAGTAACAATAAGACTTCTAAGTAAGAAGGTTAGCAGAAGGAACCTGCAAGTATAAGTACCCTTTAAGAGACTTCTTAAGGTACGTGTAAGACTATAGGAAGGAGTGCCTAATATATCTAAACTACGACGAAAACGGTTATCAGCTGGAACAGCTATTAGAAGGTGTAGATAACGCGTCTGAACCAGGAGTAAGGCTCTGGTACTAAGAGAAACTGTACATTCACGACCCGGGAAAGTAGAAAGAGTATATTTAGCAGGTCTACAAGTCTCGACTCGGAAGATATATAGGCCGAGTTAAGACTCTCGCACAAGCCTAGCAAGCGTACGCCTTCCTGGGAATGAAAAAGTTAGTTAAGGAAGTGGTCGATAACTGCGATATCTGCTACTGGAAGTAGAATCAACGTTATAAGCTTTATAGGCTTCTTAAACTACTCCCCGTACTACAGGCGCTATAGAGTTTAATCTTACTCGATTTTATCACCAGGATCCTAAAGTCTAAGGACCCTACTACAGGAGTTACTTATAACTAGATCCTCGTGGTAATCGACAGATTAACGAAATAAGCTTACTTTCTGCTAACCTCGAAGAATATAATAGCGGAGTAACTTATTTATATCTTTAAGAAAGAGGTGGTTTCACGATACCTTTAGCTAGATAATATCGTTACAGACTAGGATAAGCTAATTATGTCGAAATTCTAGTAAGGACTAATGTAAAGAATAAGTGTGAAAAGTAAGCTTTTAACAGCATTCTACTTACAGACGGATAGCTAAATGGAGCGAGTTAACCAGATACTTATAACGTATCTCTAAGTATACGTTAACTTCGAATAAAATAATTAGCTTAAGCTGTTGCTAACAGTACAGGTAGCTTACAATATAACGTTAGTCAAGTTAACAGGTATGTTACCGTTCTTTACTAATTACAGTAAGGAGCCTAAGCTTTATCGAGGCCTGCTTATAGGTGCCTCCCGAGCTGTAGTCCGTGTAGACTGGATGTAGGAGTTGCACGACTACCTGTAAGCTGAACTTGAGTTTACACGCGAACGAATGAAGAAGTTTGCTAATAAATACAAAACTGAACAGCTAGTGTTTAAGAAAGGACTTTATTACGATGGTAAGCGAGTTAAAGGACTGACTCTTTAGGAAGGGGATTACGTTTACCTTTTTTTACGAAACCTGCATTCGAAATGGTTTAGTAAAAAGCTTAACTTTAAAAGGTACGGACCGTTCCGGATTAAGAAAAAGGTTACTACCTCTAATTACGAACTAGACTTACCTGCTAGTATAAAGGTGCGGATTAAGGTTTTTTATATCTCACTTTTAGAACCTGCCCTAAAAGGAGTTCCTCTGGAAAAGAAGATCGAGATCGACGCTAACAAGGACAAGTACGACGTTAAGGAAGTTATAGATTTACGAAAGGGAAAGAACACGTTTAAGTATCTTATTAAGTAGTTAGATTATAACTCTAAGAGCAACTTGTAAAAGCCAGTTAAAAATCTTAAATACTTAAACTTAATTACAAAGTTCTACTGAAAAAATCTAAACTAACTAAAACTAACGATAAGAACTAGAAATAAGATAAGATCTGACATCTAAACTACTATATTAAAGAGTAAGACCACTATAGGACTTAGAACTTAAGAAGTGGTAAGAAACTCTTTAGTAGGTACGGAAGGATATTTATTAAAACTTTAGCTAGGGTTATAAGGACCTTAGACCTAATAAGGAGGCTAGGCTTCCAGAGCCTTTAGAGCTCCATTAACACCGCTAAAAAGAAAAGTCAGTAAAAGAAATAAATACGTTATCACTACACTATAGAACTGTAGGAGGAAAGAAGCTACGAACTAAGTTAAGAAGAGGTTGTTAGCTGTAGCGATCCCCTGGAAAAAGAACCAGCAGGTGTTCCTACTAGAAAGCCTTCCTAGTCGAAGGACTCGCTAGCCTTAGGAGGAGCAGCTAGACGGGCCTCCTTCTATTCCTGGAAACGAAGGATCTCTACCTCCTAACCAAACGTAGAAAAAGCTCGCTCCTCTGTATAACGGCGCTAGGTTTTAATCTGTTTAAGTTGAGTAGCGGCTTCGCGGAGCTCTCGGGTTTTCAACTCTAAGTTCCGCACAGCAGCGTCATACTCCGCGTTAAGACAGCGCTTCTTAAAAAAAAGCCGCTGGAGGAAAGCATCACTGTAACTAAACGTGTTGCATAAAGACGAAGCTCTTACTAGTAAATATTTAGAGTAACTGTCCAATTATGCTGTAATAAGACAGGAAAGCGATTTTAAAAAATAACGACTATAAGGCGACATTTATGATTTAAAAGTCGAAGTAAAGTCTGTAAGGTTACGACGATAAAAGGTGCTGTTCTTCGAAGTGTGCTTTTATATACAGTTAGCAGGTATAGTTACGTTAAGAAAAAAGGAACGCTTTTACTAAGGTTCTTTATAGAAAAAGAATATTAAAGAGGGGGAATTGTGTGATAACCCTGTAAGCTGTTACTTAGGCTGGAGCGGCCTGACGAATCCCCTGCATAAGGAACAGTGCAGGAGGACAGTACGCACGGTACTGCGCACTGGGCCAGGGGTGTAAAGACCTAAAGCCCTTACGACTAATTAGCAGCTGCTTAGTCTTAGTAGGAGTGCTTACCTACTGAGCATCTGAGAAACCTCTGAGCAGGGAGTACTTAGTAGTAAGTTGCTCAGTTCCTTACTGAGTAATAGGCTACTGAGTAAGGTATAAGGTACCTTTGGCTAGTTAGTATAGATAGTCATGGTTATGCTTATAACCACTGTGAGGGACTCTGGTTCCTTACGCTAGTATTCAATTGTTCATTTGTGTCCTACTGTTCAGACTCACCTTTATGCATTATAGTAACAACGACTTACAGTGACATTGAACCCCCCGTCTAGGAGTGTTAGCTTAATAAGCTGTCTTCGGAACGCCCCCTACCTGTTGGCGTCCTGCTATACGTTCTGTCTTAACCCGCGCTAGTCCTCTCGAGGCCTGTGTCGGGTGCAGGTCGTAATAGATCCTTAACTGCTAGTAAGTAGAGACGGAGAGCCGTAATGTCCCTAGGGACTATAGGGAAGGTACTACAAGCATACACCCTGAAAATCTGAAGTACAGTAGAGGCAGTTCGAAACGGCTCTCCTGTTAACCCCCCTTCTACCTTCGGAAATAAGTAGCTCCGTCTGTTTAAAGAAAGGCACAGCATTAAGAAGAGGATATTTCATGGCGAGCTTAACTTAGTCTAAGATAATGCTAACGTTTAAGCGCAGATAAAGGCTATTCAGAAGGCTGTAGCTGACGTCTCTATCAGTAACCGATATAATATAGATTAAACTGCCTTATTTTAATATATGTTCTCCTTATCAGGCTTAATTACTGTAAACTACCCCAGCCTAAAGAAAGATAAGGCCTGTATAATAGTAACGTTCACTACCAATAATATAAGAGAAGACCGCTTTAAACTCTAAGCTGTTAGTAAGGTAAAGGAACCTTAAGCCTTAAAGAGGTTTAACTTTAACACTTATAAGATTCGCTAAATAAGTAACTAGGAGGTGTAGTTTATAATAGTATTAATAAAGTAGTAGCATAAATCCTTTTATACTTACATTTAACGCACTAAGCTAAAGCAGAAGGTTCTCCTTTATTAGATAACTTCTTAGCCTATAAGAAAGCACTGAAATCTCGCCCCTAAAGGTATTATAGTTTTATTCATTCCCCCTAATAACACCTCTCGTTAGTAACCTCTCAACTAGGGCGTTATCTCTGTCTGGAAACAACTTTACTATAAAGCCTTCCTTACTTAGATAGTCGAATTAATAAAATTAGGGTCTATAGACTTCTATCTAGTTAACGATATAAACTTCCAGTTAGTATTACCTTAGGTAGCTTAGGCTTAGTTTGGTCAAGTTAAGGACTTAATTATAAAGATATATTAGAAGAAGTCTACTATTATTAAGCCTTATCCTACTATTTAGCAGCTAACTCCAGATACCCCTAACAGCGTAGTGGAGATCTACAGATTGTTTATAAAGGCTGCCGAGGCTTTAAGGGTAGTGGACTGCAATGCTGTGGTCATTAACAGGTTTTTAAACCCTGAGGAAGAAGAAGAGGTAGTGGAACCCCCTGCTCTGGAGGAAGTCTTAGCTGTTGTTGTTGTTATTGAGAAAGTTTTAGGGACCCCTGAGTCTACCCCTGAGTCTACTCCTGAGCTTAAGGCTTATAACGGCGAGGCTAGTCTTACAGAGCCTAATACTGAAGACGACGAGGAGCTTTATTATACCCTGCCCCCTATTGTTTCGCTTAGAGAGGCAATCTGTCACGTGAAGGATTTACTTAACATTACTGATGAAAAGGTTAATTTAATGGATTTTGACGATATGAGGGCCTTACAGCGAATCAAGCGGAAGTTGGAAGCTGTGGTGGTAGATTCACGTGAACAGAGTACTTTAGATAACTAGCTGGCTTTATAAGAATACTAGGGAGTTGTAAATAGCTTTGTTTTTGAACTTCAAACTACTGCTTTCTGGTGTGATGTTGCTGTTTTTCGTGCCTGGAACCGATTGTTGGAAAGTCATGAAAAGTGGGTCCTCTGGCGCCCCCCTTACTGCAAGCAACCTTCAAAATGCAAGCGCTTTGGTGGTCTTTATTACTTGCGTTTAATAGGATGTTGACTGTAGTTAGCTGCACGGAGCCGTGCATAGGCGCGCGCACGTGCAACTGCACATACGTAGGTTATAACATTCCTCGGCACCATAGCATTACAAACTCTTGCAGCATCACTAACTCTATTGCCCTTAGAGGCTTACGGGCGTCGTAATGACGCACACTGTCAAAAGGGAAGGGGTTCTGGCCAGAGGCCAGAACACCATAGAAGGTGTGGCAATGGAGGCTGAGCTGACGTAGTCAGTTCAGCTGGTGTGAGTCACTATTGCCACCACCATTGCCACTAGCCACAACTATAATAATGGCTCTCTGGCTTCGCCAGAGAACCAACGATAAAGACAATCACACAGTTGCAATCTAGAGTGCAGTGCTTCTGACACACACGGCTGTGGAGTTATACAGCCTCTAGTAATGTGAAAACCTTAAAGATATCAAGCCGAATGCACTGGTATAAGATAAGTCCGACTGGAAGCCTCTCGCTCCCAGTTGTACTTCTTTTATTGTATTACTGCACACTGCGATTGTAACGACACTGCACAGCAAGCTTTTACTACTCAGCTGCTAGCCTTACAATATAGAAGAGGTGAAGATGTTAAGAAATTAATCTATGACTCCGTTTTTTAATAAGCCAGTAAACTACATAAAGCTAGTAAGTCCACTTAATCGCTAACTATTTACAGGTATTAAGCCTAATGGCAGAAATGCAAGTTTTAACCTAGCATAGTAATAAAATTATAATTAAGTTAGTTGTATTAATATTTTTCTCCCCAAGTCAAGTCTGACAGTTCGATATGTTAAATAGCTATTTGCTCCTTCCATTTAAGGAGCTTAGCGATAAGGAGATTAAGGCAGAGCTGTCTAACTAATGTTTTAATAAGAGTACTGCCTTATTTATAACAGTTAAGGACTTATATAATAATAATAATAATAATAATAATAATAATAATAATAATAATAATAATAATAATAATAATAATAATAATAATAATAATAATAATAATAATAATAAT
>Ga0247770_1000824_pt1 | contig 28400 bp, 6 predicted proteins | sample UWRJL136409B6_FD_179943 | JGI IMG/M metagenome (GOLD analysis project Ga0247770, IMG submission 179943) | Plant litter microbial communities from Arlington Agricultural Research Station in Wisconsin, United States - UWRJ-L136-409B-6 | ecosystem: Environmental > Terrestrial > Plant litter >... | reverse complement strand
AACAGTGTGGCTGGATCCACGCAGCCGCTCCGCGGCTGCATCCGTGGATCTGCACAGCCAAGAACGCCAGACTCCACTGCCAACCTCGTATTCAGTCAGCCAACCTCGCTTCGCAGAAGCGAGTGTGACCAATGCACTCCGTGCACTGGCCACCCTCACGGCTATAATAACACGGCTTCCACTCTCGAAGATAGAAAGAATTAATCACTTTCAACACACTCTGCTTTCCAATGCCTTGACCCCTTTTGCATTTCAACAGATTTACCTTACTGTTGCTGGGTATACTCTCTAAGCCTGTAGTACAGAGGGCTTGCGGGGCACTCAAGGGAAGAAAGTGCACGCACAGTTGGCCGGAGGCCTACTGCTCAGAATACAACAGCAGAGCTTAGTAAGTTGCTGAGGGAAACAAAGGAGTGGAATTACTTATATCTAATCTTGCCTAACCTAGAGAATAGAAACTAGATACAGGAGAGGAGAGAGCCTATTATAGGCTGTGGGAGGCTCTAGAAGGTTCTGTAGGGCTGCAAGCCCACAGTGGTTTCAAGGGGGTAGAACCCCCCTGGATTCCAGAACCTTCAAGGCTCTGCAGGGGCCCTAGGGGCCCCGGAACCTTCTAGAAGGTCCGGCTTCACAGTGCGAGCCGTGGCTGCAGGGTGTGCAGCAGTGGTAAGGCAACTGCTTACAGCAGTTGCCCACTGTAGGCTCCCTGTAATACAGGGCGCCTGTAGGGCAGCGGGGGCTATAATTCAACACTTACTTAACCAGAAGCTAAAATCAAATAACGATAATAGCGTAAGCTTCCTACAGATAATTTTAATCTGCTTAATAAGCTTATCATATTAATCCTCTATATCCCTTAGCCTTAAATAAGCCTTCCTCTTACTGCTTAATTAAACTGGAATCGCAACCTTAGGGCCAGCAGCAGTACTGGGGCTAACAGTGGTGTTAAAGCCCAGGTTAAACGAAGTCAGGTAATCGGTTAACGATTCCCTCTTAAGGGGGACTGGCAGCTACGACATAATATAATCAGATCGCTAGCAGAATAATGTTCTAAGGTTTAAAGGGGAGGTTAAACCAATTAATGTAGATAATCGGTATGCTAATAAGGGTTATTAATATAATCTGTAAAATTGTTATTTAAGGGAGGAAGGAAAAGAGCTAGAGTGTTACGAGAAAAATATTTATCTTTACTATTATTTTTATATATACGTAAAGTTATAATAAAGTTTCTTTATAACTAAAAGCTAACTGGTAAAGTCAAACCTTATTATCAGGGCAAAGTTTATAATTATACTATATTTAGCTTAGAATTATTTCTACTAGAAACGTAACTATTAAACATTATAACTAGACTTACCATATTAATAAGAACTATTAACTAGGTCGGACTGTACCCTTTACAGCGGCAAACTGGCTAAAAGGCTAGCTAAATATCTCGTTTAAGGTCTATATAAACTATATAGCCTTATTATAAAGCTAACAGTCAATATTTAGGTCGTTACATCTTATATAAAAATTAAAGCTGGTTTTAACTAAGAATTATTACCACGCTCCAGGGGAATAAAAGCCCCAAGGCGTTACTTTACGTTACACTGTCAGCTTATACTGTTACTTATATAAGGGTTTACAGTTACTAGTGAAATCGGCTTCCGCTTTTCTCTTATACATTTATTCTGCGCATAAACGCTTTATGCATTTAACTATCTCTACTGTGCACCCTTACACGTAGCTAAGTATCTCCACTAAGCGATGTAACCGTATGGTAAAGCGCTTCCTGTTAGAAAGAAGGGGGTTTTTGTCAGAGGTAAGAACACCATTCTAGCGAAGGCTCCAGAATTAACTGGAATAAGTAGATTAGTAATATTGGCTACGTAACGCGTAAGCGTTACCACCACTTAAAACTGTATAATAAAGGGTACTTTAGTAAAGCCAGAGTACGGGAGGAGGAAGATAATTAAGCAGTTACAACCCTTATTATTCCACAGATTCTAATATGCAGTGTTTCTAACACTTCCTCTGCTAATTTAAGTTAGCTAAAAAAAAACCAGTCTCTTAAAAATAGCTAAAGGTACGAATAACTTTTCTACAAGTTAGTAGCATCAGCTGTGCCTACATATACTTAATGACAATAAGTTACTACAGTACACATATAGTTGCTATTATCACCTGTTCAGTCACCTAACAAACATGTAGATGTGGCAATTCCTAACAAATCATCTAGAAACTGGTAGAACGTGGTTAAATAAAGGCTATATATTAACATTGTCTCCTAAACCCTTCTTAGAAGATAAATCTAAACAGGAAATAATATAGCGCCTGGCTGCTTCGCGGCTATCCCTAGCATCCTACGACAGCAGTATTTAGCGGTACTTATTATCTTTCGGATTAACAGTAGCACCGGCTTTAAGAAGTAATCACACGACGGCCTTATAGTCGTTCTTAGCAGCCCACGACAGTAGCATTCGGCCGGCCTCATCTTTCGTATTAACAGTAGCACCGGCTTCGAGAAGTAATCGCACGACAGCCTCGTGGCCGTTCCCAGCAGCCCACGACAGTAGCGTTCGGCCGGACTTATCATCTTTCGTATTAACAGTAGCACCGGCTTCGAGAAGTAATCGCACGACGGCCTTGTGGCCGTTCTCAGCAGCCCACGATAGCGGTGTTTAGCTGCCCCTGCTCGAGGCAGGCCGCGACGGCGGCGTTTGGCCGGCCCTATCTTTCGTATTAACGGTAGCACCGGCTTCGAGAAGTAATCGCACAACGGCCTCGTGACCGTTCTGGGCAGCCCACGATAGCGGTGTTTAGCCACCCCTATTTTTCGTATTAACGGTAGTACTAGCTTTGAGAAGTAATTGCATAACGGCCTCATGGCCACTCCCGGCAGCCCGCTATAGCAGCGTTCGGCTATAATCATCCATAACGTTAATAACCGTAATAGTTTGGTCTGTACTTTTCAGAATAGCCGTTACCAGCCCGAAGATCCCGTATCTTAACGTAATATATAGCAGGCTAGTCCCTAATGGTGGACAGTCAGCTAAATATTTATCTATTACCTGGTAAGTACGTGCTTATAGCTTTATGAGATTGTTTAATGGCTAAGTAAGTAATGTTAGAAGATCCGCTTAAGAAACGCTTTTAGCATTACACTGCTGTATATACGCCACCTATAAGGTTATAGCGTAACGTAGGAAGGTAAAGCCGTTATACATTATTAACCGATTGATCTCTTCCATCGCTAAGTAATATATGTAAATCTTAGATAATCGGAAGTGTGCTCTGATTCCCGCCTTAGTTACTGTCTTAGTTAACGTTACGTTACTATTTAAAGCTGAGAGGCCTTTCTTAATAAAGAAGTCCTTGACGGACTGGTGGATAAACTGGATAACTTGCGTTTAACTGACTTTGGTAAGACTGTAATTAAAAGTCTAAACCTGCCTTTTTATCCGGACGCTGTCAGGTACGTAATGTTTCGCGCTTTGACAGACCTGTAACGTCTGCTGTGGGTAATTAGCCTTAATAATTATAGCCTAGTGTAACTTGTTTATTGATAATAGCTATATAGTAAAATAAATCTATTTGATCAGTTTCTGGGAGGCTGGTTTTATATTCTAAATAAGTTATTAGTAAAGTTTATTAAGGTTTGAAGGAATAGAATGGATTTTCCCTTTAATCTCCCCTAACCTAGCTTCCTTAAGGTTAAGGTTTAGAACTTACTTTATAACGAGATATACTTATATAAAAACGTTAAAAGTATATTCTGTAATCTAGGTTGGAATTATAGATAATGTTCGCGCCTAAAACTTAATAAGCTAGTTATCTATAAACGTTAAAATATCCCCTTAATTTTCATTCTCGGTATATAGTTTAAATACACTGTTATTTAAATCTAAAATTAAGTAGTAGCGATAAGAAAAGCAGATATGATAGCTTATAGATTAGGATAGGAGATGTTTTAGTAAAGACTTAAAAATCTTAATAAGCTTAACTGTATTATCCTTCTTACATTTATTTAAGGTGTTAATAAATAACTAGACTAGGCGAGTATTTAAGAGATCTGGAAGAGACGACTTAAAGAAGGGCTATAATTCCTCCTTATACCAGTCCCAGGCCTTACCTAGCTTACTATTCTGTTTACGTTTTATTTTAAACCTGTTAATAAGATCCTGTAATGCATTAAGGGCTTACCGAAGGACCTGATGAAGGAGAGACTGCCAGAGGTTAAAAGGCGTCCTTTAGAGCTTATTACCATAACTATAGAAGAAGAACGAGAGTATAAGGGTACCGCCTTTAGTTTCGTGTTTATTGAGAGTATATTTTAATAATGTCGACTTTTTAAAGCCGGGCTTTCCCTTAATCTAAAGCAGACCTTAGTTATAAACGGCTTAGCTTCGGTACGTCTTATATTAAAACAGCCACTTGCATATCCCCTTAACGGCGTTAACGATGTTATAAGAGTGGTTCTCCATCTACAGAAAAGCTAACGACTTGAGGTAATCTTACGCGGTCTGGGATAGTATTTAGTCTTTAGAGTAGATTAGCCTAATATATTCTTAGAAGTAACTGGTTAGTTTTTCTTACCGACTTACTCCTTTAACGGACTGGTGTCTGTGTTAATCCTAGTACGAAAATACTTTATTACTGCCTGTCCGGCAAAGCCCCTTAGCCTCCCGCGAACCTTATTGTATTCGTAGTCTTATAGGTTAAATTTTACTATGTTTAAGTGCGTACGTGTGACAGCATATATATGCTTAACGCTATCCTTCCCTAGACGGTAATACGTTATAGAAATTTTAGTAACTAGGAGAGCTGGTAGCCCTGTTATTACTTACTTACTATCTTTCTCCTATTTTACGTTAATGTATGTGTATGTAAGGAAGAGAGAATTATACCTGTGCTGTAGGTAACTTAAGTATTTTATAAAAGTGTATTACTTTAAAATCTCCTTCCTTACTTAAAGCCTTATAGAACTCCCGCTGTTAGTTAATTAGGACCTGTAAGTTAATACGGCTAAGAGATTTAATTAGGAAGTGGTTTAGTCCGTCTCCCGTTATAGGGATTAGTGAGCTAATGTCCATTCCGTTATGTGGGACGTTAAAGAATATAATTCCATATACTGCTTAAATAAGCCGTTAATTATCCTCGTTTTTTAATTTTGATAATATAATTATTACCTACTTAGAGAATTAAAATCTGTTTTAAGGGAATACCTAGTTATACTTACCTGCTTAATAATTAACCCTCTTAAGCTGTAGGTGACTAGAATAAGGGGTTTAATAATAGGAGTGCTAATTAATGTAAGTAAACTGTTATAAAGTGACGTTGTAAGGTCCTTTAAATTCTGTATATTCTTACTTTATACCACACTTAATTTATAACCGTACGTTATTACTCTTACTATTAAACGGTTAGTGTTCTCTTATGTAAGGTTATATAAAAGGGAATCACAGAGTTATATATAGGTTCCGCTTCTTTCTTTAAATGACTTAAAAGCGTGTCTATTAAGACTAAATACTGTAATAATACTAATATAAATTAGCTTTTATATAACCCGATTATGTTAGTTATACGGTTTGCTTACTTAACTTTATAGTTATCTAGAGGCGGAGTGAAAAGGGTTATAATATTATAGAAGTTATCGTCTAGCGTTAAGGACTTGTTATAAGTTACCTGATTAATCTCCTGCCTAGGTAGCGAGATATATTATGGTGAGCCAGTTTAGAGATTATTAGGGAGTGAGGTAGCGTTTAGGAATAGCACTGTATTAGTATAAAAGCGGCCGCTAATCTTTAATGTAAGGGACTTAATAACTAACTTAGCTAAACTGTAATGCTCTATTAAGAATAACTTTATAAGGGTGGCATCTTATTCTAAAGGTACTCCACGTATGTGAAATGTTTTACTATTTAATGAATAGTGGTTAGTCCCGGTTTACCGATTTATATAGACCCACTCTAGTACTAAGTGGAAATGTCTAGTAGGTAGGAATTGAGAGATTGCGAAGGTAAGGATGGTAATAGCAGCTAGTGTTAAAATCTGATTGATTTCAGACGGATACATTATCTGGATAACGTATAGCTAAACGTTAACTTAAAGTCCTGTTACAGGTAATTACCTTATAGATCTAGTTTATTAAGGGCATGGGTGATAGTTTAACCTACAGTTAACGAGCGAAACTGTGTCGTATATCTAGCCACTCTAAGGATTTGCTAAGCTTAGCGCGGACTACTTAAGATCTACTAATTAAAACAGCGTTGCTTGTGCCGACCTTATGGGGTTTGCTAGGTCAGGGGCGCATAATGGCCCTCTAGGACCTTAGATGCCATTAAAGCCTAAATTCTAGCATAAGCCTAAATATAGCAGTAACTAGCTTGTCATGTAGCCGTAAGGTTACTAAAACCTAAAGTCCTGCCTACCCGCTTATCCTTACTTATCTACTTCGTTGTAGCCGCGATCGATTTAGTGTTTTCCACCTATATATCTTGGCACTAACGACAGGTAACGTCGTCCATTAATAATATTATAAGGTAAACTTAACTCCAGCTGTTATATAAATGCGAACAATAGTTTATAGTATGTTACAGAACTTTAGTTACTTTACGTCTTACCGATTACTAAGTGAACATTATTTAAGTAAGTAGCTATAACACATTAGAACTCTTTTACATTTAATAACTTTATCGTTTAACTATCCTTTAAACCTTCCGATTCGCTTACCGATTACACGACCGGCACTTTAACTAACTATCTATCATCCGGGAGCCCTCTGTTAACAGATGCCAATATTAAAGGCGTCGCTTTAGCTAGTTAAAGCTTAGCGTTACACGACCGGAGATAACTACTATTTATATAGCTATCTAACTAGTATAAAGATTTAACATACGATAAATATCCACTTACTTATATTCACTATTCCATTAAGTGGAAGTTGATAATTAATAATAGAATAGCTGTAAAAGATACTAAGCAGGGTCTCGTTCTTAAGCCCTATGCTTTTTAAGTTACCTTTCTGCAACCTAAGCTTAAAAAGCTTCTCGATAAGAAGTTCCCACCAAGTAAGTTATATAAGGCTGAAGAAATTAATGTTATAGTATCTGTTACAGATCGCTTAGAGCAGGACCTTGTTAAGCAGTTTAACGAACTGGACATTAAGTGTCAGAAAAAAGGGGCTTTAGCTGAAAGCTAAAGCGCGTAAGAAAAAGGTGTGGCTAACTAAGCTAAATAAAGCTTAGGGGAGCTAAACTGACGTAGTCAGTTCAGCTGGACATAGCCACGGTTTGCTACTACAGTCGCCACTACGCAGTACTATAATAAAAGGGCTCCCTAGCAAAGTTAGAGAGCTATTAGGCAATTTAATTAAGCAGTTATAACCCCTTTTGTTCTATAAGATTCCAGTGTGCAGTGTTTCTGACATTAAGTGGGCTATCGTGGAGAAATAGCTTTAGACCTAGAGTCGACTGTTTTATGCCGAAAAAAGGCTTAGAATCCAGATGTCGTTTAAATACGTTGAGACGAACCGATTGTGGAACGCAGTAGCGTAGTAAGGTACTAAATAAGTGTTTTCATCTACCTTTAAGCAGATACTCTCTAAGTAAGCTGTGTAACTTAATGCCGAAGAAGTCTCAGGCTATCTATCCATCTAGCGTGAAGTGTATAATCTTATAAGATGCCCCGGCCTACCTTACTATTTAGGACTATACTGCTAGCGTAACTCTATTAGAAAAAGGCACTATAAGCTGAAGACCCACTACCTAAGAAACCTCATTAAATGCGTAAAATAAAATTACAGCTTATAAACACATAATAATATGCTATATAAAATTCGTAAACAGCTGTATACTAAGGAAACGCAGTACACAAAGCGGTAAAAGAAGCAAGGGGCCTCCTACGTTAACTTTCCACTTATTAACATTATTAACGTTATACCTACCACCCCTTAAGCCTTAACATTAAGTTTAGTACCAGTAACACCTAAATCTATAGGACTAATTTCTTATAATTATTCTACTTAGCTTAAAATACCAGAGCTACGTAATGTTACCGTTAAGTGGTATTACAATTAGTAATGTTTATAAGTTAGTGATAAGGTTTTAAAAATAAAATACTAGAAGGCTTATAAGTTAACATTAGCTAACGGTCTAGACCTTAAGCAGGTTTATAAGGATTAAGATGCTACGTTTTATTAATAATAACATAAAGAGAGGTATTACTTAGCGTTTTATTAGTAATATTAGCATGTAAGCTTAGTAATAAAACTTCTAATCTAAAATGTAAGTACTTTTAAAAGGTAGTTTATAAAACTGTACGATATGTTTTTTATAATTCTTTAATACAAACCCTAGCGTTATGAAAATATCCTGTTACGCTTAACTCCTTTACTTCTATAGTGTTAACACACCACTTTAAGAATACTTTAAAGTCTTAATGTGGAAGATCCTTATAAAGCTACCAGTTCCTTTTAATTAATATCTTTAGCTTTGTAAAGAACTCCTTAATTAAGTTTAAGTCTGGTAAGTATAAAGGTAAATAGAGAAGTTTCACTCTAACTGTAGTATAAAACTGATAGATTTTATTAGAGCGATAGAATAAAACGTTATCTATTATAAGAACTGATTTCGGTTTAGGCTATTTCCTATAATAAAGCAGCAGCAGCTTAATAAATTACTTAAACATAGTACTGTCTGTAAAGCCTTAAAACACCTAAGTGAGAATAATACTGTCCTACACGTATACTGACAGAATTTAATATCTTTAACTATAGTAGAATTAAGTAATTTATACTAGTAATACTCTTAAAGGAGACTATCTAATACGCTTAAATCTAATCCTCTTATTATAATTAGACTTATTAATGTAAACTAAATAGTAAGAGCTAAACTTAGATAGATTGTAAAGGTAGATGTCTGGTAAATCTGTGTTTTGTTTTTACGTAACGCGGTGTGTGGCTTTTTTAGATTAACCCACTCCTTTTAGAGCTCTGCCAATATTATACGTTATTACTAAGATCTCGAACTCGTCCTTAAGGAATATAACTATCTTATCCTGGTATATATATAGCTTTTTAATTAATCGGTTGCATAACGCGCGTAATATCAGTAGTGTAATGCTCTTAGGGCGTCTAACCCCGTTAGCTGGCGCTTTAATTGTTCTAAAGTATTAAAGGTTAGTTTGGATCGTGTGGATAAAACACGTGTTATAGCTAGCTATACCGGTAATTTAAACACTGGTTAGCGAATTACTTAGGATTATATCTTGGATTTGATAATGCTAAGAGAGTGAAAGATTAGGCGTTATGTTACGGAATGCTGTATAGATCGTTCTTATAAAGACTGCGTTAAGGGATACTGTAAGGTACCGGGAGCTGCTACGCTGGAATAGAAGTCCTTACCTTAACTGAACTAGTTAACTGGGGTTATATAACTCTTACCGGCACGTTAAAAATAGCATAATCTGGTAGCTAAGTTGGTTAATAGAAAGTGCGTCCTGATTTAGGCGCTGAAGATAGAAAGTAATAGCGCCCCTACGTGGCGGCTGGATCCAGGATACCCCTACCTCAGAACACCCCTAATAAATAGCGACACGGAGACTATACCTACATTGTCTAAAATGCGGTAAGGGCAAACGACCTTAACAGGTGGGTAGGCAGTTAAGCAGCAGCAATCGGACTAGCCGTGCCCTCTTTTATGTATTAGCTGTTAATAGAATTGCAATAGAGCCAGATTCGGCTTATTTATTTAACTACGGTTATCGTGATAACAGCCACTTCTTGCCACAGCTAATTTCTAGCTGACGGTTCATTTAGATAACAGTCCAGGTTAGCTAATAGTTATTATAATACTATGTTATTACATTACCGTATATATAAATCTTACCTGGTATATAAGCGCGTGCGAGGATATATGGTGTGGCTGGTTAAATGCATAAACGGTCCGTACGTTAAAAAGATATGTGAAAGAAAAGCGGAAGCCAATTTCGCTAGTGACTGTATTAGAGCTGTACTGACTTTAAGATTCTCTTACAGGTCATCAAAATCATATTTCACGTAAAGGCTTAGCTGGATAACCATAGGCACCCTGCTTGGTTCTGGCTTACTGCCTTTAAAAAACTGCCTGCCTATATAGAAAGACACAGTAACAGCTAGTTACATAAGTTCATTATATATACCTATCAGTCTGCTAACGTACCTAATGCTACTACATAAATTCATCACGTAACAAATACATTATATAAGGCTGTTATTTAAAGTCATCTAAATTGTAAGCAGTTGTATAAATTTATTACTGTCGTGAAGACGTTAGCGTGTTACTTGCGAATGAGACAGTCGTATGAATTTATTCCTGATAGCGTAAAGGCTGTTATGACGCTGTCAAATAAGGTTGTATTATGAAGCCATCTAAGACCCTTAGGACACTATGACGTAAAGAGTAATGCAAGCTTACAGGGGTTAATTACCACTTTCGATGCTGTCTAACCTGGTGTAAAAGGCTGCAACACTGAGATTATAGCATTAGTCTTAGTAACGCGGTCTTACCCTCCTAATCTAGCGGCATCTGCTGCTAGATTAGGTAGCTTCGACTGCTTACATTCTCTACCCCCTTCTCTCTCTTTACGGTAGTAATGTAAACGTAATATATACAATGCTCTACTGATCGTCGCACTTCTCGTTTAAGTTACTTAATAATTTATAATAAAAACCCTTATATATAAGTACTGTTCTGCTACTTACAGTACCTACCCTTATCAACCTATATAACAGTATATTATTAAAGTAAAGCATACTATCGAAGTGGGGTATATTAAATTATATTATAATAATACTATTATAACTATACGCCACCGTTATACGACAAATTTATATAACTGCCTCAGATAAATAAGCTGACAGATATACTAACAGAACCTAAAGGCGTATATATAATACCTTATGTGCATATACCGCTAATCTCTTTCTCTACTAATATAGATAAACAGATACTACTGCCTAAAGGCGGTAAGCTAAAACAAAGCAACATACCTATAAGTATCTAATTACACCTTTATATAAAGGGTTAATTTACTTTAAACCCTAATAGCTACAAATAATATAATGTTAATATAATAGAGTACATTTACAAACCTAAGCTTGTTAGCAACTTAGTAAAATCGCCCGCTTTATTAAATCAGCACAGCAATGTAAAGCAATTATCAAAAGCTCTTATATAAAGCGATTATATAAGGGTATTATATAAAGCTATCTCATAAAGGTAATTTAATTAAAAATACCGCTATTACATAAAGTGCAATTACAGCGTCGCTTTTATCACTTTATTAAGAGGTTACATATAAGGTCATATAATTAAAAAGAGATTAAAGTGCTTATTATTATTCATTTTACTTAAAAGGTGGTAAGAAGGCTTATTATTATAAATTAATTATAAAAGTCTTAATAGTAAAGGTCTTAAGTTTAAGACCTAAGACCTTAGGACTAGGTATTAACTTATTATAACAGTCTTAACTGTCAGAAAGAAAGGGGTTCCGGCTAAAGGCTGGAACGCGTAGTCGGAGGTGTGGTTATTGGAGCTGAAATAGAGCACAGGGGAGCTGAACTGACGCAGTTAGTTCAGCTAGCCAGAGCAGGTATTTGCCACCACTGTTACCACTATACAGTATTATAATAAGGAGCTCTCTAGCTAAGCTAGAGAGCTAATAAGTAATTCAATAAAGCAGTTACAACCCCTATCAATTCTATAGATTCCAGAAGTGTAGTGTTTCTAACACTAACCTTAAAGGTCTTAACTTTAGGACTAGTGGGTTTAAGATTAAAAGAAGTATTATTAGTATATAGTTATAATAATTATGCTTATAACTAAGTGAGGAATCTTAGTTCCTCACGTTAGTAATAACACTTATTTAATATCACTTACTGTTTAATTTATATATTTTAAACTATTATATAATATATATAACAGTGTTATCCCTAAGAGTTTAACTAATTACATTTAGCCCTCCTTACATTTATTCCCCTAAAGCAATTAGTTATTAACCACTCTTACAATCTGTCTTTACCTTAAGTATTTTAGTACTCTAGAGCAGGCTATAACACTTAGCTAGAAGTTCCACAGGAGCCGCTCAGGTTAAAAGGAAGGAAAAGAAATATACTTATACTATTATAAAGAAAGAGAATAATCAAGTTAAAGTTAAGCCGGCACTTTAAGGGACTTAAAACGTTAACTGTCTTATACACCTTTATTATGACGATTAAATGCTAGATTAGGTTAACGTCCTGAGATTTGGTAAGTAGAGTCTCGATTTAAAACCTAAACCTACTGTCGCTAACGTTATCCTTAAAGCAGGTTATTACCTTATACTCTGCTTACCATTTGTCTTTAAGACTCTGTTAGTAAAAAATCATAATCACTGGCTTTGGTAACGACTTTATAAGCGAATAAGTAATATATTTTCCAAGGTTTCCAATATTAAGAATGTGGATTAGCGTATCTAAGTGCGGTAGGCTTATTTAAGTTATCATTTAAGAGAAAAATTATTTAAAGGCTTATCTTTATGTTTCGGAATAAGGCGTGGTTAGCTGCCACATAAGCTTACGTAGTATAGTAAGATGCTGCTTTGTAACCTGTTATTAATTATAAATCTTACATAAATTACTAATTAGTATCCCGTGTTAGTAAAACTAAATGCTCCCTTAGGTCACGTAAGGTTCTGTAGACGTTAAGTTTTACTCCCTGTTATAAAAGTGGGTCTTTATCTGCAGCTAAGCCGCTAATGTTACGTTTTACAGTTAGGCTTTACTATCTTTATATTCATTCCTCCTCGACTCGTCCCTTAAAGTTAACTTTTCGTATCCTTTATCCGCGAAAGATATTCTCAGAGATTAGGACAGCATATTAAGGCTTACTAAATAAACTAATCTTCTCCCCTGGAAGTTAATAAGACAGTAATCGATCAGTTCCAGTAAGAGTATATAGTAAAGTTATAGTAACTTTACCTAATAACAGTAAATAACTACTAGGTTAAATCCTAAAATATAATTACGAATATAATAAGTAAAGATATTAGGGGTTGGGTGTAAGCCACTCGAAACCCTTTAGGTGTCCCGTCGTACTAATAAGGCTTGCCGCAGATAAGAGCTAGATAGCAGAGGCACTTTCGGTATTCTGAAGAGTTACGTTATCACTTTAGTCCTTTATATGTATACTGCGCTTTATCTTAACATCCTGCCGGAAAACTCGTCTAATGTTTCCCTTATCTAGAGAAAAACAAAATGGATTCTTATTAGCCTATTTACTCCTAAGATTGTTATCTATATAGTATAAGCCTAGAGATACTAAGTGAAGGAACTATTAGGAACACTCATTAAAATATTCGCTTAAGAAGTAAGTACCCTTACGATATAAGTTATTTTCCTAATTAAATAGCCGTTAATTAATACAATTAAGCTAAAAAAAAACCTTCTATTAAGAGAAAATATAAGTAGACTATTATATACAGTTAGTTTACCTATATAGGAGGTTTTAGCATTAATATTAAGTAAAGTTAAGAAGACCTCCCTAACGGCTATGTACTTAGATCCCTATAACTCGTTCTCAGTAGAAAAAGTGTGCCTGTTTTAACATATATTAAACTGCTCCCTAACATAAATAAAGACTTAATTACAGATAAAAGCAAGGCCGATTCTCTCGTAAAAGCATTAGTTATCACATAAGTAAGTTAACTTATTTTTCAGTATATTATACAGTTTACAGAAAGATTACCTATTACAGCTCTTAAGCTTAACACCCTTACTTATACTATCTGTGCCCTTTTAATCTACGCACTTTAATAAGAGAAACTGCTTAATATTACAAAGTTATATATATTAAAGTTAAATTAAGCTCTAGATTTCACTGCGACTATATGGAATAAAGAACCGATTAGTTAGTTTAGTAAGAAGACCCGGGACTTAAGTTTCAGGACATAGAGAAGAGTAACAGATAACTTAGACTAAGTAGCTCTCTCCGCTAATTTTACCAAACCGGGCTATAAAATTATTATGTTTAATATACAGAAAGACTTTAAGACAGTTTATAACCTTTCCGTTCATAACCTCCTATATCCCCTCATTTATTCTAACATAAATAACGAAAGAGATAAAATCGTAGTCGCTACAATTCTAGCAGGCTATGTGCTCTTAACACTTTAACAGCTTACAGGTGAGAAAGCAGACAGACTTTATAACGTAGATCTTACCCACCTTAACCAGTAGTAACTTATAATACGTTTTATAAATTAATATCTTAAGTTAATAAGCCTAATGTTTAATTTTAAGGGGTTTAATCTAAGAGACATAAATACTAACTTTATAAGATTAATCTTACCCTTACGTATCAGATACCTCCTTTTACCAGACAGCAGCTTCTTCTTAAACTTCCTCACTCAAGTCCCTAAAGGGAAGATGCCTTAAGGAACAGGGTTACGGCCAGTAATACCAAACTAGCCAAATCCAGCCTCTAACACCTAGGACTAAACTTTTACGTTAAAGTTAATAACTGTATTTAAGATTACAGCGCTTATCTACAGCACTATTTACACCATTACGTAAAATAACCATTTCGCAACACCCTTAAAAGCCCTCTTATAGAAGATATTATACGTATATATAGCTAGGTATAACTTAATAGTTATAAGTTTAATAACTTTACAGGAACTTAGACGTAATGTACTGCTAATAAGGGATAATATTAAACGTTATATTAAAACTAACAGGTATAATCTTAAGTATCTAATATATCTGTTCTAAATAAAGGCTAAGAGACTCTGGAAAAACTTTAGGCGGAATTCCCTATCTCACCTAAAACAGGTTACTGTTTTCTCTTTACTAGGCGCGATTCCAGTCATTTTCTATTTATTTAATCAGGCTTTTTTAATCGTTAAAAGCTTCATTAAGCTACAGAGTTTACCTGTAATATCGTTTTATACTCTTAAATAAATATAATACCTAGCACATCTGTAACCTCAGTTTCTTAAAGTAAATAAAGGGGGTATAGATAAGTTATTAACAAGTCTTACAGTTACCCCTAAGCTTTTTTCTTAATCCTAACGTGTTAGTAATACTTTTAAAACGATACCCGCTTATCGTTAACTAAAAACTATTTCCGTTAGGTATCTAACCTTAGCAGGTACTTACACGTTCCCGCTTAACGTCTTAATTAGGTATTAACGATATTTAATATTCTTTGTAATATTAATACGTAAGCGCTTATTCGTAGCTTTCAGTTACAGTTTAGGTATATTAAAATCTAAAGCTAATAAGACCTCTATTATAAATGCCATTTCTTAATCCTGTAATTTGTTAATTAAAAGGACGTTATTCTTAACCATTAGTAGTAACATAACCCCTTTTATCAGATAGCTAGGAAATAATACCCTTTAAATGGGTTTGTAATATTTTCCTATAAAACACGCTAGACTTAAATAATTAATATATAGATAAATAAAACAGAATGCCTAACTTTAAGTTAATTTCTAAGTGTTTACGTTAACAGTTATATACCGTACCTTAGACATTACAGTAATATATAAAATAAGATTTTTTAAAGCTTAATTTTCAGTCTTTTCTTATGTTAAAATAACCCTTTAAATTCAAATACGCGTAGTTAGTTAAAGTTATAACAGCTTAAAGCCTTTTAACTAATTAACAATACTCTATCTTAACGGTTACGTTACAGTATATAGCATTAGATAAACTACAAACTAAAACATAAAGTGCCTTTATTAACAGATAATTTAGTGTATATAGTAAGTAAGGAAAGTATTAGTTTTATTAAGCTAGATCAGCAATCTGTTCTATAATATTATTTATATATAAGAGTTAAAAGTTTTTATTTAGTTATTTTATCTTTACTACTATTAGAAGCCCTTAATAAGATCTGTCTGTACTTAAGTTACTATTACGGCCTGTTTCTATACATATAGGGTAATCAGGTAAAGACAGAGCGTAAATTAAGACAGTTAAAGACTGTAAGGGGATAAGAGGACTATTAAGGGCTAGTATAACTCTCAGTTAAGGATTTCACTATTAAACAGGTTGTAATCACAGAGCTTCCTAAGGGTATAACTGTAATAAATAATAAAATTACTAACGTGAGGAACCAGAAGGGTCCCTTACCTATTATGGGCACGATAATAATATCTATACTATAGAATTCTAATGTAACTTATACCTTAATCATCTTAATCATCTTAATTACCCGTTAAGCCAAGTGAGTAAGGTGAGCACTCTGTTTATCGTAATTACTAGCTAAGCCAGGTAATCAGAGTAATCAGTCCGTATACACGCCGTTTGTACTGTGTCTTCGCACTAGGCGTCCTGCGGATTTTCCTTTAGGCCGCAGTGACCCCCAATCGCGACCGCGGGGTCGTGATAGTCACTTTACTGCACCGAGTGTAGTATTTAGTTTATTTTAAAATAAAGCTAGTCCAGGAATTGTTTAATAATATCGTAAAAATATAGTAAAGCAGTTAAAAAAAGTTTTAACAAAAGAATGTTTATTTATATATATGTTTATTTTATCTACATTTAAATCTACTAAAAGCTTATTAATGTTACTTTATTAATGGTATATTTAATGTTATCTAATTGTTTTTTTTTTAAATGATTTGTTAAGTTAATAGTAGAATACTTTATAAGCTTCTACGTGTTATAAAGTACTTACGTTAATAACAGATGTAGTTAAATGGAGACTTAAGTGAGTTATAGAATCATTTTAGTCAGAAGTCTTTACGCAGTGTGAGATTCTTACATTAATAGTAGATTACAGTAGATACATTTTAGTGCAGAGTAAGATAAGTTACTAAATTAGTAAACTTTACTAACCTTTTAACAGTGTAAGGTCGTTACGTTAATAGTGGATATATTTAAATGGAGAAATAGGTGGTAATAAGAGAGGGGTGTGAACCTAGCCAGTTATTATAACGTAAAGAGAAATGTAGGGCTTATAAGGGTCGATTACCGCATTCGATGCCGCCTAACCCGGCGGGAAAGGCCACGACACTGAGATTATACCATTAGTCTTAGTGATGCGGTCTTGCCCTCTTAATTTAGCAGCAGATACCGCCAGATTAGGTGGCTTTGACCGCTTACATTCTCTACCCCTTTCTCTCACTTTACAGTAGTGGTGTGAACGTAACATATATAATTCTTCACTAATCGTCGCACTTTTGCCCATTTGAGTCACTTTAGTAATTTGTAATAAAAATCTTAAAATACAGGTATCGTTTTACTACTTGCAGTGCCTACCCTTATCACGTTGTAGCATGTTATTAAAGTTAAGCATATTATTAAAGTTAAGTATGTTATTAAAGTTTAACATGTTGTCAGAAAGAAGGGGGTTTTAGCCAGAGGCCAGAACGCCATTATTACGACCTGCACCCGACACAGGCCTCGAGAGGACTGGCGCAGGTTAAGACAGAACGTATAGCAGGACGCTAACAGGTAAGGGGCGTTCCGAAGACAGCTTATTAAGCTAACACTCCTAAATGGGGGTTTAATATCACTGTAGGTCGCTGTTATTATAATACACAGAGGTAAGTCTGAATAGTAAGATATAAATGAATAATTAAATACTAGCGTGAAGAACTAAAGTCCCTCACAGTGGTTATAAGCATAATTATAATTATTTATATTAGCTAATTAAAAGGTACCTTATACCTTAATCACTATGCTTTTATTGGAAGGCAGTAAGTAAAGTGATCACTTCTTAGGGTTGCTTACCTTAATTACTAAGTTTTAGCAAGATTAGAGTAAGTAAGTAATAACTAGTTATAGGGGCTTTAAGTCTTTACACCCCTAGCTTAGTGTGCAGTACCGTGTGTACTGTCTCCCTACACTATCCTCTCTATAAGGGATTTATCAGGCTGCTCCGGCCTAAGTGATAACTTGTAAGGTCGTTATACAATTCCCCCTCTTTAATATTCTTTTTCTATAAAGAATTCCAGTTAGTTTATCTTCCTATAATACGACAATACCTGCTAATAGAGTAAGGAAAAATAGGAAAAACATTACCTCCTTATCCACCGTTTACTATACTGCCTTTACAGAGTTTATCTTAACTTTTAACATTGTAATACTTATAAAGTGCAGTCGTTATTAACGCTTAGAACTAGTTAACTATAAGGTAGCTAGTAAAAGTAAGTTTTACAGCTACTATATAGCAGCTAGTAGAACTGTATACTTATTTTATAACGTTTATAGAAATAACCTAACTGTTCTCCACTAAGTTCTTAATAAAAAGAAACGTCTTAACTCTAAAGAGCGTAACACCTTTATAAAACTCCTCCGTATTAAGGACTAATAAAGGTCCTTAGCTGCTTATACTGATAAGCTCTTCGGCTATAAGCTGGAGATTATTACTAAAGAAGAGTGCTTAACGTAAGAGGTAACCGCGCCTGTTCCTAAATTTAACTAGGGAAGCTTTCTAGTAAAGCCGGCGCGCGGCTCTTTCTTTAAGGGGTTGCCGCAACTAGCAACCTCTTCTTAACCTAGTTTGTCGCTTCTTTCTTTTAATAAATGAAACGGCTCTTTAGCGTAAAGGTAACGCGCTTACCTTTTAAGGTAAGAGGTTATGGGTTTAACTCCCTTAAGGGCCTTTATAGTACGGATTGTGGTCTAAGGACCGTAAGACGTGCCATAACTTTTTCGTTTTCCTTTTTTACTAATATTAACTAGTTTTTACCGTGTGCTAATCTCTGTTCTTAACAGACACTCGTTACATAAATACGCTTTTTTGCTACATACTGCTATATAACTAGTTTAGGAGACCTTAAGGTATACTAATCTACTTTTTACCCTTACTAACTCCTTCCTTAAGCCCGTGACGAAGCGTAAGCCCTCTAGCTCCCAGGAGCAAGTCGTCCCGTAAGCTGTTAATCTGTAATTCCAATCTCCGTACTGCTACACGTGTAATTTATATAGAGCTTGCCGGCTTTAAAGGCCTTACCTCCTTAAGTTTAAGGTCTTTATAACTTATAGTTAAGGGTTCTAACAGCTGTCCTTCTATACCTATTAAGGAGTTTCCTACTATTTCTCAGGCTTTATATCTTACAGTAATTTTACTTTTTAGTTTAATAAGTTAGATATTAAATCTTATCTTTCTAATTCTTATTATTAGTTTTAATTAGTTAGGATTCTTTTAATAGAACTCCATAATTAAGTTTAAGTATTTAAGATTTTTAATAGGCTCTTATAAGTTACTTTTAAGGTTATAATCTAGCCATTTAATAAGATATTTAAATGTATTCTTTCCCTTTTATAAGTCTATAACTTCCTTAACGTTATACTTGTCCTTATTAGCGTTAATCTTAATCTTCTTTTCTAAAGGAACTCCCTTTAAAGCAGGTTTTAAAAGTAAGATGTGAAAAACCTTAATCCACACCTTTATATTAATAAGTAAGTTTAATTTATAATTAAAGGTAGTGACCTTTTTCTTAATTTGGAACAGCTTATACCTTTTAAAGTTAAACTTCTTACTAAGTTATTTTAAATATAGGTTTTATAAAAAAAGGTAGACGTAGTCCCCCTTTTAGAGAGTTAGTCCCTTAACTTATTTACCGTTATAATGGAGTCCTTCCTTAAGCGTTAGTTACTTAATTTAATATTTATCGGCAAATCTCTTTATTTATTTACATATAAACTTAAACTTAACTTATAAGTGGTTATATAACTTTTATATCTGGTTTATATAAACTGCGGCCTGGGGGGTGCTGGTTAGTGGGCCCTGGCGGAGTTTAGGCTCCTTATTATAAACTGTAAAAAACGGTAATATACTTATTAACTTAACTAGCGTTATATTATAAGTTATCTGCATTATTAGTAATAACTTAAACTAATTATCTTATTTAAAGTTAACGTAAGCTTAGAGATACGTTATAAGTATCTAGTTAAGTTATTCCGTCTGGCTGTTTATCTGTAGGTGGAAAGCTATTAACAGTTTACTCTTCACTCCTATTCTTTACATTAGTCCTTATTAAAATATTAATACAGTTAGCTTATCTTAATCTGTAACGATATTATTTAACTAGAGGTATTGTAAGATTACCTCTCTTTTAAAGATATAAATAAGTTACTTTACTGTTATAATTTTTAAGGTTAGTATAAAGTAAGTTTATTTTGTTAATTTATTAACTACTATAAGGATCTGGTCGTAAATAACTCTTATAGCAGAGTCTTTAAACTTAAGTATCCCTAAGACGAAGTTAAGTAAGATTAAGCTTTATAACGCCTGTGGTATAGGGAGTAGCTTAAGAAGCTTATAAGGCTTATAATGTTAATTCTGCTTTTAGTAACAGATGTTATAATTATTAACCACTTCTTTAACTAGCTTCTTTATTCTTAGGAAAACGTATGTTTACTAAACTTATACGAGAGTCTTAACTCTGCCTATATACCCTTTAAGTCGGGACTTATAAGTTTATTAAACGTACTTCTTTCATTTATTAGGATTATAAATGTACAGTTTCTTTTAATATTAAAGCCTTACTTTTAGTTTAAGTGTATTATTTACACCTTTTAGTAACGGTTTTTACTAATAACTAGTTTCGTAATTTAGATATATTAGGCATTCTTTACTACACTTTTATTTATAACTTAAGGAGTCTTCTATAAGGTATTTGTGCTTATAAGTACCTTTTGTTAGCCTTTACACTTAGAAGTCTTCTTATTACTAATGGATTTTATACTTTATTTATAAGTTTATATAAATGTTAATATTTTATTCCAGGGTTTAGTTATCTGATACTTATAATATGTGTTCTAACGTGCTGTTTTTAACTTTATTAAACATAATAATGGGGATTAGGGTTAGATTAGTATCCTTATAATCTTATCTTTAGTTAAAAGCGTTAGCTTATCTATTATCTTTTCCTTTAATATAATAAATCTAGAAGTGGAATGGGGCTATTAACTCTACTTATCACACCTGCTATAAGCTAAGTTCCTTTATTAAGAAGTACTAGAGGTTATTATAATTTAAAAAGACCTAAACTGGTTCTTCTATACTGCTTAAATACGGTACCTACTTAGTAAAGCACTGGATAATCACTATTAATTCCTTATTATAAATTAGGTATTGTAGGGCTAGGCTATAGATTCCTTTTAATAAGAAGGTAATTAGGTAACGTTTCTTATCGTCCTAGATTTAGTTAAGTTCTCCTCCGATTACAAATTCTAAAGAGTCCATTTCGACTCGGAACAGCTTTAAGAAATCGGGAAAGGTTAAAACTAATATTATAATAAAGGTATATTTAAAGTCCTTAAACGCCTTCTATTATCTATCAGTTTACTTAAATAGCTTTCCTTTACCTATAAGTTCGTAAAATAGTCTTACAATCTTTATAAAGTACTTAATAAAACAGTAATAGAAGTTCGTAAAGCTAATAAAAGCTTATAACTCTTTCTAGTTTTTTAAAGTGGGCTAATCTTTAATTGCCTTTATTTTCTCCAGTTATATCTTAAGCTTTTTAAAGGTTACTTTAAACCCTAAATAGTTTAATTCATAAATGTAGAAGTAGCTCTTTTCCAGGTTTACTATTAGCTTTGCCTTCTTGAGAGCTATTAAAACTTATTATATATACTTTTAGTATTCTTTTAAAGTTTCAGAATAAACTAAAACGTTATTTAAATATATAAAGATAAACTTATTAAGGAAGGGGTAAAGAATACTGTTAACGGGGCCTTAAAAAGTTATAAAGGTATTTATTAATCTTATAAGTATAACGTAATATTAGTAATACTTATTATAAGTCTTAAAAGCTGTCTTATGCTTATCCTCTTCCTTCACTCTAATATAATTAAATCTTATAAGGAAGTTAAGGCTAGAGAACTAATTTACTTTAGTAATCTGTTTACACATTTCTATAATAAGTAGCAATAGGTAGTAATTCTTAATTATATCTTTATTTAACGTTTAGTAATTAATAATTATATAAAGCTTACCGTCTCCCTTCCTTAAGATAAACAGCATTAAGTACCCTATTAGGGATTAAGACTTTATAATAAAGCTGTTTTTCAGATTCTTACCTATATACTCCTATAAGGCCTCTACCTGCTAGGGGTTTAAATAGTAAGGGTGGAAGCTCTAGAGTTTCGCTCCTAGCTTAAGTTTAATTTTGTGGTCCTATAATTTATATTCCGGTAATTATAATATCTTTTTTCGAAATAGGGTAAACTTCTTATATTCTATAGGTACTTTAAATAAGTTAACTTCTTTACTTATCTGTAAATCAGCTTCTTACTTCTTTTTACCTTCTAAATTGTCATTTAAGTTATATAATAAGCTCTCTAACCTTTTAACTATCTTTATAAACTTAACTTAAACTATACCTAGTTCTAAAGGCTTAATGTGCTTTTAAGTACTTTATGCATCTTTAAAGCAGTTTGGGGCTCTTAAAGCCTTTCTTAAACAGCGATTACACTTAGGGGACTTACTAAAGGTAAGGTAGCTACTCCTTTAATCTATTACAGGGTTATACTTCTTTAGCTAAGGTAAACTAAGTATTATATCGTACCTTACTATTAATATAACGTTAAAGTCCACTTATTATTTATCTTTATCTACTTTAATTAGGAGTGGTAAGTAATAAGTAACTTCTCCGTTATTATACTTATACAGGCCTCCTTCTCTATTTTAAATAAGAATAGCCTTCTTATACTTTTTATTAAGGAGTTTCCTTTAATTAACTAATAAAGGGTGCACTAGGTTAGAAGCACTCCCGTTATTAATTACTACTCTTACCTTAAACGGCCTCCCTTTTCTATTTATTAAGTTAATATAAACAAAATAATACTTATAATCTTTTCATATCTAAATTATTATAACTATCTATCTTAAAAGTCTTATTTAACCTAACCTTTAAATACCTCTTCTTCTTCTTAGGGTTCTTATTAACTAGCAATTTACTATCTTCTAAGCCTTTTAAAAGCCTTAAAGTCGTTTCTTAAGTAAATTTATAAGTAAAGGGGTTTCTAAAGTAGTCACTACTTAAACTTATTAAGGTTCCTTTTATATCTCAGTTCCCAGTTAACTTTAAACGGAATAATATTTCAGAAATCTTTAATAAGTTAATAATACGTTTAGTAAGACGTAATTCTAGTAATATCCTCTCTTTCCCAGTTCTACTTATAATCCGCTTACTTTTACTAAGCTTTAGCTTTCCTTTTAAGATATATAAAGCAGGACATAGTTAAATAACTAGTAAGTAAAGCTTTACGTTAACACGTGGTAAAAGCCTTATTAACTATAGTAATTACTTAAAGATCACTTTTATTAAACTCTTCGTTAGGAGTATAAAAGACCTTATAATAAGCCTATCTTAACTCCACTCTTATAATTATGTAGTCTTAGTTTACTATATAAGGAAAGTAGTTATAAAGGGACTTTAATCTAAAATGCTAGTTAAAAATACAGTTATTATATATGTAGTTAATCTATAGCAGGTCCTTATAATTAAAGTAGTTAATATAAATAATAGAAGTTAAGGTTTAAAAGTAGGGAATAGGGGGGGTAATGCCCTGTTCTTTTTCCTTAATCACCCACTTCCTTATATATTATCTTTCTCCTTTTTCTTCTTAAAACTTAAGTAACAGCATCCCAGCTTATTCCTTAATAAAGTAACCTTCCTTAATAAGTAAGTGTTTAAGCTAATTAGTAAGATAAACCTTATTATATAATTTTAGCCTAATAGTAACTACTTTATCTAAGTACTTTAACGTAAGGGCTTTAACCTGTAAGTTTTCTAACTTATCCACTAACTCTTAATATCAGTCTTTTAAGTCCTTAACCCTTTATTAATGTATAACTTTACAGTCTTCCCTAAGGACTTTAACTGTCCCAGTCCTAAGTACTTTATTTTTTATTCGTAATAACTATCTAAGCTATCCTTCTTCTAGCGTAATAAGGGTTTTAATCCACTTAACGTGTTTAAAACACTTAACAACCTCTAGGGGCATCTATAAGAAGAGCTTCCGTTTTTCTAGCTTAATTTTCTTAATTTATTCCCTTTCACTTTTTAAAGCTTACTTTACCCCTTAAGTAGCCTGGAAAGTAAATCTCTTAACTCCCTCCACTAGTTTAGTAAGGTTTAAGTTAAGGTCCTTCTTAAACTTCCTCAGCTTCTAGGTTTACAGTGTAAGGTTTTCAAAACCTGTAATTACCACTTAGAGCTTTTCTTCCTAGAGTCAGTTTTTAACAACCTGTACCTCCGGTTACTTAAAGTTTCCACCTTAAAGTCAGTCTGTTACAACCTACACCTTTATAGCTAACTCTAATACAAATCCTCTAAGGTCTAGATACCTTATTTCCAGCAGAAGCTAAAGATCCTCCTTATCTAATCCTTCTTCCTCTTTATCCTTATCTCTCAGTTTGCATTTATTTATTTAAGTGTAATCTTCCTTATTACTAGTTATCTAGATATAAATGTCCTTAGAATTAAACCTAATATGCTTTACACCATTTAAAACTGGTTTCTAACTAACTCTCTTTAAGGAAGGGCATTACTAAGCTATATAACCTTTTTTATCACAGTTAAAGCATTAGATCTAAGATAAGTCCCTAATCTGCTTTAGCTATTACTACTTTTAAGGCTTATTACAGTTAGGCTTATTCTGGCAGTTCATTATACCAATGTCTATTAAGCTAGGGTAAGTGCTGTAAGCAGTACTTTAATGCTAATAATTAGCACGGTAGGGTTTTAACATGCTCTTTCCGTTCATTATAAAGGGAGCACTACGTTAGTACTAGCCCTTTTTTTCCAACCATCACTTAAACAGTTAATTATTAATAATAATAACTTTAGTAACATATTAATTAAAGTTAACTACATATCAGTCCTTCTTATAAAGCTTATTCTTAACGTTATGCTTTAATCCTTAATAAAACCGATACTTTAAGGCTAACTTGTCCTAATTAACACGATATTAGTTACAGTTAAAGGTAGATAAGTAAGTAACCATTAAAGACAGTTATACTAACTTCTCTAAACAGTCCTCAGCTTATTTCTACTTATCTTAGACTTTATACATTTTAATAATCTCAGTCTTAAAGTTAACCTATCCCGTAACGTTATTAAAGATCCTAACTATAATAGCCCTTTATTCAGTCTCTACAGAGTTTAAGTAATCTTTAATAATTACTAAAAACTAAAGGTTAAAGTCACCTTTAAGCTAACTTACAGCATAAAGGACTTTCTTATCCACTATATTAATTACTTAAAGCTAGAAATTACGTTTTATATAAGTAAGCTAAGTAAACAGCTTAACACTCTTACCAGTGAACTTAAGTGGTTAGCCGGTTTTAAAGCTTCTTAACTGTAAGGTTAACGCTTTTCAAATCGTTATAGTTATAGACACTTTATAAGTCCAGAAGGCTTCTGTAAGTTCTACATAAGAGAGCTCGTCCTCTACTCCCGTTTCTACATTCTGCTTAAGAGTAACATCGGGTATTAAGACATTATCAGAGAGGTTATTATTCCCAGTAAGGTTAGGAGGAAGGATATAAGCTATAGTAAAGAGGGGAAGAGAGTGTCTAGGAGTTTAATAAATAGCGTTTAGAACAGTAACGCTAATATTATATTATAACTTACACTTAATATAAGCCTTAAGAGGACTAGCGTAAGTTAAAATAAAACATATAGTAAGACGCTAATAAGTAAGAAGCATTTTAAAAACAGCTTATTAAGCTAGCACTCTTAAACGGGGGTTTAATATCACTGTAGGTTGCTGTCACTATAATACACAGAGGTAAGTCTAAACAGTAGGACATAAATAAATAATTAAATACTAGCGTAAGGAATTAAAGTCCCTTACAGTAATTATAAGCATAACCATAACTATCTATACTAGCTAACTAAAAGGTACCTTATACCTTAATCACTATGCTCTCGTTAGAAGGCAGTAAGCAGAGTGATCACCTTTTAAGGTTGCTTACCTTAATCACTAAGTCTTAGCGAGATTAGAGTGAGCAAGCAACGACTAGTCGTAGGGGCTTCGGGTCTTTGCACCCCTGGCCCAGTGCGCAGTACCGCGCGTACTGTCTCCCTGCACTGTCCTCTCTGCGGGGGATTCGTCGGGCCGCTCCGGCCCAAGTGACGGCCTGCAGGGTCGTCATAGCCATTCTGTCGAGAGCTCTAGAATCGACTAGAATAGTAGATTGGTAATATTGGCCACGTAACACGCAAGCTTTACTGCCACCTAGAACTGAATAAAAAGGAGTACTCTGGCAAAGCTAGATTACTGGAGGAGGAATTTAATCAAGCAGTTGCAACCTGATTAATTCTACAGAATTTCAGTGTTTCTAACACATATTATCAAAGTAGAGCATATTAGGTTGTATTGTATAGTAATTATCTTTTATAAAGTAAAGCATGTTAGTAAAGTGGAGCATGTCAGCATGTTAACACGTTAGTGTATGTCAATATGTTAATAAATGACGTATGTTATTAATAACTTATCTTAGCAAGCTTAGGCTCTTCATTACGGTGCCACATTAATGTAACCCCCCTATAAGCCACTACTCTACACCTTTTCCAACTAATAATAAACTATTACTAACAACTACCACAGAAGAGGCCTGAAGCCAATGTGCGCAATTTCGTAACCAGTGTCACAAACCACCATTTTAGCTACACTTTACCACGCTTTTTGCTAACCTTTAGATATTCAAAAGCTTGTATCTAGCTAACTATTTATTTAGAAATTACAAATAAAACTTCATTTTATAGCTCCTTTTTAGGGTTACCTATTGGTATAGTTTCTGATTTGGTTACATATACTGTAGGTTTAGAAAAATAGAAAAATAACATTGTTATGATAATAAAACTATTAATTATTAATTAATAATAATTATAATTTAATTATATACTTTTTTCTTAAGATTTCTGAGCCTATAAGGTATGTACTTTAAAAAAATATACCATTAGGTAGGGTATATAAAGGGCTATAAAATGAGCCCCTATTTGAAAGTTTTGGCTAAGTGGTTGGCTGGATGCACGGCTTTGAATAGTAAGTAAAAGGTTAGGTATAGATAGCTGGTTAGTGTTGATGACGCTGAGGTTAGTTTTGCGTAAATCGGCCTCAGACCCTTGGATGGTGTTTTGTAGTTGTGGATTCTGATTGGCCAAAGTGGTAGTGGGGCCTTTTTTTTACAGGGGTGGTATATTGAAGCCACACCATTCCAAAGGGTTAAGTTTACTAAGATAAATTTATAACTACCTCTTAATTAAGGACAGCGCGTCCGCTTTAGGGTCGTTATAGCCAGGGACTTAGTAGCCCTGTGTTATGGAGGTATAAGCCTCGTGGAACCGCTTAGTATTACTTACTTAGACTTAAAAGATTAACACTTACGGATACGTTTATTGTAGCTAGTAGATATAAGCTAACGCTATTTACGTTTTCTTATTATAAGTCAGTATACACTCTATGGGAGAAAAATGAGATTAGGTATAAAGTACTTAATTCTACCTAGGCTGTAAATAGTTACTCTTAGTTACGTAATAACCTGCCTGTGATTAAATTAGCTCTTTAACTGTCTGAGGATATTAAAGCGTCTGATAAAATTAGGATTGTTAATATACAGTACGATAATTAATATCCATTTAGTTAAGTATAGGGAAACTTATTACATTTACTTATATCTTAACGATAACCCTTTATATCCCTTCTTGTTAGTTATTCTACTTCTTATACCTTTAAGTTTATTTAGGATAGTTTTGTATCTTTGTTAGATTTTATTAAGCAGATAAGTAATTTTATTGTAATTTAAGTTATAAGATGTGAACTTAACTAATTTAAAGTATGTCTAGTTAATAGCTACAGTATAATTAGTTAAGGCACTCTTAGGTAGGCAGTTTATTACTGATACTTATATAGTAAAGTAATATTAAGGCTTGATTATTTTATACTAGTTAGTTTTTAAGTCTGTAAAGTGCTGATTAGCTTAGTCACTCTCCTTAATTAGCTTAAGAGGTGTTAACCTTAGTTATTATTGGTGATAATTACGTTTTATAAAAGCAGAAAATCTCGAATCGCATTTAGCTAAATACCCTGGAAAAATTATTACTTTGGAGTGTTAAGATTTGCGAGTTTATAGTAGTTAACGACTTAAGAAAAGGCTAGTTTGGTTAATTGTTAATTATGGGAATAAGCGATTTAATATCTATCCCGTTATTAGGAACTTTAAAAAAGAGGTATATAGATATTAGGTTAACTAAGTTTAAATTTAAGTTAGACTTTATCATTTAAATCAGCACCTTTTTAATAAAAAGCTTATTAAGACTGTAACTAATCCTGTCCGGAGGACAATTTGTTGTAAGGGTGGTCCAAAAAAAAAAAATTACTATGGGAAATTCAGTCAAAACTGATAAGGAAATTCAACTCGACC
>Ga0247770_1000823_pt1 | contig 28402 bp, 21 predicted proteins | sample UWRJL136409B6_FD_179943 | JGI IMG/M metagenome (GOLD analysis project Ga0247770, IMG submission 179943) | Plant litter microbial communities from Arlington Agricultural Research Station in Wisconsin, United States - UWRJ-L136-409B-6 | ecosystem: Environmental > Terrestrial > Plant litter >... | reverse complement strand
CGCCACCAGAGGTAGCGGTGATGAACAGTGTTTCCTTGCGCCGTGTCCCATAAAAATAATGATAGTAATACAATCACGCCCAGTCATCGAACTCGCCGTCAGCATCTGGATCATCGGCAACCACTTTTTTCGGCCTGCCACGTTTGCGTGGTTGTTGTGAAGACGACCGCGCCCTCTTCTTTCTGCCACCGGGCGTGTTGCCTGAGGCCTTCCGCTTGCGACCCCGTCCCGCAGAAGGCTCGTCTGCATCATCCTCCTCGTCCATGCTTGGTGTAGCCGGATCCTCACCGTTCATTTCATCATCTCCATCTGGGACAAGGAACTCCTTGTCCACGTTCATGAGCTCAACGAGGGAGTGGAGCGTCTTCATCATGCGCTCCGGAGAAGCCAACGCCGTTGTATTTGCCGTGAGATCTTCCCAGAGCTTGTCCCCGGTAACTCCCTGCAACCTGAGTGGCGCTTTGCTGAGATCCTTGGCCTGGGATTTAGTCTTGCTGTTTGTTCCCATGCTGTACAGCTTGCGCAGATATGTGCGCACATCCCAAACCGCCAGGAGGATCATGGATCCGGCCGCCAATTGTCGAAGACGGTTTGGTGTGACATTGGAACTCATTTGGGCCGATGCCTCGGCGGCATCCAAGTCGAGAGCATCCATTCGCACGGCATAGACTTCCGATTCGATTGCCTGAGCAACTGTTGCGCCTGTGGATGTCACGAGTTTCTCCATGGCCGAGACGATGGTGTGAAGCTCACCAACCGTTAAATACTCGAAGAACGCGATGTTCTCAACGATAAATTGGGCGTACTGAGCATGAGGGACGTCCCCAGACACATCAAGCTTAGACACATCAAAGTCAATCTGTACACAGAGCTTCTCGAGGAATTTCTGCCGGTTCTTGGACCGACTAACTTTGAGGACCTCCATCCATTGATGGAGCTTCGGGGCGAAGGGGTTTGTGGTAGCGCCCCGTGGGTCTTTGGCGACGTCTCGCTGATATGTAAATGCGGATTGTAGAGCTTTGACGTATTCACGTTCCACAACAGTCTCGTGCTTGGCGTGCAGTCTCCTATGCTCAGAGAATGCGTACTCTGAGATTTTGGGGTGGCTAGAAGTCTCAAGCGTGATAAATGTCACGCCAGTCTCCTTTGGATGCACCAGCCCCTGTCGGTTGATACTGGCGAGTACCTCGACGGCGAGGAAGGCATGATCTCCTTCGCTAGACATTGCGATACGGATAATCTCCTTCAAAAACCTGCTCGTTGTTGCACTGGCGACATCATCGTAATTCGTACCGCCGATGACCGTGAGCTCACGCCTTTTGTCGGATTTCCTGTTGAGCGCGGTCGTGTCTGGGTCTTGTTCAGACCGCTTTTCTTCTGCCAAGAGGAAGTCCCGGAAAGAGCGCAGAACCATGCCCTCAAGATCCGGGGTTTGGCTGTCAAATACCTGCTGGAAAGTGGTGTACACGTTTGGAGATGCGAAGTTCCTGGGAGAAGATTCACAGACCAAACCAACCGAGTCTAGCGCTTGTTTCCTCACTTCCAGCGAGAACTTTGGGTTGGCTAGAGGCAGCACGGTGTCTACCATGAGCTTCGAGACCGAATCTCCGTTCCATCTTGGGAATGAGGTTTTCAGAGCTTCCCCCTGCGGTCCAAGGTGACCATCCAGTTGACAATGTTTGCCAATCATGCCGATGATGAGCGTATATTTGATCAGCTGCTTGGTAGCTTGTAGTTCAAGGGGCTTTCTGTCGCTCGCCCTGCGCAGTTTTTCAACAGCTTCCAGGGCGGACTTCAACAACCTGGATATATTGTTGAAATTATTCAGCAGAGTGCTGATAATCCAGGTACACGGTACGATGTCTTCGAGCAGCGAACGAGGAACGACTGAGAAGGTAGGTAGCAGGAGACCCCGCACATCAATCAGGAATTGTTGGTGTGCCGTCGACAATTGAGGCAGAACCCTGCGGTATACCACAACCACATATTTACTCGTCGCTAGATCCAAGCTGCTGCTGATGCTCTGAATCACCGGCTTAAGAAGACAGAGCTGCTCAAAGGTGAAGAGGCTGGCTTCCGCTTTCGCAAATATGACCAGAACTTGCAGGACATCGCGGCTCGAGGGCACAGAAGGATCGGTCGAGTCTTCGTTGTCGATCAGCTCGAACATGCCCGCCACTAGTTTCTTGCAAACCTCAAGCGACGCTTGCGCTGACTTTGACTCGGGTGCTAAGAGAGTGTGTAGCACCTTTTCGAGAACGGTGGTGACGCTGATGCCTCCTTGCCTGACCGTCTGCACCATCAAAGAAACATGATCGGCAAGTGATGTTTGTGAGATGGCGGAGTTTTCACCATTGTGGAACGGAGAGAACCAAATCTCTTCAATCATCTGCCGAGCGAGGTCTTGAACACTCTCTTCCGGGTCGTGAACGCGGTGCAGTAGCCCGCTGGCGATTCTGCTTCGCAAAACCTTGTTGCTATTGCGAAGATAGATGTCTTTGGCTAGTTTCATGGCTCTCTTGCGCACCCCGGGGCCTGCATCACTGAATCGTTCCACCACTGTTTCGATCATTGATTCATCAAGCGCGGGACGCATGCCAATACATTTGCCGATGAGGCCAAGTGCCGAGTCTCGGACCTGTGTCGACATGTCGCTGGAGCATCGTAGAATCATGGGGATGACAACAGAGTCTCCATCGAGAATCGAAGGATCCGTTTCCAAGACTTGGTTGACGCTCTTCAAGCTCTTGCTTCTCACCGTTGGCTGGTCGCTGGCCATCGAATTGAGAAGGGTTCTCAAGATGGTGCCAAAAGCCTCGCAGAGTGGGGATCGCAGGAGGATTGTCGCATATGAAAGCCGGGCCTGGGTGACAGAGACCTCTTTGAAGGAAAACTGGCTTGAAAGCCATTGGCGATCCTGTGTCATCTCCCGAAGTCTGTAGGCAAGGCGCCCGAGCTCTTGGTCTCGTTCTTCGTGGTCCTCGTCTTCGTCACAACCCTCATAGAACATAGAGACTTTATTGGCCCAGTCGGACACGATGAAGGTGATGGCACTCGCCAGATGTGGATCTTCGGCAAATCGACTTTGAAGATACTCCAAAGTCGCGCGGTATGGGCCAACCCAAGCCACCATCTGTTGTGGTCGCGATTTCTGCTCTAGTGCCGAGGATGCTAGATCAGTGAGATACAGACCAAGCTCGTCTGCATCCCTAGCGTCCAGAGCGCCCGCCGTCCTTCGCACATGGCCGCGGAGCTTTGAGATTGCTGCACCTATAATGCCGAACACTTCAAGTGCCATATTCTTCGCAGGTACTGCCTTCTCGTTGAGATTCTTATGCATGAAGAACATGAGCTGTTGTAGGAGCATCTCGGCTGCGGGCCAGTCTGGATTGTCCAGGCAAAGGGTGAAGTCCTCGACGAACAGGTCCAGGAGATTACGGTACGGGTTGTCGCCTGATTTCGTGGAATTCAGCGCTCGCGTGACCATGTACTGGATGACATGGTGCGCGTTGCGCCTGGCCGTTTCCATCAACGGTTTGGCGATGTTGGTAAGTGCCTTGATTGCTCCGCCGTGTTGAGATGCAGCAATCTCCTCACTACCAATTGAGAGTGAGGTAATTGCCCCATTGATGCTACTGGAGACTCCCTCCGCACCATCTTCGAGTGACTGTAGGGCCGCTGATCGGCCAGCCTGCCTAACATCATCGACCCGTCCAGCACTCGTTTGGACCAGGCGCATAATTAAAGCGGAAACGGGTTGGATGCTGGTGCCGTCCACCAACTTAAAAGTCCGCGCCCGCTTTCCCAATGGCAATTTCTCCAGAGAACCCAAGATGTCGTCAAAGATTCCCTGGCGTTGCGTTGGGTTGAGCAAGAAAATTTGCGACAGCATATCCATAGCTGCCAGACGAAGGCCATCGAACTTCTGAGTGTCGATGACGGAATCCTTCTCCGAGTGGGCAGTCTCCATGAATACCAGCTGTGTCGCTGCGTACTCTAGGCCACCTGTGACGGTCCCCGAGGTGTCAACCTTCGATATCATTGTGGACATCAGCGCAAAGAGCTTCTGGCAGTCGTTGAAGAAGACGACTAGCTTTTTCTTGCTGAGCGAGAGGCACTTGAATAGTTCAGCGGCGTTCCCCGAACCTCTCAACTCCGCGATTGGTATAACGATGCCGTCGGTGACACCTTTGAACAGGCTGAGACACCGTTCTATCGTGTTTTCCGAGTAAAGCTGCTTGTCCTCCCGCCCGCCGCACATCATCATCAGTGAAGTTCTCGCAGCCCGGATCGCGAGTTCGAGAGTAGGCAGCTGCTGTAACCACTGCTCAGCATCGGAAGCATTCCATGAGACCTCAATTTTGAAGTCTACAGATTCCACTTGCTTCAGAGCGCTGTCGCAAAGCCGTTGAAGACGAAGTAAATCGTCCAGAGGCGCGCTGCTGAAGCAATTCAGGTTGATGGCCCTGCTTAGCAGGAATTGCGCCCTTAGCTGGGACTGAGACGACAAGCTTGTCTCGTTATCCAGGGTGAGACAGATAAGGTTATTGTCGGACTGGGTGTGCTGAGCATGATTGTCAGCCTGGAAAGCATCCTGTAAGAAGATTTTGAGCTCATGATAAGCGGCATCTGAGCGTTGCCGAAGATCCAGGCTTTCGCCATACGTATTGTCGCCATCAACCCCATCTCTTTTTCGTTTCCGAGCCGATAGGTTTATTGGTTCTTCCGGCTCATCCGGGACAACAAGAAATTCACTCTTGTTGAAGGAGGCTGCGCTAGGGAGCTCAACCGTGATGGTTTTTTGGGCTTTTGACGGCGGTTGCGTGGGCAGTGTGAGAGTCCGATCGTCTTTGGCCTTTATCGTTTGTGGCGAGAGCAATGGCCGCTCTGGCTGTTGAGACAGCGGCTGTTTGATTCGAGGTGCGGAAACTGGGGTCACAGCCGCGCTTACAGTTGGACTAGCGCTAGATTTGAGGAGCGAAGCCGCCTGGTCTCTCTGACTCTTAGTCGGCAGTACAATCTCAATCTTCTTTTCATTCTGCGCATGCGCATGCTTATTTTTGGGGGTAGCTGTACTCGGTTTCAACGACTCTGGTTTCGGCGCAAGTGGTGACGCCTTTGGAGGCGCGGAGGCGCGAGCCGTAACCTGTTGCCCATTCGGTGGCGGAGACTGGGACGGCGTATCGGGCGTCGGGTACCGAAAAGACATTGCTGTTTGGTCATAGACCATTTTAGATACCGGGGAAAGGTTGGATGCCAAAGAGGTATGCGCCTTGCTAGAAGTACCGGAGGACCTGGGGCCAGTTTTGAAGTTGCTGTCGGAAAGTCAGTAAGTCTGCGCTTGGCGATGGCCTGGTAACATACAAATCGGTCACAGCCCCACGCTCAATCAAGTGCTGGACTTGGTTGACCGTTTGCTGCAAACGCTTCGATGGCTGGTCGTGGCCGCGGGCCTCTTGGTTCAGAGCATCGAACTCTTGGCTGGGCACGAGGTCGACGAGACTGGGCGCAGGTGAAGCCGAGCCGATGGATGGCGCAGGAAGCACACCTGTGCGTTGAGAATGGTTAGGCAAGATTTTTCTCGCGCGAAACAGTAGATAAAGGGAAGGAGCGGAATTCGAGGTGTCGAGTAACAATGCGTGCACGTACCCGAGTCAAACGGAACGATTGAGGTAAAAGGTGTATAAGGAATGGCCTCGTAGAGCGCGAACGGCCTCGAAAAGGCTTGAGAGCTGCCCGTCGAGGGTTGCGAGTTGCTGCTTGCAGCCGGTCCGCCATTGTGGGCTCCGGGCCGAGGGGTTGACATGGTGGTCGCTATCCACGGCGCATGGCTGGGCGTCAGAACAGCCTTGGTCGGGCACCGCACCCAGTGAACTGCAGCCGATACGGATAAGGGCGTGGGTTAGCGATGACTCGCCATACGGCGACTGGCGATGGCGATGATGGAATGAAGCGGACTTGTCGGTTGCGCGGGGGATTCGCCGGATCCGGAGGGAGCGTCTAGACGGGAGCGCGTGAGTTCATGTGGGTTTGGCGACAGGACCGAGTTGAGGTTCAACTCCAGATCCACCAAAAGCTCTGCGCTAGTGAATAGACCCTGGCTCGTCTGCCCATGCCTGTCTGACTCCAGAGCCTGGTTGTGGGCACGCTGCGGTCTGTGCGCCATGCCCATCTGCAAGGCCAAGCCTTTTGAAATGCCGCCGGCAATGGACAGCCCAAAAAATTTGACGATTGCTGCTCAGTCTCGGTGATAAGTAAAACCTTCAACTCCCACAACTTCTTGGTCGCATTCCGTCCATATCTTCCAGCTCGCTCCAAACATGTCGGCAATCGGTTCTTTGATTTTCTGTACAGATTGCGGCAATCTTCTGCCCGCATCCAAGGGAAGCGAGAAGAATATCCTCCGTTGCGACTGCTGCGGAGCTGAAAACCCAGGCGAGTCCTTGGGACGCGACCCTTGTGGCGAAACCCTCGACTGATCGGTTTTCCAGACCACCCTCCGAGGACCATCACAACGCGGACGAAGCCTTCCGACTTCCCTTCTCTTTTGCGCCAAAAACTTTCGATTGTCCAGACAGTGGAAAGGCACAAGGTCCAGACCGAGAGGATGGATACAAACACGGACTGCCCGAAGTGTGGCATTCGTGGTGTCCGGTACTCCGAGGTGCAGCAGCGTGGTGCGGATGAAGGCTCAACAATTCTGTTCAACTGCACTTGCGGACACAGGTACGGCCGCCCTTTTTATTACATCTCTGTCGTGTTACTGGCGTTCCACTAACCCGAGAAACTACAGGTGGTCGATAAACAATTAAGGCGTGACACAAGTCAAGAGTAGGCTCTGGATTCCCAGAATGTCAGATCTACCACTACATGATACTACTTTGGTTGCTTCAACTTCAAGCAGTGCCAACCTCTGGGATCAGGGCGTATTCGGTCTGACCGCTCTTCTCAAACTCGGCCATGTCTAGCGCGACAATGACGCTTTCCCGAACAACCACCTCCTTGTCGTGCAAGAAACGCTTGAGTGTCTCCTCGACACCCTCCTCATCGCCGAGACTTCCTAGCGCCTCAGCAGCCTCGTGCCTGACCATACTCGCTTCCTCAAGGTTACTGAGGGCAGCCGTGAGGGCGGGGATGGATGCCGGGTGTGATAGTTGCCCAAACACGAACGCGATCTCGTGGCGGAACAAAGCCGACGGGTCAGCAAACCCCTTGGCAAGAGCTTGGACTGCGGGTACGGCGGTTGGGAGGTCGGGGGGGGATGCTAGATCGCGCAGGGCGAACATGGCCCGGTATCGTCGGAAAAGCGGAAGTGCTGTATCCATCAGGGCCTCCTCAAGCTCCTCTACCGACTTATGGCCCTCCGGCATAGGGGGGGCGGGATCGACTGAGGAAAAATCGCTGCCTTTGCGTTAGCTAGCATTCGACAGCTAATAGACCGCACGAGAATAAGCACCTTTGTCGTAGCTTCTCTTGTTTTCGCTGCTCTGAATTTTCCCACTCTATCCTGTCGATTGCGATTTCGCAAGTCTCTGTGACAACCACGTCCTCCCCAGCCCGATCACGGAACCTCTGCAGAACGCCCAGACTCTGCGCGTCACCCAGCGCGCCCAGCGCCTCGGCCGCCTCGTGTCTGCACATCGAGTCCTCTTGTAGATCTTCCAGAACGGCCGTCAGATGGGGAACAGCGGCATTATTGCCCGTCTGCCCGAGACAGTAAGCTAATTCGTGCTTGAGAAGTGCTGAAGGCGACGCAAACGCAGCGGCGATGGCTTCGATGGCTGCAAGCGACTCGTCGCCGATATTATGTGTCGCGAGATGTTTGAGGGAGAAGAGGGCGCGGAAGCGCACAGGCAATGGCGTTGCCTCAGAGCAGAGGCTCTCTCGGAGGGCGAGGATGGTGGAGCCGGCCGGCGCGGATTCTGTTGCGGAGGCCATCATGGAGGCTGAGGTGAGGTGGGCGGTTTTTTTGCAGAACGAAAAGAATTTGGAGGGGTTAGAGGGGTACCTCGATAAACGATAAGCTGATTGCTAGGTAGTTACCCAGTCGGTCCCCTAACCCTGGGATTCACACTTAGTATCGAATCAGACAGTTGAACTCAAGAGCATTTGACTCTCCATCATGGTTGGATAGCAGCCGTTACTACGTATAATTTTCATTGAGAATGTCTATTGTCATCGTAGAATCTGTTCATTTGTACCGTATCCCGAAGGTGTTCTTCTATGCACTGTTACACCAGGCCGTAATACATTTGGAAGAGGCTTTCCTACATTCTCTGACAGCCTGTTCAAATGCAAATCAAGGCCGTAACAATGAGTGAGGCCGCTCATGTAATAGCATAGGCCTTGCTCTTTTACTAGAATGTGCTTGAGGAGCTTTCCAACACATTTTCACAGAGCATCCTGTAGAGACCTACGGTGCAATGGCCATTCTCTTCACATTTTGGGCCTTCAAATAGCGTCGATATTTTAATCCTGAGCGGCCAAAACATCAAACGGGTTCTTTGACAGTGGCCTAACGGGGGCTGTCTTGGACATCGACACTTTGCGCTTATTTGGTCGCCTGCCTTTCTTAGGTGTCGGGGCCCGCTGGATGGCGTCGATTTGCTCCAGCACCTCTTCCCGCTCAGAGAAGAGACTGCCTAGGCAATCCAGACCATTTCCTTTCCCAAACTTCCGAAAGATTTCCCCAAAGCTCCTCACTGAAGGAAAGGCAGTCAGTGGAGGCAACCCTGCCAGGCGCTCTCTCAGCTCCGCCATCATGGGAGAAAGGCCTTCCGATGCGTGGTATGCAGTAAACTCCATCAGTTGCTTGAGAATCCTGAGCGAGTAGAGCAGCGCTTGGACTTGAGCTAGAAAATGGAGATAATCCCATGACCCCTGGTCGAGGGTACCCAAAATGTATTGGCGTAGCAGCTCAAAGCTGAGAGGACACTCCTTGCCTTGGTGCACAGTGAGCTCAACATCGAAGTAGATGGACAGTATCACCCAGGTGAGCTCGGGGTTGCTTATTCCAGTCTCGATTTTCGCCAGCAGGTCCAGCAACGCAGCGCCCTCTTTTTCAGTCTCGGAAGCGGTCAAACAATGGACTTGAACACCCGATGAAGAGGACTGCGGCCTTCGGAACTCTGCCACGCAAGATATTCGCGAGCCTCGTACCGACTCAAGGAGAGAGTAAGCCAAGTGCCTGACCTTTTTGCTTGCTTCCCAGGCACTTGTACGGACCGGATAATCGAGGAGGAAAGGAAGGTATATAGCAAGATCGTTGCCGCCACCAACGGAGCGAGTGTCGAGCTGTTCGATACCTGGCTCTCCAACTTCCGGAAGGCAGCGAATAGCTAGTTCGGAAACTCGTGGATCCAGCATCAGGCTCTCCCCAGGCCTCTCTCTCTGCGGTCCTGCCTCGGGGGACAAATACGGTCCGAGAAAGCTGGTATAGTCTGTTGGACTACTTGTAGAAGCAACAGCTCTCCTTGATCGCTCGGCGGCTTGCTCGATTGTCAAATGAGGATCGCTGAACAGTTCAAAAGCCAACTGAGCAAGACCATGATCCGGCTTGAGTGATAGCCTCTCACAGATATCCTCGACGCGGAACTGGGGAGCAGTTAAGCCCTCCGCATCCGCATCGAGCCCGATGTCAGCGAAGAAAACAACACCGCCGCCCTTGCCAAGGTCATGGACGAGAAGATCCGAGTCGGATGTGAGCACTAGGCCACCGCCACATGAACGGATATGCTCCGCGCAAAATTCATCGGCTTCACCGGGCATCACCTTAACCCGGGCAACGTACTGTGGGGACTTTGCCAGGGCATCGATGATAGATGCGACGAGAAAGCTAGGCGGCGGGGCTGCCATCTTTGCCTCCTTTCCACGCGTCTTGGGAAAGAGCTCGACCGCTTCGTTTTCATCAAACCCAGCCCGTTGTCTCGGCACACCTTCGGGATATGCTAGCCGATAGCGTTCAAGTTGCTTGGTCGTTGCTAGAAGCCGCTGCATGCGCTCTTCGCGTTTCAACTTTGGGAGCAGCCCGTCGAAAAGAATAGCCGAGCTAAGAGAAGGGGTTAGCTCTGTGAGGAAGATAATCCTAAGGCTGAGGACGCTTTTTGTACACATGAATACCATATGTTTCGACCTCGTCCAGCCACGCAACTGCTGTTTGACCCAACAGCTCGTACGATGGCTGCTCAAATGGACTAGACTTCAGCGTCTTCCTCAAGCAGAGGCCCAAGATGTGGTAGGCAAGAGCGGGGCCGTCGATTGCCGCCTGACAGGGCTCAATCTTGCTGCTTCTCGGCGTGGCATACGGCTCGAGAAGTCGTTTGAGACCAGGTATTCCCATTTTCCAAGGGTCTTCCGCCAATGCGGTGATATCCTATGCAAAGTCTAGAGACCACCGATAGCCCAGGACATGCGAGTTCTGCCCATTTGCTTTCTGCAGTCGGCCGTCATCAACTAAACAACGATTGAGGTGTGGCGGATGAATAATCAACTCAAGCAGTACTTCGGTACCCCTGAGAACCTGCACAGTCGGAAATATTGGCCTTATTAAACCGCCTTGGGCCGGTGCGTTTATCTAGGTTGCTGTGAAGACTTGACGGGGAGAGATGTTGACCGTCTGAAGTTGTCATGGCCCACCCACTTTCTATGCATTTGAAAGCCCTACCACGCAGGAACATGCCCAAGCATTTAAGCAGCGTTCCGTCAGCGCGGCAAGGATTGGTCTGAGTGGTTCGTTGCCTCCCTTTGTCGGTGGGCAATTGCGCCCCACTTAAAGAAATCGAACGACACATCCACTCCACCCCACGTGCAACCAACTTTAAATTTCGCAAGAGGGTTAAAAACCAACTTCCTCCCACCAACAACACTCAGCTTTCGAGCGACAGCCCTGCAACATGCGAGGAACTTTGATCTTCGCGGGCAGCTCCTGTCCGGCCCTCACAGGAAAAATATGTGAGAATCTGGGCATGGCGCCGGCCGATGCCGAGCTTACCCAATTCTCCAATGGCGAGACGAGCGTCCGAATTCTCACTAGTGTTCGAGAAAAGGACGTCTTCGTGGTGCAATCCGGCAGCCCCAAGATCAACGACACCATCATGGAGTTGCTTATCATGATCTCTGCCTGCAAGGGAGGCTCCGCCAACAAAATCACTGGTAGGTTTCGCTCCCCCCCTACTTTCATCTCTTAGGAGACAGTTTCAATTAACCGTTGCAATAGCCGTTCTTCCCTACTTCCCCTACAGTCGTCAGTCCAAGAAGAAGTCACATCGCGGAGCCATCACAGCGAGGATGCTGGCCAACCTCCTCGGCGTCGCTGGCGTTAAGCACGTCATCACAGTCGATCTGCACGCTTCACAGATGCAAGGCTTCTTCAAGTGCCCCGTTGACAATCTCCATGCGGAACCATTGATCGCTCGCTGGATCCGGCACAACGTGCCTAATTGGAAGGAAGCCGTCGTGGTGTCGAAGAACGCGGGGGGTACAAAACGAGTCACGTCTCTTGCCGACGCGCTGAAACTCAATTTTGGCATGGTCACAACAGACAAGAAGAGAGGCTCCAACATGACGGCAAGCATGATCATGAACCACCTTGACGGCATTGAGCGACAACCTCTACTCGACTCGATCGATAATCAGGTGCGTAACTCATCGGGGCCCGAAAATGGAATACCAACTGCAGAGAGCGGACATGCGAAACCTTCGCGCACAACTGTGGCGGATGCCCAGGGATCCCCGCGTCGTGCTAATGGCCCGCCCCTGCGTCCCTCGATCAACCCCAGATCTCCCCCGAGCCGTGCCCAGACGTCGCTGTCGCAAACATCTGCCATTGACGAGCTCGACGAGGCGGATGCGGATGGTCCCGAGTATAACGATCAAAGGGCCCACGAGGTGACGCACGGCCGGCTGGTCCAAGGCCACATTGTCCCGGACGACTTCCCGTCGCCCACAACATCTGCAGCGGATGCGAGCGTCACAGAAGAAGACCCAATGACCATGTCGCACGCTTCGTCATTCTTCGCTCCTCAACCACATGCCCTTGGCGGCTCGGGGGACGCAGCAAGCTCGGACGAGGAGGAGGAGATCCTCAAGAACCCCAAGGTCGAGCACATGATCACTCTTGTTGGGGATGTGAAGAATCGGACCGTTTTCATCGTGGATGATATGATCGATAAGCCTGGCTCCTGGATTGCTGCAGCTGAGACGGTTGTCAAGCGAGGCTTTGCGAAGAAGGTTTACTGTATCGCAACTCACGCCGTCTTCGGGGCCGACTGTCTGGAACAGATGCAGGCTTGCGATTGCATTGATGCCATCGTTGTGACCAACAGCTACCCCATCCGGGAAGACAAGGCACGCAACGCTAGCAAGCTGGTGGTCCTCGATCTATCATTTCTTCTCGCAGAAGCTATCCGCCGGAACCATTATGGCGAGTCTATGTCACCGCTGTTCCTCCACATGGGAGATTGATGACTACGAAACGATGGCTTCGTCAGAAGACAACGCGATTGGCACGACGATCAGTTGCTGCTCGCCAGAGCACAGCGGTTCGATTTATGAGGTATGTTGGGCGGTCTGGACTTTCTCAGCGCGGCGTTCAGTGATACGGGACATGATATTCTTTGCTCTCGATACAGCGAGGCAGGCTTACGGACTAGACTTGTCAGATACCGAATTGATACATTAACACTTGTCGCTGGTTTATATCAGTGCTGTGGCAGGTCTCGCGGACGCAACGTTCGCTGAGACCCCCATACCCATACCCAACCCCCCTTCCCCCTTTCACCCAACGATGCTGCCACTCGAGGCAGCAGGAGCAATATCTATCTCAAGATGTGTTCTTAACGGAGCGTTGGTAGATTATCCGTCCTTTTAGGACTGTCCGATCGAGAAGGCCCTTTGCCCATACTCTTCTGGAGTTGCTTCCGCAAGGAAAAATTCTCCTCTTTTGGAGTTGTTTCCGCAAGGAAAACAACTCTTCTTTTGGGGCTGCTTCCACATGGAAAAACGGGCAAAGGGCAAGAGAACTTTCGGGACATCTCACCACCTTGCAGTATTGTCGTATAATTTAACGAATCCAATCACATTTCAGAAGTTGCATTCGTGTTCCATCTACGTGAGTCATAATTTGCTAATTCCCACGTGCCCTACCAAACAAGCAGTGGTCATCTGCTAAATGTTGAATGAGTAAACCCGGGGATCATTCCAGTTAGTACATATCGAATAAGTACATATGGCCTTTTGATACCTTGCTCTCCCAAACACCCCCAGAGCCACAGCCGGCCCAGTCCGGCCCAGTCTACGGGGCACATGGAAAACAGGCTCTCTAGTGACTCAAAGGGATAAGGCCACCGCGCGCGCTGTAGAATTTGTGCGATCTAGAAGGTAGCACAGCCCGGACCGGGTATTTCCAGTGAGGATGTTGTGTCCAGCATCTAAAATCGTCAAGCGACAGAAGTCCTTTATTGGCTTGACAAGCGCAAGAATGTTCACTGGGCGGGACTGGGAGCATAGTTACATCAGGCTGCTCATAAATCACAACCCCAGCCGAGGCGGTTGATCCTGCTCCTGGCATCTGTAAAACTTTGGAAGCGGCTCTTGCTGCCAACCCATTTTGGGCCTTTCTAGTACTATTTGATTGACACAACCTCAACGCCCATGGAGTCAACACCTATCAGGGGGTTTTGGAACACTTTGGCTGGTCGAGAGTATTGCTAAACACTATAGGCAACCAAAAGTCACAGGAGGGGCGGTATACGGGCACTCTTCACCTCTACATTTATCAACGTTCGAAACCTGGCTACTTAGATCGGCCTCCCAAGCCACCAGAAGCAGGTATAGTACATGGTTCCTTTTACATGGATATCTAAAACACTAGGTGCAGGACATATGCGGTGTGAGTACCGACGAATCAGCCATGAGCCGGCAACAAGTGGGTTGTTGATAGCAACCAACCAACCACCCAAACCTTGCCCATACACAGGGCGCCAAAACCAAGTCACTGCCCATTCTCCTTGCACATAACGTGCTCGTCAACAACATCATCCCGCTTCTGCCCCATCCTTTGGGTCCTGTGTGACCGATGGCGTAATGGCGTAAGAGCAAATAATCGTACAAACGCCCTCAGCTCCTCCAAGCCGTGTCTCAGCATTGGAGCGCTCCGGGTCCGTGTATTTCGTCAAGGAGCTGAGAGAACTGCTCTCTTTCCCGATGATCATCTGCCGCCGAGACATCTTGCAATAGGCTCTCCTGGTGGATGCCCTTGCCCGCTTCCCTTATAATCTTCCACGCGCGACGGAACTCGTCGCGAATTGCCACAATCCCATTGTGCGTTACAGTGCGTGCCACGTTGTGGTCAAGTTCAAACGGATCCTCGATGGCAAAAAGATACCGGTGGCGAACCTCCTTGAACTCGCGAGTAGTCTGGCTTGCAGCCCGGTTGTGAGAGCCCGGAGATAGAGTGAAGTTTGCTGGGTGCGGCAATGTTTGCTGGCCGCTGGCTGCCGGTAGGCCGGCGATTTGATCGTGATTAGCCGGAGCAGCCATTGATTTTACCTCAACGACAGTCTTCGCGCCAGTCCAGCCCTTTTCCTGTTTGGAGAGTAAACCCCCGTGGGTGCGGAGGCTGAGAACATCACGTCCCCAGTCAAACCCACGAGACGGGACTGTACTCATCTGGTTGCTTTGAGCATAATACTCAAAGAAACCCCTCAGAAGATGGCCAATACTGTCTTGGTTTTGATTCAGAGAGTTCTCTCGCGCCAAACGCTGAATGGTGGGCTCATCGCGCCAGAACTGAATGTTTCTGCCCTTACAAGAAACTGTCTCTTCAATCTGCTCTGGCGTGAGATTCGGATCCGGCGGCTGAGCAAGCAGCTGCAGGTTCGGGCACACAAATGGCTGAGCAACATTGACTAGATAATGCAGCATCATTAAAACATAGCCGTAGCTGCTCAAGGTGCCTCGGTAAGGTGTGTTGATCTGCCGCACTTTGGCCCAATGTTTGACAAAGAGTACTAAAGGCCGGACCCGCGGATCGGTGTGGGAGTAACATCGAAGCAGGAGAGTATTCTGCAGCGCAAGATGCGCCGAGAAGTTGACATCGCACTGCACCCCAACGCCAGACTTCGGAAACTCCAAACGGTCCTTGTAAGGATCTCGAGGTTGGTTTGGTGATAGTTGGGCCGGATCCCCAAGTTGCCGTATTTCTGAAATGAGACGTACTGCCGCGGTTGGGAGAGGAACGACGAGGTCGAAATGGGGATTGGGAAGCGAGGGCTTGATCATAGCGGCTCGGAGCACACCGATGTAAGCATCGATACTAGCTGAAGATTCCTTTTGGTAAAGGCCCTTCTCCAGACATCTTTCGAATTCGTGGGCAAGCTGAAGACTCTTGTGTCGCCTAGCGACAGCACGCAAGGTAAGGGTATCTTTGCCGCACGAATTCGCAAACTCCTGTACCTCGTGACGGACTGAGTCGATGGAGATACCGTTGATGTAGTGACGTACTACGATATGTAGGTTCGCATTCTTCTCCCCGGGCACGTCATGGATGCCTAGCTCAAGCATGAGCTTGATGGTCCTTGAGTGGTACAATGCTGCTGGCTCGTGCTGTAACTGGGAGAGGACCATGATCTGAATGGAAGGGATCTTCTTCAGCTGATCAAGAGCGAGCTGCAGTTCTTTGCCGTAGCCGATGGGATCATTGCTGAAGGTAGGCCTATTTCCCAGCGAATTCCAGCTTCTGATACAATTATGAGCCTGTTGCTCCGCGACTTGATCCTTCTCCGGTATCTCGCGGGATTCCCAGATCATGGCCATCATTTCGCCTTCAACTTGTGTGTATACGCCCAAGAGGGTCCGATACTTGGACTTGGCAGTCAGGTCATACTTGTTTAGGGACTTGTATCTGAGAAGCCGATCTCGCAAGGTGTTGTCTGCAAGGCCGTCGATAAAGGCAAGGGCAAATTCGTTCAAAAATAGCAGGTCATCCGACTTGAGCTCTACTGCATTGGAATGTGTGTAGTCGCGGCCTCCAAGCTTTCTGAGGAGTCCTTTGGCGCTGCCATAATAGCTCGAAAGATTTTTGTTACCCTGTTTCAGAGAACGGAACTTCCGCTCAGGCTTTGAGTTTCCCATAACCCCGGTCGGGGCCTTCTGGTCATGGTATCGGTAGTCATGCGGCTGGATGTCGTCCGCCACATTTGAATCCGCCTCCTCATGAGTATCGTCTTCATCGGCGTCATCTGGTAGCCCTTTCTCCCATTTTGCCCTCTCGTCCAAGAGGTCCGCTCGTAGTCTCTCGGGAGGTTTCTGGCATATTTTGATAATTGGTATTCTGGTTCGCGTAAGGAGCCGAGCCCCAAGACCAATATCAAGAAAGGTTTTCTCAAGAATCCGGGGAATTGGCGAGCCCGGGGCATCTGGGGGGACGACGGACAAGGGTGAAAGGAGGCCCAGGTCCATGTCTGCAGCCTTTGTCGCAAACCCAGATGACAAACTTCCAAAGCACTTGAGCTGCACACTGCCTGGAGGAAAGTTATGAAACCCGTTTGACTCTCGCTCATGCTGTGTAATGGCAGATCTCGCGACGTCTTCAATCATGGCACGGAACATCTCCTTTTCCAAGATGTCGGCTGGCTCGATCTCGGCACCCGCGATGACAGTACTGCAGAGTCCCTCTAGCAGATCCGTCTGTGACCTCAATTCCTCGGGACGCGTGTGATATAGCTTGTTAGAACCATATGATCCGGAAGCGCTGTGCCGTGACGTTCTCGGGGACGAGGGATCAAAAAGAGCGGGAGGCCCATGAAGTGACCTCGGATCTCCATTAGGCGGTTGTGATTGCCACTCCCTAGGTGATGACATTGGGCCGTGGTAGGATAGGGAAGGGTGGTGCCTAGCGTGAGGTGGGAATGGCGTTCCAGTCAAAGGGGCAGGCATCGCGTTGCCTCGACTGGGCGGACGGAACGTCGCGGAGTGCGGCCGCTGGACTCGACTTTGGCTGCCATGGGAATACTGCTGGTGTGGGTAACCGGGGGGGCTCACATATGCCCTGGCTGACTGTGGCACTTGGGGGCGTGTGTCGATGGGTATGGATAACTGCGCCGACATCTGACGCCGCTGTGCCTGGTTCGGTCGCTTTTTTCCTCCGGCCTTTGGGAAAGCTGAGGGTGAAGTCTGGTCGTCGATGGAAAAGTTTTCCTGGCCTGGCCGAGCGGACTCTGGCCCTGGCTGTGGGAATGGCGGGATACCATTAGGAGGCTGCCGGTTCCCGGGCGCGTGGTGAAGGCCACCTGCGTGAAGCGGAGGGGTCGCCTCTCTATCCGTGTTGCCGAGGAGCATGTTGCGGACACGGTCCTCAAGGCCGTTGAGTGCATTTTGATTATCCATGTTTGAGCGGAATGTAGGAGGGAATGTGAGTTCCAACGGTAGTTTGCCCTCTCAGGTCAGTGCGCCTCGGTCTCCTCCTGCTCTGGTATTCGACCTCGTTGTTCAAGATCTCCGGCTGCAAATAGCGAGACGTGGCTTGATAATGACGAATCTGATACGCTGGAGGACGCTTCTTCAGCACGCAACCTAGGAAGGTAACGCTTGCCGCTTTGCGCGAACACCTGGTGGTTGGTTTTTTGGACCCCCAACGGAAGCAAGGGAGCGCAAGGAGGGCAGGGCCCCGAAGATAGTGAATTATGGTGTCAATTGCAGCTTTGAAATATAACCAACAGACCAGAAGATAGTACTCGTCGAGATGAGGCCGCAGGAAGCGTCAAAAGCATGGGGTTTTCGAAATAAACAGGGAGTGGTCCGCATGGAGGTTTGACGAGGAAGCGGGTCCTATGCTGCCCCTCACCTGCGACACAGCTTAAATTTAGACAACGGGACTGGCCCAAGAAGGATCCCGGCGGGTCCTTGGCGGATCCCAGGCGTCAAGGAAGCCTGGTAGTTCATAGACAAGTAACAGGCGCGCCGAGAGACAGAGTTGGGCTTGAAGTCAGGCGCTGCAAAGGACCAGGCTTTTGCTCATGTTGCACCTGGTTCGACGTCGAGGGGGAAGCTTTGGAGCTGGAGATCAAACCAAGAACGCGGGCGCAAATCTGATTGCCCACAGCGATTGTGGAGAGCTGAGAGCACTACCCCTATTGGACCGACCTAACCAGGGTTTGCTGCAAGCCTGCAGGTCAACCCCTCTGGCGTGTGTCTATTGAGCATCTACGGATATCTGTTGCTTGAGCATTCACCACGGCACTGTATGCAATATCCAGGAGTCTTGGTAATGGGTCATTCGTTAGCTCTAGCTAGGACATACATTGCCATTTACGTTGTCTCACCACTCCCCATACCGAAATCATCTGCTCTTGTGCATCTCATGAACGATACTTCCAGCCCCAGTGAGCTCAAACATTAGATTCCGAGATTCGACACACCCGTGAACATCTGACAGCTCACTGATAAGCTCGAGGTATGCTGAATGTTGTATGATGATACTGGGAAATTGAAGATCTGGAACATTTCACTTCACGGCCTCTCGGCAAGTTCCGATTGTACAGGACGGGAGAACTTGAAGGGCGCATGGTCTGTGCGTTAGACACCGTCGTCCCAAGTTAGACCCAGGCCCCTTTGGCCGCAGTTTGGCGTGCGGCTGGTTGCTGCCTTGTTTGTGGGGCACTTGAATCCACCCTTGCTGACTGTAAAGCATCACGGTCTACAACGTTCTTTCTCCGTCCTCCATCCATAAACAACGAATTCTGCGCCGGCTTGCGCCCCTGCTACCACATAATTCCCATTAATTCTTGGGTGATTGTCAGGATATTGCCAACTTCGCAGGCGACGCCCTTCCTTGCTGACGAAGTCGCCGATGCCCCATCGCCTGCAGATGACGTTTCGCGCCTAGCCGCAGAATCTCAGCTCCGTAGGCTGCTTCTCCCGGACGAGTCTCCTAGACGTATTCCTTATTGCCAAGCCTGGTACTCGACTTTATCGCGAAGATGAGCGCGCCTCCTGGACCTCCGGGCGGCCCTGTTAATGGCGCGGGAAAACCACCCTCAGTGTTTTTTAGACCCAAGCCGAAGGCCAGCGTCAACCCGCTAGTCGCCAGAAAGAGGCCGGTAACACGGCCAGCGATATCGAAAGTGCGCAAGGTGGAGGATCCCAGCGCGAAGCTCAAGCGTGAGCAGGCAGCTCTTCGGATGTCGTTCCAGCCTTCCCTGGATAGGCTTCACATGCAGAAGGAAGCAAACAATGGATGGAGCGAGAAGGCTCCGCCAGGCTGCCAGGAGTTTCCTTTGGTGACCTCGAAACGGGCGCTTCTGGAAGGAATACGGTACCACATCATGCGTCTGAACAAGGCAAGAGGGAACCAGGAGAAGGGGGAGGGTTGGCTAGATGTCACGGATCAAGATCAGTTCCCCCGGCCTGTAACACTTCATCGCCGGGACCCCCGTCAACTTCCTGCCCACAAGCTGGCTATGCTTAAGGATGAGGATTTCAATTCTGGCAACCCTGCCGATGAGGCCGAAGCCGACCGTATCCGGCAACAAAAGATCGACCGTGAGGCACAGCGTGCGTTGGACCAGGCCCAGATTGCGCCGGCCGCCTCGAAACACTCCGAGCCTAAACAAAAACAGAACAAGAAGGAGAAGGTATCAACGTTTTACGCAAGAGATACGGACCAACAAAAAAAGCAGTCTGGGCTTCGTTACGAGGAGACCCTACCCTGGCACTTGGAGGATGCAGAGGGCAAGGCTGGCGTGTGGGTTGGCTCGTATATCGCTGGGCTTTCTGATCTGAATTGCGCACTCGTTATTGACGGAAACCGGTTCAGAATGATACCTCTAGAGCGATTCTACCGGTTTGACGAGAAGCCAAAGTTCAATACCTTCACCCTGGATGATGCGGAGACCATGATGAAGGCGAAGAAAGTGGTGAAGCGGTGGGTCATGCATGACATGGAAAAGAGTGCCATGGACAAGGAAAGGGAGGAGACTAAAACGTTTCTTCGCGGGCGTCCCCGTGTCAAAATGGAGAGTGCGACGTCTAGAGCGGCACCTAAGGGTGAACGACAAGATGATTATGAACTCGATATGTCTGGAGACGAATTCCAGGACGATGACGAGACCCCTGGATTTGAGGCCGACGACGAGGACGCGAAGGATGCCAAAACGCGTATTCGTCGGGAAGCCTTAGGTGCCAACCTCTTCGGTGAAGGAGAGGAGTCAAAGGTCGACGAAGAAGAGCGAGAGCAGCAGCTTGAAAAGCTGAAGCGCAAGATGATCGGCAAGAAGACCATGAAGGACTTGATGAAATTGGAGCATGCCATGGACTACGATGACTCGGACTCCGAGAATGACGACAACAATCCATTCACCGACTCATCGGTGAGTGTCTTGGCAATTCACTCTTGCCTGCTTTTGGTGCTAACATGGTCCAGGAATCGGAATCCGAGACTGATGAGAAGAAGGAAGAAGCGAAGAAGGACGAGGAACAGAAGAAGCTGGCCGACGGAAAAGAGCAAGGCGGCTCGGGCGCAGCAACCAAGGGCACGAATACACCTTCGGGAAAGTCAAAGGCCGTCACAGGCACGAAGAAGGGTGCCCTCAAGCGACCTGGGTCGCCAAATTTGTCAGAGTCGAGCGGCAACGAGTCGACTCGCAAGAAGGTCAAGATCACCAAATCCAACTCGGTTGTCCCCAGCCGTTCTGGCACTCCGCTACCCGGACGGCCCAAGGGTATTGGTGGTGCGACCAGCGACGGCGAAGCTACGGCGGGCGAGGCGTCCGATGGCGGCCTGAAGCTGAAGAAGAAGATCAAGCTCAAGTCAGGTACCGGAGGCACAGGCACTCCTTCTGGCTCAAGAGCGGGCAGTCCCGCTCCACCTGGTGAGTTTCGGGTCACTTCGTAGCACCTACCCCCTTATGGCCAATCCTTACTGACTATGCATGTAGCCAACCAGGGTATCTCTCCTAACAAAGGCGGCGCATCCACGCCCAGCGGATCTCCTCCGCCGCCCAACCAGCCTCGCGCCCGCGTTGATGCGGCAGATATCATTCAAGCCCTCAGCGCTCATAGCGATGGAATCAGCCTTGGAGACCTACTCCGCAAGTTTATCGGCAGAATTGACCGCCAAGGAACAATCACCAAATCGGAGTGGATCCAGCTTGTCAAGCAAAATGCAACATTTGGTCCAGACAAGCTCCTACGACCTAAGGCTACCTAGGGCGTGTTGGAATGATTGCGGGTGTCGATAGATCGGTCTCGAGGTCCAGCAACTACCATTGAAGGTTGTGGGGGACCGCATATCTGACGCCTAGTTACGTTCCGCATATGCCATGTCCTAGGAGACGAATAGGGTACGTGGTGTGGTCCCTGCGCTTGAACTACTGGATTTATGCCTCGGAGATTGCCCACTGCCCCATGTATTTGAGCTTGCACAACCGGCTGCTCAGAGTGTTGTTATTATTATACCTATGCCGGCGAGGCACGGATATTTCCAGATTGGCCGAGGGCTCTTTCTTCGATGTATTTTACTCCAGCACAAGAGATAGAATTCCAGGTCTCTCTGGTTGAGATGTACTATGTTGAACCCGTACTGTACTTTGTCGCCAAATGTCCCAAATTGTGAAGCGAATTTCATGGGCATCACTTGTAGTCCTAGCCCGCCGGCAGCGGCCCTCGCACCCTGCTTCGCAGCCATTTATTCATCCATCTGCCACGCGTAATTGAGGTCCTTGTTCCTCTCTTTACGGTTGATCGCCTTGAACCGCTCCGCCTCGAACCCATTACCCCTATCCACTCCATCCCACCTGTATCCAGGCCGTATCCCATATCGATTCGGTGTTGCTGGTCCCTTATATACCGGCCGCCTGCCTTTTGCCCATTTTCTCCTTCCGCCCCGGCCATCGCCATCACCCCCCTCGCCACTCAGAAACTGCGCCATGGGGTCGTTCCATCGCGTGGCGGCGCGCATCTCCGCGTTCATCTCCTCATCATCCTTCCCCCTCGCCAAGGGCATCAATGCAGCATCCTCTAGTGCCTCACGCCGCCGCCGTGCCGCTTCGAGCTGTACGTCGCCCTTGAGCGCGCGCTTGCGCATCTCTTCTGACTTCTCGGCCTCGACCGCTGCCCGCCGCATCTCGGCGCGGCGCATCGCCGCATCTACCCGCCGCCCCGTCGCGTCACGAAGCACCACCTCTCCTTCGTCAGCCGGTGCCTCACCACGCTTCTCGGCTGCAGCGCGCTCGGCTTTGAGTCGCTCTAGTTCCTCCTGCTCTGCTTGTTGGCGCAGGCGCAGCTGTGCTGTGATGGCTGCCGCACTTTGCAGTCCAGCGTGTGTGCCGTCCGACATCTTGGGGACGGTCGGGGCGAAAGTGCCTGGATCGCGTACATCGTCCCCGTCTGCCTCACGCGCCGCAGCCGCTTGCTCAGCGGCAGCGAAGGCGATGATTGCGTCTGCGGCGGCGGAGTCGTCATTCTTGGGTTTGTTGCTGCCGATGGATTTCCATGCGGATTTCTTGGCGCGGCGGAACTCGGCGCTCGTTCCTTCTACGGTTACGGGGCCGTCGGCGTCGTCGTCTTCGGCGTTTCGATTCGAGGTGGACCAGCCGGGTTCATCATCGTCTTGGATGAGGAGACCATCGTTCGTGGGGTTGTGATGCTTGCGCTTGCGCTTCTTGGTGGACGGTTTGGCATCGGCGTTGAGGTAGTGCGCCGCTAGGTACGACACCTTGTCTGAAGGCATAGCGGTCCAACTCCCGTTACTGACTCTCTAGGCGGTGCGGGTTTGGAGATCGGGGGTTTTGGCGGGTTTCAGAGTATCGTGTTTGTTGGGCGGCCACTCTACAGCGATCGCAGAGGTCCAAATTTTGGAGTTCTGCCTGCAGACCCATGCCGACGGTAAGTTCCGCTCTCCCCGCTTCTCCGCATTCTGGCCCTAGCTCAGCAGCAAGGCACAGGTGACATCACTACGCGGCACACTGATAAGAAAAGGATCAAGGGTCCCGTCAGCCGACCCTTTCCGTCTCAGCCTTGAGCCTTCTTTTCCCAGAAGACCCTACGACATAGAGTGGAATTACACAGCTGGGTTGTAAACTGAGCTGTAAACTGGGTTATATCGTCGTCACATCTTCACTATAATTACGCGATAAGAACTGCAAGGAGGGGATATTGATGGGCGGCTAAGAGCGACAAGGTCCGGGTGGGTAGAGGTGGGGTTCCTGCACGTCTGCGCATGGTTTGCTGAGATTCGCAATCAACGAAGTACCGCGCTCTAGACAGTCGATCTCGCTATCCGCCAATCAACATAACACATGCCACAGTGATTCGCAGCCTCGGGTGCCCTTAAGTGCAATACAAATACGCCGGAAGTAGTCGGATGGGAGACTCTAAATTGGGCAACCCGTGGCTTCTGTCCACGGGCTCTGGGCATGGGATGACGGGGTGTTAGGGGCTGTGTTTGAGACACGGACTCGATCCAGTGGCCCGGAGAGTTTGAGTGTTGCAAACGGACTTGCTACCAACTAAGGCGCTACGCAGCCATCCTGAGCCTGATGGGTTACGTTGTAGAGAGAATTATCGCTCGGCACACTCAGTATGCCCGCTGGTCTGAATCGGGACAGACCGCTTTCCCGATCAAAGCGGCTTCCAAGGTTCTTCCAAAACCAAGCCGTCCAGGGTTTGCGGGGCTAGGGGCCATCACGGTTGAACCAACCGGTTTGCGAAATCGGCCGGGGCGCAAACGGTCTCGGATGGATTTCATCATCAGGAAGTGGATGAGGTAAAGGAGGCTAAGAGGTGGGAGGAGGTGGGAGGATTTGGACTGGTCAGCCTGGGTCACCCGCCCTCGCCGATGATGACCTGAACCAAGCAGGCCCATGCTCGCTCCTTGTTGTATTCCTTTCTGTCATGCCGGGAGTCTGTCGTCACTTTGTCACGCCCACACCCCCCACGATCACGAACGGCCTAGGTGCCATCCCAAGCTTACCCAGCTTTATCATCATGTCCGATAAGGGGGGGCCGGCCGTCGCTGGTATATCTGCCCTGCGCCTCGCCCTCTCAGGGCCCCTTCCGGTTTCTTCCTCCGTAAACTTCAACAACAAAGAATTGACCCAGAAAGTCCGCGAAGCCTTTGCACTCTTGCCACACTGCGCTGGCATCGGATTTCATTTTCTTAGACTTTCAATTGCTTTCTTTGCTCCCTCGTTGACGAAGCCATCTCTTATCGCTTATCGCTCTCGCCATTGCCGTTGTCACCCGCACCTCTTTGAGTCACCGGCCAGCTCCCTTTCGGAAACAGGCCGCATTGTCGGTATAAACGATCGAAGCGACGCAATTTGGCGACCCAGCCACTCGCACCTGTATTACCCCAGTCAGAAGCCAGACAAAGCCGCTCTTTCCAGTGTATTCCTCATCTGAGGTAGCTGCATCAGACCCCTGAACAGCCGCACTGCCCGAGTGACTCTTCCTCCTACCCCTGGATCATTCACCCACCCAGTCATTCCGACACTCTCTTGGTCTTTTTATAGCTAGAAATACCATCGATCTTCAGCATCCTACTTTGTATTCCTTAGAAAGTCCATATCACTCTCTTCGGCCGGCCTAAACCAGCTGGCGCCTACTCAACACCCGCCTACCTAGCCAATCCACTTATTCGCGACATTGTTGCATCCCTATCGTATCGAGCATCACTCGCCTGAAAGAACCTCTGGTCGAAACATACCCCTTCTGAAAACGAAGTGGGAGCCATCCAGCAGAGCCCTTCGGGAGCTACTCTGAACCAATCACAGCCCACCCGGTCACCAGGTCCATCCACCATGGCTGCCTCGGCCGACTCATCAACTCAGTTCGAGCGTGACCTCCGAAGCGCCAAGCAGCCGTGGAAGCGCGACAAGACTTCCTCGGAGAAGTGGTCCCGCGGTTCCTCCCCGAGCCCCGGCTACATCCTGGACGGGGTCACCGGGCGTGCCATCCCCGACATGGACATTGAGCAGATCAAGGTCCGGCCCCGGAGCAGGTACTGCGAGTAAGTTAATGCTGAGTGATCCAGCTTGACTGCTCCTTGACTAATACGGCATCTCTCCGACAGCAATGGCCACCACACAAAGCGGACCCCAAACTTCGTCAAGATGCGCAGCAACCGTAACGTACCCACCGGCCGCGTCAAGGCAAAGCTTCACGCCACACACGAGTGTGATGACCCAAGCTCTCGTTCGCTCGCCGAACTTACCCCCGTTGCACAGCACCTCGTGCGACGAATGAGCGCGACCGACAACGCGCTCTATAGCTTCGACCGCACTGACACCCCTGGTCGGCCGCTCACTCTTGACATCTTCATCAAAGCGCCCACGGAGCGCGACACAGAGCGCCTCGTTGAGAAGGAGTACGAGATCCTTGACGCCAATGGCCAGGCATTGAAGGGTCGGAAGGCCCGGCGCAACCTGCGTCATGCCGGCACAGACCTCGACACGGCCCGTGAGGAGGTTGAGGTCGATGGCTTCGAGCTTCTGTGAATCGATCGCCTCTCTCACGGCAACATCGGGGCGTCACACGTCGCCAAGCCTTGTCGCTGTACATTGTCCCATGGGTTGTCATGTATTTGAGCCTTCGCTTCTCTTGGCACACTCATTTTCGTTGTATCTCTTGACGAGGTTTGCTAAGTGGAAGATTGAGAGAGCGGAGGTGGTGACGCACTTCTGGGTGTTTAGTCTTATTTAATTTTGCGCGCTCGGATTGGAATTAGGACAAGCATACCTGCATAGCCTCCAGGATCGGAGCAGGATTGGGAGGGAGGGCTGCCATATATCAGCATTGTAATCCTGTCCTTTCCTCAACTGTTTGATTATCGGGACCTCATATGGGCATTTGGGAGGGGTTTGAGGGGCTTGGCTTAGGATGGGGAGGACACAGCATCCCCGGAGGCTTCCTGGATTTTTCCTTGACACTTTCTATGAAGAATCAATGAAGCTGAGACAGAGGCATGTTGCCTTACCTATCGATATTGGATCTGCAGAGCTGTGAAATGTGTTTGACGGTCCATGTCAAGTATGCTGGATGGGCGAGTAGTCAAATTCCCGCCCACACCGGACTGATCAGTTTGTTCAGTGACAGACTGATTAGCCTAGTGTTCTCAGACTGTCACAGGGACTGCGCTACCGCCGATATCCCATCGGCATGGCGTTGTCAACGAGATTTTAGTATAATGAATAGTATTTCCTAGTTTGCCTTAGTTGGCGGGTATCATAATCGTACAGAGCAAAGGTAGGTATGCATCATGATCTGTTTGGACGTTAGCTCTTGGAGTGTAATGCGGGTTGTGAAAAGCTGAGGATCTCACTTCAAATTATACACGGTGAGATAGACACGTGCCTCTCACGACGTCCGTCGGGGCTCCTGCATCACAGCGATGGCTTCGCTAAACAGGAACTCCAGTTATTCGAATCCGGCCACAATGTAGGCCAGCCTGGGCTGCAATCGGGACGATCGGTCAGTTCTCCGAAAAAGCAAAGTAGCCAGACAGACCTCTCATCCGGGGAAGGACCGGCCCATGAGAAGTTCGTAGTAGGCTCTCTGCTCCGACTCGCTGCCTAGGTCAGGGTCAAAGTCCTGCTCGTTAGGTTGGGCAATGGGCTCTGGATTGGAACCCATGCTGTAGAAGTCGGCGATGGTTTCGTTAGGTGCAAAACCTAGCGACGCCAGCGTCTGTGAGGCTCGCGAGGAGCTATGGTTATGTCAGGAGGGGGGGCCAAAAAAGACAGATGGTGGAGGAGAGCACATACGATTGTGCAGCATCCTTAGCCACGAGGTCAGATAGGGATGCAATATCGCGTTGGAGGACGGAGTCGTCTATTAGGACCGCAGCCTTGGATTCCGGTATCATGCCATGGGTGGAAGATTGGCTTCCTTGCGTCGGTGACTGGAGGAGGCGTTTGGCAGGCGCAGCGCGGATAGGGGTGTTATCGTCGACACCAGGGTAGTCGTCGTCTTCCGCCTCCGGGTCTTGGGATCGGGCACCATTATCTCCCTGGACGCTGCCGGCGGGGTTGTTGTGGCCGAAGAATGCCTTGAAGACGGAGCTCTCTTGCCACTTGTTTATGAGGGCTTCCTGTTGGGCGGTGTCTTTGATGGAGGAGATGACGTATTTTCCGGTCCCTCCACGCAGGTGCCCCTCGATAAGGGCATCCAGGCCGGGAATGGCTCCGAGGACAGCGCCCCAGGCGGCAGCACTCTCCTTGTATGTGTTGAGCGCAGTCCGGTAGCCCTTCTGCGGACCCCGCCGCTTGGTAGGCCGCAGGTACAGACACGGCTTGTTATGCTTCTCACACACACTGCACTTGGGCTTGCCATTGTCACATGGCTGATGGTTGACATGGCAGAAATCACAACTAGATCCAGGGGACACCGAAGTGAGTGAGAGGCCTCGAGAGCAAGGAGCAATGAATGAGTCAATGGGTCACCTACGCCCGGGATGCTTTCTTCCTCTTGCGGGGATTCACCGGAGCCTCACTCCCGGCATCGGCGCCGGCGTCGCTGGCGGGTGCGAGGGACTCAGCCACAGACGCAGATGCTGCCGTCACCGCTCCGGCAGCCGAGGCAGAGGAAGCGGTTGCCTGGTCGGCGCCGTTTGCCAATTGGGCATCGGCATCTTCAGCGACGAACTCCATGTGAACTGAGGCGAAAGGGCGGAACTATGGCGGCCACAGCCGAACCCCATATGACCGGAACAAAGATATTCACAATCGCCGAGGCTGGGTTGCGGGTGCAACTGACTGGACGTTGGGGGATGTGAGCGAACCTTGGAAGTTGGTTGGAGAAAATGTGCCGCCCAGGCCGCGGGGGTGACGAGCTAAAATTAACGACCCAAAGAACCTGGAAGATCGCGGGGCTTGGGTTCCATCCGCGGCACTTGGCCGCCCTAGGTCAAACTTCTTAGAGATGGACGACATATAGAGGTAGCAGTTCACTAGAGTATGAGGAAAAATCAGCGGCATATGGGGTTATTTTTATATTATATTTTACTGAAGTCAACGTATCCGTAGAAACGAGGGACGGACAAGGGTGACGAGTCTGGACACAAATGCAAACTGCACGTGGAGGAGCCTCAAAAAATCAACACACCCACTGGTAATATCCAGCTACAGTATGGATGATGAATTTCAGTTTATAATAAAGCCAGTAGGTAGCACGAAGTCTAGAACCTGAAGAACGCTGCACATTATCTTCCCCAAAACTTCGGCGCGGGGTTCGGTGGACGGTCAGAGCTAAAAAGGAAAGGAGCTTGGGCCCTCTTTCGGTTAGGGTTTCGGAATTTCATTTCAGGCCTAGCCATTTCGAAATTGTCATGATTTTCAGTCCCCTCCTTGAATGAAATATTTCAGAAACACGTGATGCCAAGAATGGGGCAGGGTTAGGGTTTTGTATG
>Ga0247770_1000822_pt1 | contig 28460 bp, 31 predicted proteins | sample UWRJL136409B6_FD_179943 | JGI IMG/M metagenome (GOLD analysis project Ga0247770, IMG submission 179943) | Plant litter microbial communities from Arlington Agricultural Research Station in Wisconsin, United States - UWRJ-L136-409B-6 | ecosystem: Environmental > Terrestrial > Plant litter >... | reverse complement strand
AATGTGAAAATGCGGGCTCCCGTCCCCCATTTGCACACTCATTGCATCACCTCTCACCCATATCGGTGTCCGCAAGCTGCTCCGCCCTGCCTTGGTCCTGTACCGCTGCCGGGAAACAGCCCCTGCTTCTGCGTTAGAGTCAATAATTGCCCGCCTCTGCCGGGTTTCTGGTTTTTTTCTGCGGTTGCATCGAGGTGCTGTTGCCGCTTTGCCTAAGCTGTCGCCGCCCGTCTGGCCTCCTGGGCTCCCCGCCCCATCGACTCGACCCCTCCTCGAATGAACCCGTGAGTGTAACGTCGATCCCTAGATGCCGCCTCGTCCGCCGCAATCACCCCGCCTACTGTTCTCTGCAAGCTGCAAGCTGCAACGCATCATCAGCTTCCGTCTCCAGCTGGCGATAGATGCAAACTACGCCGGCCGTGATTACCGTCCTCGTTCCGTATCCAAGCAACGCAACGCGGCTCTAAACTCTGTCCTAGCCCGTCCCGCCTTCCTTACCCGAACCCGGCCCGAACCTGGTGCCCCATCACATTCAGGGGGAACCTTCGAACGCGCTACAGACCACGGGGAACCACATCGAGCCGTTGCCCACTCCCCAAAGCTCGTGGCTCAGAGCACCGCAAAGATCTCGAGCTCGACTTCTCGATGGTACGGTGCCGAGTTGGTGGTCAAGTGCGCACTGAGAGAACCAAGCCTATTTCATGGTTATGTGCAACCCCAGGAAGGACATCAATGCAACAACCACCATGAACAGCTACTACGGAACGACGTTGTCCTCGGATGACATGCAGCAGCAGCAGCAGCAACACCAAATGGACTCGCAGCAACGTGAGCAGCAGCAGAGGCACGACGGTGGCCGAAATCTATCCATGATCAACACTGCTACCACCCAAGGCGCTGGTCTCGGGGACCCGTTGTCGGCCATGTCTGACATTCCCATATCCGGTGGCGACTCCCTCGACGACATCATTTTCCAAAACACACACGAGCTGCACCGAAGAAGGAGTGTGCCACAGCCCTACTCGGGGCAAATGTCTGAGGATGACCCTGACAGACGCCTGTCCATGATGGAGTACTCTCACGACAACGGCGGCTTCCAGAGCTATCAATTTGCGGACATGGTGAATCACGAGGAGGCCATGGCAAGAGGCTTTGGGGGCATGGGCAACGATATGGGAATGCCAGGGCACTCTGGTGCCTATGAAGGTTCCAATATGATGGCCATGGCCGATCAGGCCGAGTTTGCTAACCTCTCACCGGATATGATGGGCGACATGATGGGGTTTTCTAACCTCAATGTGAACCCACTCTCGGCCAACCCCAACGCCCTCCATCTATTCAACTCGTCTAACATGGGCAGCCCATATCCTCCAACTACCCTCGGCCCTATTAGCAATGATTTTACAATGCACATGAATATTGAGAATAACTCCTTAAGCGCGACAAGTGCCAATCCAAACGACGACCTCAAGGCTGACCACGACATGACGGGTGTCGACGGGGCTTACGGCTCATCAGAAGATGTGCAAAGTCCGCAGGCACAGCCTGGTATGAGTATGGACCAGAGCCTCAACCGCTTTCACCCAAGTTTACGACAGCCACTTGGGCAAGACTCTGCCCCATTCCACTCTCCTGCCTCGGGGACATCGCGAACAGTGTCACAGATTGCCGGTTCCAACAGCGCTGGCATAGCGGTATCGACCCCAATGACACCGTCCACCACCGCCGCTTCCGACCTCCCTGAAAAGAAGAGCATATACTCGAAGAGCGGATTTGATATGCTGAGAGCTTTGTGGTATGTGGCCACTCGGAAGAACCAGAAGCTCAACATCGGCGCTGTCGATATGTCGTGTGCCTTCGTGGTTTGCGATGTATCAATCAACGACTGTCCTATCATTTATGTGTCAGACAACTTCCAGAATCTGACTGGATACAACCGACATGAGATCGTGGGGAAGAACTGCCGCTTCCTGCAGGCTCCGGACGGCATGGTTGAAGCAGGTTCTAAGCGCGAGTTCGTTGAGAACCACGCAGTATTCAATCTGAAGGAGTCAATCGCTCGCGGAGAGGAAATCCAACAAAGTCTGATAAACTACCGGAAGGGAGGAAAGCCCTTTTTGAATCTTTTGACCATGATTCCAATCCCTTGGGATACCGACGAGATCAGGTATTTCATCGGCTTTCAGATAGATCTCGTCGAGTGTCCCGACGCGATTTCGGGCCATGAATCCAGCGGGGCGATGCAAGTCAATTACATGCACAACGACATCGGCCAGTATATTTGGGAGCCGCCAAACCAAAGCCAGTGGGAGCCGGAGAGCGGCCAGACGCTCGGTATCGACGATGTTTCCACGCTGTTGCAGTCGTTCAATCCGAAAGGCGTCACCTCGGACTGGCATAAGCAGTCATGGGACAAGATGCTACTGGAGAACGCGGACGATGTGGTCCATGTCCTATCGCTCAAGGGGTTGTTCTTGTACATCTCGCCATCGTGCAAGAAAATCCTAGAGTATGATGCAACCGAACTAATGGGTAATAGCCTATCTTCGATCTGCCATCCGTCAGATATCGTCCCGGTGACAAGAGAGCTCAAGGAGGCGCAACACAATACGCCCGTCAACGTCGTTTTCCGAATCCGCAGAAAGCATAGCGGCTACACGTGGTTTGAGAGCCACGGTACTCTGTTCTCGGAGCAGGGGAAGGGAAGAAAATGCATCATACTAGTTGGGAGAAAACGTCCGGTATTTGTGCTTCAAAGGAGAGAGCTCGAGGCGAATGGCGGTATTGGCGATAGCGAGATATGGACGAAGGTGTCCACATCCGGCATGTTCCTCTACGTGGCATCCAACGTCCGGTCACTGCTTGATCTCATGCCAGAGAACCTTGAAGGCACAAGCATGCAGGATCTAATGCGCAAGGAGACGCGGCCAGAGTTCGGACGGACGATAGAGAAGGCCAGGAAGGGCAAGATTGTCAGCTGCAAGCATGAGATCCAGAACAAGCGAGGCCAGGTCCTCCAGGCATATACGACTTTCTATCCTGGGGATGCAGTCGAAGGGCAGAAGCCTAGCTTCTTGCTCGCCCAGACGAAGCTGCTCAAGGCATCATCCCGTGCCATCGCCCCAGCCACAGCGAGCGCGAGGGCTAGCGGCGTCTCTGCAGGCAACACCGCCCAAACTGATCCCACTTCTACACATCTCGGCACCGCACCGGGTGCCACGGGTAGGACATCAGACAACAGTGCCTCCGGTCATTCCGAATCCAGCCCTGAGGGAACATCGTCGAGCGAACCGCTCCCGCCAGGGACACAGGACGCAGCGTTGGCAGCAGATGATAACATGTTTGACGAGCTCAAGACCACACGGTGTACAAGTTGGCAATACGAGCTGCGGCAAATGGAGAAAGTCAACCGCTTGCTGGCCGAGGAGCTGGCACAGTTACTGTCGAGCAGGAAGAAGAGGAAGCGGAGAAAGGGGAGTAACATGGTGCGTGATTGTGCCAACTGCCATACGCGCAACACCCCAGAATGGCGAAGGGGGCCAAGCGGGAACCGGGACTTGTGCAACAGCTGTGGACTACGTTGGGCAAAACAGGTGAGCCCCTCGACGAGTGAGAAAGGAACAGATACTGACAGGAGTGATGCAGACCGGGAGGGTATCGCCCCGCAACTCGTCGCGGGGCGGTAACGGGGACTCACAGAGTAAGAAGAGCAACTCGCCAATACACTCATCACCGTTGCATCGCGAGGTTCCGACCGAATTGCCCTCACTCGAGTCGGGCAGCAAGGTGACTTCGGCGGCAACACCTTTGAGCACGGCAGGGAGCGAGGACCAGTACAACGCACCCACTCCCACCCCGTCTACCCCGGTCACAGTCTCCGCCGCGGTGAAAGCAGTTATCGGCCCTGCAGGTGCGCATTTCAACCCACCACCAAGCCGGCCGCTACTGGAGGGTGGCAGCGGGCTCGGCGGGGGCGGCATGGAGATGACGGCCATCCAGGAGGAGCGGGAGACGAGCGCCTAGGATGCGCACGACCCGGGTCCTTTTGTGCTTGACTGGAGTCTCTATACTGGTGCCTGCTGAACTCGGTGCTTTCCCACCTCTGGCAGATGGTGGATGAGCGATTTGAATGCGTCCATGATTCGTTTTTTTCTGCGTCTTGATCTTCTTCCGCTTTCTCGACGCGATCGATACTGGATGGGACTTTTGCCTTGGGTATTGCTTTTTTCTATTATTATGCTTCGTCAGCCAGTACATGTATCGTGTTCTTTGCCGCCGATTTCGTTTTATCCTGGGTTGTATAGACTGGGCACCTCTGTTTCCTGATGCCATTTTATTTTCATTCACTCCTATCGAGGTTGTAAAAGGGGAAAACGTGGAGAAAGTCTGACCAGGGACGAAGCCGATTTGATGTTGATGCGACGTGATGATACCATTGGGTCTTGCGAGGGTTCTTCTGCTTGCTCGTCTTGTTCCATCTTCTGTAATGTAGAGCAAGGATTTCGGGTGTTGCTTGGAAGAATGTCTCCCCGGGTTTAATACTAGTTAAACCGTGGTCGCGAGGCCACCCGGGAGGTATCAGGAAGAAAGAAAATGGGAATTGCATGATGGATAGGTGGGCACGCTTCGCCCGATGGTCTGGTTTTGGGTGATCTCGACGCTTGGTTTGAGGCAGACGGCGCGAAGCGGGTGGCAGGTCTCATCTTGAGCCTGCCCTCGGCTGTTGGCCGCGGTTCTGTACTGGAGGGGGGAGTAGGATGAGCTCTCTGTCGCGTTGCGTGTGTTGTATTGTGCTGGGCTGCATTGCCATGTGTTGCGCGGATGAGAAAACCTAACAAGAAGGCCTTTTTTTTGCCGCTCATCCCATTGCTCCCCGTCGTTCCGTCGTGACACTTGACACGTCTTGTTGCATTGATCACCATTGGGCTGGGCTTCTCGATCCGGTAAGCCGGGTCGGATGTCTGGTCATTACCCCTTTTTCTTCTCGTGAGATTCGTGAGATTTGTGCGTGGGCTAAACTGCTGGTTATACTGCTGCCTTGGGGCCCTTGCCTTGGCACGTCCGGGCGAGGCTACGTATACGGGAAAAGCTGATATGAAATCCTTGAGTGTCAGGTTGTTGGCGACTCGCTACTGCAAGGTGCGAGATGAATGAAGAAGTATCTATTGAGGCACTATACTGAAAGGAGGTTGTTGAACAGCGTGGACGGGCGATAATGTATGCTGCTATCCGCTTAGGGGGAAGCCAGAGGGAGACAAGAGGTGCGATTCCGCGTGCCGATTTGCTGATTTGGATGAAGTTGTGGCTGCTCCTCCTGAGATTTGATGGATGACATGCGGTGCGGCATCGCCGAGGCTGACAGGAGGAGCTGGTGCTAGATCTCATCTACGTCCGGATATGGGGCAGCAGAGTCTCACCCTTCCGAGGCTCATGTTTCCCCGCGCCGCCCTGCCCTCTTTTCCTGTAATGCCAGTAGTTTATTGTGTGTGGAGGTCCGATTCCGAAACATGTCAAAACGAAACAAGCGGCAATGAGCTGACAAGGGGTCAGGGGGAGAAAGTCCCCCATGGGATTGATTCAATGATCGACCGCCAGCCCCAAGCACATCAGTGCGGCTCTAAAATAAGAATATTACTCTTTGTCAGGATTGTCCGTGTGTTTGTTTGCAATGTAGGGTCGCACACTGGCGGTTTCTGGGTGGGCAACAAGAGCATGGTTGATGGTTTGATGAGGTCCTGTGAGAAGGCCGCGGTGATAAGTTGATCACCCCATTTTGGCAGTCATATCCGCATCGTAATGGGTATGATTTCCATGCAGCCCCGGCTGTGGGCGGTGTGGTGCGGGTGGAATTGCTTGAGGACAAGGCCAGCTAGCTTCCACGTAGGCAAAACGGTCGCAATCACCGTTATTACCCTCCTCAGCCAGGGGTTCCGTTGTGTTGGCTTCTCGAACCTGAGCCTCAATTCATCTAAACCTTCTGCATACGGGACCAAGGGCCGAGCTGGAAGCTTAGGTGCATGAAGCCGACTGCAGTTCATCTGATATCCCGCCGTGTATGGAGTGTTTTACAGATGTAGTAGTGCCGAGATTCGGCCCGCGTCCGATGGGCCAGCCAAAACCGGGACCGACGGGGGGCTGTGTTACACATCGCAGCAACAAGACGCGGACCGCCGTCGCCGTCGCCGCCTGAAGACATCACCGCGCATGAAGATGGCTTTCACATGCGCGCCACTGCCGTATCTCAGAACGAATGCCTACGATTGGATTCTGTCAGTCAGCGTGATAGTCAACAGCAATCAACCACAGCAGCGGTGAGCTGTCTTGGATTGTGTTTTCCCGGCTCCTCGTCCTCCTTCGTATTAGAAAAGGCGATGCCTAGCGGCATCTCAGCTCTCCCCGCCATGTCAGGTGAGCACCAGCTGCAGCGCAGCGAATTGGTCAACCGATCAAGAATCAAGGAAGTGGACACCACGGCTACTGGACGCTCGGGAAAAAAGAAAAACCCTCAAACACCATTGTAAACCAAGGATGTGGTGCATCGCGTGCCTCGGCTCCATGCTTGCCTCGAAGGGGCCGCAACGTCGCACAGCACCGAGAGATCGTGGTTGTTACGCCGTCGAAGGGGTTCATTCGTTGTGTCGCGGACGAGGTCCAGAGCTGAGGTTCATGCAATGCCCGCCCAGGCAGCAAGATTCTTGAGCCTCTGACGGGCTCCCGGGGCACGGCACCCGTTGCTTGGCGAGCCGCCACCATGCAATCGTGCCTTGTCTGCCAGTTGCGGCACCAAGGGACCCACAGTCCCAGACGATGCGCGGCCAACGCCACTGCCCTGGCCGCTGCGGTCGTCGGCAGCGCAGCCGTGTTGCCTGAGGTTGCTGCCAGTGCTGCCCTGAAATTCGAACCTTCGCCTCCGCCCCGGATGCCGAAAAGTAGCGCTGCAGGGATTCGGATGCGTGTAAGTGCGGGCTTCGGTTGGTAAATTTCCCATTTTACGCTCCCCTATCCCATCCAACTTACGGATTTCCTGCCGAATGATCTGTAATTCTTTGCTGCCTCTAGGTAATGAATCCAAGAAGGGCAAAGATATTCACTCCGCCTAGGTAGCTCTTTCCCCCCAAGGGCCTGCCTATGTCTGGCCATTGACAGCGGGATTTACCGCCCAATCTAGAAGCTGCCCCTCTTCTTCGCCAGAGTAACATTCATCATGCCGGACAAAACATACTTGTACGCAGCAATGTACATTGCGCTACGGCATGCACTCTGATCTACAGCTAGCTGTCAGACAAAACTTTCTTCGTCAACCCCTCGTCGGCCCTCCAGCCTGGCACAAAAGTCCCTTTTCGCATGAGGGCCGGGCCTCGTCCAGCCTCGCCTAGACCCGTCCTCGCTTCACACATGATGCTGCGTACATACGCCCACATACATACACTTCTTACCTACGTCAAGTAAGTAACTCAGCCGCTCCGCATCCCCGACCTCAACCAACCTCGTACAACCTAGCTCACCTCCATTAGTAGCTCAAACTACGTAGCCCCGCATCTTGTACGCCCATCTCGCCCCAACATTATCCCCATCCAGTCCAACAAGCACACAAACAAGCACAGTAAACATGCCGAACGCAGGCATCAACCACCCCAGCTTCCCCCATCTGGTTCTCGTGACGGCCCGAATCCGGATATGACATGGACATGTCCATCCACGACAGGCATACCTATCCAGCTTACCTAGCGACGGGCAAGCATACCATGCCATGCCATGCCAACTTGCAAGGGAAGGGCATTATCCCTTCCGCATCACCAAACACACACCACGCTGCTTAAATGACCGACATGAAGGACCTCGTAGACATGGACCCCTTCCCGCGCCAGCTAGCCCATGTCCTGTCCGTCTGCTGTTCCATCAGGCGGAAAGTCCCCGTCCCCACCGTCCACACATCTCCACCGGAGAGCTCCAATCACATATGTGATACCCACCTACCTACCCGGGACTTGCGAGAGTAGTAGGCATCAAGATGGGTGGGTGGGCACCAAGTAGCTACTGTGAGTTAGCCATACTATACCCTAGTGCTGCATCGAATGTCCGTCCCTGCTTCTTTCCATCCAGGCCGTAGCCCACACACACACACCACCCCCCTTACTTGTACGTACTTCCGGCTCGCTCACCGCTCGCTCCACCTCCACATCCCGCGTCCCGCTAAGTAAGAAAGTAGGTCGGGTGCCCGCAGTAGGTAGGCACTAAGAGTAAGGTAGGTACGCCGCCGATCACGCTCGGTCTCGTCTCGTCCCGAGATGGGGTCGTGCCCTACCGGTTGGAAACCCTACGATCAACAAGCCAACATGGAAGCCTGCCTGAGGCGGTGACCATTGCAGCAGTCATCACCCAGCATGGGGTAGAACCGTAGACAGCAAACAAACAGACATCAAGGAGAAGAAAACAAGGAAACAAGGAAATAACACACGTGCTCAGTCAGGGCAAACATGGCAGAGATACCAAGGCAGTCGGTCAGTCAGTCGGAAAGACAGAATATGTGTAATTTCCATGTTCTCGACATTCCAGTCTGTTCTGTTCTGCGTTCTCCTCTGTACATACAATACGTATTACACCGTCTTCGTTGGCTTGTCATAGTTGGCATACCGTAGACCCAAAAACGCCTGACCCAAAAACCACAAGTAGTAAAATCCCAGTGAAATTCTAAGAAGAAAATCTCCCATGGGCGCTGATGCATATGCTCTTCTGCCCAGGTTTTTTGTCTCCCCCTATTGTCCAATCCAATCTGGATATGGATGGACTGACCGGTTGTAAACTAAAACCAGGGGCATATCACATGGTGCCTCTGCTGGTTTGGTCCAACCCAATTAAACTCCGTTCCCGCTCCCTGAATAAACGCCGTGATTTCTGGGTTCCCTAAACATTATACTCTCTGTGGCGTGGTGCGGTGGTGTGTGTTCGTAAAGAAATCAGTCCGTCACCGCTCCGGAAAGAAAAGCTCCTCCGACCTTGTCGACAGGCTTCGGTGCAGCGACTGGAAGTGCGGCAAGGGACTATCGGAGTTGTTGGTGATGGGCGATACAATCGAGGCGACCGAGTGTCTCTCTTCCGAAGGCAGACCGCCTGCCGAAAGTCCGACTGAGGCTGGTGACCAAGTTCGGGCTCGTGGTTCCGGAGCGGTAAAAGCCTGTGTGATAGGATCGTCCGCGACAACCTCTCGTTCTCCTTGGTTCCACCACTGGTTCTCGAAGCCGTTGTCGACTGTCATCATCGCCGCCGACAAGGCTCCAAGGTCCCTCACTCTCCCTGATTCGTCCTGTCGCGGCAACATGCTCGGCCCAGGAGGATAGGTAGAGGGCACGGCATAGCCCGAAAAGTCATAGCGCTCTCTGGCAGGTGCCGACCTCGTAGACAGGCCTTCGTCATAGCCATGACTGGGACCTTCGTGCTGGTCCTCAAAAGGCGACGACCAGGCTGACCACGGCATGCCGCCTTCGCCCAAACGAAACTGCGAGGGCTCGGCTGGCAAGGCCTTCCACTGATCAGCCGGCGTGATCCACGGCTCTGCGGTAGAATCCTGTTGACGCCGTGCGAAGTTGACATCCCACGGGTTCTCTCCGAGCGGGGGTGGGGCCGAACGGCCGCGCTCATGGGACGATCTCGAGTCCCCCCGTGGCTGGCGCGGCTGTTCCGGGCCTGCGGGAGGGGTCAAGTCATCGTCATAGACTGGCGGGTCGATATGGTAGTACTCCTGCATCTGGTGCTCGTTGTGGTAGCCGATGTTGCGGCGGACATGCTGGGCCTCTCCTGGCTCGGTGCGTACACGATGGGGTTGGCGAGTCCGTGAGCGTCGCTCCTCGAAGGTATGGATGGCGGCGAGGTAGTTGGTGGTTGGTGCGGCCACCTGGCGCGGGAACTGCGGCGCCCTCTCGCGCATGTTGCGGGATTTGAAGGTGAGCTCGTGGTTCTTGGGCGGCTTCTTGTTCCAGGAGACTCCGAATTCTACATGAACGTAGATCTGAGGACCGCCTCCCCGGCGGTCTGAAGAAGAGACGGGATCCATGATGTGTTGTTGTGAGGTCCTGCTCCGGAGGGTCGCGGTGCCTAGCTGAGTGAAGTGTGGGTGGTGGTGGTTGTGGTGGTAATTAGGGCGGCACTGATGACAATGTTCAAGTCGTTCTTCACACAGCGACTCAAGGTCCAGCCAGCACCGATGAAAAGAAGGAGTTGATAAACAGGCAGTCAGAAAATAATAGCCGCTCTGGGGTCCAAGGAATGCCGCAAACACTTCAGGGTTGCTAAGCCGCGAGAGGTGCCCGAAAACAATGGGGGGGGCGATGGCGAGTGTGAGACTTCCAATTCAGGGCTTGACGCTCCTGGGTGACGGGGCAGTCTATAAGGGATTGGTCAATGGCGGGTGAAGGAATGAGGAATGGCAGCGGAACGAACAGCGCAGGAGCGGATGCAAGCAGACAGCACTGGGTGCTGGGCTGCTGCGGCACCGCCGCGGGTAGGGATTATTTTGGTTCGCTGGAAATATGTAGCAGCCTGGAGAGATGTGCCGGGACCCTGGGATCTCGCCAGAAAGCCGGGTTTGAGGGCGGCCAGCAATGCCCGCGATGGGACTACGCCCCCGTAAGAGGGAGTGGCGAACTTTCCACTGCAGGAAGCAGGAAACTGGGATTTTGGACCGACAGGTATCAAAATTCTTTCAGCCAAAGCGCTTGCTTGTCAGCTCAGCTCACCTGATGGCGTCCGTTTGTTGCGCTTGTTACCAAAACGTTGCCAGGCAGGTCGACGCCGTCGCGACAACGAAACGAGGCAAACCTCGCTGCCTTCAATCGCCGCCCCAACACCTTGGATCGGTGGTGGAGGTGGAGAGAGCACCGGGGCGGTGCCGAGGGGCGGCGAACTGTATCAGTGCGTAGCAGTGAGGCAGTCAACCCCTTCCCTCCGCAGTCAAAAGTGTCAAATCAACAGCGGCCGTGCCAACCTCAAACGGCACAGCTCCCACCAAGCGGCGAAGATACCAGCTGGCAGAGCGTGTCGCGGTGGATTGTGTCCGGGTTCGTTTATCCTCTGTCCCTGTCATGGCGGCTATCGCAGGGGGAATTTGCGACATGTAGCAGCACTGAACCAAGCTGCGGGGGTGTGCTCGCAAGGATTCAAGGGTCCGATGCTCCAGCCGGGAGGAGGGGTATTGTTTGAGAAACACCACGAACGAAACAACCCGTCAACAGCACAGACGTGATAACATCAGAGATGAGCAACTTCACCCTTTCTGCTCTGCGCCCGACCGTCAAGGGGCCTGTCGTTCGCCCTGGAGCCAGGCAGCGTTAGTCAGTCTCGTGAGGTATGCTCCGGTTCTCCCATCTGTGGTCGTGAGATATGTGGGATGGCGCAGATAAATTGAACCCATGTACGGTTCTGGTTCTTTCATTTGAGAGCTCGCATCGCACAATGTCCTCGCGTCGCCCCCTCCCCGCATACAAACTGGAACGCTCGGGAGACGAAGGGTTCGGATTGCACCGCGCCATCGGCTCTTCCCAATTGGCCGTCCCCCTCTGCGCTAGCAACGACCGAGCAGCTTCCAGAACTCGGCTTGAAGGAGATAACAAGATGAGGGTGTGACAGTAGGAATGGAAGAGGATTTTGGGAGGCTAGGTTGCGAGCAAAGCGTTGGTATATTATCCACACTCGTTGCGAGCGGCTCGCACTGGCATTACATTGCGTTTAATCACTGCTGCTGAGGAGCGTTACACCGGACAATATCGCTGAGTTGTTCCATCTTGCCCACGACCCCATCCAGATGCAGGCTCGCCCCGGAGACCCGAAGAGGACGAAGGAACGCTGCTGACTAGCCGCGGCCCGGGAGAAGCAGAGCGACAATGATCTCATTCGGCGTCGACTTGTGCGAATTTGGCCTGTCAATGTTTCTTCCTCCTCGTTCACTCCCTTCAATGTCCAGGCACCATGATGACAGGGGTATCAGCCACCACTCATCCGTAGCGAGATCTGGGCTTGATGCGATGCGTGATGCAAGATGTGAGATGTCAGCTGTGGGGAAAGCGAGAGCACAGCACTGCCAGCCCGGCGTCAATCCTGAAGACCTTTAGTCGGCTCTGCCTCAACAGGGGACTGATATCCTTACCAAGTGCGATCTCACCGATGCGAAGGAGCTATTTACATTACCAGTATCAACATATCCTAGTATTTCTGAAGTTGATTGTCGTCGACCCACAATGGACACTCCGACCTCATGCAAACATGGCAGCCTGACTGTCTCACCACTCTGACCAACAATCGAATACGAATCCGTACAAACAACAATAAACAAAAGGCCGTTCTAAAATAACATCTATCGCGAAACGGAACTCGCCGTGCCTTCATCCTCTTCGATAAAAAATCCTATAATCCCATCAAAAAGTGAGCGCCTATAACATTAATACCCGCGCGGCCGCGCTACGGCCGACTCAATCCATAGGCTCTCGGAGTTTGTTGGTCCCAACTTATCTCCTGCTCACCGCCTCACTTCTCCCCAGCCACAGGTAGACAAAATCCTTAGACAGCCTCGACATCCTTCTTGTTTGCCGGCGTCCTCTCGCCAGATCCATCAAAACCGTTCTTCTCCCAGAAGCGATCATCTTTCGATCTGCCCTTCATCAGGCCGTACAGATCAAATGGGTCGAAAAGGGTGACCAAGAAGTGTCGATTGTCCTTGTATCCCGGGCCGGTGATCTCTGTGACGCCATCCTGCGCCAGGTAGGTCTTGGTGCTCTTGGGGAGATATTTGCGCGGGTGCTTGATGTTCATCATGACGTGGTTGCACAACATGAGGCCCGCCTCAAAGACGTAGAAATACCACTCGTGGCGGATGATCGGGCTCACCGACATGGCATCGATGCCCTTTTCGTAATGGAAGTCTGCGATGCTCCAGTACTCGACGATTCGGAAGATCGTGCGGGCTGTGATCAATGCCGTCGATACGTACAGCGTGTACAAGACATTGGTGAGACGGTGATTCATAATCCCACCCCGGATGCATCGTCGATGGAAGACGACGGCCAGGAGGAGAAATAGAACGATCACAACCACTTGGATCAGCAAGGCGGCCTTGAGCAGATTTCTCCCGATCTCTTGCTTCCACGTTGGGAGGGACAAGTTGGCAACCAGAGAAGCCCCATTGCCATTGAGTGCTTCGACGACGATCGATATCATAGCGAATGTGGTGGTAACACGCCCGGGGTGAATAGGGGAATGGTACGGGGCATAGTACAGGATTCGACCGAGGATGTTGTAGTTCGCGAGTTCGAGGAGTGGACTAATGACATGTTAGGAGGAAGCAATCACTGGGTCATTGGAGGCACTGACGGAGCTGCATAGATCAGACAAATCTGAATGATATACTTGATGATATCATCGTAGTCGAAGGCTCCAAGCTCTCGAACGATGAATCCACCAGTGAATAGGATGGCACAGAACACATAAAGGCCTGTTATTCTCCAGCTCTGGTAATGGCTGTATTGGAGTCAGTTGGCTGGATGCACAACGTAGCCCTAGGGGAGAGTTCTTACATGCACTGGTAGGCGTGGTAAATCCCAGATGCAGCAAAGCCAACGGCGAAGAATACAGGCGCGCCCTTGTTGGGGGCATAGAAGTAAATACTTCCGTCAACTGTCACTCAGGGGTTAGCCACACACTCGACTCGAGTGGCTGACAACTTTGAGATGGACGTACCGTACTCTCCCCCCATGTTTCGGCACGGAGCACCTCTCGGCGGCTATGTGGGGTTAAGTTATGGTAGCCTTTCGCCTTTGGGGCAGTCTTCTTGTTGTGTATTTTTGTCGCTCGAGCAGGCTCGAAGTGGCTTTCGGAGGCAACATCATGGACAACATCGAGCCCCTTCGGGAGGTATATATAACTACAATCTTCACAAACTCTCCAGCCTCGCCGTATTTCGCAAAAAGAGCTGGCGTAGATCTCCAGCAAGCCATCGACCTGTGACGGTTCACCTTGCACCTCTCCTTGAGAGTGACCAATCGCATTGTCTCCTGAATACGGTGCACGGCCCACTTGGAGGAGGCATTGTTGTCGGGCAAACCCGCGCTGGAAACTGGCCAATGAGCTTCGTTTCGATTCTGCCTGCCTCTGTGCCGGAGTACTGCTGGTCTGCCTTTTGGTCATTTCGTACCGATCGTATTGAAACTCGAGAGCCCATCGCTCGGCGCCAAGAGCTTTCATTGGGCGGTGGGCATTGGCGACGCAAAATCCAGGGAGCCGGGCGACGTGGGGGACTTCAAGGGAATGAAACTTCGGCAGAGCTCACTTGAGCGTGCGAAGTGGCAGTGTAGACGGAGACTCCGATAATGTGAATATTAACAGGGCCGGTGTACCTATAAGACACTTGTGACTCAAGCTATCGCCATACAGGGAAATGGGCAAACGAGAATATGAGCGGCAGGCCAAGGTATCATCGAGCTTGAAAGCTGTGGCGACCCAACGGCGGCAGCATGGAACTCCTGGTGCTGGGGCTTGTGGAGTCTAGGTCCGGGTCGGGCTCAGGCTACATTTCGCTGGGTCTGAGGCGGAGCCTGCCATGATGCTGGGGCGGAAACGAGGATGAGGTTGATGTCCATGCGCATCTGGGATGGATGGATGCAGTCCAGATGCGGTTCCAGAGCGCTGGGAACGGGAACAGGCGTTCCATGCACTGTGGTCGGCGGCGTTAGGGGCACGGTCCACTATGTGGGGCACTTCCCCAGAACTGCTCCTTGTTTCACAGGGCTACAATTTTTCCGCCTTGAAGCTCAGCACTGAAGCCTTCAGACAAGAACCTTACTCAATGCAGCCACCATAAACCAAGAAAAATACACCAACAGCAATCGCATCTAAGCCACAACTCAGACATCCAAAATGGCCGACTCACAGCAACCCCGCAAGACAGACAAGGAGGTGTCATCCGAGTTCACATCCTACTACCTCCAACGTGCCACACAGGAGTTTGCAGAAGACCTGGACAAGGTGCGAACAGCAGACGACTTCAAGAATGATGCCATCCACGTCTTGGTAAACGCTTTGCAGCAGGGCACAGAGATGTTCTCCCCCGAGGAGCAGAGGCGCGTGGTGGAGACTGAGTTGACTAAGTGAGAGCTGGGTTGGTTTCCTAGGGGAATGGATTTGGTTCATTACGGACGGGGGGTTGACGGCGCCGGGGCACATCCAATGCTTGATAGAGCGCCGTTTCCTAGGACTACGTAATGTACCGTCATTTTGCATCACACGAGCGAGGCGTTTGGCATCTCGGCGAAGGTTTATCCGGCTTATGATGAAAGGATCTGGCAGTGGGAAAAGCCCGTTACGATATCGCTTCTCAGCAGGTATCAGAGATAGGGGGCAGAGAGAAGTGCAAGGGAGCAGGGGCGTGGACTTCGAGGGCATAGAAAGCATATATCTCTCTGTGAGAAACTTTGCGAGCTCCCGGTGGAATTACTATGGCTGCTGGTCGGGATCAAAGTCAGGTTTCCAGGTTGTGAAAGGGTGGAAACTTCAGTTGCACCGCCTCACCGCGATCGGGGCCGTGTGAACCCCACCCACACACCTGCGTGTCATGCATAAGGTCTTTTATCGGCCACACCGATCAATCGACAGTCACTGTGCCCGAGTGGTTTAAGGGGACAGACTTGAATCTATTTGTCAGGTATCTGTTGGCTTCGGCCGCGCAAGTTCGAGTCTTGTCAGTGACGGATTTCTTCTCTTTTTACTTTGGCCCCTTTTCACTGGGCATTGACACAATTATCAACGATCAACTTTTTGCTTCCTATTTCTGTTCATGATATCGGTCACAGCGATGATAATGCCCCCAAAATCAAGATTATGAGCTCCCAAGTCCGCCCTCCAGGTGTGTTGGTAGGTACGCACTCTGAAGTCGCTGCTACTTCCTCCAACCATTATGACAGTGCCTTCCTGTGCTTCCCGGGCAATGACCCAATGTCTTTCCTCCAACTAAGCAGATAACGACATAAGACTGGCAAACCCAAACCCAGCCCTCTCAAACTCCAAATACCAAACTCCAAAAAGAACAAATAACCACACCCCCAAACCCCCTCACACCGTCATCGACTCCAAGACACTCACAATCGTCTCAGCAGCCGGCGAGTCCTCCAGCTCGGCCGCAGCATAGCTATCAAACTCCTCCCACCGATCAAAGAACATACCCAAGTCACCCGAGCTGGCCTTAAACACCCACTCCTCCTCGCCTGCATACTTGTCCAGCTCAAACTTCGGATGTCCCTCCAGCACCATCTCAATGACATTCTTGAACGCCACGCTGCGCGCAACCAGATCATGCGTCCGCCACTCGGTGTCCTCGCCGGGACCGATGCTGCCGGAGCAGAAGCGATGGAGGAGGCCGTACGGCGAGAGCTCGGGGTCGTCGTCGTATGAGTAGTTTGAGGTGTCGTCTGAGCCGGAGTCGGAGTTGGACTCGGAGTCGGAGTCGCGGGGGTAGGGCGGCCAGAGCTTCTCTTCGGTCGGCGAGGAGGACCACACGAGGTTGGTGCAGTTGGGGTCGGCGCATATGCAGACGAGGTAGAGCTTCTTGACTTCCATGCCGCCGAGGGAGAAGGAGGCGATGGAGGAGGCGGGGGAGGTGGGGAGCGAGGAGACGGAGCCGTGCGAGCTGGGCGCCGGACTGGAGGTTGTGCTCCAGGCTGCTGGCGTGGTGGGGATATTGGACTCCGTGTTGGTGGCTTGGGAGGCCGTCTCCGACTCGCGGTTGATGGGGGGTGTCTCGGGGCCCATTGTGGCGGCTAGGAGAGACAGTTTGAGGCTGTGGAGAGGTATGTTGATATTGGTTCGGAAGGAGACGAGATGAGTTCAGTTGTCAAGGTTGTGTTTGATGTGCAGATGCTGCGATACTGGCTGGAGATGCCCGGCTATCTGTTGGGAAGGGAGCGGCCTATTTATCTCCAGAACCAACAGACATGGACGGAAGGCCGCAGCGATTCCGCGCGCTTCCCAAAGCAAACAGGATCCATGGATGCCAGGCTGCCAAACAGTTGCTCTTTGACTGGTTTCATGCTGCAAGTTCGCCGTTCAATCATCGGTAACAAATTGCCCCAGCTGGCGAGGCTTTTGTCAAGTCTCACATTCTTGACAAAGACGCCTTGCTTTTTTATTCTTCGCATCGATGGACCTGAGAGGCCCGGAGAAGGCCGTGCGCACAAAGGGGGTCAAATTTCATCAGATAAACAATGAACACATAACATAGTCCCTGAAAGGTAAGGCCGCGGAGGGATCTGATTCCATGAGTTGCAACAGGAAGCAACAGGCCGATGCTCTGCGACTTCTTTAGCAACTATCTCAGTTCTTTCCCCTGGCTGAAACCCGTGTAGGAAGCTACCATACACGCCAATGCAGAGAAGCAGAAACGCCAGACACCTCAGCTTGTTCGCCAAGTTCCGAAACAGATCAACAAGCATGCCATACATAGTCGCTCTATTGTTTATCGCTACGCACACCACAAATGACTCCTCCAATGTGTCCGTCTGAGCCACCAGAGACACCGCATGACGGTCCGAACCCGCTACCCTCAGGCTAGCAACCACCCAGCAATGAACCAACACCGGTGTCGACCCTGGCTTCTATTCCGCTGCCTGCCGTTGTGGATGCAGAGCAGGAGGATGATGATGGCTTAACGGACACGGACGCGCCTTTCGAGATTGATTACGACGACCCAAGTGCCCCGGTGACAAGTGGCTCAACAGCTGGGCAAACGAATTCGAGCTTGCCGGAGCCCGGGGAGGACGAGACCAATTTGAGTATGGCAGGACCCGATGATGATCAGTGGAGTCTGCCAGACCTCAAGGAGGCTGAGGGCTGGAATGCGGGATCCTCCGAACAGGGCTGGGATGTGCCACACCCCAAGAGCGGTGACTCGGAAGTAATGGTTGCAGCTGGGGGGGAGAGACGGGGATCAGCAACTGTGCAAACCGGCTCGAGTGCGGTAGGGCCCGACGAGGATGAGAACTGGGTCTCAAAGGCAATAGCTGCAGATAAGGGGGGGAAAGGGGGCTCAGCAACTGGGCAAGCCGATTCGAGTGTGCCAGGGCCCGTGGAGGATGAGGGCGGGGACTCGGAGACACAGGGAGTTGCAAAGAAGGGGAAGAAAAGGGGCTCAACAACTACGCAAGCAGATTCAACTGTGCCAGTCCCCGAGGAGGATTGGGACTCGGACACAAACAGACCGATTACGAGGAGTATGAAGAAACCCAAACACACGCAGTGACGAGTAAGACCAGCGAAGCCAGCACTGGCATAGGTGTGACTTATACGTACCTACCTACCTCAACCATCATTTGTCTATCATCGGCGCTGACATCCCCCTGAGGTTTCTGGCAAGGTAGAAAACACAGTTACTCCGACAGCCAGGAACCGACATGAAGAGATGATAGCGTTGTCTTATATAGCGAAACACAGTGCATTCTACTCTGAAGTCACCTGTCTTAACGATTCATGAACTCTCGTCCAAAGTGTTATTTGGCGAAATCTGCGGCAAAGACTCGCTCACGAATGGAAGCGATACCCCTCGCAGAAACACGTTGACAATCCCACGCTCTTGTGCCTACTCCCCTAACCACATAGCATCTGCCATTTCCACCCAGTCAAACAGCAAGCAAGACAACCGAGCCCAACCAACCCAAACACTCCATCCCCTCTTCTTCCCCTACCCACCTACCAAAAGAACACCCCCCGCTCCTCCCCCCCAGCAAAAATGAACAGGCACATCATATCTCTCCCGCCGGGAATTGAACCCGAGTCCCGAGCGGGGTCTTCCATCCTCTTCATGAAGAAGAAGAGAAGTTGACAAGCTCATATACTGACCACTATACTACGGAAGATGTGTGGACGTTGCCATCCACGGTAGTTGTTCGGTCGGGCCTGTTGCTCGGAAACGGGGAATCGAAACCCGGGCTGCTGAGTACTCAAGATGAGAGTCAGCGATGTTAACCACTACACCATATCCGATTGTTGAAGATTTGCTGTGGAAAGGGGGGTTATGGAGGGGAAGAGTTTTTGGGAGGTTGGGATGGGATGGAAACGGGTACGGGGATGCGGACGGGGATGATGGGTTTTGATTGTTGGGCGGATGTATTGGGGAGTTGCTGTTGTTATGAATTGCTACTCCAGAAGCGTTTGCCAAATCAGGAAAGCTGGGTTGTGAATTGAATATAGTGTTCTCAGATAACAGGGCGCTAGCTAGCTCTTCTTCCTTCAGGAGTAAACTACTATATCAAGACAGGACCCCGGTAACTAACTACTCGGGGTTCACGAAGTGCCGGTCGCTAAGTATGCTGGATAATACGAACGCACTTCGATATGTCGAACTCTCACGGCGACTTAGCACCAGCCGAAATACCATACCACCCATGCTAACAGCATACGATCAACTCCGGAAGCGTTAAATCCACCAGGATATCATGATAAAAGACCATTTTGCTGTCCTCCAACTCCAATCCGATATCAAGACGTAAGAGGCATGGTGCCCACCAGCCTGCAAGATCGGGTATGCATACTAATTGTTAATGTCGTCGATAAACAGAAAGCATCCGCTCTTGCCTCAATAGTAGTTGTTCATGTCGCCATAGCCGTTGCCACCGCTGTTTGACCTGCCTTGCTGCTGCTGCTGCGGCTGTTGTTGTTGGTGTTGCTGCTGTTGCCAGTTACCAAGCTGCTGCTGTTGCGGTTGCTGCTGATACGGTTGTTGTTGTTGTTGTTGCTGCTGCGGCTGCTGCGGCGGCTGGTACTGTGTTTGCTGCCCGTAAAACTGGGCTGCAGGGCCAGTTGGGGGCTGGGTCTGGAATCCACGCTGCGGGCCGTCCTCGTAAGATACGAACCCGCCCTGGTTCTCGCGCGTCCCCATATCGTCAAGGGACTTGTAATGGTGGGCACCACCTCTACCACCACGACCCTTGGCATTTCCGCCTCGCTGGCCGCGGAAGCCCCTGCTGGAGTTCCCTCCGCGGAATCTACCCTGACCGCCTCCTCCACGACCAGCATACTGGTGGAAGTTCCTCTGATCGTTGCGAGGGCCGGTAGGATGACTTGGCCGAGCGCGGAAATCATCTTCGCCGTGCTTTCTCTTCGACCCCTTGTTGGGGAATAGACTCTCATACTCTCCCTCGTGCAGGTCTTCGGCCTCTATGCGGAGCAGAACTTTCTCCCCGACGACAGTCTCGAAGGTGAATGCCTTGTCCGGCGGCACGGGTTGCCAGTTTTGGATCTTACCTGCGTCGACAGGTCGCGCGCCTTTCCGCAGCGCAAGGACAACGAGCGGGCTCGGGTTGTCTGTGTGGAACTTGGCTGAGGCGGGGACGGGCCTAACGCACGCCGCCCAGATGTTATTCTCAAAGCACGCGGTCCCCGTCACCTCCCACTTCATCTTATTCCCCATGCCGCCCACCTTCTCTAGAATACTGGCGGGACACGGCCTTGGGCAAATCATGATATTGTTTGCGTGATACTTCAGTTCGTTGTCCGGTAGATGCTGCGGAATCTGGGCAAGAGATAGTAAACGCTGTGTGTCAGCCGTGCTGATTAGATATCCAGTGTAGAACACCGTCTTCTTGATCATGAGGCGCTCGCCTCTAACACCCCGCCGGCGCTGCGAGAGCGCGGCGTTGTGATCGTTGATGAGATGCTGCACTTCAGCAACCTCCATCACGGGGTCCAGGTTCGTGGCCATGTCGGCGACCTGAATGACCTCGGCCAGAATGGGCCCACGGGTGCGCTGGCCGCCGTTTCCGTTCTGCTTCTTGTTGAAGTCTGCCAAGAAATCGCGGAAGCCTTTGACGTGCTTTGGACGATCCTCGTAAATGCGCATCTCCTCGGCATGCTTGTACGTCTCCATCAGGGCCGTCAGAAACATCTGCTTGAAATTCATGGTGCTGGCGAAGCGCTGATTGCTAGGTCCCACAGCAGGCTTCAGGGAAATCAGATCAAATTCGAGACCCTTGCTTGTGACCATGCGCTTGATCAGCTCGCTGAAGCCAGACTCAGAGCGTCCTGTGAGCAGGACGCAGATCGCGTCCTTTTGCTCGATGCTGAGCCCAATGAGCTCGACAATCTTCTCGTTCCACCAGCCATTCCAGGCCTTGGGCTCCTCCTTAGCGATCCCCTCGCCGGTGGCGGCGAGAATGCGGGAGTCGTGCCACCATCCGCCATTGACGAATGCATCGGGGTTCGCGAGCGTGCCTATCGTCGGACCATTCCAGATCTTCTGGTTCGGAAGGGGAGTCTTGAAGACTAGCAGAGAGGAAAAAGTTAGCGATGAAATGGGAGGGCTCGCACGCGACCCATCGCAGTTTCTGATTGCTTACGCGTGTTGTCGAAGTCGTAGACGTGGATGGCCTTGATCTTGTCGGCCGCGGGCAGCTGTTTGTTCAAGATCGACCATCTGCCCATCGCCGTGGGAGTGTGCTGGCTGTCGGCAGCGCCATTCTGTGCCGCAAATGCGGTAAACGCTGTTGATACCATCGTATGACGTGGTAATCTTGAAGCGCGTGTCAGCCGTGCGGCGAGAAACATGAAGATGGCGCCTCAGAAGCGCAAAGTTAACGGTGCTAACAATTTGTTACAGTCGCTGAACACGGCGAGACTGAGAAGTGGGGCAAAGCCAAGACTTAGCATTTCAGCTTCTACGGATTAACCTCAGGAGGGAACAGTCTTTGAGAACCCTAACCCAGCGCTCAGACGGACGATTCAACATCAACGAGTTAGAAACCTCCAGTCGCCGTAGACCACGTAAATAGCTGTATGTATTGCTACCTGACTTTCACGGGGAGTAATGTTGCCTATTTCCCAAAACCCGACGCCAACCTGATTTTCCCTCACCAAACGCCTTGCCCATATGGACAGTTCCCAGCATGCATCAAGAGAAAAGTGACACGTCCATAGAAACGAGTAACCGTCGACTAAACTACGCTCATGACATCTCAATCTCCTGGGACTTGGGCTTCTCCTTGCCGTTGTCAGTCCCAAGGGAGACTGCAGCATCCGCCTCCTTGTGGGTGTAGGGGCCCTCGCGAAGCGCCTTGAGTCTGTTGAAGATCAGCATACATTCCGGAAGACTCATATCGGTTCAGTAAGAACTCACCTCCTCTTGTGAGGCTTTGCTTTTTGGTGTGTAAGAAGGTCTCTCTCCAAATCGAACCATTTTGCGCACTCGACGCAGTAGTTCTTTCCAAACCCAGGCAGGTCCTCGGCGGCCTTGGTCTCTTTAAACAGCTGGAGATGGCGTGGGTTTGTGAGATCAGCTTGGATTTGGTCAACGTCCCTGGAGACTGTCAGCTCGCTGTCCATAAATATACGAAACAGACAGGGAATTTACCGTAGGCGACGCCTGGTTTTGGCCATGGAGCGCTTCGCTATCACACCCATTATGAAGTTCTTGATGGGATAATTACTAGAGTGAGAGGTGGTTTTGCAAAATGAGCCAGGGTGCTGGTGACGGTGACAGTTCAATATTTCGTTCGACCTTGAGAGTGAGAGAATGAGAATCGTTGGTTGAAGGTTTGGATGTGGGGAAATTTTTAGTGCTAACAATTTTCCTGTGGGATTGGAGCGACGGGAACTTCGCCGATGGATGTCAAATCACGGTCCGTGTCTACGAGAGCTTCACGAGTTATGTTCGAGGATTTGCAAAGGTAAACTATAGCGCTACATGGGCAGACCAGACTTTTCTCATCATGCAGTTTTCTCACGAGGGTCTGTTGAGAGCTCTGCAGGATCTCGAACCAAGATTTCACCAATACTTCGCGATTTTGGAGCAAGTGGCATGGATTCTAGCAGAAACTCGATGCTCCCCAGAAGCATTGATGAGCAATGCAATTGTCGTTCTAAGACTCTGGCTCGGATGGATGGAGGATCCAGAGGACAAGGCGTTTCAATCGGATTTTCGCCGATTCGCGAATCCACACCGAAAGGCGGAGGTATCGCTTTATCGCCCTCGAATCTCCTGCTCGACCCGAGAAGGCCGAGCTTCACTCAAACGCCCCCCGCCGAGCGGGCTGTTCGCGGCCCCACTGAAGAGGTCTCCAGGTCTGCAAAAAATTTCGCTCCCGGTGCCAAGCGGGCGTGAGGTGGATTGTTAAAGTTTTGATACGCATGTATGCATATTTGCAAATGCCAGGCGGCACGGTCTCAAAGGAGGATGGCCAGCAATCGACTTCCTTTGAAGCTTCTTCGGCGGCGGCTTGTTGGTCTGTCAAGCCGGCAAGCCCGTGACTGCCTCCTGCACCGGCTGTCGACCATCGAATGAAGGGTCTCGGCAGCCAATGGAAGCGCCGACGAACAGGGCTACGTTTTGCGTCACTTTCTCTAGCCTTGCAGCCGTCGATGGGCCGCCTCCAGCTTGCGTCCAGACCCTTGTCAGTTTGTCGGCTCCGCGTTGACGAATGCGGGAGCGCGAGCGACATCAGTGAGGGATTTCCATGTTGCTGTAATATTCGAGGTGAAAGAATTTCCTCCACGCAGATTGCAAAATAAAGAACTGAGGTCCGCGTTGCCTCCTCGTGGCAGCAACGTTATTATGGAGGGGTACAGCGTCATAATTGCCCGTGTGAGGCGCTCCCCCTCACGTGCGATCCCCCAATGGCGGGGGTCCAGTCAGAGCAAAATGGTTGGAAAAGCACATGCACAGGTCATGATGCAGACGGCGAGCCGGCCACATACATAGTAAATCATCCCGGAAACCACATCGCGAGAACCCCTGGGGCCAGTGGAAGCTAACGGTCGGCCAATGCCCTCGGGACATGAGAATCCAACGCTGCTCGCGGGCGATTCAGTCGAAGTAATTGCAGCCTCGGTAGACCTTGCGCGGGTACCCTTCAGCCGACTGACATCCCTGGTCGGGTCCAGTGGGAAGCTCGGGATAGGTCAGTCACTCTCCCGCTTGACCGGGAAGACCAGCTTCACCACTTCACCGGGGCTGGAGACCTTGGTGACTGCTGAAATTGGGAGGCATCTGAGCCAATTCGATGTTGTTGTTGCCGTAGATGCCGAGTCGTCTCCTACAGAGTTGTTGTCGGCATGCTCAGTCGCGGAATGCTGCGGTTCTCAGGTAGGAGAACAATGATGGAAGGGGTTGAAACAGGCTAGCCTGCCGCCTGCGGCGATGTCATGTCTGGGCCAAATGCTCCCCCACATTGCAAGACAACATAATCGGCGACGCTCTGATTCGCCAGTCTGGGTCTCCATTTGCGCGCGAGGTACTTTCTCGGCTATGACGGTGGGCAGGAGCTCCAAGACCCGTTGCCGCAGACCTCTAAAATCCCGCCTGCTTTTCTTTGCTATCTACAAACCTCTCCACCTTTTTTTCTTTTCCACCAAGCCATACTTCTGCAATCGTCGTCCCTGGGGAAGCCTTTTTGCCTCCCGTCCCTTACATCAAGAGCCTGCCTTGGTGTTTTGGCTCTGAACCTCTCCACTCTAATTGACATCCACTGCTCGCCGAGCTGACTGTCACCATGTTGGCCTCCCGCCAACTCCTGGGCCTCGCCCGGAGCCGTACTGTCGGCAGCGCCACCAAGGGGCTCCGAACGATGGCGACCGTCACAGACTCCCCTCTGGACCGCAAGGTGAGTGCGAGTGCACGCTCGAGGCAGACGTCGCATGCCACCCGCTCAATGGCTAATCGCGCATATTGCAGGTCCGCCAAAACAACTGGGAGGAGAACAACTTCATCAACTACAAGAAGATGTCCGAGAACCTCGACATTGTGCGCGCAAGGCTCAATCGCCCGCTCACCTTTGCTGAGAAGATCCTCTACTCCCATTTGGACGACCCACACGGTCAGGAGATCGAGCGGGGCGTCTCTTATCTGCGCCTGCGCCCCGACCGCGTTGCCTGCCAGGATGCCACCGCCCAGATGGCCATCCTCCAGTTCATGTCGGCCGGCATGCCCTCCGTCGCTAACCCGACCACCGTCCACTGCGACCACTTGATTGAGGCCCAGATCGGCGGTGCCAAGGATCTCGCGAGAGCTATCAGCATCAACAAGGAGGTCTATGACTTCCTTGCCTCTGCCTGCGCCAAGTACAACATCGGTTTCTGGAAGCCCGGCTCTGGTATCATCCACCAGATCCTGCTCGAGAACTATGCTTTCCCCGGTGGTCTCCTTATCGGCACTGACTCGCACACCCCCAACGCCGGTGGTCTCGGCATGGCCGCCATCGGTGTTGGAGGCGCTGATGCCGTCGACGTCATGGCCAACCTCCCCTGGGAGCTGAAGGCCCCCAAGGTTATTGGTGTCAAGCTCACTGGCCAGATGTCTGGCTGGACCGCCCCCAAGGACATCATCCTGAAGGTCGCCGACATCCTCACCGTCAAGGGAGGCACCGGCGCCATCGTCGAGTACCACGGCTCTGGAACTGAGGCCATCTCTGCAACTGGGCAAGCAACTATCTGCAACATGGTTTGTCTCTCTGTTTTCCTTTGATTCCTGATGATTTTGGTATTTCCATGATGTATCGAAGAAAAGTGGGGCTAACAAATATTCTAGGGCGCTGAAATCGGTGCTACCACTTCGCTCTTTCCCTTCAACGACCGCCAGTTCGAGTATTTGGCTGCGACCAAGCGCAAGGATATCGGTGAATTTGCTCGCTCCTACGCCAAGGAGCTCCGCCCGGATCAGGGTGCCGAGTATGACCAGCTCATCGAGATCAACTTGACCGAGCTCGAGCCCCACATCAACGGACCTTTCACCCCCGATCTTGCGACCCCTATCTCCAAGTTTGCCGAGACCGCGAAGAAGAACGGCTGGCCTGATGAGCTGAAGGTTGGCCTCATTGGTTCGTGCACCAACTCCTCGTACGAGGACATGTCCCGTGCCGCCTCTATCGCCCGCGATGCTCTCAACCACGGCCTCAAGGCTAAGTCCCTTTTCACCGTGACCCCCGGTTCCGAGCAGGTCCGGGCTACTATTGCCCGTGATGGACAACTCCAGACTTTCGAGGAGTTCGGTGGCGTCGTTCTGGCCAACGCCTGCGGTCCTTGCATCGGACAGTGGGATCGTAAGGATGTTAAGAAGGGCGAGGCCAACTCGATCCTCTCGTCGTACAACCGTAACTTTACCGGCCGCAACGATGGCAACCCCGCTACCCACTCTTTCGTCACCTCCCCCGACCTGGTCGTTGCTCTCAGCATTGCTGGCACTCTCTCCTTCAACCCCCTCACCGACAAGCTCAAGGACAAGGATGGCAACGAGTTCCTGCTCGCTGCTCCCACTGGCGACGCTCTCCCCGAGCGTGGCTACGACCCCGGCGAGAACACCTACCAGGCCCCCCCTGCCGACCGCACCACTGTTGAGGTCAAGGTCTCCCCCTCTTCCGACCGTCTTCAGCTCCTTTCGCCCTTCAGCGCTTGGGACGGCAAGGATGCTCTCGATATGCCCATCCTAATCAAGGCCAAGGGCAAGACCACCACCGATCACATTTCCATGGCCGGCCCGTGGCTCAAGTATCGTGGCCATCTCGACAACATTTCCAACAACATGCTTATTGGTGCCATCAACGAGGTCAATGGTGAGGCCAACAAGGTCAAGAACGCGACCACTAGCGAGTTCGACGCCGTCCCGGCCGTTGCACGTGACTACAAGTCCAAGGGTATCAAGTGGGTTGTTATTGGTGACTGGAACTACGGTGAGGGCTCTTCCCGTGAGCATGCTGCTCTCGAGCCCCGCCACCTCGGCGGTCTCGCCATCATTACCCGCTCTTTCGCTCGTATCCACGAGACCAACCTGAAGAAGCAGGGTATGCTTCCCCTTACCTTCTCCGACCCTGCCGACTACGACAAGATCAAGCCCGAGGACCGGATCGATCTCCTCTGCACCGAGCTCGCCGTTGGCAAGCCCTTCACCATGGTTGTGCACCCTAAGGACGGCAAGCCTTTCGAGGTCAAGCTGTCGCACACCTACAACGAGGCCCAGATTGAGTGGTTCAAGAACGGCAGTGCGCTTAATACCATGGCCAAGGCCAACAAGTAAATATAAGAACCAGAAAGGTTGCATGATGAGGGACGAGAAGAATGTGTGCTTGGCGGCTTAGGGACACCCGGAACGGCGTAATACGCAGTGTTTCTCCTTTTTGTATGTATACAGTCATGGCCTCTGCATTTAATGAAGTTTCCTAAATTCACTTGATGGTGTACTCTGCAATGTAATACGTGTTCCCTCGGCCCAAGGCGATTAGGCCAGCAGCCAGTAGTTTGCTACATACCCGACAGTGAAGGGGGTTTGGCCACACAAGCACGCCACTTTACTCTGCCCTGCCAGGTTTTGGTCGGCTTCTCACATGAAATTTTCGTATTGTTTTGTCGATACCACCGATTATGGTATCGGTGAGGCACGGTTTTCACGTCAGGCCTTCTGGCCGGACTGTGTAGAATGTCTCGGTTTTCCTGCAGACTAATAAGGATTCTTAGAAGCGTTTTTCACAATGCATCGATTTCTGAAGGGGATGCCTCCTTGCATTGTAACCTCCGTCTCACTTGCACTGTAGTCCCACACATGACGGCACCCGGAAGAAGGGGCTTCTTGAGATACCCAGTGTGAAAGACACCATCTTACCGTAGACCGTATGCTATCCACATAAGGTCTTTGTTCATTCTCCAACAGCATAGTCCGATGTAGCTAAGGCCTCCCAAAATCCACGCAGGGCCTGTTGAAGTGCAACCAAGGCCTCTTACCATTTGAGTAAGGCCTATTGAATTGCAGCTAAGGCCTGCTGCGACATGATCAAGGTCTATTAAATGTCACTCAAGGCCTCTTCGGATGCAGCCAAGGCCTTTTACAAAATGAGTAAGGCCTATAATATAAACATCTGGGCTTTGATGTCTTGGCACAAGCCGTGTAAGGGGTTCTCTAATGCATTTTCGCACGAAGCATAGAGACCCCTGAGGTTGACGATATGGCTGGTTTTGCAGGATGTGTGAAGACGTTTCGCTTTCGAAAGAGTGACATCCTGAAATGAAGATATCACAAGGCGTGATATTCAACCAGTGCATTTTGGCCGTCCTGCGGCAAGGCGTCTTTGCTAATTGAAGGCTGCGATGGCACTGCTATACGTGGGCATCGAGGCAATGCTCTCGCGTATGCAGCGGGATGAATAGAGAGACAGGCCGAGAAACAGATGAAAAATGCGGTTTTATAGGATAGAAAAGCAAAATGAGTTGATATTGTTCTCCTTCCGTCCAAAGGTCAGGGCGTGCCAAGGTCAGATGCCGTTGGCAAGCTCCTAGAATTCCTATGTTGCGGTTGGGGCTGCCGTTTTGACTAGTCGGCTATGCCGAGTTTAATTGGCTGCTAACCTACAATTGCTAATCTACACTTGAGCCCAGACATCTCTCGCGTACTCCTCCAGTTCTTGAACGCCGAAAACCAAATCTCCCTCACTAGGGCCCGGATCTCTGAGGAAGAG
>Ga0247770_1000821_pt1 | contig 28473 bp, 20 predicted proteins | sample UWRJL136409B6_FD_179943 | JGI IMG/M metagenome (GOLD analysis project Ga0247770, IMG submission 179943) | Plant litter microbial communities from Arlington Agricultural Research Station in Wisconsin, United States - UWRJ-L136-409B-6 | ecosystem: Environmental > Terrestrial > Plant litter >... | reverse complement strand
TTGGTGGTGGTGGTGGTGGCGGGGGAAGGTTAGGGGGCGGCCATGGATGGTGAGGTCTGGATGAGGTGAGGTTGAGGTCGAGGAGGGAGGCTTAGTTCTGGGGGGTGTTAGTGGTTTTGTTTTCATGAGATCAAGGTAGGATGAGAATGCCACTTACATCCATCAGTTCTTGGCTCGATAGACAGGCCCTCAAACGCCACTGGAATAAAAAGCGTTCTAGAACCAGCCGAAGGCGACATCCGACTTAAGACTTTGCCTAGCACATACGACGCCCGCGCCTTAGGTGGTAGATAAATGCAAGCTACGTATCAGCGTTCAATGCTGGATAAATCCCCCCAAATTCAAATTTACAATTTTGCCCATCCATCAATCGTCCCACAAATACCCCTGGGTACCCGGTGGCCCATCTTCCGCAATGCATGGCATAACCCCTGTTCCATCCGGCAATGCATTCACCCGCGCGCCGGGAACGAACACCGGGATGTATCTCCCCTATCTACTATCAAAGTGCCTCCATACCTGGGTATCACAACTTCTCACAACTTTCACAACTCAAGGCAACAACTCACAACACCAAAATCAAATTAACTACCTACTACAGAAAAATTACTGCGGAACGAAAACACCCACCTCCTTCCAGAAATCACACCTCCTCCCCCTTCCCCCCTCCCAAGGATACGCCTCCACCGCCGAAAACTCATTCCGCAACCCCTTCCCCCTAAACTGCGTAACCCTCACCCCCGACGCCGTATACGTCGCATACGCCGTCCCCCCGGTCTGATTCAAGTTGATCATCACCGGCCCATTTCCCTTTCCCTTTCCCCTCCCATCCCCATCTGCACTCCCATCCGCAACCCCGTCAGTCCACTCCGGCCAGTTCGTAACCGGATTTTCTTTTGCCAGAGTTGATGAAGGGGCAGAGGCACCATTCGCGTCCTCCACACTAAGCGAGGGATTATCCTTGATAATGAAATTCCCATAAATACGGCGGAAGGCGGTTACGAGGTCAGGGCCTTGGTTGTCGGTTGGGGGACCCCAGTAGGCGGAGAGGTCGGCGCCGTGGACGGCGAAGGGGACGGAGTATTGGTAGTGGTAGGCTTTGTGACTCGCAGTTGTGGAAAAGGCGGAGGCGAACCAGTAGGAGGGGCAGATTACGGAGGCTTCGGCGTAGATGTTCTGGGAGAGCCACAGTGTTAGGTAAGGGAGTTGGGATATTTTGGTTAGGGGGGAGGACTTACGAAGCAGCGTTGTTGTTGGCCGGTGGCGACTTGGCTGATGTTGAGGGCCGTGCCGGGGCCGTAGCCGCTGGTTTCGTATCGGGCGGTGGAGGAGAGGACGGGGCCGCTGTCGCTGGGGTAGGTCGCGAGGAGGTTGGTGATGTTGCGGTCAGAGAGGTTGGCGAAGTTGGACTTAATCCAGGCGATCAGGTCGTTTTGGGTTATGATGTTGGAGGGGGGGATTAGGGAGCCTTCGTTTGCGTTGTTCTGGTAGTTGTTAGTTTGTAATTTTCGATAAGATATGTAACTGAATTCAAAGGGTTGGTGAAATAGGAACTTACACCAACAAGCAGTCTAAGTCCATTCAGCTTCCCACGCGCCAACTGCGTGCTAGGTGGCCCGGTAACATAAGACCCGTCCGTGACGGGGATAAAGGCCCTAGAATAGTTAGAAGAATCCAAATTGAACATTCGCCCCTGGCCCAATACTAACCAGTTCCCGCGCGGCGTCGGCGCACTTGTCGACACCTTGTTAGCAGCTCGCTGAAGCGTCAGAGAGTCTTTCGACACTAGACAATCAAACACGCCCTCCCGAGAAGAACACCCCGCGGCCGAAGCAAAATCGCTGTAATGCCGTATTGAAATCGCATCGTCGTAGTACGGCTGAGTCGGCACCCATGGCGAAGCCGCGATAATCTGTCCCATGTCAGTCACCCTTTTCGTCCGAAACCAGGACCATTCGCAGACATTCTGATACTCACATTCTTGAACAAACTGGTCCCCAGCCCTCCGTTCTGCGCCAGAGCATGCAACATCACCGATCCCGCGCCAGCCGACTCCCCTGCAATCGTCACCCTGTCCGGATCGCCCCCAAACTTGGCGATATGCTTCTGCACCCATTGCAAAGCAAAGTTCTGATCCAGCAATCCTGCATTCAGAACCCCCTTCGACTTGACCTCCGGCGAGGCAAGAAACCCAAATGCTCCGAGCTACTCAACACAACTCGTCAGTCGTATACCCCTTTACTAGAAATCGGCACCCTTCACCATCCCCCTTTATTATACCCCCTGACCACCCTGACCCCTTACCTAGCTAGGTCACCATACCACCCCAACCTCACGAGAAAGAAAAAGAAAGAAACTCACCCGATACTGCACCACCACCGTAACAACCCCATTCCCATTCGTCGCCAAAAACCCACTCATATCCTGCGATCCATCCCCCGCGCCATATCCTCCCCCATGGATGACCACCACCACCGGAAGCAACTTCTCCCCCTCCGCCCCCCGCCACCCCGACCAAACACTCAAAAACAAACAGTCCTCATCCCCCTGCACAAACGGCATCCCCTGTATCGCCGGCATGGCCTGCGGACATATCGGCGCTGGGTTGTTCGCCACGACCACCTGGGTGAGGTTTACCAAAGGCGGGGCCGGTTTCTGCCATCGCAGGGGCCCGATGGGGGGAGCGGCGTAGCGGATTCCTTTCCAGACGTTGAGGTTGGTGGAGGGGGAGAAGGTTGATTTGTACAGAGCGTAGGTTAGGTTGACTGTTAGGGCTTGGGCTTGGGATTGGGATTGGGCGGGGGTAGGGGAGAGGGAGAGGAGGAGGAGGGTGGTTAGGTAGGTGAGGGTTGGCATGGTGATGGCGGGTGGCCGGTGTCCCGGTCGGTTTCCGGGTCGGTGTCTTGCGAAGTGCAGTTGAGGTCGGCGGTGAGGTGAGATACCTACGAGGGAGTTACCACTCGGACTGCCGACATGTTTGCCCTACTAACTCCGAATCAAGACGGCACGCCAGCAGTGTCGGGCGGCAGGTATTATCTGGCTCTGCATACCTCGCGACACGACACGACACGCAGGTGGGGAGCGGCGGTACATCGCGATGGCCGGTAAAGTTAGGTATTATGTCACGTAGGATCTCGTTGGTCGGCATTCACCCGAAAGAGGAGTGTGGTTGCTGGCAACATTCGCTAATATTTTCGGCAGATGAATATATCCCTGAGATTAATATATCCCAAGTAACATTATATATTCTCTCCGCTTCTTCCTTCCCCCCATTTCGCCTTTCTGGAATGTCTGGTGGAATACGCCAAGCCGCTGCCGAACTGCAGTCAGGTCGCGCGCTGAGATGGGATACATTGTCATGACGCATTGCGCAGGATTAAGTCAACTCCAGCGCCAGATCCGCAAAACAAGATGAGGACCCGGGAGTTAGCGTAGAATGGACTTTGCGTTTGCCGAGACAGCAGCCGTGGAATCATGTTGGTTTGTATGTGTTTGTTGGCTCGATGCTGATCTAATCTTCACATACAGCGGCAGGCGCTTCGTGTCCATGTCCGCTACCGCTACCGTTATTGGAAGTCCTTCCCAAAGTCAGCATCAGCTCAACTGGGGGCTATTATGTACAATCCTCCGCAAATACAGCCTCACAAGCACCCGGGCCGGCCAGCGGGTATGTTCTTACAAAGTAGCCACCTTGGCCTCAAAGTCGGCGTTCTTGGCGACTGCCAAGTTGTAAATCGGGTGCCCAATGCTGTCGTGGATGGCAAAGCCCGAGTCCTTGTTTTTCGGGTCGTCGACAGGGTGGTTTCCGTAGGCAAATCCGAATGTGGTTTCTTCGGCATTAGCCTCGATCTCCGTGTAGCCGATATCCTCGTCTCCCCACTTGGAGCAGCCCTTGCAGAGAGCTGTCACCTGCCAATGCGTCGCGTTGACATAGGACCCCGTCTTCAGCACCGTGTATGTCGCCGGCTCATATTCCGGAGGCGAGTAGTAGCCGCTGTTGGGTGTCAGTCATGATCGACAATAAAACGCACAAAGACACTCACAAGGCAATGCGGGAGGACAGAACAGGGTTGCTGGTTCCGTTGGCCCATGCGATGGCAAGGGGGTTGTAGGTCATGGTGCCGCCCCATGCGAAACCAGCCCAACCGACATCGAGGGGTGCCGCGATCTGGATGATCGTGTCGAACTCCTTGCCGGCCGCAAGAGTCCCCGGGAGGGCGACGCGGAAGGCAATGCCTCGGTCGCTGTTGTACGCTGCGTACTTCAGCCCTGTCTCGGCATCCACATATGCGCGAGAGTCTGGCTCGAACTGTCGGCTGGCTAGGACGCGAACAACGGTTAGCCTCGAGAATGGAGGCGAGCGGACCACATCGACTCACTAAGGCTCAACAGGCTGGCAAGGCCGGACAGTCCCTTGGGAATATGCATTTTGGATTTCGGGCTTCGGTTGAACAACAATGTCAATGGCAACGGCGAACAACGAGGAGGTGAGGGCACGGGACCCGGGACCGGGGGTCTTTATACGACAAGATTGCGGCCGCAGTGCCTCGGGGGGACGGGTCACATTAGCACCAGGTATCCTGGAGTCTCCTTCCGTCCATGCGGTAGTTCAATATCGGACAGGGCTTGGGGGGGCCAGAGAAGAAGGCTGCATGTCACGGCACGCTCGACAACGGCACAACGGGGCCGAGAGAGCATGACAAGAATGGCATAGCAAGACCGTAGCATGCAAAGCGCCAGGCAAGGCTGCCCTCCATTGACCAGCATCAAGATCGGCGGCCCAGAATCCCCTGAACAAAGAAAAGTAAAGTCATTAGCTTTGGCCTGGCTCCGGTTGGCTCAGGAATGGCCGAATCGCCCCGCGGAGCCGTGTCCAGGACGGCCCCTTTCGGGCTGCTGATGGCGCATTAATAACCACCAGGGGCACCATCATTTCCAGAGTGGAGAGGTTCAGTTGGAGATGTAGAAGAGAGCCTTGGAGAAGGTGACGTCTTTCTGTGCGGATGAAGATGCAGGCCCCTTGATTGGAAGGCTAAAGTGGCTCGGAGCTGGGAGATATATGAGAGACTTCTCAATGCGGGGGGCGGTGATATATTAGACGGAACGGAGCCGAGCGAGCGTATCTTCTTTTGCTGAAGATTAGCATTGAGCGAGATACAAGGACGCGGGAAAAGGCTGATATCGGCGCTGCCCAGCGAGCATTGGGCCTGCTTTAGGCTATTCTTCTGGCCGCGAGTCCATCCGGGCACAGCACTGGCTTTGCTGGGAATGAGCTCCGAGCCATGCAAGGGGCAGCGCCATCCAAGGCGGCCACACCACTCTGCACGCAATTGCAAGGCGAGGCGTTGCCATTTCCGCCTTCGCGAGCGCAGACTAGCTTGGCGAGATCGGTTTCCAGGCGAGCGGGTCTGGGGTGAGCAGCTCCTGCTGCGTCTTTTTTTGGGAAAGGTTGGATAGGTACGATTATGGTTCCCTGGTTTTGGAACTCCCTAGTTTTCTGAGATCCATGGGTTGAGCGCATCCGTGTATTAAGCGTATCTGTAGACATTCCGTATTTAGCTGGTGCGCGCGGCCGACGATGGCTTCACCGGACCACAGCAAGCTCCAAAGCGGCCAAGCGACTGTGTTGCCAAGGTACCGACCGGCAGGATCTCGCCAGCGCGCATCAACGTGCCGAAACTCCGTCGACATCGCTAGAGAGAGATAACAAAGGCACCGCTGACGGGAGCGCCACCAAGGCCAAGGCCTGTTGATGAATTGAGGATGGGAATGGGCAACCAGCACGAGGATGGCGGTTCAAGGAAGCGATCTTCGTAAAAGCCAATCGGCCATTTTACAGTGGGAAATCTTGCAGCTGGGGGCGCAGCGGAACTTCCCGGGCCTAAGGAACGCGATCTCCAACGGCCAACAGGGACCCCACGCTGGGCGTTGACCCCTCTTCAGGGCTCCAAAAGCCCCGCCATCTCCACGTTGGCGATCCGAACTTGAGACTCAAATGTCTTTTGGTCCACGACGGGGACTACCCAATGACCAATCCACCTAATCAGCACCCATATTCTGTCTCCCATGCTTCCTTGAGCTCCCAACTTTCCACTCAACCCGTTGCGTACGGTTGTTGCTTCCCCGAAGTTGCTAACCGCCCCACTTTCCGGCTTCGGCCCACAATCCCAGACCAGACAACAATGCGATCGACGAACCAAGGGACCTCACCGAGCTAAACGAACCCGCGAGCCCCCGTCGCCGATCTTCCCACTCATCCTACCATACAAGCGCACATCCTCCCCGACATCCACCGCAATGCCACCCACAACCACACCCCCCGCCGCCGCCGCGGGCCCGGCCGCTTCCTCCCATCCGCCCCTCCGCGCCGTCCTCCCCCCGCTCATCCTCGGCACCGCGACCTTCAACACCCAATACGTCTCAGACCCCCTCTCCATGCCCTACCACTCCATCATCTCGCGCGCCCTCGCCCTCGGCGTCTCCGCCTTCGACACCTCGCCGTACTATGGCCCCTCCGAAACCCTCCTCGGCACCGCCCTCCACGAGCTCATGTCCCCGGTCCCGACCGCATCCAACCACACTCCCGTCCCCGTCCCACGCTCCTCCTTCGCAATAATCACCAAGGCAGGGCGCGTCGCCCCCGAGGAGTTCGATTACTCTCCTGAGTGGATCCGGTACTCGGTGCTGCGGAGTTTGCAGCGGTTGCATACTGACTATCTAGACCTAGTGTACACCCACGACGCAGAGTTTGTCACGCCAGGGGAGGTTCTGGCCGCGGTGCGGGAGCTACGGCGGCTGCGGGACGAGGAGGGACTGGTGCGGTATGTAGGGATAAGCGGCTTCCCTGTCGATACACTGGCGGAGCTGGCGGAGATGATTCTCGCTGAGACGGGGGAGCCGGTGGATGCGGTGTTGAGCTACGGGCATTTTACGGTGCAAAATGGGCGGTTGGCAGGAGGGGGTGAGACGAGTTCGTTGGCGAGGCTCAAGAGGGCGGGGGTGGATGTTGTGTTGAATGCGAGTATCCTGGGGATGGGGCTGCTTACTAGCCGGGGGATTCCGGCGGATCCGGAGCCGAGCAGCAAGGAGAGTGAGAATCCGCTGGCGAAGTGGCACCCTTCGCCGGCGGGGCTAAGGGTTGCGTGCAAGACACTGGCTGGGATTGCGGAGAGGGCGGGGGAGAGGTTGGAATCGGTGGCGATTCGGTGGTCGCTGGAGGAATGGGCTAGGGTTGGGGCGATAGCGGGTGTAGAGACGCCACCGGGGCAGCGAGTAGGGGGTACAGTCTGCGGCGTCTCGTCTATCGCGGAGCTCGAAGAGACGGTGAAGGAGTGGCGTGAGGTTCAAGCCGGCTTGGAAAACGCCAGCAAGGGTGGCTTCGAGTATGGTTCCCCTCGGCAAGAAAAGGTCCTCAAGCTGGTGCGAGAGCAGATGTGGCCGGCACTCGGGGAGTGGAAAGACTACGTATGGGAAAGCGGAGGTCCCGGCTTCGTGAATAAAAGGCGGGAGGAAGATAAGGGCGTTGCACCCGACGATGGCGTAGTGGCTGCTCATGAAGCCCGTAAGAGCACGCAGAAGGCACCATGACGCCGGACTCACAAAGGGAAGCACCGCATTGTAGACACATCTACGTGATAAACACAATAGAAACCTGAATCAATATCATCCATATGCCCGAGTTACCTACCCACCCTCAAAATCAACTCTAACCCAACGAAACTCCCCCAAACCCCCTAGCGTCCCGTCATCCCGACTTTCCCATGGCCCGAGCTGTTGATCTGATCACCGACCAACCACTGGGCGCTGCATTGACAAGAAATGGGCGTTATACAAAGGAAAATGCTGTTTAATGGACCGCTGAAAGCCAAAAGGTTGTGACACCCCGTTTAGAGCGGAAGATGCTACATTGACATACCCTCAGTACATGTCCGTCCTTGCATCAAAGTACCGCCTCGGTACTCTCAAATCAACGTTCTCCCTCAAAGCGCACCGGGCTACAGTTTGTTCCCGTTCGAGTCCTTGGTTAAATCTTCAACCTGTTCCCCTGATCCATCTCCGGTTGCCACCAGAGTCTCATCTTGTTGAGATACCCAGTAGGTTTACTGGGAAACCTCGCGCGCATGCTCGACGGTCGTCTCGTACCCAAGCTGCTTTTGAACATCCTCAACGGTGTCGTAAAGTGCTGGGGTCTCCGGCGTAATAGTGACCTTTGGGGGCGTCATCCGATCGTCGTCACCAACCGCTGTCTCTCCCGAAACCTGTGAGTCCTCACCCCTGCTCGTCCAGGTGCTCTCGGCCCGCAAGGTCGAAACACTCTGGTCGATCCCGCTGAGATTATCTGGGGATGAATTCTCGACTCGCTCCTCCACCACAGCTATATCGCCGGCCTTTCCCGTCTGAACGTCCTGAGCCTCACCCGACTTCCTTTCCGCCTCAATCAGACTCAAACGTCTCCCCGCGTTCTCGCCTTCCAAGCTTACGCCGACCACCTCGGCAAGGCTCCTAAAATTGAACATCGGCTCGGTGCTTGCGCTCGGGTCTCGGTCGTGGTCGCCGCCGTCTTCGCTTGCGCCAGAACGGCTCCCAAGACTCAGTCCGCTAGCACGGGGATCTTGAAGATGAGAAGGGGTTATGTAGCTTCCCGGCTGGCTATCAATCAGTGAGGATGACACGGAGGAAGCACTGCTCATTTGTCGAAGGTGTGAGGGGCCGGCTGACTGATGCGGAGAGGGGATCGGGCGGGCAGCCGAGTTCGCGCCCGCCGGTATTGAGACAGCCTCGCTGGTAGGGTCGACGCCAGAGCCCTCCGGGGTCGATGGGAGGCTTCGGTCAATGCCCTTCCCCTTGTCTTTGGCAATTGCATCCGATGGCGGGTTGCCTGACGCGCTGCTTGTCGCCATGGCACTGGCCACACTGGCTTCCACCCGGAGGTTGCTGGCGCCACTATTGCCGCGTTTCCTCCCGAATCCCAAGCCGGGAAGGCTCAGACTACTTCCACTCGCAGAGCTTTGTCCGCTCCGACCATCAGGCCCATCATAAGGTTCCGTCTGCCTTGCGGCAGCTTTTGCGGCCTTTCTGTCTTCCTTCTCGCGCTTTTTTGCTTCCTTCTTCCCTTCTTTTTCTTCCTTCCTCTTCCGCTCCTCCTCGGATGCGAGCGACAGCCGAATGGCCTCCATAAACATCATTTCCTCAAGATCTTCGAGACGACTCCGGGCTATTCCAGAGGCAGCATCCCGACCTGGGGCTCCTGCGGCGCTAGGGTCGGGGCCACCCTGGGATGGGGTTGCCGGGCTATTACCACCATCATTGTTGGCTCCGCCGGGAGAGGGGTTGGCTGACGGTGGGAGCACAAGTCCAGGCCCGGCACTTCTTCGACCGAACCGGCCACGCCCGGGTCTTGTCTCTGTATTGTTCATAAGAAAAGCTGCCGTGTGCAATGCGGTGGCGGCGGCAGCCCTCCGTGCTAGATGGGCACGAGCCGTTTGTAACTTGGTTGCCCATTCCGGTCGTATTCTGTCAGTCGTGATGACGTTCGGGGAGGTGGCAGACAGAGATTGTGTGCGGCGGCGGCTCCCGGTGCTAATCGGCGACCCGATTGCCGGCGATGCCGATGGGGTTCCTGAATTGAGCGAGCTGCTCGAGGACATGGCCGTGCCAAGGGCCCCGAAAGGGGCAGGCACGCCGTAGGTCAGGCCGCGGCGGAACGGTGGAGCCTCATATGTGACGCCGAACTCAGGTTGCGTGCAGTATGGGCAGCAAGCTGGCTCGCACACGAGCTGGTCGGCAGACGCTTCGGGGTTGTGATTGGGACTGTTCTCATTGTGTCCCTCGGGGAAATGCGGGTCTGGGCGTTTAATTTGCACGAAGCATTCGCTGCAGATAGCCTGGTCACAACACCGAGTATGATTCAAGTACGGCGGATACGTCAGGAAGCAAATGGGGCACTCCGTCGCGTCCTTGTACAGGAAAACTTCCAAAGGCTGCCCGTTGACGAAAGGGTCGTACGGGAGGTTGATCTCCCGCGGCACGATCTCAGTGGTGGAGCCATTCCGGGAACTTCCACCCAAGACAGCCGCAAGAGCTTTCCCACGGGGCTTAAAGGGGGAGCTAGTCCTCGGCGCGTGGCCAGTGATCGGCGACGGGAGAGCAGACCCCGCATTGGACACGCTATGATCCGACGCCGCGGACTGGGTCCGATCACCCATAGGCACGGTCAAGTTGTTGAGGTTTTGGGCTGAGAATCTAGGCGAATCGGCGGATAGAGGTCGGGGAATGAGGTCTTCGGGTGGTGTTTGGTCTGGCGCGGGGACGGGCAAGCCTCTTGCGGCGGCGATGATTTGAGCTTCGGTCCATTTGTCGTCGAAGTCGTTGAGGCCTCGCCAAAACGGTGCGATCTTTCGGTCAATCTTTCAATTGTCAGCGCACCACTCCCCGCCTAAATCCAGAGTTCGTTAGTTGCATACCTGCAGTTGCCGAACAATTTGTTTGTTGAAGTCCTCAGAGCCCGTGTACGTTCCCATCGTTACGAGGTAGCCGCCGTCGACATGCTCCTCCTTCATACTCCGCTCCCGCTCGGCTATCCTGGCTACCCGCTCTCTCTCCAATCTCCGCGCTTCCCTTTCCTGTCTCGTTTCCCTGCGCTCGTATGGCGGTTCTGGGTGTGAGCTCGAACCTGTGGGTGTACCCAGTCCCAGAATTCCCTGGAGGTCTCCTCGACTGACTCGATTCCTCCTGTGGGACCTATCCGATGGCTCATTCTGAACGGCCTCAAACGGGTGGCGCGGGGCCCGATGGCCGGCATCGCCGGAGCGCGATTCTTTTGTGCTAGTATTTCCCATTGTCGCGATAAGAATCGGTCATGCGAGATTCTCGGTCGCTTGTGAGACGAGGGCGCTGCTCTTTGATAGAGGAAGTCGCTTGCGTTCGGGAGGGGTTGATGAGGGGAGCCAGTTGGGAAATGAGCGGCCGTGACGTAGGCAATCGATGCCGAACGCTGTTGGATTGGATGACGCCGAACCAGGGCGCCGGCGAGACAGGGAGTCCGATCGACGGCCCTAGGACAAACTAATAATACGTAAATTTTCGAGTAGAAGCAAGCTTCCTGTATTTCGCACCCTGTTAGCGATGGGAGGCGGCTGATTCGGACGATGTAGCTGTTTGGCCGCGGCTGTTGTGGACAGTGAATGGCGGGGTTTGTTGTGAGGTCGGTTCGATGGGATGGGTCAAGCCGCACAGACACTCATCCTTGCGACAACCGTCGTGGCTGCTGCTCGCAGCAGTAGTTTATCGTGGAGATCGTTTCCGGCGCGGCGGAGTGGATTATCGAGAAGCGAGCGATTGATCAATAAAGGAAGAGGGCGGTGATGGCAAGAGGTGGAGGATAGAGGGTGCCAAGGAATTCCCTCGGGAAGCTGACTGATTGACAAGGGAGCACGGACGTTTTGGTGGCCACCTCCACCTGGGGATGCGGCACAGGGCACAGGTCAAACAGCATGCAAACAGAAGCACCCATTTCCGGACAGCTGACCCACGTCACAGAATGTTTATCGCACAAGAAATCCGGTGCGTATGTATGGTAGATCGCAGCAAAGCAGGCAGGAAGCATAGGCGCTGGCCCTATTGATAATAGCATTTACGTACGGCCTCCGATGCCTCCGCGAAGTGTATCAAGACAGCTCCAGGTCCCCGCTTGCTGGTGTACAGTGATGGATCGGGCGAATCAGAGAGTTTCCTACTGCCGGCAACGGTTAGTGAGCCGCTCGAGCTCAGCCAACTTTTTGCAGGCAGCCAACAGATGATGTGATTATTCGCTCATACGCATCATACCTAGTTGGTAGGATGCTCAGATACCGGTATTAAAAAGGCTGCTAATCCTGAATATGGCCATGGATCCATGATCACAACTCTATCGCGTGAAGCGTTCCCCCCATTCTCCTGTACCGCAAGCAGTTTTTGTGCAACACTCTTATCTGGGTTTTGAGGGAGGTAACATCGGACCTGAGCTGCAAGTCCAGGCCCTCAAATGTGAACCACCACGACGCGCCTTCCCGCGCAAACACATGTCACCTGGGTAAACTCAAACGCAACCAACGGTTCTCATTCGCTGAAGCTGTCTCAAAGCCCTCCATCCACACCCTCTGAACTTGCACCGCGGCTGTCATTTGAACGCCTCGGCCTAGTAATTTCTGTGCTGGGTGTGTTGAAAAGGGCGGGACCGAATATTGGAACTCAGGCATGTGAACGAGAAAGTCAAGTCAGAGCTTTCCTGGCGGTGATTCCAGCGTGGCCCCTCCAAAAGCCAGCAAATTCTGCGGATGATCATGATCATTCCACATGACTAAGGGCATGTCTTGTTGACGTGATATTTGAAGGAATGACTAAATGCGTAGCCCAATCAGATCGAAAGGCGGCATCATATGTTTCAGAGTTGACGGTGCACGCTGCCGATGGGCGATCAGCAACGGCGTGGCAAATCGCCCGCCCACTTATGGGGAACACTTCCATCGCTACCTACCTACAGTACAATCCACTCCAGGATTGCGTGTCGGTCCGAGTCGCAAACTTTATAAACCTCAAGATTCGCTACGACGTCGAGGTAGAAATCGGAGTTTTCAGATTTATTGTCACACATGCACTCGTGGCATCAGACACGTGCTCACGAACAACACGAAATGATGTTAGAGGACGCTGGGTTTTATGATAGTTGTAAACTCCGAATTCCATTTTTCTTTTAGATCACGAAAACCAAAACAGAATGGGACACAGAGGAGTGTTGATGATGTAGAACTAGTTCGCTGACGGATGTGGAAGATGGAATGACTCAATATTGAGAATACGCCGTATTTTACCTGCCTAGGTAGGTAGAGTACGAAAGAATACTTAATATGGAGGCAACTTCAAGTTTGAACATATGGGATTATGCTTGATCTCGTTCACCAACTGGTAGATACCTAGAAACCGGAGAGATCTGGTGTATTTAAAGTACAAATGGTGTTTTTGTATTACGTGAGAAACTTGTTCTGACTTAACTTGTCACTCGACCGAGATGCAATCATCCTATATAGATACCCGCTTGCACCGTTGAAAGTTGGAAATCCAAGACGGTGAATTTGAAGTATTCAAAACAATATACACTCTCGATACAGCAGCAGTAGGTCATGTTCAGTATCTCATCCTGATGATAAACTACATCATCATCATCATGTTTTTCAAACCTTCTTTCTTGAGAGGAGAATGAGGAGAGTGCCGTATCGAATAAATTACGTTGTCAGACACCTGGGGATAATGGTGTCCGCGTAGGGCTATGTTTTCCTTTCAAATTCGCATCATCCCAGATTCATCGCATAGTCCATCCTAGGCATTAGTGTCACAATGGGCTTGCGACCGGAGAGGGGAGAGGACTGAGGCCGAGTCCGATGCTCTAAAATTATCGTACATAAGATGCAAAATACCACTAATTATTGGATGCAACGGGTGGCTGAGGCGATGCGGCTCTGCTCATGTAAGTAGGCCCCTGAACTGGGATCGAAAACTCCAAATCCGACATCAGCATGCTTAGGTTTGTCCGGCCACCTCGCACTATGCAGGAATCTGCTTCAGTGTTGCTTCAGTGTGCATCAGTGTGCATCTGCAAGGGGAGCTGACGACTCCTTTGCAGACTCGGATGGCGATTGGGGTCTGGATATCCCGAGTTTTGCCTTCGGCCCGAGATGGCTGCAGGTGACCTTCCCCGACCTGTCCTGTCGTTCAAGCTTTCGGGTTCCGATACAACTCATGTATGTCCCTGATGAACCCTTCGTGCTTTATGCGCAAGACATGAAGGTTGATCTGTGGCTACGGGGGAGACTGCTTCAGCGTCGTCCGGGGTATCGTTACTTTGCAACCTATATATATAGTGATTACTGCGACATGGCGTGGCAACCGTGTGCCTTGCGTAGGTACCGACCTAGATACCCGATAACCACGGCGCTGGGAATTTGTAGGTTGCATGCATCGCGTTTGGCGCCGTGCTAGCTCGGCTCTTCAGCTTGGTGTTCACTCGAGTCTCGCACTGTTCGCCTTCCCCGGGCGGTTTATTTCTGCATTGGATCTTATCTCGTCTGTGCAGGATTGCTGGAGAAATGAGATGCCCACTGCCTATACGCGTAGCAATCTGATGAGGGGATGACGTATTCGTATTCGGATGGATCATTGTCTCGATCTCCGTCTCGCTTGTCTCATGCAACTGATGCCCCACGGGAGACGGGGAGATAGCATGGACTCAAGATTTATATCCGTGCACACAGTTACTCCAACGTGTCTTGGACATCAATATGTTTCTGCGGTGGCACCTTTCAGATCTGACAATCACAACGCGCCCGCATCGGAGTCTCATTCATTGCCGTATTGGAGGGGGAGGGGCGGTTGCGCTATTTGACCCGCGCGGTGTGCCAAAGAATCCGGGAAATCGGGGTTGTGCTGGACCCCGAAGGAACTGCGCGCGGCGAATTTGTCTGGGTCTTTGCACCAGCGGCATGCCCCACATGCACTTGTCCCGGGATAGCGGGAACGTTTCGGATGGCGTTCAGTCCGGGAAGGGATAGCTGCACTAAAAACCGCGTGCCAATTGGCCAGGTTGACCCAAAAGTTCCCAGTTTCCACGCAGTCCAGGCCGGGTTTTGACGAGCAGGCCGTGTCCATTCCAATCCGCCAAGATGTCGGGATGGAGCTAGTGGATTTGCCATAATGAATCAGAAATTATCAATGTGATGCATGGTAGAACGGACACGCCCCGCGGTGGGCTTTTGGATGCGAAAACGAACATGTTGCAACATGGGACGGCCGCGTCTCCCGCTACGACTGCCGCAATGCAGAGGGGGCCGTCGTCGCGTCCGTGTCCGTACTCCGTGGGCGACATCCAAGGCGAGACGAGGACCGGCAGATGAATTACGCAGTGTGGTAGTGTTTAGATGTTTCTGAAGGCACAGAATGCAGGTGAGAGTGGATGGCCTTGTTGTGAGTAAACATCCGAACCTGCGACGGGTGAAGGGGTATTCTTGCCATGGATGTGTGCCCCACAACCCCGCCAACTTGGAGGTGATATCGTCTTGCTCATCATGATCACGACTGAGCGAAGGATGCCGGGTTGGTCGGCGTGGTGAGGGGTTAACGGAAGCTGACTGAGGCTCCATTTGACGTCTGGCCCAGCAGCGGGACAGCTGATCCGCGGGGGCTTCTTTGGCACTTCTGAGACACGGATTTTGGCGTCATCGACGCTCCAGTCCGCTCATCTTGGCCGCTGTTTGCGAATAAAAAGACTGCTGCAAAGGGTCGACGACTCACTGCGCGCGGCTTAGACACCCCTCCTCCCATCGGGTTCCCACCGTAATTCCTGGGTGGCGCCAGTGCCCACGCCGTAAGGTGGTCTCGGAGACATTGATCTGCTCTCTGGGGCGGGCCCTGCATCCCACGAGTTAGCGATCGCATTGGTGGGGCGTTTGCACACGGCGCCCGGGGCGGTGCCTTCCCGCGAGACGGACCCACTTGGCTTCGGGGCCTTCACAGTCTCCGTTCCCCTATTGCGAAATTTCGCCTTATCTTGGCCTGGCTAGCCTCTTTCTCGTCGTTCATTCTGGGCTCATCAGTTTTCTCCTGCTTCATCTTCGTGCGTGCTTCATCGAGGCTCGCTGACACTCGTTCAATACCCGGTATTCAGTTACCCGGTTTTCCCTGCCTTGTGCCTGCGCAAGCCAAACTTACGTCAAATTGTAATCCGAGATCCAGCAATTTCAGGCCTGATCACCTGACGCCGCGCCCCGAAACCCACACGCCAGAGCGTGTGGCGCTTGTACGACACGGCATTGGTCGATCGCGGGGGAAGTAACACGACAGAAATGTCGTTCGTCGGCGCGGGTTCCTTTGGGAACTACGACCGCACGGCGCAAAACACGGGTCTGCCAGCACTTGGGAGACAGACGACGCGCGAAAATGAGGATGCCGACATTTCAGTTGCAGGCGGGTCCTCGCCTCTGCGCCCCGGCGAGGTTAGTCGCACCCGCGCTACCTCGGTAACAGAAGTCGCTGAGAGCGACACGCCGCGCAACAAAAAGATCAAGGATGCCGGCGGCGACAGCGACGACAACCAAGATGATGAGCGCGTCGAACAGGCGCGCCGCGGCTCCATGGTGCAGGCCTTGGCGCGCAAGTACACCTCGCAGTCCAACGCTGCGGGGTTTGCGCCTGGCGACAACATCTTCCTGCTCGCCTCCGGCGATGAGAACTCGCCATTGAATCCCAATGGCCCCAACTTCAACGCCCGCACCTGGGCCAAGTCGGTGGTCGAGATGGTTCAGGACCAGGGCCACACCTTTCGTACCACCGGCGTCGCCTACCAGCACTTGAATGTGTTCGGGTTTGGCTCGACCACGGATTACCAGAAGGACTTCCTCAACATTTGGCTTGAGGTTGCTGGATTGGCCCGTCGGATGCTCGGTCAGGGCAAGCGACGCATCGACATCCTCAACGACTTTGACGGTCTTGTCCGCAAGGGCGAGATGTGCGTGGTGCTCGGCCCCCCAGGATCCGGTTGCAGCACACTTCTGAAGACCATCGCTGGTGAATACAGTGGTATCTTCGTCGATGACAAGTCATACTTCAACTACCAAGGTGAGAAATGCTGGTTACATGTGAGGATTGCGTGTGCTGACAAACATCTCCAGGCATGACCGCCAAGGAGATGCACTCCCATCACCGTGGTGAGGCCATTTACACCGCTGAGGTTGACACGCATTTCCCGCAGCTCTCCGTCGGAGACACGCTTACGTTTGCTGCTCGTGCTCGCGCTCCGCGCCACATGCCCGACGGAATTCCCAAGTCTCTGTTCTCCAACCATCTTCGGGATGTTGTCATGGCCCTGTTTGGCATCAGCCACACCGTCAACACACGTGTCGGCAACGAGTATATCCGCGGTGTCTCTGGTGGTGAGAGAAAGCGTGTCACGATCGCCGAAGCCACCCTTTCCGGAGCCCCCCTGCAGTGCTGGGATAACAGCACCAGAGGTCTGGATAGCGCCAACGCCATCGAGTTCTGCCGTACCTTGAGGCTCCAAAGCGATCTCTTCGGTAGTACCGCCGTTGTCTCCATCTACCAGTCTCCCCAGAGTGCCTACGACCTCTTTGACAAGGCTGCCGTCCTTTACGAGGGCCGCCAAATCTTCTTCGGTCGCGCAGATGAGGCCAAGCAGTACTTTGTCGATCTCGGCTTCGATTGCCCTGCTCGTGCAACCACGCCCGACTTTCTCACCTCCATGACCAGCCCTCTCGAGCGATATGTCCGCCCCGGCTTTGAGGGCAAAGCACCGCGCACGCCCGACGAGTTTGCAGCAGCCTGGAGGAATAGTACCAACTACAAGGCCCTGCAGGACGAGATTGAGGAGTACAAGGTCAGCCATCCCATCGACGGTCCGGATGCTGAGGCTTTCCGTGCCTCGAAGAAGGCCCAGCAGGCCAAGGGCCAGCGCGAGAAGTCCCCTTTCACGCTCTCGTTCGTCCAGCAGGTTCAGCTCTGTCTCTGGCGTGGATTCCGGAGATTGATGGGCGACCCCAGTCTTACCATCGGCGCTCTTATCGGCAACTTTATCATGTGTCTCGTCATCGCTAGTGTCTTCTTCAACCTGCAACTCACCACGGCCAGCTTCTTCCAAAGAGGCGCCCTCCTCTTCTTCGCCTGCCTCATGAACGCTTTTGCTAGCGCTCTGGAAATTCTGACCCTCTACGCCCAACGTCCGATCGTCGAAAAACACGCTCGATATGCGCTGTACCACCCGTCCGCTGAAGCTGTGGCATCCATGATATGCGACCTGCCGTACAAGGTGGCGAACTGCATTGTTTTCAACGTCACCCTATACTTCATGACTAACTTACGACGGGAGCCGGGACCCTTCTTCTTCTTCCTTCTGATCTCGTTCGTTACCGTCATGACCATGTCGATGATGTTCCGAACCATTGCCAGTGCGTCACGAACCTTGTCGCAGGCCATGGTACCTGCTGCCATCATCATCTTGGCCCTCGTCATCTTCACCGGATTCGCCATTCCTCTCGACTATATGCTTCCATGGTGCCGCTGGCTCAACTACATCGACCCGGTGGCATATGCTTTCGAAGCCCTCATGGTCAACGAATTCCACGGCCGGCAGTATCAGTGCACTGGCTATGTCCCCAGCCCAGAGATCCCTCTCTATGCGAACGCTTCATCTGCCAACCGTGTCTGCTCTGCCGTGGGTTCGGTTGCTGGCTTGGATTACGTTTTGGGTGACGACTATATTCAGTCAGGCTTCTCATACTCAGCTTCGCACAAGTGGCGTGATTTTGGCCTCATCTTGGTCTTCCTCGTTGTGTTCCTCTCCTTCTACCTGTTCGCTGCGGAGAATGTTGCTGCGAAGAAGAGCAAGGGCGAAGTCCTTGTCTTCCGCCGTGGACACAAGCCGGCCGCATTCAAGGAGCAGAAGGGCGATGCTGAATCTGGCGGTTACAACAGCGGGCGACTTGCGGTAAACCATGGTGCCACTGACGGGAATTCGTCTGACAAGGAGGGTGGCGTGCTTCGGGGTACCACTAGCGTCTTTCACTGGAACAATGTGTGCTACGAGGTCGACATTAAGAAGGAAACCCGACAGATTCTGAATAATGTCGACGGTTGGGTTAAACCTGGCACCTTGACGGCACTCATGGGTGTTTCTGGTGCCGGAAAAACGACTCTGCTTGACTGCCTTGCTGAGCGGACTTCAATGGGCGTCATTACTGGCGAGATGCTTGTTGATGGTCACCACAGGGACGCCTCCTTCCAGCGCAAGACCGGATATGTGCAACAACAGGATCTTCATCTTCAAACGACAACCGTCCGCGAGGCCCTCAACTTCAGCGCGCTTCTCCGTCAACCCGATCACGTTCCGCGAACTGAAAAACTGGCATACGTCGATGAGGTCATCAAGCTTCTTGACATGGAGGAGTATGCTGACGCAATCATTGGTGTTCCCGGTGAAGGTCTCAATGTTGAGCAGAGGAAGCGCCTGACGATTGGTGTTGAGCTCGCTGCAAAGCCCCCTCTTCTCCTGTTCGTTGATGAGCCTACCTCTGGTCTTGACAGTCAGACTTCTTGGGCCATTCTGGACCTCTTGGAGAAACTGACTAAGAGTGGCCAAGCCATTCTCTGCACTATCCATCAACCCTCCGCGATGCTTTTCCAACGGTTCGACAGGCTTCTGTTCTTGGCCAAGGGTGGCAGGACAGTGTACTTCGGCGATATTGGCAACGAATCCAAGACGATGACCGCTTACTTTGAGCGCATTAGCGGCGTCTCTTGCCCCCCTGAGGCGAATCCGGCCGAGTGGATGCTTCAAGTCATTGGTGCCGCTCCTGGATCGCACACGGATGTCGACTGGTTCGAGGCTTGGCGTGAAAGCCCTGAATACGCTGGCGTCCAAGCCGAACTGCAACGCTTGAAGGCCGACGCCAAGGAAGTCACGGCTTTGGACGACGACAAGGGTAGCTTCCGCGAGTTCGCTGCGCCATTCCACAAGCAACTCATCGAGGTCACTGGTCGTGTCTTCCAGCAGTACTGGCGCACCCCGTCGTACATCTACTCTAAACTGGCACTCGGTGTTCTCGTTGCCCTCTTCATCGGATTCATCTTTTTCGACGCTCCCAACAGCATCCAGGGGCTCCAGAACCAAATGTTCGCCATCTTCAACATCTTCACTGTCTTCGGCCAGCTCGTGCAACAAACAATGCCTCACTTCGTCATCCAGCGTTCGCTCTACGAAGTTCGCGAACGCCCCTCTAAAGTCTATGGCTGGAAGGTCTTCATGCTATCTCAGATCATCGTCGAGCTCCCGTGGAACGTCTTGCTGGCTGCGCTGATGTACTTCTCATGGTATTATCCTGTTGGTCTCCAGAACAACGCCATTGCCGCCGACCAGGTCGTCGAACGTGGAGCCCTCATGTTCTTGCTCATGGTCACCTTCCTCCTGTTCACATGCACCTTCACCGACTTGATGATCGCAGGTTTTGAGACGGCCGAAGCGGGTGGAAACATTGCCAACCTTCTTTTCACCCTTTGCCTTATCTTCTGCGGTGTCCTTGCCAACCCCGACACGCTTCCCCGCTTCTGGATCTTCATGTATCGTGTCAGTCCGTTCACATACTTAGCCAGCGCCATGTTATCGACCGCTGTAGCCAATACCGAGGTGGTATGCGCCAAGAATGAATATCTGCACTTCGCACCTCCCAATGGTACGACCTGCGAGGATTATCTCGGGCCATACATGCAGTTGGCCGGCGGCTACCTGCAAGACAAGCTCAGCGCCGTGGAGTGCTCCTTCTGCCCTATTGACAACACGAATGCCTTCCTCGCAGGTGCCAAGGCATCCTATGAAGACAGGTGGTTCAACTTTGGGTACGTACCTACTCTGATTTCATCTCATATCTCGAGCTATTACTGACTTTTACCCTCCAGAATCCTTTGGGTATTCATTGTCTTCAACATCGTCGCCGCCCTCTTCGTCTACTGGGTCGTCAGAGTTCCCAAGAATAAGCTGGGCGGAAAGAAGAAGAAGGAGTAATGCGAAAGATAGCATCATCCTTTCTTTTTTGCTTTTGGATAACACGCGCGAACCCATTTGCGCGATGAGCGCATGCGCCTTGCATAGCCTGCACCTTTCACGAGTTGGATGAGCACCTGTGGAGGCCTTTCTCTTTTCTCCCTTATGCTATTGTCTGACTCTGGTCTTACATTTCCCTGTCATAAATATGCGTACAGTACAGCGTGCGCTTTTCCTTTTGCTGTCTTATCATCATCATCACGCTTGCGCATTCACCCGCAAAGTTTCCATTTACAAGTAATATCAGAAATAGAGTCGGATACCGGCGGCATCTGCAATGTACATATAATGGCATACACGTATATAGACGAAGGCTCAAAAATAGAGTACACCGATTCAACATGTTTGAAGAATTATTGTCGCTTATGCAGAAGTTTTTGGATCTAAGATTTGGTATTGTACAAGGTGTGTAGCTTGAGGCTACGTATTAGAGGAAGTTGATGCCCACACCAACTTGCAAGCCCTTCCGCCCTTCCTCTCCTCTCCGTAGCGCAAGCGGCAAGCTGAAGTTCAGCTCGAACCTGGCTGCGGGATGGGCATAAACCAGTCCCACTCCCGCAGCCATGCTCGGCATGCCGTCGGCAAGCTCGCTCACGGCTGACCTCATGCCGCTGGAGACGACCCTCGAGTCTATCCGGAGGGGATCGCCTTCGCCTTCCTTGTTCTTCCCCTTGTTCTTCAGCGCGACCAACCGCCCTCCGTTCGCAAACAGTTGGACTCTTAGTGGCGAGTCAGCGCCCATGCGAGGTAGCGGCAGCATCATGTTGACGCCACCAGCGGCATACACGTCACCGCCGACGGCGTCTCCGTTGTCGTGGGGCCCGAGGCCACCGAGCTTGAAGCCGCGCACGTCGGTTGGTCCACCGAGCTGGAAGCGGTCGTTGATGCGGCTTGGTGCGGCGGGGCCGCCGACCGAGAAGCCAAAGGGCAAGGGGTACAGCAATCCCATTCGTAACCCGCCGCCAATAGTAATGCCTGATACGCCCTTGACCCCGGGCACTGCTAAGGGAGATGTCCCTGAGAGTTCTAGCTCGGTTTTGGAGAAGGCGACATCGCCTTTTAAAGGTCCCCAGCCGGCGAGCTCGCCGACTGCACGGACGAGATAGCCGCTTTGGGGAAGGGTAGGGACAGGCCCAGAGACACGGTCGAGGCGGTCTCGGGTAAACGAGTATGTCAGCGAGTTTTTGAGCGAGTCGCCCGCATCCGCGCGGACGGTGGGTGAAGCTCCAGCTAGGAGTCCGGTCAGTTGCCTCCAGACACTGGAGTATGTGACTGAGTGACTGTCCCCGTTGTCAGCTTGTTGCCAGGCAAGCCGTACGCCCCCACCCGTAAGATTCTCCTCGTGCGAAGCCCATGGTTTTGACGTCGACGATTGTTGTGCCTCCAATGCAAGCCTCATGTCCGGGTTGCCGTTGACAGGTGCTGAAAAGGTGGCATTGTAGGCTGATCTTGTCCGCGTGCCGGTTCGTGCGTTTACCGTTAGTGTCTCGGCGCCGCCGAAGATGTTGCGCAGCTCTGCATTGGTGTATGCTGAGCCCTCGGTGTTGCCGAAGTCGGTGCCGGCCCCAAGTGAGAGACGAGACTTCTCTTTTACATTGAATGCGATATCAAGGTCGGTCTTCCCAAGGTAGCCAGTAGGATCCCTGCGCGCATCGGAGATGAAGACTTGAAAGACGTCGTCTTTGAAGATCCCTGTTTCCTCGGTGTGTTAGAAGGCACTTGGAAATCTGGCGGTAGCCCAATGGCTGATGATCTTGGGCAAACGAACCTAGCCGCGAGAGCTTCGACTGGGCAGTGCCAACCCGAGTTACCACATCGCCGAGTGTTGAGTTGGGCGTGTTATCCACCAAAGGCTTGAAGATGTAGTCGAGAAGACTCCTCCGGGTGTATTTGGCCCCGTGGAGCTCGACGGTGTGGACGGAGGCGGGCGCAAGCGTGTTGTCGAGCTAGGCCACAGGTGTCAGCAAGACCCAGTCGCGGTAGGGAAGCAATTGAATGTAAACAGAGGCTTACGATAGCTTGGAGTCCTTGGGGATCGACCTGCTCGGGAGCTGCATGGCTCGAAACCCCACCAGTGACCTACGTCCAGGTTAGCAACAACGCATGGCACAAAAGCGGTGCTCCAGGTTCGGATTGAGTTCGGACACGCGACTCACATTGCTGCCACCAAGGCCCGTAGGGTCGGCCATTGCGATAGCCGATTGAAGGGCAGCGTCTCGAGGGTTTGCGCCGGGGAAGGGACTCAGAGAAGCAGTCGTCAATTCCATCATTCGCAGCTCAGCTCCCTTGTTTCGCGGCTTCGCTTTTGCTGTGACCGATATCGTTCCCCAGATTTAGGCTTGGCACGGGCGAGTGGGTCTGGTCGGCGACCCGGCATCAGCCACCCCACTTGATGAGTAACCATTCTTCCATCCCTGTTCGGCGACCACAGCCCCATTCATGCCTCAGCTTCTCGTCTTGGTCGTCGTCATTCGCCTCCTTGTTCTGTGAACAAGTACTACCTCCCAGAACGAGGCATCGCCAACTGCTCCTCGGCCATCAAGTCGCAGCCCAAACCCCATCGCTATCGAGTGATCGGGAAATTTGCCTGCTTCGCTCATTCGTTTCTCTCGGTCGCTGTCGCGCTTGTTGGGCGCACCTCGTTCCTGGCGCTGATTGACCTGCCTCCTTTTCGGCACCGCAAGCATGGCCACCCGGGCCGCACAGAAGCGCGTACGTACCCTGAGGCTCTCCGTTAGAGTTTGGGAAGAACAGAATGACTAACCTCTGTTTTATTTCTAGCTGACGCGCGAGTACAAATCTATTTCCGAGAACCCGCCGCCGTACATTACGGCGCATCCATCTGATGCCAACATTCTGGAGTAAGCTTGCTCTGCACATCGCCTTGGTTACCGTTCGCTGACCACATCTCGCGCTAGATGGCACTATATCATCACCGGGCCGGAAAACACACCGTACCACGGCGGCCAATACTGGGGAACGCTAATCTTCCCTGCCAACTATCCGTTTGCACCGCCTGCGATCCGTATGCACACACCCTCCGGCCGGTTCCAACCATCAAGTCGGTTATGTCTGTCCATCTCCGACTTCCACCCCAGATCCTTTAATCCGGCGTGGGAGGTCTCGACAATTCTCATCGGCCTGCTGTCGTTCATGACGTCGGAGGAGATGACGACTGGGTCCGTCTCCGCATCCGAAGTTGAGCGCAAATACCTCGCGGCGCGGTCGCGATGGTGGAATTCGACGGGCGGCGGCTCGCATGTGAAGGTTGGAGGACCGGCCGGCAAGGGCAACGTGAAGGCTGGCGACGGCGGGGCTAAGTTCAAGTCGGAGTGGGCAGAAGTGGACCTGGAGAATTGGACCTGGATGAAGGAGCAGGGTGTCGACTCGGCAACAGGCAACAAGATTGATACGGGCAGCCCTTCATGCGGACCGCAGCTCGGTATTGCGGCCGGCAGCGGTCACCAGGCGCACGCGGTGGTGGATGCGGTGATCCAGCAAAGAGAGGCGGGACAGGGCTGGCTGTTCCGGAACAAGCTGGCACTTGTGGGCAGTGTGATCTTTATATACGTTCTTATTGCACGGCTGCTCGGCGAGAGTAGTTAGAGACCTCGACCTAGGGGACTGACAGCTTTGGTTGCTTGGTGTGGCTGCGGCGGAGCGAAGAGTCCTTACCGTCGGCACTACTAGGGATGCTTGGGATGGAGGGTACTTCAAACGCCTTGAGATGGCTGTAAGAGAAGCATGCAGGAAACGAGGGCTCCAGCATTGGCGTTTAGGATTTTTCCGACATGGGAACGCGCGACGAAGTGATGTTAGCCGGCTTGCCACGAATCAACGGCCGCGAGAGTTGCGGCGTGCCTCCGTTATTTGCGGGACAGGATTTGGACTGGGTAGAGGAAATAGGAGCGAGGAAGATCAATATCCTCTCCATGGCATGTATCATTAACAGGTACTAGAAGCCGAATGTGTGGCAATCACAATTCACTCTGACCAAGTCACATCAGGAGAGTATGACGAACAGGCAGTGGGCCGCAGATGAGCGCAGGACATGCGACCTTTTCGACGCGCAACGCGCCAAAAGCCGCTATCTCCGACCTCGTTGAGGCCATTAAACCCGACCAGCCCTCCACATCATCGCCCGGCCCCGCCATGCGGATGCGTGTTCGAGCTATACGCTCTGCGGAAAGGTCGGCCGGGCCTATCGGGACGACGGGACGGAAACTTGGCACAGCTCCGTGATCATGCAATCGTCCCGCATCGACTGCAACACCCCTAGCTCGACCACACAATGATGCCCCGCTGCGGGGTTGGTTGCTCCTGCCCTCGGTGTTGCGATGCGCGGCCCTTTGACAGCCAGCCGGAAGGGTATTTATTCGTGACCCCCCACCGGTCTTTGTTGGGCCATCGTTGAGCGCGTCATCGACAAGCTGACTCTCCCGTCCCGTCTCACAGTCACCAGAGCTTCTAGGTCACGGTTCTCAAGACAACCACCCCATTGCGCACCCAAACAACCCACCCCAAACCACACAACACTCGAAAGACCAACCCCCACCGCCACCATGTCGCCCGACCTCCCCCTCTCCCTCAAGGAATCCCTCGCCGCCTCGCAATGCAGCTACCGCCGCCTCGGCAAATCCGGCCTAACAATCTCCGTCCCCATCTTCGGATGCATGTCCTTCGGCGACTCCCGCACCCTGCCCTGGGTAATCCCCGAAGCCACCGCGCTCCCCCTGCTCAAAGCTGCCTACGACCGCGGTCTCAACACCTGGGACACGGCCAACGTCTACTCCAACGGCGAATCCGAGCGCATCGTAGGGAAGGCGCTCAAAATGTACAACATCCCTCGGTCGAAGGTCATTATCATGAGTAAATGCTACATGGCGGTGGGCGAGACGCCGGATGTGAGGCACTACTTCCAGCGGGACGAGATCGCGCGCAGCAAAGACTACGTCAACCACTGGGGCCTGTCGCGGGCCGCGGTGTTCAACCAGGTTGAAGCAAGTCTGGAAAGGTTGGGCACGGAGTACATCGATTTGCTGCAGATCCACCGGTTCGACTACGAGACTCCGATCGAGGAGACGATGAAGGCGCTGCATGATCTGGTGCAGTCGGGCAAGGTGAGGTATATCGGGGCCAGTAGCATGTGGGCGACGCAGTTTGCAGCGATGCAGTTCGTCGCGGAGAAGAATGGGTGGACGAAGTTTGTGAGCATGCAGAATCATTATAATTTGCTGTATAGGGAGGAGGAGCGGGAGATGAATCGTTACTGTGATGAGACGGGCGTGGGGCTGGTGCCGTGGGCGCCGCTGTGTAGAGGGCATTTGGCACGGAGGCCGGAGGCGTTTGGGAGTACAGAAAGGAGTAAGGGGGAGAAGGAGGGCCAGAAGGGGAGCCATGGGACGGTGGAGCCAGATATCACGATTGTGAAAAGGGTGGCGGAAACGGCGGATAAGCTGGGGTGGCCGGTAAGTGTGAGGGGGACAAGGGGAGTGTTGTTGGGCGTGGGCTAACCGGGAGCAGATGTCGCATGTTGCGCTGGCGTGGATCAACAAGCGCGTGACGAGTCCTATCATTGGGTTTAGCAGTGTTGAGCGGCTGGAGGAAGCGATTGCTTCGAGGGGGAAGGTGCTTACGGATGAGCAGGAGAAGTATCTGGAGGAGCTGTACCAGCCCAAGGTGATCCAGGGCCATCATTGAGGCGGGTTGGTTGTCGTTGGGCTGAACGTGTCGTTGTGTCTGGTATGTCGTCGGATGATGCGCCGTGGGGCTAGCGTGTGTAGCACAAGTTCCAACGATGTGGTTGCATGCCATCAGGGGATGTTGTATGTTGTGCCACACAGTGTCTAAGTGGCTTGTATGTTCAATCTCGCGCCTACAAGCCAGTGTGAATTGTCTTCATCCTCACCTACCGATATACGTCCACGACGGGATCTCCCCCTCCTCATTCCCTTCTATCCGCACTCGAGTCGGCCGCTCCCCCGGGATCAGATCGAAGCCATTGTCGCTCACCTTGAGCCCCTGCCGCTCAGCAAACACAAACCCCTTTACGGGCTTCTCAGCAGAGACTTCCACCACCCCACCCCCGACAGCCCGTACTTTCACCCCTCGTTCCTCAAAGGAAAGGTACTTAATCGGCTCCGGCCATGACACATCGCTGCCGACTTGCTTGTCTCCCACCCACAACGAGGCATGTATCACCACCGGTCCCAAACTGTGATCAAACTCCACCTTCATCCCAGCCCAAACCTCCGTACATCCATTCCCTTTCATCATAATCTCCTTTTCCATCCTCCCCCTTATCTCCTCTCCACTCTCCACGCTCACAAACCTAACTACCACCCTCCCCTTCCCATCCCCAACCTCACTACTCGACACCCACACATCAAACTCCACATCCCCTACAACCCCCCGCAACGGGTCCAGATGCCCCGTCTCCCGTCTCCAGAGGCTGTCCGCCGGCCGGGCAGTCCAGCTATGGATCTTACGGGTGGTTCCAATGGATACAGGGGCCAGGGCCCACCGGATAGTGTACCACGCTGGTTTCTTCACGAGGAAGTAGTCGACTGCGCTCCAGGAAGTGCACGGCCAGGTGTCGTTTAGCTGCCAGAGGAGGACGCCGCCGCACTGGCGGGTGCCCCACTGTCGGCGCCAGGACTTAAACGCCCAGGCGATGGCGTCAGCCTGCATGATCTGGCTGGTGTGGACGAGCTCGGGGAGGGAGGCCGGGAGGCGGAAGTTCTCGGTGATGTAGGCCATGAGGCGGCGGGAGTGGCCCACGGCTTTGTTGTGGAAGTCGAGCGTGGCGCTGCTGGGGTAGAGCTCGGAGGGGGAGGTGATGAATTTGCGGATGGTGGAGAGGGATGGGAGGGACTCCATGCCGAATTCGCTGATGAAGCGGCCGCCGAGGGATGGGAGGTGCTGGTAGGGGTGCATTTCCCCATGCCAGACGGACCATTGGTGGATGTCGCCGACGGTGGGGTCGACTTTGAGGGTGGTTGAGTGGCCGTTTCCCCAGGGGCTGCCGGGGTGGTAGGGGGTAGAGGGGGATTCGGCAACCACGAGGGACGGGAGCAGGTGTTCGTAGATATACCGCGCGGGAAAGTTGGATTTGAGCCAGGACTGGGGGTCTTTGTCGGGAAAGTCGTAGGCGAGGTTGTACCGCTCGATGAGCTGGTAGTCTTCGTTGTTTCCGCACCAGAGGATCACGGAGGGGTGCTGCCGGATGCGCCGGAGGTTGCAGCGGGCTTCGGTCTCGACGGAGGCGAGGAAGGACGGATAGGTGGGATACGAGGCGCAGGCGAACATGAAGTCTTGCCAGACGAGGATGCCGAGCTCGTCACAGGCTGTGTAGAAGGCGGGGGATTCGTAGATGCCGCCGCCCCAGATGCGGACCATGATTTGGTTGCCTTCGGCGAGGAGGGTGATCCAGGAGCGGTAGTCTTCAGGGGTGAGCCGGGTGAGGAGACTGTCGGCTGGGATCCAGCAGGAGCCACCGCAGAAGACATCGACGCCGTTGATCCGAAAGTAAAACGAGTTCCCCCAGGAATCATCTTCTTGAATCAGTTCAACCTTGCGGAATCCGACGTTTTGCGTTTTCTCCGCGAGGACCGCCCCGTCCCTGATTAGATTCACCCGAAGCTCATAAAGCTGCTGCTGTCCATACCCCTTTGGCCACCACAGCTTAGCATCGCGCACCTCCCCCCCCTTGACCTCATAAGCCCACCCACCCTCCTCCCCTTCCCCCTTCTTCCACTCACCTTTCCCCTCCCCAAACTCAGCCTCCTTCCCATCCAACCACAAACCCACCTTCACCTCAACCCCCTTTAATCCCCCCT
>Ga0247770_1000820_pt1 | contig 28507 bp, 25 predicted proteins | sample UWRJL136409B6_FD_179943 | JGI IMG/M metagenome (GOLD analysis project Ga0247770, IMG submission 179943) | Plant litter microbial communities from Arlington Agricultural Research Station in Wisconsin, United States - UWRJ-L136-409B-6 | ecosystem: Environmental > Terrestrial > Plant litter >... | reverse complement strand
TTAAGTGTGCTTTTAGGCGCTGTCGATCTTCGGGTGTCATTTTCTTTACCTTATCCTTTTTTTACTGTTTTACTAGCTTCTTCATTTTAGCTATTTTTTTATAGATTTGCAAAAGTGAGATGCACCCTTAACTTTTCCCCTTTACAACAAATCTCGTGAAACCCAATCTGTTAGCATTAAAATGCAAACACCGATCAAAGCAAATACAGAAGCGGGGGGATTGATGTTTTATGATACTCCTGAAAATAGGATATTTTTCCGAGGTACGGTGCGGGTGATATTTAATGATGATACGGGCAAGACTTTGACGCGCTACATTCACATCGTGCAGCGCAGGAACAGGGGGAACCTTTGGTGAATGTGAATATGAAGCCGGCGGAACGCCGTTTGGTGCAGGTAGGTGGATTTCCTGTATCCGCCGGATGCGACGCCGCCCCAAGTTTTGACTGTGCGATCGAGTAATTAGTTGGTGGTGAATGGTTGACTGTTAACGGTTGACTGTTAACCTTTGGATTTTTGTTTTAATGAGTTAAGATAGGCATTAAGTTTTGGTGAAACTTTATTTAATAACGGATGCAGTCGATCGCTCTGTTCTTGACTCAAAAGATTGCGAGCGTAGGCAAGTCTAAACCTATGTCTTGTTTCGTTTAATGAACCTCTGGCAATTTTCACAAAACGCTGATTATCTTGATAGCTATAGCGTCCATGTGCTTCTGCAATATTAGCACCAACACTATCAGCCGATCGCACTATTTGTTTGCCCATCGTATCCTTCGCAAAGTCGTCCCACTTTTGAACAATAAACCATATTTCGTTTGATATTTTTTCAGCGAATTGATAAACTCCTAGCTGTTGGAAGCTTTCTATATTAGCTCCTTTAACTTAGTTGATTGCCAACAATAGACAGTCAACAGTCAACAGTCAACTGCCAACTGTCAACTGTCAAGAGTTAACTAATTAAAGCGTCAAAGACTGAGGATTTGTCTCAATCAATTTCGCTAAATCTTGCAAGAAAGACGCCGCATCAGCACCGTAAATAATCCGGTGATCGCAAGTAATATTCACCTGCATTTGGCGCTTCACTCCCATCAAGCCTTCCTCGTTTGCCACTACTTGCTGCCGCGAAGAGCCGATCGCCAAAATCGAGCCTTGATTCGGCGGCAAAATCGCGTCAAACTTGTCTACTCCAAACATTCCCAAATTGGAAAGAGTAAAAGTTCCCGTGCTGTATTCATCAGGCTTCAACTGCTTGGTGCGGGCGCGATCGACTAAATCCTTCCAAGTGCGGGAGAGCGAATAAATATCGAGGCGATCGGCATTTTGCAGCACCGGCGTAATCAAACCGCCGCCGTCCATCGCCACCGCTACCGCCACATTAATATCAGCGCGGTGTTGAATTCCCGACTCCACATAACAAGCATTCAGCAGAGGATGTTTTTGTAAAGTTACTGCTACTGCTTTCGCCAGCATAGCCGTCATCGTGACGCCTTTCGACTTAATTTGTTTGTAGAGTGTGTCCAGCTTGTCAGTAGTAATTGTGTAACCGACGCGGAAAGACGGCACGCTCAAACTTGCTTCCATATTCCGCACCACAGCATTTTGCAGCGCATTCATCGGTACTCTTTGACCAGAAACTGCCACCGCCGGGACTGGTGCGGGTGCGGGTTTGGGTGCTGGGGGGGCGGGTGCTGCGCTTGGGGCGGGTGCTGCAGGTGCCGAGGGTGCCGGTGCTGCGGGGACTGTTACCGATTGCTGAACCGGAGCGGGTTGGGCTTTCCCGGCTGCTGCTTCCACATCCTCGGCGACAATGCGGCCGTTGGGCCCGCTGCCTTTGATAGAATTCAAATCTACTTTAAATTCTTTAGCTAACTTGCGAGCGCGGGGAGAAACGACGCTGCGGCCGTTTTGGCGGCTGACATTTTGCTGCAAACCTGCTGACGATGTAGCTGCGCTGACAGGAGCGGGGCTGGGAGCGGGGGCTGCTGCTGCGCTTGGGGCGGCGCCTCCTTGCTGCTGAGCGACGGCGATTTCCGCTTCTGTTTCTGCTACCAGGGCGATTGCCGCTCCCACCGGAGCAACTTCGCCCGCAGGTACGATAATTATTGCTAAATAACCTTCGTAGAAAGACTCCACGTCCATGTCGGCTTTGTCGGATTCAACCACTACCACCGTTTCGCCTTTTTCTACTTTGTCTCCGGCCGATTTGACCCAGGAAACAATTTTGCCCTCTGTCATGGTAGAACTCAGGGCTGGCATGAAAACTTCGCGAATCATCTGTAAAAAGTCCTTTTGAGTTGCTAATCGGGAATCGGTAAGCTCCGAGGCATTTAAATTGCACGGCCGAATACAGTTAAACTTTTGTGGGGTGGGCAGGAGAGCGAGTTGTGTCCAATTAAGACTGAAACCCACGAGCAATGTCGCTGGTAGTCGAGTTCCGATCCCCCCGGCGCCCCTCTTAAGAAGGGGAGCAGGGGGTGGGACAAGAGCGTTATTTCGTCACCCGGCAGGCTGGGGGCATTTAGGGGGCAAGAGCGTTCTTTCGTCCCCTTTTTAAGGGGGATTTAGGGGGAGCGACACTCGGCTACAACCCTTGTTTAGACATGGTTTTAGCCTATTTATTGACACAAATGGCATCCGGCAGGCCCCAAAGATACAAGTTAAATGCACAACAGCTTGTTTGGGAATTGGTAATTGGCGATCGGCGATCGGCCATTATTATTATGCCAGTCTCTAGTCCCAATATCGGTGACTAATGAGTCCAAATCAATTGCCAATTACTAATTACCAATTACCACTTACCAATTTCTAAATATCACCTCGAATTTCTTCGACTATGCCGTCGCGGAGGAGAATTTCTACTTGCATTTTTTGAATCAAGTTTTCTCCCAGCCCGACAGTGAACGTGCCGTCAATTTGACCTTGACTCACTTCTTGTTCGAGGTCTAGCACCTGCACTTGCTGGAGTTGTTGCAGGTTTTGGTTTTTCTGTTCTAGCAGTTCGCTTTTTCTTTGATTCACCTGCACTTGAATGTTTTCTATTTGCTGCATTACTTGCGGGCCAGGGGGGTGCAGGTTTTGCTTTTGGATTTCTGAAACCATCCGCTGCCCTTGCATTTCGAGCTGTTGTAGCTGAGAATCTATTTGGTTGATTTGGGCTTGGAGTTGCTGTTGAGCTTCTTCTTTCCAGCGGGGAGTAACGACGACTTTAACGTTAATCGATCGCTTCAAGAGTAATTGTGGTTCCATAAAGTTGTTGATTGTCAATTGGGAATTAGGCATTAGTCATTAGTCATTAGTTGGTAAACAGGAACTAATGGCTCAGGACTGAGGACTCGGACTCGGGACTCGGGTGTTGGGACAATTTTTTCTTCTCCATTCCCCAAGTCCTGCGAATATTTCAAAACATTCCGTCAATCATATCGCGGTAGTGTTCCGTCACAACCGGGCGCTTAATTTTCAGGGTCTGGGTCAACATTCCATTTTCCATCGAAAATTGCTCCTGAATCAACCGGAACGGGCCAATCCGATCGTCCGCGCGGTATCCGGGGCGATTTTGCACCTCTCGGTTCAATTCTTTGCGGAATAAATCTTGAATTGTCTTGCTATTCCAGTCAATTTCGTGTAATGGGGGATTCTGAGTTTCTGCCCATTTCTGCACGGCTTCTTGATTGGGGACAATTAAGGCGCCGAGGGATTTCTGGTCTTGACCTACTACCATAATTTGGTCGATGTAGGGGCTGCGGAGGCAGGCGTCTTCTATGGGCTGGGGTTCGATGTTTTCGCCGTTGCTGAGGACGATCGTATCTTTAGCCCGCCCGGTCAAGATTAAGTCGTTTCCCGGTGTCAGCCAGCCCACATCGCCAGTGTCGAACCAGCCTTCGGGGTCGATCGCTTTGGCAGTCGCTTGGGGATTAAGATAATAACCTGCCATGACTTGCGGCCCCCGCGCCAATACTAAACCGTGCTGACCTATTGGCAGTTGCTGTCTGGTTTCTGGGTCTACTATTTTAATTTCCGTATGGGCTAGAGGCTGTCCTGCGGAACCTTTAAGATTGTGCCAAGGGCGGCGGACGGTTAAAACCGGGGACGTTTCGGTTAAACCATATCCCACTAATAAACCGATATTGGCTATTTCAAAGAAATTGTCTATATGCGCGGCCAAAGAACCGCCGCCGCTAATCGCCCATTTTAAGCGTCCCCCTGTAGCTTGCCTGACTTTTTGGTAAACCAGTTTTTCGGCGAGGGCGTGCACGGGCAACAACAGAATACTTTTGGTGCGGGCTATTAGTTTTTCGGAAGCAGAAGCCGGTTTCAAACTGAGAGTTAATCCTTGGCAAATGCGCCGGGCTTCTATGTATTGCTGGCTGGCAGATAACAGGAAATTCACCAATTTTTGTTTGTTAGGTGGCTGTTCCCGAAATTGCTTTTGTACGGCCTCATAAATCGAGTCCCAGATGCGCGGAACGCTGACCATGAACTGGGGTTTGTAAGTTTTAAAGTCTTGTTTGAAATAGCGAATACTGGTGTAAATTTGCGTGCATCCTTGGGAAAGCAGGAAGTATTCGACGCTGCGTTCGTAGGCGTGCCAACTGGGCAGAATGCTGAGGACGCCGTCGCCGGCTTCGGGCTGGAGAACTGTGCCCAAGGTGTTGAGTTGGTGCAGCAGGTTGCCGTGAGTCAGCATAACGCCTTTGGGTTTGCCGGTTGTGCCGCTGGTGTAGAGGAGAGTGGCGAGGGTTTGCTGGCTGTGGTTGGTGGGTTTGAGGGGACGGTTGGCCCCTGTGGTCATCACTTGGGAAAATTTGACTGTGTTTAGGGTTTGGCTGGTTTCCGGTTCTTCGTCGGAGAGGAGGACGATGAGTTGGATGGGCAAATCCGGGAGGCGGTGTTGCAGTTTTCTGAGTAATGCCAGGTTTTCGACTACCAAGGCGGTACTGCCGCTGTCTTGGATGATGTAGAGAAGTTCTTCGGGGTCGGCGGTGGCGCCTCGAACCACGTTGGCGGCCCCGGCCATCATGATGCCTTGGTCGGCTATCAGCCAGCGGGGGCTGTTGTCAGCGAAGAGGGCGACGCGGTTCGGGACTGGTTCTCCTGGATTTGGTTCGATGCCCAGGGCCTGCAAGCCGGCGGCGAATTGCTGGATTTGCTGGTAGAGGTCGGTGTAGGTGAGTTTGATTTCTGGCTTGGTGTGGGGGTCCTGGAGGGCGACGGTTTGAGGACAACGCTGTTGGACGATCGCCCAAATTTCGGGTATCGATCGAATGGAACTGTAATCGATCAGGCGGCTGAGGCTAGCGCGATCGCGATCGGTCAGTTGAGATGATGTGTAAGATGCTGGGCCGTTCATAGTTATTTTTGTGACTTGTGCGACATTAAAGTGTTTTATCTAAATCTAGTATGAAATGTATCCTAACTGTATCTGCTGGGGTAGGGACAGTTAGCGAATCTGTCTCTACCTTTTAATTTTTATTTTCTCTTATTTGTTGCCTTTTAATTTGGCAATTTGGATTTAACTATCTTACAAAACTCGATGAAATGTCGAAAAGTAGTCAATTGCCCTGGCTTCTCTTCAATTCTTTTCAATAGCTGTTCCAAATAAAATGGCTTGAGTACATCTCCAGGTCTTGTTTTAGAATATGTGGTATTTTTAGCTTCAAATAACACTTTCAAATAAGCTCCATGAAACTGAGCATGGGTATTAAAATCTGGATATTTTCCCATTATTTCAGGACAATTCACTGAAACATCATAATACTTAGTATAATCTAATAAAAATTGATTTTTAGGATGTATTAACTTTTGAGAATGTGTTGCATAAATATTGCGATTTCCCAGCAGCCAACTTTCCAAGCAGCGATTCTGAACAATTAGCACAAGTTCTGCGTTTTTTAATTCTAGTTTTTCCTGATTTACAAAATTAATAATTTCCGCGTGTCGTTCGGCAACAGTATTTTCCTCGGCATCAAGACACAGGACAAAATAGTTGTATTTGCCACTTAAGTTAATTTCCTCAATCGAAGGAGGAATAAAATCATATAATGAGGGATATCCTTCACCACTAATCAGATAATAATTGTTTTCATTCACCTTATCGTAACTCTGAACTCGTGTTAATTCAGGCAATAGATGACTTAGCCAAGCTGGATAAACTTTTCTCTCCGATTGCATCCCTTCCACTAAAAAATATAGATTCATTCCACTTTGATTCCTTCGCTATATTCTTCGAGATTAATCAATTGCGTAAAAGCCTGATGTCTAGATTTCCCCAGGTTCAAATCTTTAGCATCAGTTACCGTTACTACACCTCCCTTGCGAGTGACTATTTTCCAGTGTTCCATCCCGATATTATTAATAATGTACGGGTGGTGGCTGGTCAGAATGAATTGTATATTTCTATTTTCCATAATCAAATCTGTCACAACATCGATACAGTTAATTCCTAGGCTATTTTCAAATTCGTCGATCAGGATTACTGTGCCTTCGGGCGACAAGTACAGTTCGCTAATATGAATTAGCGTTTTCAGCATTCCTGAAGAAATATTATTTTGGAATATCCAATTCTTGACACCTTTTTCTTTTATTTGAATTGGAAATCTAATAAATGACGAGTTTTCCTCTCTTACTGCTTCTATTTTTAGGTCTTCAACTTGAGGAAAAGCTTGTATAAATATGCCTTTAATTTTATTAGATAAATCGGAAAAGTCCCTAAAAATTAAAGCTAATTTTATCTGGATTGTCATATCGCTTTCCTTGATAGCCATTAAATAGCTCTCACTTTTTGGTGGGTTTGAGGTCGCTGTATAATTGTCGTAATAATCCATTGATATGTCGTAATAATCCATTGAACTCGAACTATTGCTAGTTATTTTATTAAAAGCTTCGTGAGCCGGGAAAATATCGTCTTCTTGATTTAAGATTTCAACTACGCTTTGAAACGGAGACAATTTCGGCGTTGTATTGCCCTTGAATATAATTTCATTAGGTGTTCTTTCTATAATTACATTTCCCTCTCTTAATAAATATTCCCTAACAATTCTAAATTCATTAGTTTCGTCTTCCTCATTAAGAATAATGGGCAGATTTTTTTTTGTTTCAAATTCGCCTTGCCAGCGGTACTCGACATCATCTAAATCATTATTTGCTGTCGAAAATGTAATATCCCAAGCTAAACCGTTTAGGGAAACACCATTTGCTATCTTTTGTAAACTCAAAATCCCTTCGAGTATTTTTGTTTTGCCGACACCAGACACGCCAACTAATAAAGCCAGATTGGAAAAATATATCGGTTCAAAACGCCACTCTCGTAAATTATCCCAAAAAGCTACTTTTTTAATTTTCATTTCTCCCTCCCATCAATCATCTGCGTCCATCAGCGTTCATCAACCTGCATCTGCGGTTAAAAAAACCCCTCAAAAACCGATTCCCGCCCCATCTCCATCAATTCTACTATATGCCGAGCCAACGAGTAGATAAGTCCGCACTCTAACATAGGTGCGGACTGGGCACCTTACCCCACAGTGTAAAAATTGCTCCCTGGCATAATTCCTGATTAAGCGACATGGCGCGGTGCATCAACCATCGGCGCAGTACCAAACAAATGTCTGAGATAACTGCGACTGAGCTCGCGGTTCCAGCGCCGCAGACGCACCATCACTCGCGTGAATGTAAAAGTCAATTCCAACACCAAAGAAAGCTGTTTGAGACTGAGTGAAGTATTAAACACATCATGGCCGTGCGTGCGTTCAATCTGATGGTGTTTCAGCAAAGCAATCAAGTTTTTAGTAGAGCCTTTCAGTTGATTGAAATAACTTTGGGAGAATGCCCAGCGGCTGAAACCCCAAAACTTAGCCAAATGATTTATCTCATCCTGTAAAGGTTGGGAAATTGCCTGTTGCAACGCTCCAGTTGAGTGTACCATCAACCATAAATAAACAGAAGTAGCCCCCCACTCCGTACTCAGGCGACTAATCACGTGTTTGTAGGTATCTTGCCAAGCGTCACCTGTGGATTGACAGCAATTCACAGAGTTCGGTTTAACTTGCAGTTTTTCCGCTGTAAGTTGCTGGTAAATTTTCCTAAAAGTCGGGCAATGTTGGCGTTCTTCTTTTTCCCAGACACCTATCTCTAAAATATTGCCATTGTTATCAAAAATTCCTCCCATAAACCGCGCCATTTGCGGGTAAATAGGCTGTAAGTAGCACCAACTTTCTCTACCGTAGCTGCGGATGGGGGCTTCAATTTCTGCCGCACTTGCCAAAATTTGCAAAAAGATTTCTGGCTTGACACCAATAATTTGGTCGCGATTGATTCCTTGCCAATCTATGGGCTGCCAAGGGCGGGGCTGCGGGGTGGAAAATTGCTGGGGGAGCTCGGAAAGTCGATCGCTCAAAACCTCCAATGACATATAATGGTCAATGAGGGAATTAATCCTAGCCCGACTTTGCAAGTAGCGAGGGTTTTGATACTGAGTCCCAGCCAAATCAATCCTGTACACGTTATCAGTAGTTTTCATAATTTCTGCCTCTTCGTAACTTTTACACCTATTGTGCAAAAGGCATTTGGGAAGTCGCAATGAGTAACGTGCAGGCTGCTCAATTACTAAGAGTTGGGTAAACTGAGCCGAACTCAGGTGAAGCGGCACGAAGTAGGGTGAATTAAACAACACATGATAGCCGTAAAGTGCGCCGCATAGCACCATTCCTCCCATCAATTATCTGCGTTCATCAGCGTTTATCAGCCTACATCTGCGGTTAAAAACTGACATAATTTTGCCGCCACCAAGCGCGCACCAACTTAATCTCCTCAAACGTATAAACTTCTTCCAAAAACTCATAAATCGCTTTCAATCTCTCATCCCCAATAACTTCAATTGCGTTCACAATTGCCTGCTGGCGTTCGGATTCCACCAACAAATTTATATCGAGTTCCCACCCCATCTCCATCAACTCTACCAGATGCCCAGAAATAGTGCTAGGACTCATCCCCCGCGCATTCGCTATTCCTTGAACTGTCAAACCTTGTCGGTATAATTCCCAGGTTTGCATCTGCGAATAAGACGCAACATTAGAAAGATTAGGAAGATTAGCAACATCAGAAGATGCCGCACCAGTTGGCAATTCTTGTTCTTGGCAAAAAGTGCGTATTGCCTCCAGGAAAACCTTACCGTACTTATCTCGCTTGTTGCTACCAACGCCGTAAACCTCCTCGAATTCTCTGAGATTTTGCGGGCGTTTTTCTGCCATGTCTCGCAAGCTTTTATCTGCAAAAACTACGTAAGGAGGCACAAATTGTTCGTCGGCAATTTGTTTGCGTAGCTTCCGCAGTATGGCAAATAAACTTTCCACTTCAACTGCTAAATACCGAACTTTTTCCGCTACTTCCCGCTGCGGTTCAATGGCGATTTCAACTGTGCGCTGACGTTTCATAATTTCCCAACTTTTTTCATTCAGTTTCAAAATGGGAAAGCCGTCTGTTGTTTCCTCTAAAAAACCTTGATGTAACAGCGAACGACTCAACTTTTTCCATTGATCAGCACTTCTATCTTTGCCAATTCCGTAAGTAGAAAGTTGGTGGTGCTGGTATTGCAATACTTTTTGACTTTTTGAGCCGCGCAGCACGTCAATAATATGATTCATGCCAAATTTTTCTTGGCATCTCGCGACGCAAGACAGAAATTTCATTGCCTCAAGTGTCCAGTCTTCTACTGGTTTTTGGTTGCAACAGTTATCGCAATTGCCACAATTCCCGGGAAATGAATCGCCAAAATAACTTAACTGAATTGTGCGACGGCAATCGCTGGAGTCTGCATAGTTAATTACTCGCCGTAACTGCTGTTTTGCAATTCGCTGTTCTTGCGGATCTGGTTTTTGATCGATGATGTATTCGATGGTTTTGACATCCCCGTAGCCGTAAAATAAGCTGCAATGGGCGGGTTCGTTGTCTCGACCTGCGCGACCGGATTCTTGATAGTATCCTTCGAGATTTTTGGGCAAGTCGTAGTGAATTACAAACCGCACGTCTGGTTTGTTAATGCCCATACCAAAGGCAACTGTGGCTACCATTACTTGCACGTCGTCGCGAATGAAGCGGGTTTGATTGGTTGCGCGATCGACATCGTTCATGCCGGCGTGGTATGGTAAGGCTTGGATGCCACTTTGTTGCAATTTATAGGCAACTTCATCAACTTTTTTGCGGCTGAGGCAATAGATAATTCCCGAACCGCCTTTTTTTTGGATGATTTGCAAAACTTCGGCAAAACTGTGCTTGGTTTTGTGGCGAACTTCGTAGTATAAATTGGGGCGGTTGAAGCTGGCGACGTGGATGTAGGGATTTCGCAGAGTTAGCTGCTGGATGATATCTTGGCGGACGCGCTCGGTCGCGGTGGCGGTTAGTCCCATAATGGGAATGTCGGGATATCGATCGCGCACTCGTTGCATTTGCCTGTATTCTGGTCGAAAGTCGTGTCCCCATTCCGAAACGCAGTGGGCTTCGTCGATCGCAAATGCCGAAATTCCTAACTTATTTGCTACTATATCTAAAAACGGTAAAAATCTCTCACCGAGCAAGCGTTCGGGTGCAACGTAGAGCAATTTAATCTTACCTTCGAGAATCGCAGTTTCGCGCGATCGAGTTTCCTGAGAGCTCAAAGTGCTGTTGAGAAAAGTCGCCCCTATTCCATTATCCTGCAAAGCTTCCACCTGGTCTTGCATCAGAGCAATTAACGGCGAAACAACCACAGTCAATCCCGGTTTCAACAGTGCCGGTAATTGAAAACACAAAGACTTGCCACCGCCAGTCGGCATGACAATCATCATATCCCGTTTTTGTAAAGCAGCTTCGACAATTTCCCGCTGTCCCAGGCGGAAAGAGTCATAGCCAAAAAAATGTTTGAGGGCTTGTTCGAGGGACAGCGGTACAAGAGATGTTGGGGGAATCGACCCTGACATTTGCAGTAGTTGGTTGTTGACTTCTACACTATTCTATGCTTTTTGAGCACAAATACAGTTACAATAATTGAGAATCTCAATTTAAGCAGAGAAACTGATGCCGAAAGCAATTTGGAATGGTGCCGTTTTGGCCGAGAGCGACAAGTGCGAAGTTGTAGACAACAACTATTATTTCCCGGCAGATGCCATCAAACGCGAGTATTTCAAGGACAGCAGCACTCACACGACTTGCGGTTGGAAAGGTGTTGCTAGTTACTACAGTGTCGAAGTGGACGGACAAGTTAATAAAGATGCTGCTTGGTACTACCCTACTCCGAAAGATGCTGCTAAAAATATTGCAGGATATATTGCTTTTTGGAAAGGAGTTAAGGTAGAGGCTTAAAGGAGTTTTTAGGTAAAAAGTTGGGGCTGGTTTTGTGCGAATTTGGCGCTTGACCCGCCCCTTTAAATTTTATTTGTTTTCCCAAACGGCGACAGCTTCCCATCCCAAACCGCGGCGAACAACAATCGGTTCGCTTTCTGTCAAATCGAGAATGGTAGAAACTTGATATCCCGGATCGGAACCCTCATCGACAATGACATCCACTAACTTTGAAAAACAGTCAAACAGTTCAGCTTTGCCAAAGCTTTCTGCATTTGATTCAGGGACTGGTGCTTCACCTTCATCGTCAGTGGTAATGTGAGCCGATGTTGAAATAATCGGATTTCCTAAAGCTTCCAACAGTGTAAAACAAAGCGGGTGGTCGGGAACGCGAATTCCGGTGGTTTTGCGTTTTGGGTTCATTACCAACCGTGGCACTAACTTGGTAGCTGGCAGCAGAAATGTGTAAGACCCGGGAATTAATCGCTTGATAATTCTGTAAGCTTCATCGCTGACTACAGCATAGTCGGTGATATTTGACAGAGAGGAACACAAGAACGTTAAAGGCTTATCATTGGAGAGTTGCTTGATCTGCCTGACTCGTTCTACTGCCGACTTGGAGTTGATATCGCAGCCGATCGCGTAAACTGTATCTGTCGGATAAAGCATCACTGCCCCATCTTTCAGAGCTTTTTGAATTTTCTCGATCCGGTTTTTTTGGGGTGCAACTGGATGCACTTCGTAAATAGTTGCCATGTTAAGATATTGCAGGCTAAGTGGGCGATCGAAATATCGAGTGCAACAATCAATGCTGAAAATTAATTGTTAATAATGAATAAAATAGCTTATTTTGACTGTCCAACCGGCATTGCTGGCGATATGTGCATCGGAGCTCTCGTCCACGCCGGCGTTCCTTTAGACTACCTAATCGAAAAACTTAATTTGCTCGGCATTTCGACAGAGTACCTGTTGCGGACGGAATTAGTCCACCGCAATACTCAACAAGCAACTAAATTTTATGTCGATTTAGCTGGGGATTTGTCGTTAAAACCTGAAAATCCCGCTACTGACTTTACACTCGATCCCTCGGAAACGGAATCCCCGACTTTCGAGGACCACCACCATCATCACGGGGAAGAACATTCTCACAGTCACGGGGAAGCAGATGCCGAAATTAGCCACACTCATCATCGCCACTTGCCCGAAATTGAGCAGATCATCGTCTCTGCAAAATTGCCTGGGCGCGTGGAAGCCTGGAGTTTGGCCGTATTTGGCAAATTAGCAGAAGCAGAAGGTGCCGTACACGGTATCCCCCCAAACGAGGTTCACTTTCACGAGGTGGGGGCGACGGATGCAATTGTTGATATTGTTGGTACTTGTTTGGGTTTGGATTGGTTGGATATTCAGGAGTTTTACTTTTCGGCGATGCCAACTGGTGGCGGTACGGTGAAGGCGGCCCACGGTAAGTTAGCGGTGCCGACGCCGGCGGTGATGCGGTTGTGGGAAACGCACCGAGTGCCGGTTTATAGCAATGGCATCGATCGCGAATTGTGTACTCCTACGGGAACTGCGATCGCCTGTACTCTCGCCACTGGTTTCGGCCCGCCACCGCCGATGCAAATTCAGGCGATCGGTTTGGGTGCAGGTTCTCGAAACCTGGCAATTCCTAATATTTTGCGCCTCTGGATTGGGGAGAAGTCCTTCGCGGGCCAAGAAAATTTAACCAACGATCGAGAAGTAATCTGTGTACTGGAAACGCAAATTGATGATTTGAGTCCGCAGGCGATCGGCTATGTTTTCGATGCTTTGTTTGCCGCGGGGGCTCTGGATGTTTTTACTACCCCAATTGTGATGAAAAAGTCGCGGCTGGGGGTTTTGTTAACTGCGATTTGTCCTCCGAAATTTCAGGATGCTTGCGAAGCAGTTATCTTTCGCGAGACTACTACTCTGGGAATTAGGCGATCGACTCAAGAAAGAACTATTTTACATCGAGAAATGCAGAAAGTTCAAACAGAATACGGCGAAGTGCAAATAAAAGTTGCGAAGTCTGGACAAACGATTGTTAACGTGCAGCCAGAATACGAAGATTGCGCGGAAATTGCCCGAGTTAAAAATATTAGCTGGCGGGAAGTTCACCGCTTGGCGCTGCAAAGTTGGTACGATCGAACTTAATCAGTCCAGGACGCACTCCGGCAAAGAAACCGGGTTTTTTACCGAATCTGCAGGCTACAACGCAGTATTTTCCTAAAAAACCCGGTTTCTGACCACCGCTGCGTAAATCCTAAGAGCAATCAAAGCCTCCGATCTCCGTTTGGAGATGGCGAGATAAATTCAGCAGATTGACCGCAGCATAATCTGTCTGGCTTGGTGTTCGATCGCGCAACCAAACTGAAATATTGCCGAGGTGCTGTTTGAGTTGGGCGGCGGTTTCAAAATAGGTTAAAAGGTGTTCCATTAAAGGATACAAAATAAGTTAAATTTGTGCGTCGCAGATGTAGTCTTCGGTTTGGGATTCAATTAATACATGAGTTTTCAATAAGTTAAGTTTGTTTGTCATAATTTCTTGCTCAACAGTTTGGAGCAAGCGTTCTGTGACATATTCGACGATCGCAGGCTGTAGCGTTAAACTTGTCGATGCAGTATTGTCGGGCGATCGCCGATCTTCCATGAGCGATCGCTCAGCCAGCGACTCTAATGCTTCCATCAGTTGCCGTCCAGAAACTTTGGGCAAAATTTCAGATTTTAACTTCGCAGGGGTCGCTCCTTCTCTGTTAATGGCTAGCCAGTACATGATTTGTTGTTGCAGGGTAGACAAGCGCTCGAACTGGCGATCGAGCAAATCCCAGAAATCGCTAAAAACCGTATTTCCTTGCACTAAAAATGCGTGAATGTCACCGCAAAAAAGTGTTTTAATAGTCGTTGCAGCAAGTTTGAGGGCGAGGGGATTGCCGCCAAAGTAGTTGACAAGATCTTGACACTGCAATAGCGTTGCCTTTAATCCTTTAGCCGCGAGGATTTGCTGGCATACTGGCGGTGAAACTCCGAAGAGTTTAAGCGATCGCACTGGTAAATTTTCCCCCGATCGCACAGCAAACCCGCCCGGTTGTTCTCGTCCGGTTAAAATCAGACAACTTTGGTGCGGTTCGTCAGCAATGCGCGCCAATAACTGTCGGTAATCTTCATACCATTGTTGATATTGTCCGCTGCGATTTCCTGCTTGCAGAATCGACTCCAGATTGTCGAAAATTAACAAACAGCGTTTTTTTCGCAACTGTTCCATGAGAGCATCAATAGAGTTCTTGTTTCTGGCTGATGAATTAGTTAAAATCGGTAAAATATTGCTGAGGATAACATCTAAGGTTGGTGATTGCTGCAAACTCCGCCAAATCACGAATTCAAACTGAGATTGAATTTGTTGAGCGAGTTTGACAGACAGAGAAGTTTTGCCGATACCGCCAATTCCAAAAATACCAATTAGGCGGGTAGAATTGCTGCTAATCCAAGTTTCTAAAGTTTCCAGTTCCTGTTGCCGGTTGTAAAATTGGGAAACATCGATCGCTTCTCCCCAATCTTGAGTTCTGTTATCTCCTTCACTAGCCGGCAAGATGGCTACACTGCAATGCTGGTAGCGGCGCAAGACAGCTTGAAGATTTTGCTTTGAGACTTTTTCCCCAAGAAGTTGAGAGAGATTTCGCCACAAATGCGAACCGACGTGTTTGATATGGTCGAGTTCGTAACCTAAGCCCTCGGCTATGTCTTGATAAGAGTGTCCCTCCCAGGTTTCCAAAAAGACGATGGATTGAATGTCATTGAGTTTTTGCTTTTTGTTTGCGGATTGTAACAGACTATCAACTAGGGCGATCGCTTCTTGTGCCGTCATAGCTTGTCATTTTGACCTATTGAGCTAAATTATATTAAATTTGCTTTTAATACCCTATTATTTCTTAGTCTCGGAACGCGCACGCACGTTGGTATAGTAGCGATTTTAATCACCAAATCATAAAGGTGTTAACCAACCCGGATTTAGTGTTACTCATATTTCAGAGTGCGAGTTTCTGTTCGGAAAATTTTAACAATTTTATACAATTGACTAACAGCATCCAGAGTGCAAGCAGCCGGTACAGACTGTGAGGTTAATTCCATCATCTCAAATTTTAAATCGATTGACAAATTAATTTACATAACTTTACAGAAAGATGTCACTTTTTCTCACCGGCAGGGCGATGGATTTGGGTTTTGATGGGGAAAGTCAAGAAAGAGAAATACTTATGAATATGCAACCAAGTCAAGACTGCTTAAATCTCATCAAAGAGTCAGAAGGTCTACATCGCAAACTGCCTGATGGAAGAATTGAAGCTTATGTCGATCCAGTGGGGGTATGGACGATTGGTTATGGATCAATTCATCACATTGATCAAAACAGGGATGTGAAAGAAGGTGATGTCATTACTGAGGATGACGCTTCACGCTGGTTAACTTTGGAAGTCGAAGAGAAGGCAGCAGCAGTGAATGACCTGTGCAAAGTTCCTCTCAAACAAGGTATGTTTGATGCACTCGTTTCATTCACGTTTAATTTTGGATCGGGAGCCTTAGGAAAATCAACACTTTTGCGTAAGCTCAACGGGACAGACTACGAGGGAGCCGCCCGTGAATTCGATCGCTGGATTAATGGAGGTGGGCAAGTTCTACCAGGATTGGTGATTCGTCGCAATAAAGAAGAGGCCTTATTCCGACGGGATGGATGGCCAGGTGATGATGTCGAAATTAGGCAGTCCGATAATGTTAAGCTTCTGGACAAACCCTATCAGCCACCAGAACTTCCCCTGAAGATTACCCGTACCCTAAAGGAAGGATCTGCCGGCGAAGATTGCTACATCCTCAATTGTGGATTAGCAGAGCGCGGTTTTCTCAAACTTGACAGTCAGCCTAATAGCTATACTGCTGTCACTAAAGAAGTTGTTATATGGTTCCAACGTGAAAATAATCTCAAGGTTGACGGGCTTTTCGGTCCCATAACAAAAGCAACACTTGCTGCAGCACTCGCTAAGTCACGCAAACGTTTACCTGAACCAATGTTAGACCGGGTTTATTGCCGTCTGACTCGCACCCATGAGGTAAATTCCAACGGGCTCGAGTGGTTGTCACTAGACTTTATCACTTCTCAGCAGAAGGTTTTTAACTCGCTTCGTGTTGTTTCAGGTGTTAGTGACAGACAGAGGTTCACTCTTCCTGAAGATAGCGATGCAGGGAATTTAGAGCCAATTCCTCAAGGACGCTACGTCATCGGCGATATTGATTGGGCGGGTGGTAAGAACAACTACCAAGTTGCTCACTTCCATCCAAATGATGGGATTGGTCCAGTCTTTGTTCCTCTCATCAAACATTTCACCCAGATTGACGATCGTGATGCTTTTGGCTTTCATGTTGATTGGAACGATAGACATTCACCAGGTAGTGCAGGATGTGTTTGCCCAACCACAATGGATGATTTGAAAGAACTGGTCAGACTTTTGCGTCTTTACGATCCTCGCGACCTTTTTGTGGACTGGGGACTGCTATAGGTGGACACTGCCCGTTAAAACTCTCTAGGGCGATCGGCAAATCCTATTCTACAAGATATCTCAGGGGTTGTGTACAGTTTGAAAAGTGTTTAAATAGTAAGCCGATCGCACCTCATTATTCGTTCATCTCATTACCAAAATTTAAATATTTAGGAGGTTAATCAAATGACACATTCTTCTAGCCTTGAGACAAAACCAAATTCTTATGAACAGGAAAAAAAGTAAGTAAAGTTGAGTTAGATGGATGATTAAAGCAGCCGGACGACGTGCTTGTAAAATCTGTTGTACTGACTGTTCTCAGCATAAGGTGCATCTACTTCAGATTGGTGCAAATTTAAAAAGTAGAGGAGAATAAACAATGCCATCTCAATCTATAATTCCAGAAAAAACCAAAGAAGATTTAAAGGATGAAGTTAAAGAATCAAGTCGATCTTCACTTGAGGAAAAAAGGAAAGAGTTAGAGAAGGAAGTTAAGGAATTAACTCAAGAAATGACTCGGCTCAGACGAATCAATCGGAACTGGGATGGAGGTTTGACAATTACCACGATCGTTCTTACTTTAATAATTACCCTTTTGTCTACCTGGGATCGAATAGACGAGCAAGACAAAAAGATAGCTACTGGCATTATAGGCGGAGTTATCGTCGCTATTCAATCAATTGGAAACGCATTTCCAGTTAAACAAAGAGCGGGAGCCTATCGTATTCTTCAAGCGCAAGCTAATAACTTGTTGACTGATGTTAAGTATGTAGAAGGTACAGAAGAATTGAAGGCTCTTGAATCTCAGTTTTATTTATTAAGAAGTGATGCAGCAAAAACTGAAAGTTAATAGATGGAATTATGGCATTTTTGTTAATTATTAACAAGAAGTAGAGCCATAAATTTATCGCACCTAGTCACCCATTCATCTCCTCACTAAATAACCGGCAATGAAGCTTGCAGGTACGATCGCCATCTTTCACTTTTTTAAATTATAGACAAGGCGTACTTGAACGATATACAATAGAAAGGGCTGGGTATTTTCATCCGTAAAGGCATTTGAGACGTTACTTTTAATGAAAACTCAATATTACGCTGCCGCCAGCTTAGATGGTTTTATTGCTGATTCACACCACTCTCTCGATTGGTTGTTTCAGTTCGGCGAGGCGGGAGACAGCTATCCTAATTTCATCCGCGAAGTAGGGGCAATAGCAATGGGAGCAACTACTTATGAATGGATTCTGACTCATCAGATCGATGAAGGTGCCGATCGTCCCCAAGCATGGCCTTATGAACAACCGGCTTGGGTATTTACCTCTCGGATTATGCCTGCGATCGAGGGTGCAGATATTCGATTTGTGAAAGGGGATGTCTTACCTGTCCATCAAGAGATGATGGCGGTGGCAGGAAATAAGAATATTTGGCTTGTAGGAGGTGGCGATCTGGTTGGTCAATTTTACGATCATGGGTTGCTTGATGAGGTAATTGTGTCAATTGCATCGGTGACACTTGGTAGCGGAGCACCGTTGCTACCGCGCACGATCGCCACACCCCCGTTAAGACTTTTATCCGCGAAGGTTTATGGAGAAGCCTTTGCGGAGTTGCGCTATGAAGTTCCTATCCGGGCCGATGACACAACTGCTTAATCTTTAAAGCAGCCGACGCGCTTGTAAAATCTGTTGTTGCCACAGCTCGAAATTCTGTATATTTGAGCTATCATCTCTCTCCACGATCGCCTTCATTTGCTCCATAAGCTCGATCGCCAGCGGTACCCCAAGCTGCAATTGTTCCAAGACATCCCGCTGAGCAAAAACTGTTTCCGGTGTTCCTTCTAAAATCAATTTTCCTCGATCCATTACAAACACCCAATCAGCCCAGCGGTAGATGAAATCGAGGTCGTGACTTGCTAAAAGGATAGTGGTTCCGGCGTGGTGAATTTGTTGGAGTAAACCGATCAGTTGCCGGGTGTGACGCGGATCGAGATAGGCGGTAGGTTCATCTAACAGCAGCAGTTTGGGCTTGAGAACCATGATATCGGCGATGGAAACCCGCTTTTTCTGCCCCAAACTGAGATTGTGAATTGGTTCGCGGGCGAGTTCGCTGAGATCGAATTGGTCGATCGCCTGCTGTACCTGTTGAGCAATTTCGGATTCTGTCAAGCCTAAATTGTACAATCCATAGGAAATATCTTCTTCTACCGTCGAAGCTACTAATTGATGTTCGGGATTTTGAAAGACGAGTCCGATTTGTTGGCGCAGTTGCATCAAAGATTTGCGATCGTAGCAAAACGGTTCGCCTTCCCAGCGAATGATTCCCTGTTGCGGTTGATACAAGCCATTTGCTAACAGAAAAAAGGTAGTTTTGCCGCAGCCGTTTTGACCGATCAGCCCGCAGCGTTTCCCCGCGGGGACTTTGAGGTTTAAATTATGAATTGCCGATCGCGAACCGCAGGGATAGGAGTAGGAAGTGCGATCGAATTCGAGAATCCATTGAGACATATTTGTTATTTGTTATAGCCTTCCCGGATCTGCCTGGGAATAAATACCCGGAGGCAGAGCCTCCAATTACGGATTACCGATTACCAATTACCATTGTATTTGTGTCAGCCTTCATCTGATTTTGACAACTGCCAAAGTTGAAGTTCATAACAGAGATGTTGCTCAAAAAGTTGGCTCGCCTCCAATCCTTCAACCACCAGCTTCTTGAACCAGCGACGAAATATCCAGCGCAGGAATTTGTGGATCGGCGGAACTGCGATCGCAATTAAATCTGCAACATAGATCATCGTATTCAGTCCATACCTGCGGAAAGTATCGACATACAAATCGATTGTCGGCAAAATATGGGCGGAAATATCCTCAGTTTTTACTAAAGTGAATCCAGCCTGCTTTAATGCTGAATGAAGTTCCGTAACAACATGACAATTAGAGAACATTCCCTCTGTATAGTGAGGATCAGAGCGCATCATATCGGCAAGCAGCACGTAGCCACCGTGATTGAGGATTTTGGCGGCACCGTTAGCAATATCAACAGCCGACATATACTGGCTACTTTCGCTAAAGAGAATAAGATCGTAGAAATGGGTTGCTTTGAAGTCTTCAAACCTGGTGAGGTGGAAGATTGCCCGATCGCCCGTACACTTAACAAAGCGCTGTTGTTGGAACGGATCGGGTGCGAGTCCTTCCACTGCAAAACCTCGATCGAGCAAATAAGCCGCATTTCCGCCAATCCCGCAGCCCACATCCAGTATTGTATGAGTGCCTTTGGGGATCGCATCCAACAGTTTTACAGTATAAGCTTGCTGAGCGATGCGCAATCGGGCGATCGTTAGTTCCTCAGCGGGCACAGGTAGGGTTTCCCAATAGCCGTAGTGAAGGTAGGGCGAATCTGTCAGGCCCAAATAGTAATTAAGCGCTGCATTTTGGTAGCGAGTTACCTTAGAAATTTCGATTGATTTTGGCTGCGACATTCGGAAAATTTAGTAAGTTTTAGGATTTCGGGCAGAGTTGAAATTCTTCCCAGCGCTTGCATACCTGTTCATAGCACTCAACGGTCGAAATTGCCAAGTTTTGCAACAAATTGATATCAATCTGACCGTTGGCGATCGACAAAAATATAATTGCTTCCTTTGGCTCGTAGCTAGCAATGATAGAGAGCAGATTTGAAACAGTGTTTTCCTCTAGTTCTACTTCTTGCAAATAAGCATTTGCATACAATTGGGAAATAAATTGCAAATCGTACTTAATAGTATCTACGCTCCAATTCACAGAACCGTTAATGGGAGTATTGATTTTGCAAGCAACCAAGCCTCGTCCTCGATGCAAAAAGCCATTCCAAGCAGTATGTCCGATCGCCAAAATATTCTGGTGAATAAACAAATTTTGCCAGTAGCCAAAACTACCCTGCCAAACACTATCTTCAATTCGCATTTCTTTTCCCTTAAAATAAGATACGCTTCAGAACACACATCGAATTACATCAGCGTTCATCTGTGTTTATCTGCTGATATCTGCGGTTAAAAAATCTCAATCCAATAATTAAAAAAATAATAAACTCACCATCATCCATACCTCGCAGATGAAAAACAACAGGTAAACAAATCGGCGGGCATCCTGACTCAGAGATGCAATAATCTCATTACAGTTGCGGGACAGCGCCGGATTCGCACCGAACTTTCCCCCTTGCGTCTGATGGCTGTTCTCCATCCGAGCCGATCGATATACGGGAATATTACCACTATTTGGGATATTTGACAAAAAACCGTCCGCCTATTCACCAAACTCAATATTTTCATACAAATCGGCCAGCGAAATTTCCACAGCAACAGATGTTAAAGTGAGCCGATCGCCCATACAGCTATATTCCGAAAAAATCCACTTATTCGCATCAGTTTTAGAATAGTGCTCCACCCGTAGCCGATATTGATCGATTAATAAATACTCCTGAAAACTAGGAATACTGCGATAGGCAGCAAACTTTTCATCGCGGTCATAAGCTTTAGTACCTTTAGATAGCACCTCAGCAATGAACACAGGATTAGTAATTGTATCCGTCCGTCCAGATTGCAGCTCTATCGGTTTCGCAACCACCATCACATCCGGGTAAGTATAATTATTAAGCTGGGGAATCCACAGTCGCTGATCCGAACTAAAAGTCCGATATGGTTTCCCTTTTAACGCCAGTTTCAGCGCCACAACTAAATTAGTGGTAATTTCATTGTGATCCGGTGTGCCGCCAGCCATGAGAACAATCTCCCCATTGATAAATTCATGCCGCTCCTGAGAATTGATTTCCAATTCTAGATATTCCTGGGCCGTGTAGGTTTTGGTTTCAACTGGCGCGATCATATACAACGCTCTCCTTTAATCTACTCATTTTAGTTTATATTAAAAATTTCGCTAATTCAACAGAAAAGTAGATTTTAATCATGCTAATAAACAGGCAAGATGCCTGTTCCACAAAGAGGGAATTTTAAGGTGGGGTGGGCAGGAGAACCCACACCTGAAAGGCTGATTGAGAATGTGCAAGATGTGAGTCCGATCGCACTTAACAAACTTACCGCAGCGGGACAAAGTTATAGCCAGTGCTTCCTCCTTGTTTAACTTGCACTAAAATCGGCTTACCAGCCCGATCGCCCGTTGGCAAAAACTTCACATCCTCGCTGGCTCCCGGTGTCGAAAAACTCGCATTTCTGAGAGCTTGTTGTAACCCGAACCGCGTATTGCTTTGCCCCAAGCCAGCGATGACAGCTTGAGTCGCGTCAAAACTCGTTGCTGTTCGCCAATTCACAATTCCTCCCCAACGCTGGCGGGAATTTTCTGGGAAACGGCTACCGGGATTAGTTTCAGGATGCCAGGGAACGGGCAAAACAAGCCCGTCAACATCTTTTTGTCCGTCTTTCACAGTTTGAATGGTGTACATTGTGGTGCTGCCGTAGAGTGCCAATTTGCCGCGATTGAGGCGAGCCAGAGAAATCGCACGGTCAATGCGATCGATCTGGGGTGCTAACATCAATCCTTCTGCACCTTTGCTGACAGCATCGGCGATCGCACTTTCGGGATTAAAAGAGGGTAATGAAAAGTCGCAAACAGTGGGAACTAATTTGCCTCCAGCAGCAGTAAGAGATGCCACAAATTCATCTTTAAATGATATGTTATCCGGTGCTTGGGAATCATAACAAATGGCAATATTAGTTTTGCCTGTTTTGACGGCATATTCTGCTAAGGGAGCCGCCATGACGCTAATATTGGGGATTGTGCGAAATATGTAGCTGCCAAATCCTGATAGATTATTGGCAAAACTCGTCGGTGTCACCATTACCAGTTTTTCTTGCTGATAGATCGGAGCAGCTTCGAGAGAGGCGTTGCTAGCATTGTGTCCAATTACTGCTAGTATACTCGGATCTTTTGTCAATGTCTTTGCAACTTCTCTGACCACTTCTGAATTGTTGTCATCGTTGACAATTTCTACTTGCAGTTTGACCTGGTTGATGCCACCCCTATTATTAACTTCATCCTGAGCTTGGGCGACACCTCGGAGGATTTCTTGGGCGACATTGGGGTTAGTACCAATGGGGACGCTGACAGCAATTTTTAAGAAAGAACCATTGCTGGCTGTGGCATTATTCAAATAGATAATGGTTTCTGGGTCGTTGCGATTCTGTTGCAGCGAAGCCTGAAAATTTTGGACAGCAGCTTGGTAATCTCCCTTGGCAAAAGCTTTAACGCCTGCTTCTTTTGCTGCTGTTGTTTGGGATGTTAGCAATATCTGGTTTCCTAAACTGATGCGATTGGCGATCGCACCCGATGGACTCGCACCCGATGGACTCGCACCCGATGGACTCTCACCCGATGGACTTGCACCCGATGTAGGTGTAGAAGTAGAAGTAGATATATCTGAACTTTTGGATGCCAATAAACCGGGAAGGAACTTGTACCCGCCAAACGCAATTAAGCCGAGAGCAACAATAAAAAAGATGGGCGGGGGACTTTTTCTTTGGTTAGTATCTTGGGACATAATTTTTTGTCCTTATATAATTTATACAGACTCTACAGAAAAGCTGCTAACTACAATCAGTATTCAAGAGAGTTCTGTTAAAGTCAATTCATTAAATTCACTAATTAAGTTCATAAAAGTCATATTTGTATTTTTAGGGCGGGCAGAATGCCCAGCCCACAAGAGTTTTAGCAAATTTGGCTGTTTCCCGATCGCGTTTGTGGTGCGATCGCAGACAGTGCATTTCCAGATAATGCTAGGATCGTAGAACAAGTAAGTGCGATCGACCTTGGTAAATTCATGTGTTTCTATGTAACTATAAGTTCGATCGTCTTATATCTCTGAAATTAAACCTTAAATCATGGAAGTTACGATCGCCCTTCCCGACAATCTACCCCTGACTGAAGCCGATGTGCGACTCGAACTCGCGATCGTACTTTATCAGCAACACCGCCTCCGTCTGGATCAAGCCGCTCAACTCGCTGCAATGTCTGTGGACGACTTCTACCAACTATTAATCGGTCGCAATATCGTCACTCCGCCTGCAGATATCGATGACGAGCCCGCCGAACTCGTCCTAGCCAGCCTCCGTACATCCCTACAGCAAATTAAAGAAGGTAAGTTACACCCTATTTCCGAACTGTGGGATGGCATTGATGACTAACGAGACACCCCAAATCCAGCTTGTCTTTTCCGATGAGTTCAAAACACGACTTCGCACCCTCATTAAACGCTACCGTAGCATCCGCACCGACCTAAAACCGCTACTTGATAAGCTACAGTCTGGCAACTTCATCGGCGACCAAATCCCCGGGACTGGCTACACTGTATTCAAAGTTCGCCTGAAAAACAGCGACATCCAAAAGGGCAAAAGTGGTGGCTATCGAGTTATCTATCAACTCAGCGGTGATACCTACATCTTACTCGTCATTATCTACTCCAAGTCAGACCAAGATGACATCCCAGCCAATCAAATTCGAGACATAATCGATAGCGTTTGAAAAAGCAACCAAATTCATAATAATGCTAGGCTGATGAGTACACGACAAGTAAGTGCGATCGACTTTGGTAAATTCATGTGTTTGTGTCCAACTATAAATGTCATAATCTTGTGCCTGTCATTTTCAGAGTAGTAAGGTTTGAGCATAGAATTTATGAGTTACCAAATACAGATAGACTCTGGCTTTGTCATCGGGCAAATTTGGGGAGTAATTAGGTTTCCACCCAGGGATAGATAATTCAGGTTAGTCAAAGATTGTAAGGGTTTGATATTGCTGATTTGATTGTTGTCAAGACTGAGATAATCCAGTTCACGCAAAGATTGCAATGGTTGGATGTCGCTGATTTTATTGTCGCTGAGTCCGAGAAAAATCAATTGAGTCAAGGATGCTAGCGGTTTGATGTCGTTGATTTGATTGTTATCGAGTTCAAGCAAAAATAGTTGAATCAATGATTCTAGCGGTTTGATATCGCTTATTTCATTTCTGCTGAGGTTTAGTTCAGTCAGTTGAGTCAAAGATTGCAATGGTTTGATATCACTGATTTCATTGTTGTCGAGGTAGAGTTCCGTGAGACTCGAAAGTTTCCGATCGGCTGCATCGCACTCAGTAGTCTTAGATTTCCGCAACAACACTTCAACAGTAGGTTTAGCTTCAGGACTCAGAGAAGCTTTTTCGCGACACCAATCAGCAAATGTTTTGTTTGCGCTTTGCGTTTCTGCTGCTAAAACCGAAAGTCCATTTCCACATAGTCCTAGACCGATCGCACTAAAAGCAAGTACCACCATCAACCTTGGTAAATTCATGTGTTTGTATCCAACTATAAGTGTCATGATTTTGTGCCTCTAATTTTTGGAGCTAGAAAATTTTATAATTCAAATACTCTTTCCCAATTACAGATAGACTCTGGCTGGACAGGGCAAGTTTTGGGAGCGATCGGATTGTCGCCCAGGAAGATATTCGTCAGTTTAGTCAAAGACTGCAAAGGTTTGGTGTTACTGATTTTATTGTTGTTGGCGAAGAGTACACTCAGTTTAGTCAAGGATTGTAAGGGTGTAATGTCGGTGATTTGATTGTTGTCGAGGAAGAGCCAAGTCAGGTTAGTCAAGGATTTTAGCGGTGTGATATCGCTGATTTTATTATTGCTCAGAGCGAGGGAACTCAGCTTAGTCAAGGATCGCAAGGGTTTAATGTCACTGATTTTATTATTTCCGAAACTGAACGCAATCAAGCTAGTCAAGGATTCTAGCGGTTTGATATCACTGATTTCATTATTATTGAGACCGAGTTCAATTAGGTTAGTCAAGGATTCTAGCGGTTTGATATCGCTGATTTTATTGTGATCGAGGGTGAGTTCCGTGAGACTCGAAAGTTTCCGATTAGCCGCATCGCACTCAGTAGTCCCTGCTTCCTTCAACATCACCTCAACAGTATGTCTAGCTTCTGGACTCAAATCAGCTTTTTTGCGACACCAATCACCAAATGTTTTGTTGGCGGGTTGCGTTTCGTCTGCGATCGCAGACAGTCCATTTCCAGATAATGCTAGGAGCGTCAAACAAGTAATTGCGATCAACTTTGGTAAATTCATGTGTTTATTTCCAACTATAAATGTCATAATTTTGTGCCTCTAATTTTACGAAAGGTCAACCTTGCGCATCAACAAAAAGCTTTTAGAGAGGACAACCGTCCTCTCTAAAAACTACACAAATTAACTCAAATATCGTCAGGAAAATCACCAAATTTCCAGTCAATATCAGTTTCAGCAACAGCCACAGACTGAGCAACTGGTGAATGATTAGGAGACTCCGGCGACTCCACCGAATGCACTTTTGCTACTGGTGATTCGGCCACAGGTTCCACAACAACAGACTTAGATTTTTTGACATTAATTACAGGTGAATGTACTCCATTTTCTCCATTCTTACTGGTTTCATTCCGCAGCAACATTGCCATCAAACCGTCCAGCAAACCCCCACTACCGCCGTTACCATTCACTGTGACATCGGGAACAACGCGAACGCTACCATCCGAAACCGCTTGCATCAGTTGCAACAGCGTGTAACTCTGCGTACCCAAAGCGTTGACACCAACTTGATAAGCATCCGCTTTTGCTTGTCCCATCAGCCGAATCCCTTCTGCTTCACCACTAGCGTGTTCGATCGCAGCAGTTGCACTCAGTTGGGCAATTTTCACCCCTTGTTCTGCCGCGACCACCTGATTTTGAATGTTTGCGATCGCAGTTGCGCGCACCAATTCTTGACGCTGCGACTCTGAAATGCGCTGTACGTCGTAAGTTTTTTCTTGTTCCTGAGCAATTTTGCGATCGGTCAATGTTTGCATCAACTCTGGTGGTGGCGAAATCAAACCGATCAGCGTGTCCACAGCTTGCACGTCGTAGGCCCGCAGGGCTTGACGAACGTGTTCTGCCGCCTCTGCTTGGCGCTCGCTGCGCGCGATCAGGAAATCGAGTATTGTATATTCTTGAGAGGAATTGCGAAAATAATTGCCCACAATTGGACGCAGCACTTGGTCGATCAAATTCTGCATCGAACCTTGCCGCGAAATCACTCTCGGTGCATCCAAAGTACCGACATGAATGATCTGAAAAACTTCTAACTCAAACGTAAATCCGTCAAAAGAAAGTAATTTCAGAGCACTTAATTTGGAGTCGTAGCCGTGTTCTCCACTGAACCGCGATGTGAAGTTTAAAACTACATCCGTAGTGGGAACAAGTTCTACTTTCATCACTTTTGTATTGATCGGATGTTTGCCTGGATAAAGCGGTTCGACCCACACACCTTTATCGCCTTTATTGACAAGATTGCCGTGGGTAAAAGCCACGCCGCTTACGTCTTGGTGCGATTTTCCCACATAGGAAATTACTACGCCTACATAGCCGATCGGCACTTCCGTCATATTTACTTGTTCAACTTGCACAAACCAGGGATTGAGGTTCCAAGAACCCGATAGAATGACCTGTTCTTGCAAGCCCCTGCGCCCGCCACCCTTGATAAAAGATTGTGCTTTTTGGAAATTGTCGTGACCGGGAATTATTGGCCCAGCAATTTCACCTTCATCAATCGGAACGCCGTCTAGCACGTTCGCAATTCCCACGCGATCGGGAGCAAGTTTGTATAGTTGAAGTTGCGACGGCTGCATACCCTTTGCAGAGGCATTGGCCGAAGTAATCACCTCAAATACAGCCGTATTAATCCGATAAGTACCAGTTGTGATTATGGCTAGTTGCCGTCCTTTTTCTCCACCGTCGGTGAGAAACTTTCGAGCATTTTGAAAATTGTCGCAATCGACGACTTTGCCTAAAATGCGATCGGGAGGAATGGTGGCTCCGTCATTGGCAATAATTAAACCAATTTCATCTTGAGGAACGACAACAACTGGTTCTTTGCGAATGCTATATTGCCAGGGAAAATAACCAAAATGCCAGCCGGGAGGAAGGGTATCTGCTTGCAAACCTCCTTCGCCATCGAGAGCAATTAATCTACTGGATGGCAAATTTTTGCGGGAGAATTTCTTAGTAACAATTCCCACTTCTCGTTCGCCGATCGCAATTAATCCCAAAGTCCAGCCAATCTTGGGTATAAAGAGGAAAACTAAGAACATTGCTCCTACGGGATAGATCCAAATCGGAATGCTAAATCCTTCTGCTTCGGCTGGTTGAACTTCCTGGGCTTGCGGCGGCGGATTGCTTTGAGCCCAAGTTGGCGGGGCAAAAGCGCCTGCTGCTGCGATCGCGGTTGCGAAAGATACTGCTAAGGGTAAAAGTTTGGGAAGCCAACGTGATTTAGTCATAGTTTTTAACCTGTTTTAAGCTCAAATGTACTGAAAAGTTGTTAACTACAATCACTATTCAAGAATAGTCTGTTGAAGTCAATTCATTAAAGTCATTAATTATATTCATAAAAGTCATATTGGGAATATGATTGTGCATGAAGTGCGATCTGTTCATCTCAAAATGAGTGACTAAAATTTTCATCCAATATTTAAAAGCGATCGTACAATCTGTAAGAAAGTACGATCGCCCGGCTCTCTGGAACTTACGGTGATATTTTTATCTAATTAGAAAAGCAAGCTAATACACGAGCTCGAAAATTGTCAAAATTAGAAAAGCCATATCCTTGTCGCATAATCAACTTAATTCGATTATTT
>Ga0247770_1000818_pt1 | contig 28542 bp, 25 predicted proteins | sample UWRJL136409B6_FD_179943 | JGI IMG/M metagenome (GOLD analysis project Ga0247770, IMG submission 179943) | Plant litter microbial communities from Arlington Agricultural Research Station in Wisconsin, United States - UWRJ-L136-409B-6 | ecosystem: Environmental > Terrestrial > Plant litter >... | reverse complement strand
TGTTTCTTTTAGTGGTTGGACTCAAATGGGTTGTTTTGTTAGGCCTTAGCCCACTAAATCCCCCTAGAATTCCAGCCACTGGCTGAGACCAATTCTCGCCAAGTCCATGAAAAGTGGGCCTTGTAGCACCCCTCTTTCTGCAAAACATCCACAAAATGCAAGCACTTGGGTGGTCTGGAAAGCTTGCATAAACAGGGGGTTTGACTGTATGTCTTTTCCTCACGTCCACTTCCAAAAAAGACCCTAATCATGCAACTTGCCGGGGGAGCCGAGCACGACGCATGTTTAAATAGGCTTGTTTCTGGGTCTCCTGCTCAGGTCATCCTTCCCCTCTCGGGACGGCACGACCTGCATTAGCTCCCCCCTTTTTGTCAAGAGGTATTGAAGTAAGCCAATTGGATGTAGGTCGCCATCGCCAAGGCCCACTATTGGACGGGCAAGATGACCCTGATATATTCCCGTTGCCACCCCGATGCAGGTACCACAGGACGCATTGTCCCGCCCTTTTAGCTAGAGTTGTACATCATGAGAAGAAACTACATCGCCATATGTCACCGTAGTTTGCAGTTGGCGAGTTCTCAGCTTTCCAGAGGCCACTGACAACGGTTTGTTGCCAAGAGGACAAAACGATATTCACCGAATTTTGATGGAAGTTGGGTGCACAACTTTTTATTTGATGCCATTATATTCCTAGTACGAGACAGCATTCGTGTGGCAAATTGAAGTGGCCTTGGTTTCTTTCGGGATCCCTTTCCCAAACCTGCCTGTCACATGAGTATGTAGGGGAATGCTTGAGGTGTTGACATTGACGGCGGCATTGGACAGAAACCCACAATGTTCCTGCCCACCTAGTCTACCGCCACTGTGTTGTTTTTATGTGACTGGGGAATGAAAGCTCCAAGATACTCCCTCAACGCATTATCACACGCATAAACATAAGTCCCCCGTATGCCACGTGTTAAGAGCACCGCGTAGATCTGAGTGACGAACCGCAAAAGATCGCCGTCCGAGTAGTTCTTCCCGAGCCTTATGTTGTTCTCCTTGCCATCTTGTCGTGATACGAGGCACGATTGATACGGAGCCGGTTGTGAACGGGATCAAACCATAAGTCAGGTCCAATAATCACACCGGCGTAGTTCATTTCGTAGCCCTGAACGGTGTGGATAGATCCCACTTCCTGAGGCACCTTTTCTGAGGAAATCCAGACGGATGATTTGCTGTTCCAACGCAGTCGCGTCTCGCCAATTTCGATGTCAAAAGCCTCCTTGTTGGCCTTGGACTTCCACTCCCATGCAAACCCAGCCGCCATGCGTGATAGACCAACTTCGGCATCACGCTACAGAATCTCATCCCGCATGAGCGCAACATTGTCGAAAATGCGAAAGTCATAGTCCCCGAAGTCTCGCAACTGTGGAGGCGCACGGGTTGGACTGGGATTCAGGATCCAGCGAATATAGGCCACGAAGTCCGAGCCTGCCCTGACACGCATCTGGGTCTTCAGCTGGAAGTGTCGCTCAGAAGCTCGAGTCTCGGCGATGAGGGCCGACAAGAGCTCTGAAGGGAGATCAGCAGGGCGAATGCTTTGCTCCGTATCTAACAAGAACACTTGGTACTTACTCTTCTTCTGTATCCAGTGTAGCTGAGTCTTGCTGTAATCATCAGCACCGAAAAGCTCTATGGTAATGTCCGAGAATTTCTTGTTAAGCACCCCCGAGGGCTGGTTTGCGCGTTGGCTAAGTCGATGTGTCTCGTCAACAAGTAGCAGGTTAAATATACCTGCTGCCTCCCCTGCCTCAAATGGAGCCAATACCATTGTTGCCAAGCCGCATGCTGCACATCTCTAAGCTTATTAAGGTGATCAGAGATCGAGGCTACTATAGTTCTAGGATACTTTCCGTTCCATCCCGCCAAACAACATGATTGTCCGCAGGAGCTTCTGCTGGCTCGGGCTTTGCGATTCGCTTCCATGGGTAGGGCACGTTCCATTGTCCCTGCCGTCAACCTCAACTCTCTCGTGACCTCGCAGCCCATTGCCCATCGAGCTCTGACCTCGCATGACCTCCGGCCTTTACCCTCGGCACCCCGTCGTCTAACTCTGCCAGTTGACCCCCAGATAATACCCTGCCACCCGCAATCACGTCGTTCCATGCCGGGGCCGTATGCATGTCACCCCCACTTCCTTGTCGAGCGGGGGGAGTTTGCCCCAGCACCCAGCGGACTCACCGGGCTCGGGGCTCCCACCGCTGCCGCCCTTCGGGGGAGTCTATAGTTGACTTTTCTCGTTTTTTTTTTTTGGGCCATGACAGAAGCAGTCTTCTATCGGAAAATACACAACAGGGTTTGATACGCAATGCCGTGGCCGGCAGTTCGACATAGTGGGGTCCTGAAAAGGGGCGGAAACTCAAGGAAATGGCTTCACACATCGTGGCTCTGTAAGTTCTGAAGCAGAACCGAGGGCCGAAGATATCCATGAGATAACATAGCCAGAACAAAAACCAAAGCACTGGAACTGCAACGCTTGGCGGTTTGTGAGACGGGTAGGCAAGGAGAATCGACATTAGTTTGTCCGTTTTTCCTTTTGGGCCATCGCATGGAAGAGGTTGGGTATCTTGGAGTTCTGTGCTGTCGAGCCGAGGGAAGTCGCGAGAGTCGTTCGGCACATCAAGGTTTTGGCTCACAAACTTAAACCCACATTGCCGTTTCACATAAAAGGCAGGCAATCCCCCGCCCTCCTCGTCTTCTATTCTCGCAATTCATCAGGCCAAGACCTTGTGCCCATCATCAACCACAAACATGGACGGCTGGTCACTGGTCGACCCCCCAAGTTATTGGGCAAAAGACGACCCACCGAGTTATGCGGAAGCGACACAAGGCGCGGAACGTGAAGCGCAGGCGCTAGAAAGGGAATCCAGTCTCTCGAACCTGAATGAGGTGACCTGTCCCTTAATATCGGATACTGTTGGCTCACAAAGTCAGCGGCAGATCCCATCCTCCCACTCGGCTCGAGGCATGGTCAACGACCAGTGCTTCGAATGTCGCAGCCGCGGCGAGCGCTTCGATTGGCACGACTACCTCAGCGATAAAAGTCTTTCATACCCGAAATACTGCAAAGAGTGCAAGACCTCGCACCCTCTAGCCTATTTTTCCCGTGTCCAACGCCGCCATCAGCAGCCTGAATGCTGTATCGGCCGCCAGGGTTTCATCCGCCTCTGTGAACACAAGACTCTACGCTGGTGTGAAGTTGTGGAAGCAGTTTATCGACTACCAAAAGATCACCCGAAATCAGGAGGGCCGACTCGAACCCGACTTCTTCGGTGCCAGGATCCGAATCACCTCCGTGGTGCGAGACCCTCGGGGGGCAACCGTCCGACTATATTCCTCGAGCGCTCCCGCACAGGCATTATACAACTCGTCATGGAATGGACAACCGACTTACTGAGCCCTCGAAGCGACAACACGCACGGCCGGGAAGACCACATGCGCATTTTTCGCATCGGCACCCCTGCCGAATTTATCGCTCCGGAAGCCAGGCCGGGTCTCCTCGAAATGAAGCCCCTCGACAGCCTCCTCAACAACCCAAACATAGGCTCCCATACCTCCAAAACCCCCCTTAACCATTCTACCGAGCCCACTTATGGAATCTCTATCAAGATCTCTCGATCAGGCCGTTCCAACTGTCACAACCACAACGAAACAGCGCTGAACATCACCTACCGCCGCACCATCCTTATCACATCCTGGACATCCACAGAAACTACCTCCATTACGTAAGTCTTCCATCGTCCCCTTCCCTACATGACAACAGCTAAGGAGAAATATAACTAAAGGGTATCTGCCACAGTCACTCTTGGTTCTCCGCTTTAGATCCATCGTCTTACCCATCCACACGTGACGAAAGAGGCAAGAGACATTGGGATGGCTTGGGGTGTTGGATGAATAAGAATTGTGCCAATTACGTGGGGTATTTTGATAGGCCGGGGTTAAAGAGGGCTGTCGATGGGTTTAGAGAGTGGAAAGGAAAAGAGAGGGATGAGACTATTACTGATCTTGAGGTGTGTAGAGACTTCCACCGGAGGAGGGAGGCGAGATTGGGAGGGGAGGGGGTTGCCGATGGTATAAGGGGGTGGAAGGGAAAAGAGAGGAATGATAGTGATCTTGAGGTATGTGGGGACTTCTACCGGAGAAGGGAGAGGAGGAGGCTGAGAGGGGAGACGGTGGTGCAGACGGTGGAGGCCAAGGGGGTGAAAGACTGGGTAAGGAATAACCAGATGGCGTGGGAGAGGAGAGAAAGGAAGAGGATAGAGAGGGAGGAGAGGATGAGAGAGTGGGAGGAGGTCAAGATGGGGGATCCAAAGGGTGACAACTCCAGGTTTAATAACTCCTGGTTTATAGGGTTGTCTCTCCTCTTGATTGGTATTGTAGTTGTTGTTAGTTATCACCTATAGAGGTAATGACCCTACAATGCTGTACTTGATATGGTTTTGTACCAGCAATATAGCTTTTTTTGGCAAGTTATCAAACGAATATCTTCCACCGTGTTGTTCTTTCTGTCCAGTAGTACGAACCTGTGGATGAGGAAAGGAAGGCCTTATGCCCCACTTTCCTCATGTCCCAGTATGGAAGCAAGGTTTGCTAGTGAGGGAAGGACACCCACCTCTGCTACGAATTTGGCAGGAGTGAGAGCAGGTGGCAGCAAGGCAAAGTTCTGACGACGGGCGACCGCGCTTCGATTGATCTCTTCAGCAACGAAGGCTCGCTGCCCGTGAACGACAACACGGAAGTTTGAACCAGCAGCCATTCGATCGATACAGTACTTTAACCAATCTCTCTCCTCTCTCTGTGCACCAAGGCTTAAAATGCGCCTTTCTATTCTCTCGTTGTGCCTTCTGGCCAACATTATACTAGTAATTTCTTTGTCCGGCCCCTTTTCTCCGGCTGACTAGTACATACACACGATTCGACTGTATGGCTTCATTTACTAAAGTCTGTCACAGAACCATTTGCCGTGCCTCGGGCACAATTTTTGACGATGTAGCGCGGACTGAAAAGGCCGTTGTGGTCTGGATTGCGGTGCCGTTTGGCACTAGCCTGGCGATTTCGGACCTCTCGAGCCAGTAGGTCTTAGCCAATGCAAGACTGGATTGGGTGGCGCTTCTCTAACGTTCGCATTCACAGGTATAGACCTTCCAAGACTCAGACTCGGACTGATCCCCAGTCAACCAGCACACTCGCCGGGGACTGCGGTGAGTCCCTATCAACCTCGGGCTGTCATTGTACGCCGTATACCACCAATATGCTGACCCTATGTGTGTAGCAAACCCAAGCTCCCTGCCAATTTGACGAAGGAAATTTCGAAGGGAAGAAAGACCTGGTGGGGGGAAATCGACTCTCTGTTTAAGCTCGTCAAGGAGAATGCAGGCGCCCAGGTCAAGGCCACCAAGGTCACCGACAACATCCAAGCGGTAGTCGGTCATTCGTTTTCCTCGCCCCAGATCCTCACAGCTATAATCGGATTCATTATCGCATTGGCTGGGCTTGGGCGCCTGATTGAAGGCGCTATTCACGCTCTCGTTGTCCTGTGGCGCGGGTTGGTTTGGTCTGGTCGTGCATTGTTGCTGTTTGGAAGGAGATCCCGGATCCTCATCTGGGATGGAGGATGGCGAAACCGGAGGATGATCTGGCGCCAGGTGAACGGGACTCTGTGGAGATTTGTGAGAGATTTGAGAATCCGGTTCGGCAATGAGACTCTTCGACAGGAACGGGAAAGGGAGTTGGAAGTGGCGAAGAGAGAGGCTTGGCATGCTGAGTTTTGGGCAAACGTACCCGAAGGAACGCTGGGCTGGTCACCTGAGATTGAGCCATGGGAGGCCACCTCCAAAACTCACCTCAGAGAGTGGTGGTATCAGCACCATTGGCACGGACTGTTCGAACCGGAGTATGTGGCACGACATGCTCTGCAGAGCTGGATCCGTCACAGGGCGTCTCTCGACTGGGAAGTCTTCGCCCCCGAGTGCATGGTACAATCTGCCATGAAGGCCTGGCTTTATGAGAGGCGTCAACTCACGGAGTGGAAGCCGACTATTTATGAGGTCATGGAGGCCTGGGTCCAGGAGGACATTGAGAGGGATATCGAGATGGAGGCAAGATCAGGGTGTGAGATGATGTGAAGTGGAGTCTTGGCCAGCTTCGAGTCGAGGGTCATTGTCTGCCTCTATATTGTATTAGCACGGTGAAAACTCCCTCCCATGGGAGCCAACACTGCAATGTACATCTTAACCACTTTTCCACTTCCTCTCTTCTGAAAGCACTGGCGGCGATCATTATAACCAATGTGGCTTGGCTCCGTCGCTGGCGCAGCCATGATTGGCGCTGCGGCGGCTGCGTGGTTGGCAATTCTGGTTTTCCCGATGCTGAATCACTTGTTGCCAGTTAGTCGTCTTTGTCCCTCTTATCTAACTTCGAGGTATTCCCCGAATCCGTGGGATAGTGTAGACTCGGAGTGTCGGCTTGGTCGTAAGGCCCTGGTGGAAGCGTGATGGTATACTGGTAGCCTCTGGTGCATCTTGGAAAAGCACCACCTGCGGGGCGTTTGATTGTCGCACTGCTTCCGAAAGAGTTGACCAGACCGGTACCTGTGCTGGTGACGACCACTCTTCGGGAGCGAATGGGTGTTCAGGCGCAAAAGACATGGCGGGGAACTACTGGCGGTCTCCTCGCATAAACTGTAAAGCGGGACTGACCTAGGTCAGGGAAAGGAATTGACGCTGGAGAAGAGAGTCTGTTTTTTTATTTTTTTTAAGAATGCGTGCCAGTTGCCGACAGCGCACTTGGTGCATGGAAGTTTTGATGCACGAACGGCGGCGGAGGGTTCTCATCATAGCACTTGGGCGCTGAATTGTTGTTTTAAAGTCTTATCGTGTTTCGCCTTTCTCGTGGCCAGAGTAGGTACTTAGGTCATCGGCGGGAATCGTGTTGGGGGTCATAGAGTCACCGGATCGGTGGGGGCGGAAAAAGAAGCATCGCGCCCTTCTCTGCGGGCTAATTGACATACATCACCCCAGCAGTCGGTGCAGAAACCTGCTCCGGCGAAAAGGCACAGCGACACTCAACATTCCCGTAATTGCTGCCGTAACCGCTGCCATAGCTGCTGCCTATATACATACCAGAATACCTCAGCGGAACCTCTCCCCGCTTCAAGAGCACTAACGAAGCGCTAGGCATCGGACTAACAGAGTAGTGGCACGCTGCCGAGATAGCCGCGCTGCAATTACCCGTGACGGGCATCTCAGTGCGTAGACGCCGGCAGGCCATACCAAGAAGAAACAGGATCATCAGGAAACCCAAACCCATGACGATGATGATGGCCAGTGGTGAATACCCGCACATAGAAGATATAGCTGAGGATATACTCGACGGGTGATATTTAGGACTTTTAAAGCCCGAAGCGACTTGATATTCAACGCTGACTAGGAATATACTCTGCGAGGTGGCCCAGTGGGTGATGCCTGATAGGACTATAATGGGGATAATGATACGGTATGGCAATTGAAGCAGATGTGAGCACCTTTGCTATCCGGAAGGAAGTGTCGAAATATAAAGACCTTTACGTTTTATGGCATAGTGGTCCTACTCCCTCACTATAGCTATAGAGGTAAGGAGGCTATTGTATAAAAAGTACACTGCCGCGAGATAACTGGTTGCACTGTGTTACCAATGAAGATCGCAGTCAGAAGTGGGATTAATCCTCCTGTTTTATAAGACGGATCTAAGTATATGAAGTTTCCCGTTTAGATCTCACCTACGTAATGTTACTTACCCCGGCTCGGGCTTAGCTTAGGATTGCCTTGGGATTTGTTAAGGCTCGCTTACTTAAGAACTATTCTTAAAAGGCTGCGCTATAGCATGTAGAATTGCCTTTAACAATAGTTAAGTAAGCTTAGAATTAGTCATATATATAAAAATAGTCACACTAGCTCCCTTCTTTCAAGAATGAATTGTTTTACCCCTCCTCTTCTATTTTTCATATTACTTACTTAAGCACTTAAGACTTAACTTAGCCTTTGCCCTATTTATTATTCCCTAACAGACTCTTATCCCGTCCGTTGCTTTCTTAGTGGGGGCGCTTGGGCCCCGCCCCTACGGAAAGAGGTACAGTCCGTTAGCCTTCGTCACGTTATAATGTCCGTTGCCTTCCCTGTGCTTAAAAGTCGTGTAACTGGTATTGTCCTATGCAACTTATTAAGTTAAATAATTTAATTATCAGAAAGGTATACATAACCCTTTAATAACTAATATAAAAGGAGTTTTCTTACCGCTTTTATTATTACTTAGTGCTAGGGTTTATAGTGGGGAACAAGGCTGTGCCCAGGTCTAATAAGCTGTACAACCCGCTATTAATATATGATCTGCTATTATATAACCTATCTACCTGCATTCTATACTACGTGCTATTAATAAGCGCTCCACTATTACATAATCCATCTGCTTAAAGTTTTATATACCTAGTCTATTAAGCTATAGAGCATATTATTAATAAATGCTTTATTTACCATTATATAATTTTATCTATTTGCCTTTAATTTTATTTACACAGTAAGTAGATTAAGCTGTTAAATCAAGGCGCTTGTTTAAGCTAACCCTATTATTCTTTTTAAGCTTTATAATATTACTATAATTGTTTTTTATTAAACTTCAGGAACCCACAGGGCTGTAGTACAGCAGCTGTGGCTCAGAGGAAGAAGTACGTACTAGTCCAAGCCGTACTACAGTGCCTACAGCACTGTATAAAGCAAACAAAAGCCTGAATTACAGGGCAGTGCCACTGTAAATAAGGGTATCACAGCGAATATTAGCGCTGGAAATAAGAGGATCCGGAAGGCAGTGCCTTGTACAATGACTGAAGTAGAATGAAGTTGCTTACTTTAATTAGAATTAGATACAAGAGAGGAGAGAGCCTGTTATAAGCCGTAGGAGGCTCTGGAAGAATTCCAGAGCTTTCTGTAAAGTTAAACTAACTAATGTAATAATGGAATAGTACTGTTCTGAACCATTCTACGTGGTTCTGTTAACGTAGTAGCTGACGTGGCTACTGATGTTCTAGTTAATTATGTGGGGCAGTAGCCCCACTGGATTCAGGGGGTGGAACCCCCCTGAATTCCAGAAGGTTCAGAGTGCTCTAGGGGCCCTAAGGGGCCCTGGAGTGGGTTGGAATCTTCTGGAACCCTCTAGGGTTCCAAAAGATTCGGCTGGTGGTTTCGGGGTACGCAACCACACTACAGGGTACCCGGTACAGGGTACTCAGTAGCTAAAAAATTAACATTTTTATATATAGCAATGCGTTCTCTAGCGCGTGCTACCGTTAAAAAGAAGCTACGCTATCCGGTTCCTTAAACCATTACTTCTTTAATTAACAACTAATAATTTCACTACGAAAACCTTTTATTTAAAGTTTAATAACATTTTAGCTCTTTAATGAAAGGAAGATAACTGTTAATTTCTAGCCACTACGTTAGTAGAACTATAAAGAATGATTCAGAATAATACTATTCCATTATTATATTAATTAGTTTTACCTTATAAGAGGCTTTGAAATTCTTTCAGAGCTTTCCATAGCCTATAATAAGCCCTCTCCTCTCCTATATCTAGTTCTAGTCAAGTAAGCAATTTCATTCTACTCCAGTCATTATATAAGGCACTGCTTTCTGGATCCTCTTATTTCCAGCGCTACTATTCGCTGTGATACCTTTATTTACAGTGGCACTTCTCTGTAATTCAGGTCTTTTATTTGCTTCTTACAGTGCCGTAGGCACTGTAGCCGGCTTGGACAAGTACTGCACTTCTTCTTCTAAGCTACAGGTGCTGTACTACAGCCCTGTAGGTTCCTGAAGTTTAATAAGTTTAAAGCTAGCTATAGCCCTGAGCCTTAAACCACTAAATTAGTTTAACACTTACATTATATAATAGTTTAAAAAAAATACTCATTTTTACCAACTTCTTAAACCTTAGTATTATTAAACGTAGTAAATTCACTAAGCTATAGCATAACTTATTATCATATTTTTTAAAGGGAGCGCTTATCTTATACACTAGTAAGTATATTATATCTTATTACTAGTTTAAAGTTGGGAGTGTAATATATTCCAGCTGTAATGTGTTACCACCATTATACCTGTCACCTTCCTTATAAAAGTTAAAGCTACCCTGCTCTACTTTATATTAACAGCCGTCACTTGTTCTCGGGCGAGCTCCACACTATGCAAACTTCCCAATAGACTATTAATGGTGGCATTTTAGTGCCGCGCTGTCTGGGAATCTCCATCTCGAAACCGTCAATCCCCACGAAGCCAAACATCTCATACATTGGAACTGTCTTCTCGGTGCTCTCGAGGTAGACGGGCAAGTTATTTACTGGGATGGAATGGAATGAATGGGAATTTAGATAAGGAAGCATACATCTTGACAAGACAAGCTGAAACGTAGATGTGAACCTTCTCATATTCACCTCCAGGTCAAGGAAGGGTGTTAGTCGCTAGTTGCCCCCTAGAACTAATATGTGCATGTCGCTTCATCAATTCGGATGGCCTCCGTCATTTTCGGGCCGTTCCCCGGATCCATGTGAGGTTCGCACATCGCCATATCTGCAATTAGCCAGCTGCATTTTGGGGTTCACTTCCGATTGGGGGGCTTCCATCTGGTGTGGTGGGCTGTCATGTTGTGTAACCCAAAAGGTGAAGCACTGTGCCAGAGCGCTGTGATAAGTGGCAGCCATCAACATCGGCGCATCCACGTTCGTCGAAGCCATCCCACCCGCGTCTTGCTAGCATGCCGAGCCGAGGGAACCCCCGCAGGCCTGTGCCGATGGCTTGCCTTTCGTCCCGTAATCACCCTCTTTCTTTTAGAGACCTGCACAGTGCACAGACCCCCGCTTCCGAGAGATATATAGATCTGCCCCGAGACCGGGAACACTGGGGACAGCAGAATTTACCCTTCACAACCTCGACATATTTTAGGTCACCGTGACGAACTCTGGAGGTCTTGGGCGCAAGCGCTAAGGTTGCTAAGGATGGCAGTCTTTGAACTCTTCGATCATCTCCCTGGAACGGCCGTGCTCATACCTGGGGCCTTCGTCGCAATCTACCTCATACATAGTGTGTCGGTGTGGTACCGACTCTCGCATATCCCAGGACCAAGATGGGCGGGCTTTTCCAGATATTGGGCCTTCAAGAAGGCGCTCAAGGGTCAGCAGACTGCCGCTTTCAAGGAGGAATCTGACAAATATGGTGAGATTCATGGAATCTTAAAATGAGGGCCTTGGCTCACACGATAGGAACCCTTGTGCGCGTGGGCCCGAATGAGCTCATCACTTCCGATCCTGATTTCATGCGAAAGATGATGGCTGTGCGGTCTTCATACATAAGAGGGCCATGGTGGAAGGCCTTCAGGTTTGATCCGGCGCGGGACAACCTGCTGTCGATGAGTGATGATGTCGAACACACGAATCTGCGCAGAAAGATGGCCTTTGGGGTAACCTATTTGTCCCCTTTGAAGGTTTCTTATTTCAAGATGGTACTCTAACACTTCATAGTATTCTGGAAAGGAGAACACGTCGATGGAAGCAACCATCGACCACCAGGTTGCCAGCCTCGTCAACCTCATCGACGCAAAGTACCTCTCGACGCCGGAGTGCTATCGCCCGGTAGACTTTGCTCTCAAGACGCACTTCTTCACGCTGGATATCATCAGTGATCTCGCATTCGGAAAAACATTTGGCTTCCTTGAGCAAGACGAAGACGTCTTCAACTATGTCAAGATCACCACCTCCCTACTGCCCGCACTCTCGGCGATGGGAAACATACCCTGGCTGACAAAAGCTCTGCAATCGCGACTGTTCCGAAGTCTGCTCCCCAAAGCAACAGACAAGTTCGGATTTGGCGCCTTGATCGGGTACGTTTGTATTTCCTATCACTCTCACCGTTGACAAGTTTTCCATGATGCTTCTGTATTTTTATAACTATCCCACCTAGCGTAACAAACTCCGTCGTCGCCTCCCGCTACCACCCCTCCGCCCCCTCCTCCCCGGACATGCTCGGCTCCTTCATCCGCCACGGCCTCACCGAGGCCGAATCCGCTGGCGAAGCGCTCCTCCAAGTCCTCGCCGGCAGCGACACCTCTGCCACAACCATCCGCATCGTCCTCCTCTCCCTCCTCTCCAACCCCCACGCCTACTCCGCCCTGCAATCCGAAATCGACTCCGCCATCGCAGCCAACAAAATCTCCTCCCCCATAAAAGACTCCGAAGCCCGGAACTTGCCCTACCTCCAGGCCGTCATCAAAGAAGGGCTGCGCATCCTCCCCCCTGCTGCAGGCGCTGGATACCGCACCGTCCCACCCGGTGGCGATACCATCAACGGGATGTTCATCCCCGCCGGGACGCAAATCGGCTCCTCGCCACTGTCAATCCACCACTGCAAGGCCACATTCGGAGAAGACGCCGAGATATTCCGACCCGAGAGGTGGTTGGAGGCGAGTGGGGAGACGCTAGCGCTGATGAATAGCACGGGAGATTTGGTGTTTCATTATGGAAAGTGGATGTGTTTAGGGAAGCCGGTGGCGATGATGGAGTTTAATAAGGTGTTTGTAGAGCTATTAAGGAGGTTTGACTTTTTGTGGGTAAGGCCTGAGAAGGGGGTAGAGTTGTTTAATGCGGTGAGTTCTGAATGGTGTCTCCCTGGGTATTAATGAGAAGGCAGATAAAGAGATAAAGTGATTTGTGTTGCTATTGCTGACTTGTGTGCGTGGCTAGGGAATCTGGATCATAGAGGACTTTTGGGTGCGGGTTACGAAGCGCGAGGTAGTCGGTTGATAGTGAAGGGTTGTCGGTTTCGAGTTCGAGAGAATTCCTTGGGGTAGCTTGCGCTTTCATTGCGTTTCTCGGCCATTGTAAAGATGATTTCCGTCGAGACGGGGCATGGGATTCGATTGTTCACGTTGAGGTTGAAAAAGGACTTAATACACCGTTCAACGGCCTACCTTATACTTGTCACCTTGGCCCCTCGCGATGGAGATACCGTGAGGTTGTAGAGCGGCCAGGAAGTCAATCATTATTGTACTTCTAGGCGAGTTTAATCTACGTTTCTCTTTTGACCCTCTCACGAGGCATCTCCTTTTTGCCTTACTATTGGTCTGAGCCTTTTCTCTCTCTCCACCCAGTCTCTTTACTCCAACCCCATACAAGCGATCCAGCTCCCCGGGTTTGGGCGACGTCAGCAGTCACTGCTCGGAGGAAAGGCGCCGCGCCAAGGCCTGCCCCCAAAATGTTGGCCAGAGAAAAAAAGCAGGCGACTGGAGGAACGGGATTGCCTGTCAAAAGTCCGTCCAACCAGCCGTGTTCCCCAAAGTGCTCCCCACATTCCCCGCAAAACCTCCCTACGGCAGATGGAAAATTCCCCGAAAGTTGTGCATGGCGTGGGGAATGGCTGCCAAGGCTGGAAGAATAAGCTGGGGATGCAACGAAAGGAAAGCAGGTGATTGGTTCGATGTGCGGGCGATAGTTTTGGGGTGCGAACACTACCAGGTGCTGTAAGTCGGATATTGGGTGTATGGACGAGGGGAGACAGGGGTTTTGGTTGGGGTTTAGATATACTCGACGTCGCCCGGTCGTTCTGTGGGACCATGGGTAGATCCATCGAAAAATCATGCATGTACGACCTTTGGCGGTATTAATCCTCGGCTGTGGGTCGGGGATGGCGGTGGCAGGAACGTTGGAAAGCCGACAAGCTGTCTCCATCAGCGTCAACTTGGGCCAGACATACCAAACAATGGACGGATTCGGCACTTCCGAGGCGTTCCAGCGCGCTGTGACCATCAAACGACTTTCCGAGACGGAACAGCGAAAAGCATTGGACTTGTTGTTCAGCATGGACAAAGGCGCAGGGCTCAGCATCCTCCGCAACGGCATCGGCTCCTCGCCTGATATGAGAGATGACCATATGGTGGGTCCTTCTTTTTCTCGTGTACCACGGCCTCGAAAGACGGGTCCCCGTCAGTTACAAATTCTCACCACCGCTCCAGGTATCAATCCAACCAAAAAACCCCGGTGGACCGAATGCCGAACCGAAGTACACTTGGGACGAATCGGACAACGGACAGCTATGGGTTTCAACCGAGGCCGTTCACACATATGGCGTCAAGACCATCTATGCCAATGCGTGGAGCTCGCCGGGTTACATGAAGACAAACGGCAACGATGCCAACGGCGGAAGCTTATGCGGCGTTTCGGGGGCATCTTGCTCAAGCGGAGACTGGAGACAGGCCTTTGCAAACTATCTCGTGCAATACGTCAAGTACTACGCCGCAGCCAACGTGACTATCACCCATCTCGGCTTCCTCAACGAACCGGACTACACGTACGAGTCTCCTCATTCTCACCCCAAAACAAATCGCTTCCCTTGAACCCAGGTCCTGAGATACTAACTCCACCCTAGAACCTCCTACGCCTCAATGCGCTCCTCGGGCACCCAAGCCGCTGACTTCATCAAGATCCTACGCCCCACCCTCGACAAAGCCAATCTCACCTACCTGCTCATCACCTGCTGCGACACCATGTCCTGGTCCGCCATGTCCAGCTACCTCTCGCAACTCCGCTCCGTCGAATCCAGCCTCGGCACCATAACCGGGCACGCCTACACCTCCTCTCCAACATCCCCCCTTTCCACCAAGCTCAAGTCCTGGATGACCGAGGCAGCAGACAACAACGGCGCCTGGACATCGGCATGGTATTCCAACGGCGGCGCGGGGGAGGGCATGACTTGGGCGAATAACATCTATTCGGCCATCACGAGCGGGAATGTCTCGGCGTATCTGTACTGGATCGGTGCGCAGGATCGGAGCAGTAACACCAACAGTAAGATGATCAGGGTGGTAGGTGGGAAGATCGAGCCGTCGAAGCGGCTGTGGGCGATGGCAAACTGGAGTCGATTTGTGAGGCCTGGCGCGGTGAGGGTTGGGGCGTCGGGGAGTGGAGTGAGGACGTCGGCGTTTCGGAATGTGGATGGGTCGGTTGCGGTGCAGGTTATTAATAGTGGGGGTGAGAGGGCGGTGACGGTTAGTGTGAGTGGAGGGGGGTTTGTCGCGGGGAATGTGACGGCGTGGGTGACGGATAATACGAGGGATTGCAGTGTGATACAGGCAACGGTGGATGAGAAGGGGAAGGTCTCAGGAAGTGTGCCGGCGAGGAGTATGGTTACTTTCGTGCTGAGACAAGGGTAGGTCGATGGGTTGTGTAGCTAAGCCCATCGTACGCCGACAGGAGGCGCGTTGCGTTCGTGTAGCAATTGGTTGGCTATATCTTCCACGGACGAAAGCCAGAGGTGAAATGCGCGTGTACATAGCTTAATTATGTATTAAATAATCGTTTTCTCTTTTAAATCCGTAAGCTTACGTAAGTTGGCTGGAACATCGCGTCGTGCAGGTGTGACGACCCTGCAGGCCGTCGCTTGGGCCGGGGCGGCCCGATGAATCCCCCGCAGAAGGAACAGTGCAGAAAGGCAGTACGCACGGTACTGCGCACTGGGCCAGGGGTGCAAAGACCCGAAGCCCCTACGACCAATCGTTGAATGATCACTCTGATCTCGCCAAGAGCACGGTGATCACAGTGATTAGAGGCATTCTAATCACTGTGATCACTCCTTGTGTTAAGTGAGCATAGTGATCAAGGTATAAGGTACCTTTTAGTTAGTTAGTATAGATAGTTATGGTTGTGCCTATAACTACTGTAAGGGACTCTGGTTCCTCACGCTAGTATTTAATTGTTCATTTATGTCTTACTGTTTAGACTCACCTCTGTGTATTATAGTGATAACGACTTACAGTGACATTAAACCCCCGTTTAGGAGTGCTAGCTTAACAAACTGTCTTCAGAACGCCCCTTACCTGTTAGCGTCCTGCTATACGTTTTATTTTAACCCGTGCTAGTCCTTTTAAGGCCTGTGTCGGGTGTAGGTTGTAATATAATACTAACGTCCCAGTTCTAAACGCTATTTATTAAATTCCTAAACACTACCTCTTTCCTGTTAACATATTAACCTTTAGAAAAGGAAAGGAGATTAAGGACGCGTAAGCTTAGCCTTAACTCCTTATTATTAATAAATTAGCTGCACGCCTTAAAGACTTAAACCTTAACTAATAGGGACTGGTTAAGGAACTTAATAAAGCCTTCCTTAGAGATATTAAAAGCTATATCGGTCTTATTAAAAAACTCTAAGCCTGACTTAACGCTGTTAAACTAGAGAATAACGACCTTAAAAGCTTATAAAAGAAATAAGTAAAGCTCCCCTTACCGTTACGCTTTAAGGGAGACTTTACGTAATTAGAGTCTTAGATAGCTTAGCTCTAAAGTTATGTCACCTATTATAATAAGCAGTTCTTTAAGGAAGAAGGAAAGGTTAGGTTCGCTAAAGCCCTACTGGACAGAGTAACCGCTTGCTAGTATAAACCTTATATGAAGATAATTAATAACCTTTTTATAAACAGAGCGTGTAAAAAGGCCCTTAAGATTTAGGCTCTTTTTAATAACTTTAACGTTTTTATTAACTAACTTTAGATTAAGTTTAGAGAACTAAACGCTTTTAAGCAGGCTAAGTAATACCTTATAACCTTAAGGCAGACATCCTCAGTCCTTAATTTCTCCACACACTTTAAACTGGAAGTAGTAAAGATTAAGCTTAGTTAAAAAGCCCTAGTAATGCTATTCTGGAGCGGCTTAAAGGAGTACGTTACTAGAGACCTTTATTAAAAAGATTAACTGGATCGCCTTTAAAAACTAATTAAGATGGCTATTAAGGCCAATAACTAGTATTATAATTACCATTACTGAAAGAACTTTTAGAAAGAACAGACCCCTTATTAGCCTAAAAAGGGAAACTAGTTAATTACAATAGGTTATTACCCTAAACTAATAGATATTAATATGGTAAACTGTTAAAATTAACCTAACTGTAATAAACCTTAATAATAATAGTAGTAAAAGTAGTCTAAAGACTTATCTTAGGTTTAGTACTTTAATTACGGTAAGAAAGGTTATATAACATAATAGTACTTATTATTAAAACAAGTTAGTTAAAAGCCGGTTTTAAAAGGAGGAAAGTATATTAAGTTTAACTTAAGAGACATTTATGTTAGGATAGTAGGTAATGAGGAAGATTACTCTTAAATAAATAAGTGTGAATTAAAAGATAAGGAAGAGAAGGAAGAAGAACCTTAGGATATAATATACTTAATCCTTAAGGGTGTTTTAGAAGAGTTAGTTATAAAGGTGTAGGTTATTACAGACTAACTCCCAGGTGGAAACTTAAAACTATTAAAGGTATAGGTTATAAAAGATTAACTTTAAAAAGAGATGTTCTAATTAGCTGTAACAGGTTTTAAAAACCTTACCCTATAAGCCTAGGAATTAAGGAAGTCTAGGAAGGACCCTAACTTAGACTTTACTAGGATGGTAAAGGGAGTTGAAGAACTAGCCCTCTAGGCTACCTAAGTGGTAAAGTAAGCCTTAAAAGGTGAAAGAGAATAAATTAAGAGAATTAAATTAAAGAAATGAAAATTCTTCTTAATAATACCCCTTGAGACTTTTAAATATTTTAAATATATTAAGTGGATTAACACCCTTATTTCCTTAGAAGAAGGATAACTTAAATGGCTACCCTGCATTAAAACTGGTGTGCCTTAGACTGGTACCTTAAAGGTCCCTTAAGAAGGTATAAAGTAAGTATACCAGTAAAGGATCTGGGAGCTAGGGGAGAAACATTAAGAGTTAGTAAATAAAATAAAGGACCTATAAGTTAAAGGTCTTACTATAACGTTAAAGGATAAAGTAATGGAAATCAGGTTAAAGCTTTATAATAAAGTTTACTTTATTAACCAGTTTAAATACTATCTCGTTAAAGAAGACCACTTTATAAAAGAATAAGCTGGGCTGTTATTACCCGAGTTCTGGGAAAAGGTTTAAGAGAAATAACGTATATAAAGGTAAGTAGAGGAAGAAAAAGGACAAGGCGCCACTTCCCCCGTTTTATACTCCACTATTATAACACTAGCAGTTAACATTAACCACCTTAATTACAAAGATATACTGTAGATTAATTATATATATAATAATTACACCCTTAACTAGCATTATAGACTTAAGGCCCTTTATAACCACTTCCTAAATATATAAAGATAGGATTACACTATCGTAAGGGTAGAGTTAAAACCGGCTTATTATTAAGTCTCTTATTCCCTAATAAGAGAATCTGGTAATAAGCGAAAAGTTACTATAATTAACTAAGCCCCCGCTACGTGCTGGTAAAGAGGGGTACTTAATAACTACCTAATTATAACGTGCTTATTACACCTTAGTGGAAAAGCTAAAAAGTGGCAGAAGTGGGAAGATTACTAACAGATTTAAGAGTAAAAAGACATTACTGTAATCTAAGCCTGTAAAATGTACTATTAACTTATTAAAGACTTTAAGAACATCGTACTATTTAAAATCAACTGGACGTTAAGGTGTGAAAACCTAGGAAAGGTTAACTGTTAAGTCTATTAAAGCTGCCTGTTTTTCTAAAAGGAATTAGGAAAAGGCTACAGGCCCTTTAAAAGGGCCGGAAACTAGTAATTTATTAGTTAGTAAAAACCCTAAGAAGAAGGAGAGGTATTTAAAGGTTAGGCTGGATAAGACCTTAAAGATAGATAATTATTATAACTTAAATATTTAAAAAGTATAAGTATTATTCTATTAGTGTCGATATAACAGATGGAAGAGGGAGGTTATTTAAGGTAAGAGTAGTGATTAATAATGGGAGTGTTTCTAACTTAATACACCCTTTATTAATTAACTAAAGGAAACTCCCTAATTAAGAGTATAAAGAGGCTATTCCTATATAAAATGGAGAAGAAGGCCTGTATTAATATAATAACAGTAAAGTCACCTACCATTTACCACTCCTAATTAAAGTGGACAGGGATAAATAATAAGTGGATTTTAACATTATATTAGTTACAAGTTATAATATAATCTTAAGTCTACTCTGGCTGGAAAAGTATAACCCTGTAATTAATTAAAGGAGTGGCCACCTTACCTTTAATAAGTCCCCCAGTTATAATTACTATTTAAAGAAAGTTAAAAAGACATTAAACTGTTTTAAAGATATATAAAGCACTTAAAAGTATATTAAACCCTTAAAACTAAGTATAATTTAGGTTAGGTTTATTAAGATAGTTAAAGGATTAAAAGGTCTATTACATTACCTAAATAATAATTTAAAAAGTGGAAAGAAGTTAGGAGCTAATCTACAAATAAGTGAAGAAGTTAATTTATTTAAGGTACCTGTGGAGTATAGGAAGTTTACCCTGTTTTAAAAAAAGATACTGTGACTATTAGACTATAGATTATGGGATTATAAAATTAAGTTAAAGCCGGGAGTGAAGCTTTATAGCTTTTAACCTTACTATTTAAACCCCTAACAGGTTAAGGCCTTAAGGGAGTATATTAATAAAAACTTAAAGAACGGGTTTATTATAAAGTCCCAGTCCCTAACAGGGTACCTAATGCTATTCGTCTTAAGGAAGGGAGATGGTAAGTTACGTATAATTATTAATTATTAAACGTTAAATAAAGATATAATTAAAAATCGTTACCTATTACTATTTATTACAGAAATGTGAGAGCGGATTATTAAGGTAAATTAGTTCTCCAGTTTTAACTTCCCTATAGGATTTAACTACGTTAGAGTAAAGGAAAAGGACAAGTATAAAACAGCTTTCCAGACTTGTAACAGGTATTACCAGTACTGTATTATACTAATAAGATTAATAAACGCCCCTGTAACTTTTTAAAACCTTATTAACAGTGTTCTCCACCCCTTTTTTAATAAGTTTATCTTTATATATTTAAATAACATTTTAATTTACTCTAAAACTTTAAAGGAATATTAAAAGTATATATAATAGGTTTTAACAGCTTTTAAAAAGGTAAAGCTAATAGTAAACTTAGAAAAGAGCCACTTCCACGTCCAGGAACTGAACTATTTAAGGTTTAAAATAACCCTTAAAAGGCTTAAAATGCAGTTAAAGAAGACAGAGGTAATTAAGGACTGGCTTACTTTAAAGAATTAAAAAGAGTTATAAGCCTTTATTAACTTTACAAACTTTTATCACTATTTTATTAAATATTTTATAAAAATCATAAGATTACTCCACAAACTCACAGGTAAGGGAAAGCCGTTTAAATAGACTGATAAACAGTAGAAGGCATTTAAAGACCTTAAGCACGCCTTTATCACAGTGTTAGTCCTAGCCCTTCCTGATTTCTTAAAGCCTTTCTAAGTCGAGACCAACTCTTTAAAGTTTGTAATTAGTGGAGAACTTAGTTAAGTTTAGGATAATGGGAAACACCACCTAGTTACCTTCTTATTAAAAGGAATCCACAGCCTAACTTTATAATATTTAATTTACGATAAGGAACTAATGGTGATTATTTAATGCTTTATTAAATGGGTACTGTACTTAAGTAGTATAGAAGAACTAGTTTAAGTCTTTTTAAATTATAATAACCTTTAATACTTTTTAATAAAGGAACTTAACTTATAACAGGTATGATAAGTAAAGTTAATAGCCCTATTCCACTTCCAGATTTACTATATTAAAGGAAAAGATAATAGGTAAGCTAACACTTTTAATTAGAGATAGGATTATAAGGATGCTAATCTGGTCCTAATCCCTATTATTATGTTTAATGAAGTTAAGAACAGTACACTAGAGTATATATTATAAGTGTTAGATAACTGGATATTAAAACAGATTATTAACGTCTGTATAAACTTATAAATAAAATATAATATCTATTAGTAATAATAAGACTTTTAAGTAAGAAGGTTAATAGAAGGAACCTGTAAATATAAGTGTCCCTTAAAAGACTTTTTAAGGTATGTATAAGATTGTGGGAAAGAGTGCCTAATATATTTAAACTATAACGAAACTGGTTATTAGTTAGAATAGCTGTTAAAAGGTGTAAATGGTATACCTAAACTAAGAGTAAGGCTTTAATATTAAAAGAAACTGTACATTTATAACTTAGATAAATAAAAGAAGTACGTTTAATAGGTTTATAAGTCTTAACTTAGAGGATATATAAGCTAAGTTAAGACTTTTATATAAGCTTAGCAGGTATATGCCTTCCTAGGAATAAAGAAGTTAGTTAAGGAAGTGGTTAATAACTGTAATATCTATTATAAGAAGTAAAACTGACGTTATAAGCTTTATAGACTTTTTAAACCACTCCCTATACTATAAGCGCTATAAAGTTTAATCTTACTTAACTTTATCACTGGGATCTTAAAGTTTAGGGACCCTGTTATAAGAGTCACTTATAACCAGATCTTTATAATAATTAATAGATTAACGAAATGGGCTTACTTTTTACTAACTTTAAAGGACATAATAGTAAAATAACTTACTTATATTTTTAAGAAAAAGGTAGTTTTACAACACCTTTAGCCAGATAATATTATTACAGATTAAAATAAGCTAATTATATTAAAATTCTGGTAAGGGCTAATATAGAGAATAGGTGTGAAAAGTAAGCTTTTAACAGTATTCCACCTATAGATAGATAGTTAAATGGAGTGAGTTAATTAGATACTTATAATATATCTTTAAACTTATATTAACTTTAAATAAGATAATTAGCTTAAGCTGTTACTGATAGTACAGATAGCCTATAATATAATATTAGTTAAGTTAATAAGTGTGTTACCGTTCTTTATTAATTACGGTAAGGAGCCTGAGCTTTGTTAAGGCCTACCTACAGGTGCCCCTTAAGTTACAGTCTACGTAAACTGGATATAGGAGTTATATAACTATCTGTAAGCCGAATTTAAGTTTATATGTGAACGAATAAAGAAGTTTACTGATAAATATTAAATTAAGTAATTAGTATTTAAGAAAGGATTTTATTATAATAGTGAACGAGTTAAGGGACCGACTCTTTAAGAGGGGGATTACATTTACCTTTTTTTATAAAACCTGTATTTAAAATAACTTAGTAAAAAGCTTAACTTTAAAAGGTACAGACCGTTTTAAATTAAGAAAAAGGTTGCCACCTTTAATTATAAACTAGACCTACCTACCAGTATAAAGGTGTGGATTAAGGTTTTTTACGTCTCACTTTTAGAACCCGCCTTAAAGGGAGTCCCTCTGGAAAAGAAGGTTAAGATTAACGCTAATAAGGATAAGTATAACGTTAAGGAAGTTATAGATTTATAGAAGGGAAAGAACATATTTAAGTATCTTATTAAGTGGTTAAATTACAGCCTTGAAAATAACTTATAGGAACTGGTTAAAAACCTTAAATGCCTAGACCTGATTATAGAGTTCTATTAAAAGAATCCTAATAGATTAAAACTAATAATAAGAATTAGGAATAGGATAAGATCTGACATTTAAATTATTATATTGAAGAGTAAGATTACTGTGGGACCTAAAGCCTGAGAAGTGGTAAGAAACTCCTTAGTAGGTATGGAAGGATGTTTATTAAAAGCCTTAGCTAAGGTTGTAAGAACCTTAGACCTGATAAGGAGGCTGGGCCTTTAGAGTTCCTGGTACGTTCTGTACGGAAATAAGTACTGTTAAGGAAAAAGTTAGTAAAAAGAAAAAATAAGTAGAAAAAAGAGCGATAGATTAGGTTAAGAAGAAGTTGCCAGCTGTGGCGACCCCCTGGAAAAGGAACCACACGCCGGCTCCACTAAGAGGCTTCCCTAGTTAAATTTAGAAACTAACGTGGTTATTTCCTAGGCCTTACACTCCTCCTTTACTATAATGTTAAACTTATGGCTAAAGAGTTCGTCTACCTGTTACACCAGTCCCTTTTATTAATCTTTAAGGTGTAGGAGCTTAGAAGCTGTATTGTGGAGAAGGAGAGTGGTTTTACGCTCCTTAGTGTTAAAATGTTTCTTTTCGTCCAGAACCCCGTGTAGGATAGACGGGTCGTTTCTGTAAACGTTATAAGATAAGTATGTAGTCCCACTAGCCGTTATGTAGTGGCTACACGACTTACTTTTACTGGCCACCTTACAGTTTGGTAAATTTAGGTGGTGGTAATGATTACACTTTACAGGTATAATAATCCTGAAAGTAAAAATAAACTTAACATTAGCGATACGGTGTTTAGTTGATAAGGGTGTTGTGTTTCTCCTGTTCTTAACTACCTAGTTAGATAACATAACAACTGGTGAAGAAAAGAAGGAACGTACGAGTAGTTTTTTATGGAAAAAGAACGTTAAAAAGGGGGAATTGTGTGATGACCTTATAGGCCGTCGCTTAGGCTGGGGTGGCTTGATAAATCCCCTGTAGAAGGAATAGTGTAGAAAGGTAATACGCACGGTACTGTGTATTAAGCCAGGGGTGTAAAGACCTGAAGCCCTTACGACTAATTATTAAATGATTACTTTAATCTTACTAAGAGCATGGTGATTACAGTGATTAGAGGCATTCTAATCATTATAATCACTCTTTATGTTAAGTGAGCACAGTGATTAAGGTATAAGGTACCTTTTAGTTAGTTAGTATAGATAGTTATAGTTATGCCTATAACCACTGTAAGGGACTCTGGTTCCTTACGCTAGTATTTAATTATTTATTTATGTCCTACTGTTCAGACTCACCTTTATGTATTATAGTGATAACGACCTATAGTGACATTAAACCCCCGTCTAGGAGTGTTAGCTTAATAAACCGTCTTCGGAACGCCCCTTACCTGTTAGTGTCCTGCCATACGTTCTGTCTTAACCTGCGCCAGTCCTCTTGAGGCCTGTGTCGGGTGCAGGTTGTAATAGCAGGCCGACCGGCGCGTCGATCGTAGAGAGTAGCATAAGGAACAGAATAGATCTCTGATGCCTTATAAAGCTTCAGTTTTAGATCGTTTTGAAGAGCTTTAAAGGCTAAGATCAAATTCGCTTCGTTTAAACGCGACGCTATGTTATGTGGTGGAGGAAAATATTGCGAAAGGTAAAGGGGGTGCATTGTGGGGGAAATTATCGGCTCGCTTATTTTATCAGTTCGCTTATCACGTACGTTAAGCTTATTAGTAAGTGATAGGAGAAAGTAGTTAAACTGTATAATTACACTTATAAGTATTAGGAGTTAACAGACTTAACTTTAAGGCTAGTTATAGATAAGTAAACATTTATTATAATTATGTAAGATATATAATTTAAGCGTTTATATACTTCCTTTAATAACATTTTAAGCTTAATAAGACAGTTTTAACCCTGTAGATCTGTTAGGAATATTAAGTAGTAATAGATTAAGTTAGAAATATAAACGTGTTAAAAGAGTAGTGGATTAAAGATTAAGAGACAGCTTATTATAAGGTAGAAGTTTTTAACATTACGGAAATCTAGGGGCTCCTTACTATTAAGGACTGGCTAAGAGTTATAATACTATATATAACGTTATAATAAGCAGGTTAAAAGCTCTTTAAGACAGTAAAATCAGAAACCTTAAAGGGCTTAATATTTAAAGTTATAAATTATATACACATCTTCTCCACTTAAGTTTATAAAGTCAAGTATATAATAAGTAATAGTAAATTAAGCAGAGCTTTCTTTACTGTTGCACAGTAGGGTTCCACAGGCCTGTAGTATAGGTCTGTTGCTCACAGGAGGTAGAGCGGTACTATTCTAAGCTAACTACAGCGCTAGAAGCGCTATAGGAAGCAAAAGAAGGCCTGAGGTACAGAGGTAGTGCCTCTGTATATAACTGAATAAGTAGTGTAAATTGCTTGCTTATAAAAGGCTAGATACAGGAGAGGAGAGGGCCTTTTGTAAGCTGTGGTCGGCTTCCAGAGCTTTTTATCTACTATACAGGATTGGAATAATGGCCGTAGGCCATATAATTATACTACTTATAATAATGTAGACTACTGTATTATACGTGGTTATTATATAGGTATTTTTATTATATGACGAAGTGGTTTACTTATATAGCTGTTAGTCGATTTGTAAAATTTTATATTGAACTTTAGGAACCTACAGGGCTGTAGTACAGCGGCTATAGCTTAAAGGAAGAAGTGCGTACTAGTTTAAGCCGTACTACAGTGTTATAGGCACTGTAAGAAGCAAATAAAGACCTGAATTACAAGGCAGTGCTACTGTAAATAAAGGTATCACAGTGAATATTAACGCTGGAAATAAGAGGATCTGGAAGGCAGTGCCTTGTATAATAACTAGAGTGGAATGAAGTTGCTTGCTTAATTAGAATTAGATACAGGAGAGGAGAGGGCCTATTATAAGGTGTGGGAGGCTCTGGAAGAATTCTAAAGCCTTCTACAAGGTGAAACTAACTAACATAATAAAGAAATAGTATTATTCTATACAATTCTTTATAGTTCTGCTAACGTAGTGGCTGACGTGGCCACTGTGATGCTTTAGTTAATTCTGTGGAGAAGTAGCTCTACTGGATTTAGGAGGTTCCACCCCCCTAAATTCCAGAAGGTTCAGAGTGCTCCAGGGGCCCTAAGGTGCCCTAGAGTAGGTTAGAATCCTTTAGAACCCTTTAGTGTTTTAGAAGATTCGACTGGTAGTTTCAGGGTACGCAACCACACTACAGAGTACACGATACTAGGTACCTAGTATAAGGTACTCAGTGGCTAGAAATTAACATTTTCTATATTAAATAGTTTTACGGAATTCACTAGCTAATCTACAAGATCCACCTAGCGTATAGGGCTCTAACTATAACGTTAAGAGTATATAACTAGTATAAATACTATAACTGCACTTACAGCTGTAATAAGCCCTGTGAATCCTAACTAGCCTATTATAATAGCTGTTTACAACTCTATATTACAGGGCTGTTTAGTATTTCTAGTGTTAAACTATAACGTATAAGCTACTATATTCCAAAGCCTAATAGGTCTATAAGGCATATGAGAGATACGTTCTAATAACATATAAAAGTAATAATACCTTTAACTGTAATAAGACTACCCTGTTCTAACTATAAACTTTAGACAATACTCTCGCTTTTAACCCCTTGTCTAAAGGTAAAGATAATAAGAATATAGTTACAATACACGTTATTCGTAAAGTTACTAACACTTATAAGTTAAATCTTTAGATTCTCAGCCATTTTAAGAATCCTTAGCCTTTTAAGAACTGTTATAAGCTTTAAGAGCTCCCCTTTATTTAACGCTATAATAAGAAGGCTTGGATAATTAAAGTTCTGCTTTTAAAATATCTCTAGTAGTTTAATGGCCAGTTAGCTAGCTGTAAGGCTCTACTACTAGTAGATAGATTCTCAGCCTACGTAAGAGCTCTTCAAGAGCTAGCAGCTGGCGCTAGCCTGCAAAATACTAAGTGGACCTCTTACTAGTTAATACTACCTCTATCTACTAGCCTATAGACTAAGGCAATTATTAATAACCTTAAGGTCCATTATCAGTGCTATTATCTATAACAGATGCTCTTCTAAACACTTAATAACATCGATCCGCTTAAAAACATTACTATTTTAAAAGCGGTTCTATATCTAATCGATGCCTGGAGAAATGATATAAGCGTGGAGATTATCACTAACTGTTAAAGGTATTCCTAACTGTTCAGGCCTTATTATAAGCCAGAGCTCCACACTTTAACGGAAAAAGTATACCTCTAACAGCTAGCAGAGTAATTAGTGGTAGCTGGTAGGATTAGGGAAGTTATAGATATAGCTAACTTGATTAATCCACTTAAGGAGGCTGTTAGGGATTCTGGTAATAACCTTATTAACTACATTACCAGGACCTTTTCAAAGGCTTGTGAGCTAGGGAAGAAGACGGAGAATAACAGCTTCCTCAGCTAATTACTACTGCAGCTCTGCTTTAAGCAGTTAACCTACTTATGCAGTTCGAGGTCAATAAAGGGGGTTTGGATTTGCCAGCGTTGGAACGAATCCGACAAAGGATTACAGAGGTTTAGTTAAAGAGGGTTGGCTCTAGAAAACAAACCACCATTAACTGCTTCTTCTAAACAGTTATATAGTATAATTGTAAAGCTCAGCGTCGTTTTGCTTTTGACCCTAGTGCTTTGAAATTAAAGTAATCTTTCTAGCCGTTTTTTCAGTGGTGTAAGTAGCTGACTTAGCGAGAAGTGGGTTCTCTAAGGGTAGGAATAACCTCTTCATACGAATAATATTCTTACTACGAGGCTGATTCTTATAGAGAGAGTTAACAGTAATCGCTTCTCATCTAAACCCTTTATCTTCTACCTTCACACCGGGCATTGTAACTAGACAGATGGGAGTGTTGTGACGATATCCATAACCCCCTACCCACCTCGAGCTAATTCCCCACCCCTTGACTCAATTCAGCACAACACCACCCAACCTCAACCCTTCGTACCTACACCCTACACCCTACACAAGCGTAAACTCCTTTGGCCCAATATACTCCCTATCCCCCGGCCACTCCGTCCTTGGCGACTCATACCTCACCGTCGCGCCATTCGCAGGGTCGCGCCCGTCCGTCAGCACAATGCGGTACGGCGCCGTGGGGATCGGCCCGCGGTTGTAGCGCGGCCACACGAGTGGGTCGGAGCACGTCCAGATCCCGCCGGTGGTGGGCAGGGATGAGCCCGGGATGGTGTGTGCGCAGGTGATTGTGGTGGATTCGGGGAGGAGAGTTATGGTTGTGGAGATGCTAGGGGGTGGTTAGTGAGAAGGGGAGGGGAGAGAGAGGAAGGGGGAGAAGGGGAGATGAGGAAGGAAGGAATAGGGGAGAGGAAATAGAGGGAGATGGGGGTAGGGGAGTGGGAGGACACGAACCTGCATTCAGTCGAGGTGCAGGAGACGGTGAAGTTGGAGAAGGCCGCGCTGGTGATGGGCGCTCGGGCTTGGATCTCGAAGGGGGAGGCAAATGCCATGCCGGCGAAGGCGCCGACGATACTAGTGACCTGGATTGACTTCATTTTGAGCGTCTGTAATATTTGTCTGTGATGAATGGGATGCGGTGGTGGGATATCGAGTTGATCTTGTTGAGTGTTCTGGGTGTTGGGCTCAGAAAGAGGTTGTATTTATATGTCTCCGGGAAGTTCGGAAACACCTCGCTTCCCCAAAACGTGCATTCGAATGCCAGTTGCGTAAAGTGGTTGGCAATCACCATCCCATCCTTCAGCCAATTTGGCCGTCGGATATCCGCCGCATCCTCCAAACCAGGTCCCAAAGGCGGCGCAACTGCGGCAAAGCACCCCGTGATCATTTGCCACCTTCCTTCGTGAGCAGAGACGTAACACTATTCCATCTAGAAGCCTTGCGCGCCGCAAATTGCGGACCAGCATTCGCATTCCAACTGCAGGTACCAGATCCTACTATGCGGTGGTTGTGTCGAGGCTGAGGCTGACGGTGGTTATGCGCGGCACGGCACAATGGGCGCGATAGGCCAAGCAGTTCACTGCTTCCCGCAGTGGTGTATTGCTGGTTTGAACTTCCTGATTCCGAGCGGAGTACAGAGCTGGATGTACGTAAAACACT